>Ga0307440_1001546_pt1 | contig 11111 bp, 10 predicted proteins | sample SalMarWE160410MG_FD_202150 | JGI IMG/M metagenome (GOLD analysis project Ga0307440, IMG submission 202150) | Salt marsh sediment microbial communities from the Plum Island Ecosystem LTER, Massachusetts, United States - WE1604-10 | ecosystem: Environmental > Aquatic > Marine > Intertidal zone >... | reverse complement strand
CTGGGCGGATGGGGGTACGCCATCAGCGAGGCGGATGACGGGTCCACCGCCGTGGATATGGTGCGCAAGCGGGCCTATGATCTGATCCTGATGGATATTCGCATGCTGAAGGTCTCGGGTCTCGAGGCACTGCCGCTCATCAAGTCCCACAACCCCGCCATCCCCATCATCCTCATGACCGCTTACTCGTCAGTGGAAACCGCTGTTTCGGCCCTTAAAATGGGTGCCTACGACTACCTGACCAAACCCCTGGACTTCGACAAGCTCCGACTCACCATGGCCCGGGCCATGGAACACCTTCAGCTGAGGGAAGAAAACCGGCAGCTTCGGGAAACCCTCGGCCACCGGTTCGACCGCCAGAACATCATCGGAAACAGCCCCCGGATCACCGAAGTACTCGAAACCGTGGCACTGGTGGCCCCTTCCGAGGCAACGGTCCTGATCACCGGGGAATCCGGCACTGGAAAGGAACTGATCGCCGGCGCCATCCACTACAACAGTGCCCGGAAGGCCGGCCCCTTTATCAAAATAAACTGCGCGGCCATTACCGAAACGCTTTTCGAGTCGGAGCTCTTCGGACATGAAAAGGGAGCCTTTACCGGCGCCGATCGTCAAAAGGACGGCCGCTTCACCCAGGCCGACCAGGGCAGCCTGTTTCTGGACGAGATCAGTGAGATGCCCCTGACCCTTCAGGTCAAGCTGCTTCGGGTTCTCCAGGAGCGCGAAATCACCCGGGTGGGCGGCGAGGCGGTTATTCCCGTGGATGTCCGGATCATGGCCGCCACCAATAAGGACCTGGCCGAATTGATCGATCAGGGCCGCTTTCGGGAAGATCTGTACTATCGGCTCGACGTGGTCCATATCGAAATTCCACCGCTGCGGGAAAGAAGGGAGGATATCCCCCTTCTGGCCCAGCACTTCCTGGATCTGTATTCCCACAAGAACAATAAAAAAATCAACGGATTCACCCCCGACGCCATGGACCAGATGATCCGCTACGACTGGCCTGGGAACATTCGGGAACTGATGAATACCGTGGAAAGGGGCGTGGTCCTGGCCCGCTCGGCCTACCTGGACCGAAGTGAAATTCCCCTCATCTGCTCAGGGCCGTCACCGGATCCGGCCCCCATGGCCGAGAGCGGTCTTCTCGGTGGGGAAGCCTCCCTGGCGGAGGTTGAACGAGCCGCCATTTTAAACACCCTGGCCCTGACAGGCGGTAACAAGAGTGAAACCGCGCGGCGGCTGGGAATAACACGTAAGACCCTGCATAAAAAGCTCAAGTCCTACGGCAAGATGTGATCTGCCGAAAAGGAGGCTCCCTTCAGTATGAACGATGCCGGAAACAAAATCGTCACATGCCAGGCATGCGGCACCCGGAACCGCATCACGGAACACCCCAGCGGCACCCTTGCAAAGTGCGGCAAATGCCACGCGCCCCTGAGGCCGGAACAGTACGCGGCGGACGCTCTCATTCTCAGGTGCAGCCAATGCGGCGGGAAAAACCGGATTCCCATGGACAAGCTGCCCGAAAACCCCAAATGCGGCAAATGCCACCATCCGATTCAAACCGATGATATTCTGATCGACCGGCCCATCACTGTCACTGACGCCGATTTCGAAAAATGGGTTCTCAATTCCCCCCTGCCGGTGTATCTGGATTGCTGGGCCGCCTGGTGCTCGGTATGCCGCATGACCATGCCGGTGGTCGATCAGCTGGCCGCCCAGTGGCGGGGGCGAATCCGCGTCTGCCGGATCGATGTGGATAAGAACCCCCTGGTGGCCGGCCGGTTTCACATTCAAAGCACGCCCACCGGCCTCGTTTTCGATGGGGGAAAGCTGCGGGATACGATGGTGGGGGCAGTGCCGAAAAATCAGCTGGTTCAACGAATGACGCGGTATCTTGGATAGGGCGTCCCCTATGGCTAAACAGGATATTCAAATACCGTTCCGGTATAGGTCTTCACCCGCAGGACCCGCTCATCGTTCCCCTGAATATATTCCGGCAGCAGGGGCACCTTGCCGCCGCCGCCCGGCACATCGATCACGTAATGGGGCAGGCACAGCCCCGAGGTATGCCCCTGAAGGCCCGCCATGACACGCAAGCCGGTCTGGATGGGGAGACGGAAATGGCCGGTACCCCGTACCGGATCCGGGTGATGCAGGTAGTAGGGCCGGGCCCGGAGCGTGAGCAGCCTCCGGAATAGGATCTTGAGCACATCGGGTGTATCGTTGACGCCCTTTAGCAAGACGCTCTGGTTGCCGAGGGGAATACCGGCGTCCGCCAGCCGGGCACATGCCGCCGCGGAAGCAGCCGTGATTTCCCGGGGATGGTTGAAGTGTACATTGATATAGAGGGGAAAAAAGAGCCTCAGCATCTCCACCAGGGAGGGCGTGATTCTCTGGGGCAGGGTACAGGGGATCCGGGTGTGAATTCGAAGCACCTCGACATGGGAAATGCCATGAAGGGCAGTGAGAATCGTTTCCAACTCCCCGGTTTCCAGCATGAGGGGATCCCCGCCGGAGAGGATGACGTCCCGCACCCGGGTCTGCTGGCGCAGGTAGCCCACGACCGCGTCGAGCCGCACCGCGGTCAGGGCCGACGCGGTCTTGCCCACCCGGCGCTTTCTCATACAGAACCGGCAGTAGGCCGCGCACTGGTTTGAAACCAGCAGCACCGCCCGGTCCGGATACCGGTGAATCAGATGGGGCACGGGAGAGAGGGGTTCCTCGGCCAGGGGATCCGGGCATCCGGAATCATCGCTTAACTCGGCGGCATCCGGTATCACCTGCCGCCAGATGGGATCCCCCGGCGCCTCGATGAGGGAAAAATAGTAAGGATTGATGCGCAGGGGATAGCGCTCGCAGATCTCAGCCAGGCGATGCCGGTCCACCGGCAGGTGCCGGGCCACGGCGTCAGCCGTGGTCAGGCTCTGGTCAAGAATATCGTGCCAGTTTTCCGGATGATTCAGCATTTGTTTCAAGCGCATCCTGTGGTTTACTATCGGTCATGCCATCTTCTTCCAACGAGCAGGGTTCTTCGATGCCCCAAAGCCTATCAGAGGAAAATTCCCAGATCAATGCGCATTTACCTCCGAATCTGATCCGTCGGATCAAGCGCCATGTGGTGGCGCGCACCCATGGCTTTTTCGCCGCTACAGCACCCGGCCTCGAACATCTGTGCCGGGATGAACTCCTGGGAATCGGGCTGGCGCAGATGCCCCGAATGGTTCCCGGCGGCGTTGAATTCACCGGCCGCCTTGACGTCTGCTATCGGTCCAATCTGCACCTTCGTACCGCGAACCGGATCCTGATGCGAATCGCCGAATTCAAGGCCACGGGATTCGGGTCCCTTGAAAAGAAAGCGTCCGAGGTCCCATGGGAGCTCTTTCTCCCGCCGGAAAAGGGTATCCATATCCGCGCAGCCGCAACCCATTCCAGGTTGATGCATACGGGCGCCATTTCAGAACGGGTCCTGAAGGCCATTTCCTCCCGCCTCGGTCGGCAGGCCACCGAGCCCCCCCCCGGAAAATCCGGACAGGGCCTTTTCATCCGTGCAATCAAGGACCATTTTACCCTCTCCATCGACAGCAGCGGAGAAAACCTCTATAAGCGCGGCATTAAAACCCATGGCGGCCGCGCCCCTTTACGGGAAACCACCGCCGCGTCCATCCTGAAGCTGGCCGGATACCAACCCGAGCGTCCCCTGCTCGATCCCATGTGCGGCTCCGGCAGCTTTTCCATCGAAGCCGCCATGATGTCACGCCGCATTCCGCCAGGATGGTATCGGGACTTCGCCTTCATGCACTGGCCCGCCTTTCGGCCTCGCCAATGGGCCTATATCAGGCAGGCAGCACTAGGGGGGGCAGCCCCGGCCGCCGCCGCCATCCTTGCATCGGACAAAGACCCCACCGTGTGCCGCCGGCTCTCTGAAACCCTCGAAAGATGCGACCTTTGCGGTTCGGTACAGGTGGTGAACGCGGATTTTTTCCACATGCCCCTTCCGCCCGACCGCCCGCGGCCGGATCTCCCCGGGCTGATCGTTCTGAATCCCCCCTACGGCAGACGCATCGGCAGCCAAGGGGAAAGCCAGCGCCTCACCGCGGCCATCTGCGACAAACTCATAAGCGATTTCAAGGGATGGCGTTTCGCCATTTTGGCACCGCCCGGGGCCATACCCGACGGGTTCTCCTCCCGTTGCCATACCCGGGCCTTTCACCACGGAGGCCTGAAACTGGTCTTACATATCGGAATTATCGGCTCCGGGCCGCCCTCGGGATATCATTGACAATCCGTCCGGATTTTTATATGGATTGCCAATATTCTTACCGTGCTCCAGCCCTGCTCGGCCGGGCTGGAGGCTGACGAAACGTCCATGCCGGTTTCATTGGAATTCGGCGTAAACGAAGGAAGGGTGGCGAAGATGGCAGGCATTAACAAGGTGATCTTGGTCGGCAATCTGGGGCGGGACCCGGAGATGCGATACCTGCCCAGCGGGTCGGCCGTAGCGAACTTCAGCATCGCCACATCCGAGATGTGGCAGGACAAGGAATCCGGGGAAAAAAGAGAAAAAACCGAATGGCACCGAATTGTCGCCTTCGGAAGACTCGGTGAAATCTGTGGCGAATACCTCTCCAAGGGCAGACAGGTCTACATAGAGGGAAAGCTCCAGACAAGGTCCTGGGAGAAGGACGGGGTAACCCGGTATACAACCGAAATTATCGCCTCTGCCATGCAGATGCTGGGAACAAAGGATTCGGCGGCTGGCGACAGTCCCCGCACGCCAGCGAACGCATATGCGCAGCAACCGTCATCGCAACCATTTCCAGAAGCGCCGGAGGATGATATCCCCTTCTAGGCATCAGGGGTGCCCCTCACCCCTGATGCCGCGTACGGAAACTCCCCGCCCCTGCGGCCCTCCCGCAGTTCGCGGTCCAAGGAGGGGTATGCTGAAAGGCACCTGAATCTTATCACCTTCCGATACGAACCCGAACGCTCGCGTGCCTCGATCCTGCTGCCCCCCCGTTGATGACGAAAAAATCCTGCAGTAGGATCCAAAATGCAAAAAGTGCCATAACGACTCAATTTGTACAACGGATCATCCGAAAAATAAAAAGAGGTCTGCGACTTTTAGTCGTCGCACCAATCTGTCAATGGAAAGTCGGTTGAGGCAAGTCGCCACGCGGTATAAAGGACGATTATGGATCGGAAATCAAGCCAAGGGGAATTGCAGGACCGCCTGAAAGCGATCCTTTTCGAATCCGCCCCCAACCCCATCTGTCTCGAAAAAGTCGAGGGGAAGCTCATCCAAGCCAACCAGGCCATGAGCACCCTGTTCGGCTATTCGAAAACCGAGTTAATGGCCAAATCATTCCATGAGCTGCTTCACCCGGACGATATGGAAATCTGGCTAAATAAACGAGAACTTCTCATCAGCGGGGAAATTTCCTCCTGCCAGATCGAAAAGCGTTATATCAAAAAGGATGGCGATATTCTCTGGTGCATCGGCGCCGTGGCCATATGCCGTGATTCCCAGGACGCACCGGCCTTTTTCATCGTTCAGATCCAGAATATCACCCACATCAAACAGCTGGAGGAACAGCTGCTGCAGGCCCAAAAGATGAAGGCCATTGGGACCCTGGCTGGAGGAATTGCACACGATTTCAACAACCTTTTAATGGCAATACAGGGTCGGGTCTCCCTTCTGCTGCTGGATACCCATGAGGGCGAAAACCGCTATACCCACCTGAAAAAAATGGAGGAACACATTCGACGGGCCGCCAACCTGACCAATCAGCTCCTGGGCTTTGCCAGGGGCAGCCAGTACGAGCTTCTCGAAACCGATCTGAGCCGCCTGATCAAGAAGGAGCTCGAAATGTTCGCCCGGACCCGGAAGGACATCGACATCCATCAGTCCTATCCGGACGCTCCTTGCCGTGCCAAGATCGACCGCGCACAAATCCGCCAGGTGCTGATCAATATTCTCATCAATGCCACCCAGGCCATGCCCGATGGCGGGAGCCTTGATGTCAAGACCGAAATAATCCAGCTGACCCCGCTCGACAACAAACCCGTGGAAATATCTCCTGGTAATTTTGCACGAATCTCCATTACCGACACTGGGGTGGGCATGGATTCCGGTACACGCCAGCGTATCTTCGAGCCCTTTTTCACCACCCGAACCATGGGAAGGGGAACCGGCCTGGGACTCGCCGCAGCCTATGGCATTGTCCGGCACCATGGGGGATTTATCAACGCCTACAGTGAAGAGGGGCAGGGCACCACCATGTCGGTGTATCTGCCGGCGGTCGGTCGGGAAACACCCCTGCGCGATCTGCAACCATCGGACATGGCCGCAGGTAAAGGATTTGTATTGCTGGTGGATGATGAAAACATCATTATCGATATCGGCCAGCAGATGATTGAACGTCTCGGCTATACCGTTCTTACGGCCAGCAGGGGGAAGGAGGCTCTCCAGGTTTTCTCCGAAAACAGGGAAAAAATCGATGTGGTCATTCTGGATCTCATCATGCCGGGTATGAGTGGGGAGGAAACATTTACCCGCCTGATCCGCACCTATCCGGAAATAAAAATAATCCTTTCAAGCGGATACAGCATCAACGGCAAAATTTCGGACATGCTCGCTCGCGGAGCCGCCGGTTTTATCCAGAAGCCCTTCAGCATGAATGAATTGGCACAGAGCCTCCGGCGTGTTCAGTGATCGGTATGCCGGTGGTCCGTTACTGACCTTCACCGCCGGGTCGGCCCCTCCTCCGAAGAACCGACCTGCCGTCTCGGAGCCCGGTGGCCCGTCTACTTCTTTTCAGCAGATTCCGAATCGGCCTCCGCCTGTTGTTCCAATTTATCGGCCGGTTCCACCTTTTCCGTTTCAATGGATGTATTCTCCGTCTCGCTGGTGGCTTTCTTGAAATTTTTGATGGCTTTGCCCATCCCAGCGCCGATTTCCGGAAGCTTTCCCGCACCGAAAATAATCAGAATGATGATCAGGATAATAATCAATTCAGGCATGCCGATTCCAAACATGTTGACTCCTCTGAACTAGGTTTGACTATCTTCAAGCTCTTGCAAGAGCTGCAAAAATTCCTTGGACCGCGTGTGTTGGTCAATTGCACTTCGATAATCGATCCATGCTCGCCAGCTCTTCATCCACCATTCGTTGTGCCAATAGTAGCTTGGGTCTCCACCGCCTTTGAGCCGATCGATATATTCAATATACTCCTCGGCACAGCTTGAGCAGAAGCGATAGGGCACCCGAAGCAAGTTGTGATTCTGCTTGGTTTGCCCCTGCCTACCTTCCAGATAGGCACCACACTTTTCACACTTCATCCGGCAGTGCGTGCACTGGAGCATCTTTCGCACCGCCTGAATCTTGAGCATCCGGGCACGTACCGCCTTTTCCTTGTCGGAAAGCAGCAGCTTCTCATCAAGGGATATGATTTCGGCCATGGTGCAACCTTCTGCAACCTTCCGGATGACACATCCTCCGCGTCATGGCCCCCTCACCACCACCAAACGGCCCGGACCTGCGCGACGCACCGCCGACATCCTCCGCAGGTGCGTCCTATCATAAGTACCACCGAGGCTGAAGCCTGTCAAACGATTTGCCGCCGGGCACCTTGAGTTGCCCGGGGCCATGTGGTAAAAGGAACCCATCTGACCACACGAAACCACCAATATGGGAATTCATACTATGCAACCCACATTCCAAGCCGATTGCCTTCCGTTGCTCATTGGCAGCATCCCCATGAAAGACCATCAAGCAGCCACCGAACTGGTGCTGACCTATACGCCTGAAATCCCGCTCTGGGTTCAGCTTCCCGCATACCCGGAGGAGGGGATGATCTCTCAGTTTTTGCCTGGACTGCCGGGCATTGCCAAAAAGGCCGATACGCCCTTTATCGACGAGGGCGGCAGTGGATTTGAAAACGAGCTTCTCGGCTTCTACGAGGAATATCTGGCCGAGTCGGCCCAGGAAGCCGTTCCGGCGTCTTCCCGATTTGCCTTGACCCGGGAAACGGCCGGCGGGTTCCATGTGTTCATGGATCTGCTCCAGGACCGGACGTCTGCACTCGTGGCGGTGAAGGGCCAGATAACAGGCCCCATCACCTTTACAACCGGGCTCCAGGATGCCGGTGGCCGGGCCGTTTTTTACAATGAGCAGCTGCGCGACGCTGCCGTTAAACTGTTGGCCATGAAGGCACGCTGGCAGGTTCAGCAGCTGAAATCCATGGGCAAACCGGTCATCCTTTTCTTCGATGAGCCGGCCCTCGCCGGATACGGCTCCTCGGCATTCATCAGCATCACCAAGGAGGAAATCGCCACCTGCTTCGAAGAGGTCATGGCCGCCGTCCATACGGAGGGAGCCCTCGCGGGGATTCATGTCTGCGCCAACGCGGACTGGTCCCTCCTGCTGGACGCCTCCACGGATGTGATCAGCTTCGACGCCTACACCTACTTCGACAAGTTGGCCCTGTATGGCGCCCAACTGCGGGAATTCCTGGAGAGGGGCGGAATACTGGCCTGGGGCATCGTTCCCACCCTAAACGCAGAGGACATCGATGGGGAATCCGCCGAATCCTTGACGGCAAGCTGGTGTGAAAAGGCCGAAACCATCGAGAAACTGGGGATCGACCGTTCAAGGTTGATCCGCCAATCCCTCATCACCCCCAGCTGTGGCACCGGAGCCCTGGACCTGCCCCGTGCCAGGCGGGTGCTGGAACTGACCCGGGAGGTCTCCCGTCGGATCCGGGCGGCGGAGGGACTCCCGCCAATCCGCTGATGGGCACCGGCCTCTTCTCTCTGGCTTAATACCCTATCACCCCTTCCGCTTCTGATAGAGTGGGGAGATGTCCCGCAGGATTTTGACCGTCCTTTGAAGCCCTTCCAGAAACCGGTCCACATCCTCGGCGGTATTGTCGATGCCAAAGCTCACCACCAGGGTCCCCTGGGCATCGGCATGGCTCAGCCCGAGGGAGATAAGGACGTGGGAGGCACGCAGAGACCCGGTGGCGCAAGCCGATCGGGTGGAGACGGCGATCCCTTCGTCGTCCAGCATCAGCATGACGCTTTCCCCCTCGATATACTGAACGGAGAGGGAGACAAGGTCCGGCAGGCTGTGCTCCGGATGGGTGTTGATGATGTACTCATCGATATAGTCCGGAAGCCTTCGAAGCAGCCGTTCCTTCAACCCGGCGGTATGCGCCAACCGCTCGGCCAGATGCAGGCGGGCCTGCTCCGCAGCCACCCCCATGCCGATGATGCCGATCAAGTTTTCCGTCCCGGCCCGCTTGCTGTTCTCCTGGACCCCGCCGTCCAGAAGTGGAAACACCAGGGTGCCCCGGCGAACGTAGAGACCGCCGACACCGGTTGGGCCATAGAAGGGGTTGGCGGCGAAGCTCAGGAGGTCCACGCCGAGAGCCTGCACATCCACGGGCACCACCCCCACCGAGTCCACGGCGTCACAGTGGAAGATCACCTTTTTCTCCCGGCAAACGGCACCGATCTCAGCGATGGGCTGGATGGTTCCGGTCTCATTGTTGCTGTGCATAATGGAAACCAGAATGGTCTTATCGGTGATGGCCCTTGCGATATCCTCTGGATCGACCCGGCCGGTTGCGTCCACGGAAACGGAGGTAATGTGGTACCCCTGGCTCTGGAGGCGGCGCAGGCTGCGGTTCACCGCGTTGTGTTCGATATTGCTGGTAACGATGTGGTTGCCCGCCTTGGCCTTGGCCATGGCAACCCCCTTGACGGCATGGTTGACCGACTCGGTTCCCCCGGAGGTAAATACCACCTCCTTGGGTAGGGCGGCGTTGATCAGCCCCGCCACGGACACACGCGCCGCTTCGAGCTTTTCGGCGGCCTGCTCCCCATGGGAGTACTGGCTGGAAGGGTTGGCATAGTCGGCGTTAATCGCCTCGATCATGGCCGCCTTGACCTCCGGCAACAGCGGTTTGGAGGAAATGTGATCCAGATTGATATAGCTCATAGTAAGTGTCCTTTCCGCTAACCGCCATCGGCGGGCATCCATTTGCCCACAGCTGTTTGAAGTCTGAACCCCTCCGCCGCCTCAGTGATGCTCCTCCTCAAGATCGGTCTGACATGCTTCGCAGAAGGAGATGCCCTCCTGCAATTCGGCATCGCAATAGGGGCAGTAGCACTTGCCCTTGTCCTTGTGCTCGTGCTTCTCCGTACACTGGGGTTCGGCCCGGCGCTTTCCGGACAGGCGATCCTCATAATCCTGAATCGCCATATGAAGCGCATCAGCGCCGAGATTGGAGCAGTGAAGCTTGTTCTTTGGCAATCCCTCCAGGGCTTCGGCCACATCCCTGTTGGTAATCTTTTTGGCCTCGGCCACGGTCTTGCCCTTGGCAATTTCCGTCAGCATGCTGGAAACCGCAATGGCCGATCCACAGCCAAAGGTCTGAAATTTGATATCCCGGATCACATCATCCTGGATATCCAGGTAAATGGTCATCATATCGCCACACAGGGGGTTGCCCACCTCGCCGATGCCGTTGGCGTCTTCAATGACCCCGACATTTCTCGGGTTTCTGAAATGGTCCATCACCGTTTTGGAATACATCATCTTACGGGCCCTCCAGGTAATAGCGGGAATTCGCCAGCCAGTCTAAAACATTCCAGCCAGTCTAAAAGATCTGAATGAGTATAATCACGAAATTGTCGTAGTAAAGCCCCATAAATTCCATCGTCCCTATAAACTCTTCACCAGAAACGGCATGGCCACGAAGGTGCCGATGGCGCTTCCCAGGTTGGTGAACACCACCACAAGAAGAATCCGAGTCACCTTGTTCCGCCAGAATCCCCGCGCCGAAAGGATATCCTCCGGCAGCTGTTCCAGATCCCTGACCCTGGGTTTCCTGGAAAAGGCCTCCACAAGACCGGACACCCACCCGGCGGCAATCATGGGGTTCAGGGAGGTCAAAGGGGCCGCCAGAAAGGCGGATACAATGGTCAGGGGATGCGCCAGGGCCGCCAGAGCGCCGACGCTGGCAAGAATCCCATTGGCCAGAATCCACCAGGTGATCATCCGGCCGCCGGCATGCACGCCGCCCCTGTAAAACCCGTAGCCA
>Ga0307440_1001545_pt1 | contig 11114 bp, 10 predicted proteins | sample SalMarWE160410MG_FD_202150 | JGI IMG/M metagenome (GOLD analysis project Ga0307440, IMG submission 202150) | Salt marsh sediment microbial communities from the Plum Island Ecosystem LTER, Massachusetts, United States - WE1604-10 | ecosystem: Environmental > Aquatic > Marine > Intertidal zone >... | reverse complement strand
ATCGAGCTTACCCTCTGCGGCCCGAGCCACCAGTTCCATGGTGTAGAGGGCAAGGGGGTCGTCCTTCTTCTTCTTGTCGGCTTTGGCCGTCTTGGAATGGGGATCCGCCGGTTCCTGGACGATGGGTACGGATGTATTCTGGGAGATGTAGGTCAGCACATCCAGACGGGTGACCCCCTCTTCCAGCAGGAAGAAGGAGGCATGGCAATCCTTTTCTAGAAAAATCGAGGCAAGAATATCGCTGATGCTGACCTCCTGCTTTTCAGCCGATCGCACGTGGTTCACTGCCCGCTGAATGACGCGCTGGAACCCGATGGTCTGCTGAAGGACATATTCCTTGCCCTCGGGAATGACCTCCATCTTTTCGAAAAAAAATTTTTCCAGTGTGTTTATAAGGTTGTTCGGATCTCCACCGCACTTTTCCACGATGTCGACGCCGTCGCTATCGTGCAGTATGGCATAGAGCACATGTTCGACCGACACATATTCATGACGTCGCCGCTTTGCCTCCTTGACGGCAAATCCCAGTGTCGTACTGAGTTCTTTACTGATCATAGTGTTAGTCCTCCATGGTACATCTGAGGGGATAGCCGTTTTCCCTTGCCAGACTGTGCACCCTTTCCACCTTTGTCTCCGCCACATCACGGGTATAGACACCGCAGAGGCCGCTGCCCCGGCGATGCACGTTCAGCATGATATGTGTGGCCGCCTCCTGGGATTTATGGAATACATTTATCAAAACGGCGACAACAAACTCCATGGTTGTATAATCGTCGTTGAGTAATAATACTTTAAACATCCGCGGCTCCCGTACATCCTCCCGGATGCCGGTTTCCACCTCTTCTCCGGTATGGGTTCCGTAGTCGCTCATCACCACCTCCCCTGCCCAGAGACGGCCGGCAATCGCATATGATCCAAGCCTTTCGGGCAGGTTGCCTGGGATCCCACTTGAATCTGCCGCAGTGTCAGTCCCTCGGCAGCACCGAATTTATTATAAACATCCACCGCAACACTTGTAAAGAGTTCTTGCGTATACACCGACTGTTGGCGAATCGCCCCAAAACGCGTGGTCATCGGCCACAGCATTTTTTGTATTTTTTGCCGCTGCCACAGGGACAGAGGGCATTGCGACCGACCTTGGCCTCGGACCTTTTCACGGGTTGTTTCCGGGTCGACCCGTCGCCATGGGAAAAAGTCAGCTGCTCCTGCTCGGGCTCGTGCATGGCCTCCATCTCCCTTTCCGTGGCCATCTGAACCCGGAACATGATCGACAGGGCCTCCTCCTTGATCCTGGCAATCATGTCCTGAAACATTTCGAACCCTTCCTTTTTATAAACAATCAGTGGGTTCTGTTGGGCATAGCCGCGAAGCCCGATCCCCTCCTTCAGGTGATCCATGCTCAGCAGGTGATCCTTCCACAGGTTATCGACGGTCTGGAGCATGACGATCCGCTCCATCTGTCGGTATGCCTCAGGGCTCACCATGTTGGCCTTCTCCTCATAGACCTCGATGGCCCTGTCCGCAATAAGCTGTGCCAATCCCTCCCCGGTCAACCCATCCAGGGTGTCCTCGTCCGGTTTTTCCATTCTGAAGGCGAACTGGGTGAAGATCGCATCCCCTATCCCCTGAAAATCCCACAATTCGGGAGGTTGCCGCTCCTCGGCAAACTGATCGGCAATTTCCTCGGCCTTCTCTTCGATGAGTTCCTTGATCACGGGGTAGAGATCGTGCCCGTCGAGAGCCTCCCGGCGCTGGCGGTAAATGACCTCGCGCTGTTGATTCATGACGTCGTCGTACTCGAGCAATTGTTTCCGGATCTCGAAGTTATGCCCTTCGACTTTGGCCTGGGCGTTTTCAATCGCACGGCTGATGAGACCGTGCTCGATGGGTTCGCCCTCCTGCATGCCCAGACGCTCCATGAAGCCGGTGATCTTGTCGCCGCCGAAAATACGCAGCAGGTCATCTTCCAGGGAAAGATAGAACCGCGAGGAGCCCGGATCTCCCTGGCGGCCGGAGCGACCCCGCAGCTGGTTGTCGATACGCCGGCTCTCATGTCGCTCCGTTCCGAGGATATGAAGCCCTCCGAGATCAACGACCCCCTCGCCCAGAACGATATCCGTTCCGCGACCGGCCATGTTCGTGGAGATGGTGACCGCACCGCGCTGACCCGCCATGCTGATGATCTCCGCCTCCTTTTCATGGTTCTTGGCATTCAGGACCTCGTGCTTGACGCCGTGACGTTTGAGCTTCTGGCTGAAGTTTTCGGAGACATCGATGGAGACGGTCCCCACCAGCACGGGCTGACCCTTTTGGTTCAAATCGATGATCTCCTGAAGCGCCGCATCAAATTTTTCCTTCCGGGTCTTGTAGATGAGATCGGGAAAATCTTTCCGGACCATCGGCTTGTGGGTTGGAATCACCGAAACGTCCAAGTCATAGATTTTCTTGAATTCCGCGGCTTCCGTATCGGCCGTGCCGGTCATGCCGGAGAGTTTGTCGTACATGCGGAAATAGTTCTGGAACGTTACCGTGGCCAGGGTCTGGTTCTCATTCTCGATTTTAACGCCTTCCTTGGCCTCCAGCGCCTGGTGCAGCCCTTCGCTGTACCGGCGGCCCGGCATGAGCCGGCCGGTGAACTCATCTACGATGATCACCTCACCGTTTTTCACGATGTAGTCCACGTCACGCTTGAAAAGCGCATGGGCCTTCAGGGCCTGTTCCACATGGTGAAGCAGATCGATATGCTTGGGGTCATAGAGATTCTCGACGTTCAACAGCTTCTCGGCGGCAGGTATCCCCTCCTCGGTCAACGCCACCGTGCGAGCCTTTTCATCGATGGTGAAATCCCGCTCCTTGGTCAGTCTCGGAATTACCGAATTAACATCGTAGTAGAGGTTGGTGGATTTTTCCGCGGGCCCTGAAATAATGAGTGGGGTTCGGGCCTCGTCCACCAGAATGCTGTCCACCTCGTCCACGATGGCATAGTGAAGCGTCCGTTGCACCAGGCGCTCAGAATCGAACTGCATATTGTCCCGGAGATAATCGAAGCCGAACTCGTTGTTGGTTCCGTAAGTGATATCGGAGTCATATGCCTTCTTGCGGTCGCTGTCGGTCATGTCGTGGCGAATGCACCCCACGGACAGCCCCAGGAACTGATGAATCTTGCCCATCCACTCCATATCCCGGGTTGCCAGGTAATCGTTGACCGTGATGATATGAACCCCCTTGCCCGTCAGCGCGTTCAGATAGGACGGCAGGGTGGCCACAAGGGTCTTTCCCTCTCCGGTTTTCATTTCCGCAATCCTGCCCCGATGCAACACGATGCCACCGATCAGTTGAACATCGAAATGACGCATCCCGAGGGTTCTCAGCGAAGCCTCGCGAACCGTTGCAAATGTTTCGGGAAGGATGTCGTCCACGGAGGCGCCCTGGTCCAGCATCTCCTTGAACTTGATTGTCTGCCCCTTCAACTGCTCATCACTCATGGCCTGAAGGCTGGGCTCCACGTCATTGATGGCATCGATGATGGGCTGCATTTTTCGAAGTTCCCGATCGTTCTTGCTTCCAAAGATACGGGTTAATGCTTTCATGAACATGAATCTGCACCTCTGCTCAATTCGACCATGTGAGCGGGCCGGTAGCCCATTGCAATTAAAGACTTCACCCTACTGTCATCACGGGGACCATACTATACTTTGCCATCTATTGACAGGTCAAATGCCGGCAGCGCCGGCAGCAATTCCCGATGAACGGCATTCAAAATGTGCACGGTGCAGAAAAATTCATCTGTCTCTCACATGATCATTCATCGCGGTCGATATCGGAATCGCGATCGAATGCCGCAAACGGTTTCGATACCGATACTGATACCGATTCGGATCCGGGGATTCCGGCTATCAATGTTTAGGGTTACGCATTGGATTAGGATGCGGCTGCTTATGTCGATTACGACAAGGGTAATCGTGAGAAACGGGTGATGCCCCCATTCCAACAGACTGGAAAGAACCGGAGAAACTCAAAGTGGGAAGGGCCGTGATCCTATTTTTTGGCGAAGGCTTCGCCCAGGACGTATTTCATCGGGTTGACGGGCACGTGGTTCACGAAGACCTCGTAGTGGACATGGGGACCGGTGCTCCTTCCGGTGCTGCCGACCTCGGCGATCTCATCTCCCCGCTTTACCCTCTGGCCTCGCTTTACCAGCAACTTACACGCATGGCCATACCGCGTAACCAGACCGAAACCATGGTTGATGACCACGCAGTTGCCCAAGAGCCCCTTTCTACCGGCAAAGGTGACGATACCGTCCGCCGTGGCAACGATCGGGGAGCCCTTCCTGGCGGCGATATCCAGGCCACAATGGAATTCGCGCCGATCTGTAAAGGGCGAGATCCGGTAGCCGAACTTCGAGGTGATCCATCCTTTTACGGGGTAAATGGAGGGGGTGGCCGCCAGGATCGTTCGCTTCTTTTCCAGCTTCTGGATTAGCGACTTGAATCGATTCTGCTGGGTGCTGGCGGCCGCCTCGAGTTCATTGACCTGCTTGTGCATCTCACTGATGAGGCGTTTATGATGTGCCTTGACGCTCAGCTTGGGGTTCAGATCCTCCGGCGCGGGCCCGCCCACTCCGAACAGTCCATCAGGTTCCGAGGAATCGTCCTTGAGGTTCGCAATGATCCGTATCTTGTGCTCGAATTTCATCAGGTCGGAGAGTTGGGTCTTGAGGGAACCAATTTTTGAAGCGAATTCCTGGAGCTGTTTACGTTGGGAGGCAACCATCGCATGGGCCTTCTTGGCTTCCTGCTGGGCGGCCTTGTCCCTATGAACCGTTGTCCTAAGGTTGATGTAGTCATAGGCCATCCATGCGAACAGGACGAGGGACAGCGCCGCAATGGCTGCGCTACCCCTCAAAATGGCCTTGGAAACCGTCGCCTGCCTGATGGATGACCCATTATGATCCAGAATAACCAAAGAAATTTCGTTACGCATATGCACCATTCCCATAAGTGGTTTCATGGGGACCAGGGGGCGGTGCCGGAGGCCGGCGCCGCCCCCCACCTGTCAGATACCTAGTTTGAATTTAAGCGATTTCAGCGTATTTAGCATCAACATGGTGATGGTCATGGGACCGACGCCGCCAGGTACGGGAGTAATCCACCCGGCAGTCTCCTTGGCTGCGTCGAAATCCACATCCCCCTTCAGGATTGCCACCTTCTTTCCGGTCTTCTCGCTTATTTTTTCGCCTACCCGATTGACGCCCACATCGATCACGCAGGCACCCGGTTTGATCCACTCGGGCTTGACCAGATCCGGCACCCCCGCCGCAACGATCAGGATATCGGCACGTTTGCAGTGGGCGGCCAGGTCCCGGGTCCGGGTATGCACCACCGTAACGGTGGCATTGGCACCGGGTCCCTTTTGAAACATCATATTGGCGATGGGCTTGCCCACGATGTTGCTTCTTCCCACCACGACCACCTCGGCGCCGCTGGTTTCAACACCGGCGCGAATGATCATCTCCTGAATGCCCGCCGGTGTGCAGGGCGGGAATTTCACCTCCGAGCCACCGATCATGAGCCGCCCGACGTTGACAGGATGAAAGCCATCCACATCCTTGTCCGGATCGATGGCATTGAGGACCTTCTTTTCGTCCACGTGTTTCGGCAGGGGCAGTTGCACCAGAATGCCGTGGATGGAGTCGTCCCGGTTGTATCGATCGATCAGTGCCAACAGGTCTTTCTCTGAAATGTCAGCGGGCTGTGTGTCCTGAATTTCCTTAAATCCCACCCGGTGTGCGGTTTTTATCTTGAGGGTGACATAAGATATGGAGGCCGGATTCTCCCCCACCAGGATCGTGACCAGTCCCGGCACCACACCATGAGCGTCCTTGATCTTTGCAACCTCCGCCGTGATTTCCTCTAAAATCTGCTCTCGGATCTCAGTTCCTTTGATGAGCTTGGCCGTCATGTTCCTGCTCCTTTCTCCTCACTTTAGAGTTGGCTGGTTATTGAAGTCTATCGCTATACCGGATACGGTGTCTGCAACAGACCGTCGGTCTGATCGAAGCCCTCCATGAGATTCATGTTTTGAACCGCCTGGCCCGCCGCCCCCTTTACCAGATTGTCAATGGCCGAGATCAGGACCAATCGACCGGTGCCCGGATCCTGGCGCACGGCGATATCGCAGAAATTAGTCCCTCTCACGTTCCGGGTATCCGGGAGACGATCCTCCGGAATCAGTCTTACAAAAGGATGCGGGGCGTAGTAGTCCGTCAGGCACTGGCGGACCTGGGCGAGACTTGCCGACTGGGCCAGGGTCGCATAGATGGTACTCATCATTCCCCTGATCATGGGCACCAGGTGAGGGACGAAGGTGATCGCCACCGGTTCCCCGTGGATGCGGCCGAGCACCTCGTCTATTTCCGGATTGTGCCGGTGTACCCCGACCTTGTAAGCCTTGAAAGACTCGTTGACCTCGCACATATGCGTGGTCAGGGAAGCACCGCGGCCCGCACCGCTCACGCCGGATTTGGCATCGGCGATAAGGGACCGGACATCCACCAGTCGGGATGCAACCAGGGGCGCCAGGGGCAACAGGATGCTCGTGGGATAGCATCCAGGATTTCCAATGAGCCGGGCCCTTTCGATTTCAGGCCGGAACACTTCGGAAAGGCCATAGACGGACTCGGCCAGCAAGGCCTTGGCCGTATGGGGCTCATAGGCCGCCTCATAGGCTGCAGCGTTCTTGAACCGGAAATCAGCCGACAGATCGATTACCTTCTTCCCGTTCGCGATGAGCTCGGGCGCCATGGACATGGGCAGCCGATGCGGCAGGGCCGTAAAAACGACATCGGTCCGCTCGCAGATCCGCTCCAGATGGGTTTCCTCACAGACCCTGTTCACAACGCCGGTCATGGCGGGGTAAATGGCATCGAAGGGCACGCCAGCGTATTGGCGGGAGGTCAGAACGGTTACGTCCACCCCGGGGTGGGTGGAGAGTATCCTTACTAGCTCGGCACCGGCATAGCCGGTAGCGCCGATGATCCCGGCTCGGACCATGATATCCCCTTTTCAGTTGCGTTTTTTGTTCCGCTCCTGCCTACCAAAGGTGGCGTGCTTTTTCAAGATAATTCAGCCATTCCAACTCCGAGAGTGATTTCAGGAGACATTTGGGACGCTACCGCGGGTTGAGATAAGATCGCCGGACAGGGGTCCAGCGGGCCGCGGAAACGGCCAAACACGCCTGTACTATGCTGTTTATCGGCAGAAGGTTCGTTCTCCTTTAAGAGGGGAGAAAGAAATTACGACAACGACAACGATTAAAGTGATTTGACGGAGCAGGATGAAGGCGGCATCTCCGGTTGCCCGCAACGGCCCGATGTTGCATGGCTCCGGCATATCTGATAGACAGGCTTCAGTTCTATGCAAAACGGCCCTTCAACGGGCAGCGGCACATCGCGCCGACCCCATTTTCCCGGTTCAACTGGTCCGGGCAACGGCATTCCATCTGAAGGAGGACGGGTTATGAAGCCAATCAGTGAAATGAATTTCCCGGAAACGCTGCGCTATTCGAATGAACACGAGTGGATCACCACCGAGAACGGCACTTTTCTCGTGGGCATCAGCGATTACGCCCAGGAACAACTGGGGGACATCGTCTTTGTCGAGCTGCCGGAGGTCGGTGCCACCTTTTCCGCTGGCGACGAGTTTGGCACCGTTGAATCGGTCAAGGCCGCCTCTGAGCTTTACATGCCCATCGACTGCACGGTGCTGAAGGTGAACCCAGCCCTTGAAGACGCGCCGGAAATCGTCAACACCAATCCCTATACCGATGGCTGGATGCTTGAGGTCAAACCGAAGGATCCCGCCCAGCTCGATACCCTGTTGACAGTGGCGCAGTACATGGCCATGTTGAAGGAAAAGGAGTAACCTGGGTGATCGCCTATACGGCCGACCTGTCCCTGACGCCCTATGAAACCGCCTGGGAACTCCAGACCCGGCTCGTCGCGGCAAGGTGCGAAGATCGGCTGGATCGGGATCTGGTGCTCTTCGTGGAACATCCGCCGGTTTTGACCGTGGGACGCAGGGGCGGATGCGCCAACCTGTCCGCATCAGAGGACGAGCTGAAACATATGGGGGTCCGACTGCTCACCGTTGAACGGGGGGGGGATATTACCTACCACGGACCGGGGCAGCTGGTGTGCTATCCCATTGTCAAGCTGACCGACCTGCCCCTTGGGATCGCCGAGTTCGTGGACCGCCTGGAGGAGCTCATGATCCGCACCGCCGCGGACTGGGGCATCGAGGCGACGCGCAACCCCTTGAACCACGGGGTGTGGGTTGGAAACGACAAGCTGGGCAGCATCGGCATCGCCGTGCGCCGGGGCATCACCTTTCACGGCCTGGCCCTGAACGTGGCACCCGACATGCGGCACTTCGATTGGATCACCCCCTGCGGCCTGCCGGGAGTCAAGATGACCCGGATGGCGGCCCATACCGCAGACCCGCCGCCGATGGCAGAGGTAAAAAGAAGCATGCGCCGCCACTGGGAAAGGATCTTTTCCGTGACCCTGCGGGGCCTCTCACCGGAGACGGTGGCCGGATACACGGTCACCTGATTCATCCGGCGATAGTATCAGAACATCCACCAGATGGTTGCTCGGCACCATGCCGATTGGCCGGAAAGCGACGTATCCCATGCCACCATCCCGGCAACATCACCCCATGTCCCCGAAACCCGACTGGCTTCGGCGACGCCTGCCCTCAGGCCCCGGTTTCGAAAAAATCCGTGCCATGATCGAGAGGGGCCAGCTTCATACCGTGTGCCAGGAAGCCGCCTGCCCCAATATCTGGGAATGCTTTTCCCATGAAACCGCCACCTTTTTGATCCTGGGGGATCGCTGTACGAGAAACTGCAGATTCTGCGCCGTGGATCACGCTCCCCCCGAACCGCCCGATCCGGCCGAACCGGTCCGGGTGGCCCAGGCCGTGGCGGACATGAACCTGCGGTATGTCGTTATCACCTCGGTTACCCGGGACGACCTGCCGGACGGCGGTGCCGCCCAGTTCGCCGAGACCATCGTCCGGATCCGGGAACGTATCCCCGAGGCGCAGGTGGAAGTTCTCATCCCCGACTTCCAGGGCAATCACCAGAGCCTTCTCACCGTGCTGCAGGCCCGGCCGGCTGTGCTCAACCACAACCTGGAAACGGTGCCGCGGCTCTACGAGAACGTCAGGCCCGGTGCCGTTTATGAAAGATCCCTGAGTCTCATCCGTCGGGTATCGGAAGAGGGACAGGGCGTTCCTCCCAAATCCGGCCTGATGCTGGGGCTTGGAGAGACGGACCCGGAAATTGAGGAGACGCTTCGGGACCTGCGCCAGGCGGGATGTCGGTTTCTCACCCTGGGGCAGTACCTGCAGCCCTCCGAGGCACACCTGCCGGTGGAGCGGTTCGTCCGGCCCGAGGAATTCGACCGGTGGGCAAGGGTAGCCAGGGAACTGGGGTTTGAACGCGTGGCCAGCGGCCCCTTCGTCCGAAGCTCCTATCACGCCAAGGATCTGTATACCGGTTGAGGTGTTCCGGCCGCTGAAGAACGAACGATACCGATCACGATTACGACAACGACAACGATGGGTACTGGAGTTCCTCACCGGTCGGTTGGCATTGATCAGCGCTCAGGGGGTCAGCGGCCGAACCGATATATCGATGACCATTTCGTCGCTCAGCGCCTTTAGCTCCCGGCGAAGGGCCGTCGGGTCCATGCCCTCTGGAACGGCCAGGTGGGCCTCCATGGTGAAGATGGGGATACCGCTTTCCGGGGCCCTGGTAATGTGGGTTTTCAGATCCACGATGTCCACGCCGACTGCGGCAAGAATCCGGGAACAGCGGCTTACGATGCCCGTCCGATCCTGCCCCACGGCCCTCAGGAGGTGGTTGGCCTCTCCGGCTGCAGCCGCATGGGGGCAATGGGGCCAGCAATCCTTCACGGGAAAGACTACCGCCTGGATCGGCGGGGAGGTTTTCAGCGCTTCACATCCCGCCAGAAGCGCTCTGGCCGCCTCCTGGTCCTTAGCGGAGACCAGGGTCAGCAGGGCAAACTGATCCCCCAACCGGCTCATCTGTGAATCTTCGATATTGCAGCCGCTGGTGAAGATCATCTCCGATACATCCGCCACGATGCCGGTTCGATTCTCTCCCACCGCCGCAACGATGTGGTGTTGTTTCTTCATACCGTCCCCCTGTCCGTTACAGAACATCATATCCCAAACGGTTCACCTTGAGATCGTTGGTGGTTCCCTCCACATATCCCGGCTGCCCCGAGGTGATCACCACCAGGTCTCCGCGAGAGACAAGACCCGTGGCCATGGCGGCCTGGGTGGCCGTCTCCATCATCGCGTCCGTATCGACGGCTTTGGCGACCAACCGGGGGGTACAGCCCCAGTAGAGGGCCAACCGCCGGACCGCTTCCTCCTCGGTGGACAAGGCAATGAGCCTGGGCCGAGGCCTGAACCTGGAGATGTTCCGGGCCGTGGCTCCAGACCGCGTGGTGGCGATGATGGCGCTGGCATCCAGGTGATCGGCCAAGACGCAGGCGGCATGGGCGACCGAAGCGGATATCTCTTTCTTTGGAATCATTTTCAGATACCGTTCATGGTCGAAGGTTTCCTCGGCGCTCTTGGCGATTCTGGCCATGAAGGAGACGGCCTGGCTCGGAAACTGTCCGGTGGCGGTTTCCTCTGAGAGCATCACGGCATCGGCTCCTTCGAATACCGCATTGGCCACATCCGCCGCCTCGGCCCGGGTGGGCCTGGGAGCGGTGACCATGGAACGAAGCATCTGGGTGGCGATGATCACGGGTTTTCCCACCTCGTTGGCCTTCTTGACGAGCATCTTCTGGATATTGGGAACATGCTCGGGCGGGATCTCCACCCCCAGGTCCCCCCGGGCCACCATGATAGCGTCGGCCACTGCCATGATGGCGTCGATGTTGGTCAGGGCTTCATGCTTTTCTATCTTGGCGATCACGGGCACATCCTTCTTTTCCCTGCGGATGATCCGCTTGAGGGCCTCTATGTCCTCGGCCGTCCGAACAAAGGACAGGGCCACGTAATCCACGC
>Ga0307440_1001544_pt1 | contig 11114 bp, 8 predicted proteins | sample SalMarWE160410MG_FD_202150 | JGI IMG/M metagenome (GOLD analysis project Ga0307440, IMG submission 202150) | Salt marsh sediment microbial communities from the Plum Island Ecosystem LTER, Massachusetts, United States - WE1604-10 | ecosystem: Environmental > Aquatic > Marine > Intertidal zone >... | reverse complement strand
GTACAGTAAGGGACGACAGGCGAACCGGCTTATCGGATGCGGGGAGGCTTCCCCGCCCGACACAAAAAACCCCAACCTCAGGGAGGTATGACATGAAGGAACTTATTTACACCATCACCGCTGCTGTACTCGTGTTTTTCGGCACCACGTCATTCGCACATTTCGTGGAGACCGCGCACAACAGCTGACACCACCACCTTTAACAAAGGGGCCGCCTGCAACAGCAGGTGGCCCTTTTTTGCATCACCGGCACGTTGGACACGGACCTGACTGCAAGCCTGCCCAACCGTCCGGATTCCGGATGCCCGTCTAAAATAGATCCACAGGAGGACATGACACATGAAGGTTTCTGATGTGATGACCACGGGTTTGGTGACCGTCAAGCCGGAAGACACGCTGGGCACTGCGGTACAGAGGATGATCATGCGCCGCTGCGGCTCGCTGCCGGTCACTGGCGGTCATGGCGAACTGCTGGGCATTGTCACCATCCGCGACACCATGCTGCCGCTGTATCCGAACTTCGGCGAATATGTCCACGATGCCGTGAACGCCCGCGACTTCGAAGGCATGGAGGAGAACTACAAGAGGGTCATGCGCATGAAGGTGCGCGACGTGATGACACCGGATCCGATGACCGTGTCTGTGGACGATCCGGTGCTGAAGGCCGCCTCGTATATGGGCCTGAAGAACCTGCGGCGCATTCCCGTGACCGATCAGGGCAGGCTTGCCGGCATCGTCAGCATCGGCGACATCAATCGCGGATTATACATCACACAGCACTGAGCCGACCCCACCCGAGGCGTAGCGCGGTCCATTGCGTGCGGATCGGCTATCCTGATGGCATGCGATCCTCGGCATCACACGGCGCGCATGCGCCGGTCCGACTCCCGGCAGCCGTCCAGGCCATGCTGGAACCGTCCTTCTATGAGCACTCCACCACCGGCATCCGCCTGATCCAGACGCATATCTCCTGGGTCATTCTGACCGGTCCCTATGCCTACAAGGTCAAGAAGCCGGTCGATTTCGGCTTTCTCGACTTCTCTTCCCTCGACAAAAGGCATGCCATGTGCCTGAAGGAGCTGGTGCTGAACCGCCGGCTGGCGCCGGATCTTTACCTGGATGTGCTGCCCATCTTGACATCGGCACGGGGATACCGGTTGGGCGGCACGGGCGACGATGCCGGTGCCGTCGAGTATTGCCTGAAAATGACCCAGTTCGACCCCGAAGCCCTGTTCGCGCGCGAAATCGATCACCCGCGGTTCGACCCAGCATGGATGGATACGCTGGCCGGCCAGATCGCCAATTTCCACAACTCGGCCGAGGTCGTCCGCGCATCCGGCTTCGGGGACGCGGCGATTCTGCGCCGATACATCTCGGAGAATCTGCACGCGTCCACGCAGCTGTTCACGCACTGCGGGCCGCCGGACCCGACGCCGGAGCTCGATCGACGCGCATCCCGCATGCTGCAAAACCTGGAGCCACAGATCCGGCAGCGGCAAAAAGACGGATTCATCCGGGCCTGCCATGGGGATTTGCATCTGGGCAACATCGCCCTGGTACACGGCGAACCACGTGTCTTCGACTGCATCGAGTTCAACGATGAGCTTCGCCTGATCGATACCATGAGCGATGCCGCCTTCCTGGCCATGGACTGTGATGCCAAGGGCCACCCTGAACTGGGCATGCGCTTTCTTTCCCGTTATCTCGAGCACACCGGGGATTACCAGGGACTGGTGCTGCTGCGCCTGTACCAGCTCTATCGGGCCGGCGTGCGTGGCAAGGTCGCCCTCCTGCTATCCAAGGACACCGGCATGCCGGAAGACGAGGCCGAGGCCAACATACAGGAGTCTCGACGCTACTTTGATCTGGCCGTTTCCTACGGCATGCCCGCAGGCAGGCCCGCCCTGTACGCCGTCGGTGGACTGTCGGGCAGCGGCAAGAGCCATCTCGCCCTGATCGGCAGCGCTGCGGAACGGGCCCTGGTGATCCGCTCGGACGCCACGCGCAAACGCCTGGGCGCCGGTTCCGCCGCATCGCTGTACACGCCTCAGATGACTGAGGCGACCTATGCAGCGATGATCACTGGGGCGGATGCGGCGCTGGCCGCAGGATACCCCGTCATCCTCGATGCCACCTTCCTTGCGCGCACCCACCGCGACCAGGTGCGGCGGCTGGCGCAAAAACACGGGATCCCCCCGCACCTGTTGTGGCTGGATCTGCCCCCGGCGGTGCTCAGGCAACGCATCCGGCAGCGCAACACGACGGGCGGCGATGTATCCGATGCCGATCTGGCCGTGCTCGAGTCGCAGCTGACCCGCTACCAAAGGCCGGACGAGGCGGACATCCGCATTTTCACGGCCAGCGACCGCTGGCCGGGACGCTAGCCCCCTCTACATCACCTCGGCGGCATAGGCCGCCAGGCGTGAGCGCTCGCTGGCGCGCAGCGTGATGTGTCCGGCATGGGGCCAGCCGGCGAAACGCATCACCGCCATCGACAGGCCGTTGGTATGCGCCGTCAGATAAGGCGTGTCGATCTGGGCATTGTTGCCGAGAATGATGATCTTCGAGCCTTCGCCCATGCGCGTGACCAGCGTCTTCATCTGGTGCGGCGACAGGTTCTGCGCCTCATCCACGATCAGCCAGGTCTTTGTGAATGTGCGCCCGCGGGCGAAGGACAGCGACGTAATCTCGATCTTGTACTGGTCCAGGGCCGACAAGCCATGGAAATCATTGCCAAGCAGCAGTTTCAGGTTGTCGCTGATCGCCCCCATCCAGGGCTCCATCTTCTCCTTCTCCGTGCCGGGCAGGAACCCGATATCCTGGCCCATCGGCACGGTGGCCCGCGTCACCACGATGCGCTCGTAGACGCCGAGATCGAGGGTCTGGTTCAGGCCGCTGGCCAGGGCCAGCAGGGTCTTGCCGGACCCAGCCAGACCGAGAACGCTGACCATGTCCATGCTCGGGTCCATCAGCAGGTTCATCGCCATGTTCTGCTCGGCATTGCGCGCCTGCACGCCCCAGACGGCGTTTCTGGCACCGCGATAGGAATACATCTCCTTCAGGTGTACCTGCCTGTTCGGTCCCACCCCGATGCAGCGCAGCGCCTGCCCCTTTTCCCCGGACAGTTCCACGAAATCGTTGATATGCGGCAACGGCAACTGCTCCGGCCAGTCGAACCGGTAATGGCTGACGTGGTGGTTGCCGTCCTCGACCACGTCATCAACCTGCATTTGACTGCCGTCGGCCCAGGACCCCTCGCCCAACTGCACCCGACCACTGCAAAGTATCGCCAGGTCATCCACCACCTTGTCCGAGCGGTAATCCTCAGCGTTCAGCCCGAGTGCCCGCGCCTTGATACGCAGGTTGATGTCCTTGGATACCAGAATGACATCGCGCTCCGGATGATCCTTCTGCAGCGCCATGGTCACGGCGATGATACGGTTGTCACCGCTGCCGCGCGCCAGTGACTCCGGCAGAATCTCCAGTGCCCGGTGGTTCAGTTCGAAAAACAGCGATCCGCCGCCGGGCAACGGGCAACCCTTGTCCAGATCGTGGCAATCGGCGCTGATCTCATCGAGTTGGCGGGAAACAGCGCGCACGTTGCGGGCCAGTTCATCAAATCCGCGCTTGACCTTGTCCATCTCCTCAAGCACCGCGATGGGCAAAACGACATCATGCTCATCGAAGCGGGTCAACGCACTGGGATCATGGATCAGCACGTTGGTATCGAGGATGTAAATCTTGCGTTCAGACTTGTCGATCAAACCGTCCTCCTCAGGTCCGCACACGCCATCCGCCTCGGACAACGGGGGCAATGATGACAAAACTTCCCGTGACCTGCATGCACAATCTTCGCCGGTGGCCGCTTGACAGCATACCGATGCTTGGCATTATTCGCCCGCTCTTCGCGGGAATAGCTCAGTTGGTAGAGCGCAACCTTGCCAAGGTTGAGGTCGCCGGTTCGAGACCGGTTTCCCGCTCCAGTCCAGGGGCCATTCGGCCCCGTTTTTCGTTCGATGCCCGGCAGGGTAGCCAAGTGGTAAGGCAGAGGTCTGCAAAACCTTTATTCGCGGGTTCGATTCCCGCCCCTGCCTCCACACCGCCCAGCGGACCCTGCCCGGTCTTATGCCGAGCCATGGCGCCGATGGCTACGCCATGATCTATACTTTAACAGAATAGCAGCAACAGCCCCCGCAAACCGCCGGAGAATCCTATGGCCACCCTGCTCCGCATTCTGAAACACCGCGTCACCATCACCCTGCTGGTCGTGCTCGGGCTTGCGACCGCCCTGGAGCTTGCCGCCCCGCCGGCGATCCGCCTGTTCGCCGTCGACTGGCTGCACGACCATGGCATCGCCGATGCCAGGATCGGTGCCGTCAGGATCAATCCGTTCACTTGGTCCATGTCCGTTTACAACCTGAAGGCGGGTCCCGGCCTGGAGGTAGGGCAGGCGGCGATCAACATAGACTGGTGGCCACTGCTGCATCACCAGATCTATGTCCGGGATATCGCACTTGATCATGCCCACCTGGAGCTGGCGCAGGGCACAAAAGGCGCCTGGATGATTGCCGGCCTGGTCATGCCGGCCGCCGCTCCCGCCACGGCGGATTCTTCGAAGCCGTGGTATGCCTTCCTGCACCGAGTCAGCCTGAAGGACGTGCACATCCGGCTCTCCGGCCATGATCTGAAGCTGGATGTACCCATCCAGTCGCTGGATATCGACCATGCCTTCCTGTCGCAGGCTGGAAATCAGATACTGAATACCACGCTGCGGTTGGGACCCAGCTCGTTCTCCGGCCTCGGCTACCAATTCGTCGATGTCGGCCTTCTGCTTCGAGGTCAGTTGATCCTGCCCGGACCGGGAGCGTCCCTGGACACCGTCGCCGCAAGAAATACCGCCATCAAGGTGGAGGGACTGACCGTGAACGCCAAAGACGGGCAACTCACGCTAACCATCGGGCATACCCTTGTTTCCGGCGTCTCCATGCACGGGCCGGCAAGTTTCAAGGCGCGTGATATCGAGGTCGAAGCATTGCAGCTCAGCGCCAATCCGGCCAAGGCAGCCGACACATCCGGAAGGATCAGTCTGGCCTCCATCCGCAAGGCATCGCTGCATACGCTGTCCTTGGCCAATATGAATCACGCCACCTTCGCCCGTCTGATGATCCGTGATATCGCGCTGCCCGCAACTAAGAACCAGTCCATGGGCAGCATCGGCGGGATCACCGCCTCCGATGCCGACATCGCCCTGCCTGCCAGCGTCCGGCTGGGCCGTCTGGATTTCCGCGGCCTGAACCTCGCCCTGCAGCATGAGAAAAACGGCATGGCCGTGCTGAACCGCCTGCAGGGCATCCTGCCGCCGTCCCCGCCCGGCCTGGGCAGGGCGCCAGTCGCTGCCAGCGCATCGGCCTCGACCGGCATCCGCATTGGCCTGGTGACAATCGACAAGGGAAGTAACATCGCCTTCACCGACAACGCCGTCCATCCGCCTTTCCAGGGCAGGCTGGCGGTCGAATCCTTCCGCCTCTCATCGCTGGACACGAGCGGCAAGCAGCCCGGCGCCCTGGATGCCGCCTTCAAACTGGGAGATCAGGGCCAATTCACCGTCAAGGGTGAGGTGGAACCGAACCCCGCCAACCCGGTGGTCAAGCTCGCCATCGCCATCAAGCGCCTGAGCATGCCTGCCCTGTCCGGCTACGTGGAAAAGGATTTCGGCAGCGCCATCCGCACCGGGCAGATGGATGTGGACGCTCAGTGGCGCATCCATAACCATAGCATCGACGCCCAGAACAGCCTTAACATCCGCAACCTGTCGCTGACGGCCCCGAGCCCAGACGCATCCGGCAAAGCAAGCCAGAACGTCGGCATGCCGCTGGACATGGCCGTGAGCATGCTCAGCGACAATCAGGGGAATATATCCCTGAAGGTGCCGGTCAGCGGCCGCCTCGACGACCCGAACATTCACCTCAATGATGTCATCAATCAGGCACTTGCCTCGGCCATCAGGTCGGGGGCCATCAGCTACGCCTCGCTGCTGCTGCAGCCTTACGGCAGTATTCTGCCTGCCTTCTCCCTGGCATCGGCTATCATCGGCTATGCTTCCAGACCCCGGCTGACGCCGATCTCCTTCGCCCCACGCACGGCGAGGCTGTCCGACCAGGCCAAGGCGTACATCGGCAAGATTGCCCAGTTGATGAAACAGAAACCCTTGCGGCTTCAGGTCTGTGGCGTCGCCAGCCGGGCCGAAATGCTGGCCAAATCCGCCAGCCCGTCACCGCCACCGGAACCCGGCAACAAGGTGAAGGACGCTCGCCTGCAGTCCCTGGCATCCGCCCGCTCCACGGGGGTGATCAAGGCCCTGGTAGCTGCCGGCATCAGCCCGGACCGCCTGTTCGCCTGCCTGCCGAAGGTCGACACGCGGCCGGATGCCGGCGGCCGGGTGGAGCTGCTGCTCAACTAGGGCCGGTTTACACGCATTTCGATGATGCCAAGCCTTGGGCGGCTTGGCATCGCGCCAGGCACTGGTCTACATTCCCCTGCATATGTATCGCCACACCGTCTTTGGCATATTCTCTCCCGGCATGGTTCCGGCCGCAGGCTGATGCGGTCCGAAATCTCCGCTGAGCGGCGATACAAATTCCCGGTAGCGAAGCCGATGCTTGCTCGCATGCCAATCCTTGGCATCATTGATCCCTGGGCCGGGATGGCGGAATCGGTAGACGCAAGGGACTTAAAATCCCTCGGACCGGAAGGTCTGTGCGGGTTCGAGTCCCGCTCCCGGTACCAGGTTGCCTTGAATGGGGGAAGGGGGAACCATGCTTCCAGGTAGATGTATGAGGATATATCTGTCCGAATCGGATCAGATCGATGGCAAGCCGGCCATGGAATCCATCCTGTCCCTGTGCAAGCAGGCGGGGCTGCGCGGGGTGTCGGTACTGCGTGCCACCGAGGGCATCGGTGCGCACGGCGTCCATTCCACGTCGTTTCTGTCCCTGTCCAGCGACCTGCCGCTGCTCGTCGAAGCCATCGACACCGAGGAGCGCATAGCCCACGCCCTGGAGATCATGCGCCCACATCTGAATGCGCATCTGGTGGCGGTGTGGCATGTATCGCTGATGAAGAACGATTGGGAGGCCAGCGATGCGTAACCTGATCCGCAAGGTCCCCATGTTCTCGGAGCTGAACGACCAGGAAATCGACGCCATCGTGGCCCTGGTCTCCACCCGCAACGTGCCCCGCAAATCAATCGTGGTGCAGGAAGGCGATGTCGGGGACTCGCTGTTCATCATCCTCAAGGGTTCGGCCAAGATCTCCTCGTATACCGCGGAGGGCAAGGAGGTCGTGCTCTCCCTGCTCGGAGAGGGTGGTGTGTTCGGAGAGATGTCGCTGCTCGACCGCCAGCCTCGCTCGGCCACCGTCAGCACCATGGAGGATTCCAGCCTGGCGCAGATCCGCAGGCCGGACTTCGAGCGCCTGCTGCTCGAGCGGCCTGCGATCGCCTTGAAGCTGCTGAGCGAACTGGTATCCCGACTCAGGCGCACCACGCAGGTGCTGGAGCGCATCAGTACCATGGATGTGCCCCACCGGCTGTACAATTACATCCTGGATTTCTGTCTGCGCTACGGCCAAAGCAGCAATGGCGGCACGACCGCCCAGGTACGCCTGCCGACGCACCAGTTGATGGCGGACCAGCTGTCCACCAGCCGCGAAACCATCTCCCGCGCCATCAGCACCCTGAAGAAGGAAGGCATCATCATCCCCATCCAGGGACGTAGCCTGGTGAAAATCGACATGCAGGCCCTGGAAACCCTGGCCGAGGCCATGCAGTAAGGCACGTTCAAATTTGACACTCCCTCCCCCGTCGCTATAGTTCGGCGCACTTCACGACGCGGGGTGGAGCAGTGGTAGCTCGTCGGGCTCATAACCCGAAGGTCGTCGGTTCAAATCCGGCCCCCGCAACCAAACGCACGAAGGGCTCGCAGCGAAAGCTGCGGGTCCTTTTGTTTTCGGTGCCGAAGACTGTTTCCCGACCGCCTGCCACTGACGTGGTGAAGCGGCCAAACCTTCGCAGCGCATCGACACCCCGACGCACCGCCGACAGAGCGCCCGGAGCGCGGCAATACGCAGAGAGCTGCCCCACCAAGGAGTCCTTTTCATGTTTCAGCTCTACTACCAGCACGCGGCCCGCGCCAAGGACGACATCTTATCCGGACTGACCGTGGCGCTGGCACTGGTACCGGAGGCGATCGCTTTTGCCTTCGTCGCCGGCGTCAACCCGCTGGTCGGCCTCTACGCCGCCTTCCTGGTCGGTCTGATCACCTCGCTCATCGGCGGCCGCCCCGGCATGATCTCGGGCGCCACCGGTTCGATGGCCGTGGTGATGGTGGCGCTGGTGGCTCAGCACGGTGTGGAATATCTCTTCGCCACGGTGGTACTGACCGGCCTCGTCCAGATCGGCGCCGGCGTGCTGAAGCTCGGCAAGTTTATCCGCATGGTGCCCCATCCGGTGTTGCTCGGCTTCGTCAATGGGCTGGCGATCGTCATCTTTCTGGCCCAGCTCAAACAGTTCCACACCGCCAGTGGAGCCTGGCTCACCGGCACCCCACTCTATCTGATGCTCGCCCTGATCGCGCTGACCATGGCGATCGTCTTCTTCCTGCCCAAGCTCACCCGCGCCGTGCCGGCGGGACTGGCCGCCATCGTCGTCGTCTCTCTGCTGGTCACCTTCGGCGGCCTGGATACAAGGACGGTCGGTGACATTGCCAGCATCGGCGGCAGCTTCCCCTCATTCCATATTCCGGCCGTACCGCTCAACCTGGAAACGATGAAGATCACCCTTCCCTACGCCATCATCCTTGCCGGCGTCGGCCTGATCGAATCGCTGTTGACCATGAGCGTCATCGACGAGATGACCGGCACCCGCGGCCAGGGCAACCGCGTCTGCATCGGGCAGGGTTCGGCCAACTTCGTCACCGGCCTCTTCGGCGGCATGGGCGGCTGCGCCATGATCGGCCAGAGCATGATCAACATCTCCTCCGGCGGCCAGCGCAACCTCTCCGGAATCACGGCAGCCCTCTTCCTGCTCAGCTTCGTTCTCTTCGCCTCCCCCATGATCGAGCAGATTCCGGTGGCGGCCCTGATCGGCATCATGTTCATGGTGGTGATCGGCACCTTCGAGTGGGGAAGCTTCAACCTGCTCAACAAGATTCCGCGCGAGGACGCCTTCGTCGGCATCCTCGTCGCCGCGGTCACCGTATTCACCGACCTGGCGATCGCGGTGATGGTCGGCGTCGTCGCCACCGCCCTCACCTTCGCCTGGAAGCAGGCACGTCACGTCCATGCCGAGACAGAGATCGATGCGAACGGCAGCAAGATCTACCGCATGCACGGCCCCCTCTTTTTCGCTTCGGTGCATCGCTTCAACGGCCATTTCGATATCGCCGGCGACCCCCAGGACGTGATCATCGATTTCGCCCACTCCCGCGTCGCCGACCACTCGGCGATCGAGGCGATCGACACGCTGGCCGACAAATACACCCAGGCCGGCAAGCAGCTGCACCTGCGCCACTTAAGCCAAGAATGCAAGCAGCTGCTGAAGCGCGCCGGCAACCTCGTCGAGGTCAACATCAAGGAGGACCCCCACTACCACGTCGCCGACGACAAACTGGCCTGAGGGAATTCAGCCCGATAGTTCCTCGCAGTGCTGACCCGTCGGGCCCATAACCCGAAGGCCGTCGCTTCAAATCCGGCCCCGCGACCAAATAAAAAGAAGGGCCTACGGCAGATCGCCACGAGCCCGTTTTTATTGCCCGTGACAGATTCGCACCGCGAATTGAAACAACCCTAACGAGTTAAGCGGGGACGAGGGCCGGACTCGGCACCCGCAATTGCTCAGTCCACCCTGCGGCTCCCCGAGCCCCATCCGGACAGGCCGCCCTGGAGCAGCAAACCGTTGCGTTTGCCAAAACCGGCTCAGTTCGGCCATGTCGCAAGCACACAGAGGATTTCGTAATAACTGGTTATATCGCCCGGGAAAGCGTACCCTGTACATAGTTCTCCCTACCCGATATCAGCGATATGACAGGTAAATCATAGGCGTTCAGAACGCATCTGGTATCACACGGGGCCAATGGTTCCGCATGGCCGGCATCTGATGCCTCCCCGAAGCACAAACCCTGCTCGTCATCCATGATCAATGCGGCATCCGGATGCCATGGAATCGATCCGAACGGATCTGAACGCAACAATTGAAGTAGAACGCCCGAATAAAGGAGCTATAACATGAGCAAAGGACAACGGAACAGCCGAGAAGACAAGAAAAAAGCGGCTTCGACGCCAAAAGAGAAGAAGGCCGCGAAGAAAGCCAAGAAAGCATCCAAAGATTTTATTGAATAAGACATGAAATGAGGCTGCCTTGTTATCAACAGGTGAGCTATGTTGAACGTATGCGGAAAAACCACCGGAATGCGATAGGAGAATGAAATCGCCATCAAAGAGTTCGGATTTCCGGCACTGACTCGGCATGCGGTGAGTAAAGACCGGGATACCGAGTTGCTGCGCTCGGAACTGTTCAGCATCGAACAACTGAAACGTCATGCGATGAAGCTGGCGGGCCAGCATAAAATCGATCCGCATCCGGGACCTGACAAATTGCTGCCGCGGCTGGCGGATAATGAGCAGGTTCTACTGGCGGCGTATGATGTGGTGACAGCCGAGCCTACAGCGGGGCATCGGATCGTGCCAGCAGAGGCCTGGCTGCTCGACAACTTCTATCTCATCGAGCAGCAGATCAGCATGGCACGCCGGCATCTGCCACGGGGATACAGCCGGCAATTGCCGAGACTGGCCAATGGTTCCTCAGCCGGCTTCCCCCGTATCTATGATCTGGCATTGGAGCTTGTCTCTCACATGGACGGCCGTGTTGACAGCGACAATGCCACCCACCTGATCGCCTCCTATCAAACCGTTGAACCGTTGAAGCTGGGCGAATTGTGGGCCTTCCCGATCATGCTGCAGTTGGCGCTGCTGGAAAACCTGCGCCGCGTCGGCTTGCGCATTGCCCGTCGCCGCAAAGAGCAGGATGCCGCCATCACATGGGCAGATCGCATGCTGGC
>Ga0307440_1001543_pt1 | contig 11115 bp, 7 predicted proteins | sample SalMarWE160410MG_FD_202150 | JGI IMG/M metagenome (GOLD analysis project Ga0307440, IMG submission 202150) | Salt marsh sediment microbial communities from the Plum Island Ecosystem LTER, Massachusetts, United States - WE1604-10 | ecosystem: Environmental > Aquatic > Marine > Intertidal zone >... | reverse complement strand
TCCTTTACCGCGGTCTGGGTTTTTATCTTCATGTTTTTTATGGCCTTCAATCTGCTCGAGGCGGTACTTCCCTCGCTGGTGAGCAAAGAATGCAATGCCAGGAGCAAAGGGACCGCCATGGGTGTCTATTCAACCTGTCAGTTCCTGGGAGCATTTGTCGGCGGGGCTTCCGGCGGCTTGATTCTTCAACATTGGGGAACTGTTCCTGAACTGTGGGTCATGGCAGCGGTTCTGCTGATCTGGTTGGCAGTGGCTCTCTCCATGCCGCAACCAAAATGATTACACGAGACAAGACTTGAAGTAACAAAAAAAAGAAGGTGATACGAGGAACAAGACCCAATAAATTAACGACCAAGGAATGTTCACAGAGAAGCCTACTGTGAGCCTACTCCTAAAATGGCCTACAGCAGCATAGAAGGGAAACACTCGAAACAACAAAGACGCAACCCCTTGCAAATCAAAGAGTTACGTCTCTATTTGTTGGTGCCTCGGGACGGACTCGAACCGTCACGGACGCAAGGTCCACGGGATTTTAAGTCCCGGGTGTCTACCAATTCCACCACCAAGGCAGGGTGTGTTTTTTTACCATAAGAGGTCTGAAGTTGTCAATTAACAAAGACCTGTCTTGTCTGTTGTTTTCACTGAAAACGAAACCAGGGAGTCCTCATTCATAGAAATTGTTTATTGGTTGCCGTTGGCTGCCGATTTGACGATGTCGTTCATCTCCCGTACAGCTTTCTCAAGCCCTACAATTGCTGCCCGGGCAATGATGGCGTGGCCAATAGACAGCTCCTCGATGGTTTCAAGGGCCGCGATTCGGGCAGTTGTCCGGTAGTCGAGACCGTGACCGGCATTCACCCGCAGCCCCAGATCGAAGGCCTCCTGTGCAGCAGAGGCGATCAATTCGAATTCCTGGTTGCGTTCCTTTTCGTTCTTGGCATCGCAGTACCTTCCGGTATGGATCTCTACAAAGGTTGCACCAATGTCATGGGAGGCCTTTATCTGTTTGGATTCCGGGTCGATAAACAGGGAGACGGGGATATCCGATTGGCTCATTTTTGCTATCGTTTTGGCAAGTTTCTTTTTCTGCCCCGTGATGTTTAGGCCGCCCTCCGTGGTTAGCTCCTGACGTTTTTCGGGAACCAGAGTCACCATGTCGGGCTTGATGGTAAGAGCGATATTGATGATCTCTTCGGCAGCGCCCATCTCCAGGTTAAGCTTGGTCTTTACTGTCTGTCTCAGCAACTGGACATCACGGTCCTGGATATGCCTTCTGTCCTCGCGAAGGTGGACCACTATTCCCATAGCCCCGGCCAACTCACAGACAGCTGCTGCCAGTACCGGATCCGGCTCGGAAATACCTCGGGCCTGACGGATGGTGGCAATATGATCGACGTTAATGGCGAGATGGGTCATTGGTGTACTCCTGTCTTCATGTAGTCTTGATATGAGGTCATTTTCCATCTCTTCCATGGCAAGGGCCTGGGCCTTGGATTGCTCGTGATCGAAACCTAAAAGATGGAGGAGACCATGGGTAATCAGCCAGGTGAGTCTGCAAAATAAGGTTTGCTGACCGGATATTGCCTCACCAGCTGCTGTGTCGATGGAGATAATAATATCTCCAAGTTCTTTGATCGGTAAAGAAAAAACTGAGGCATCCGCACCATCGACAAAGGGAAAGGACAAAACGTTGGTGGGGACGTTTTTGTCCCGATACCGGCTGTTCAAACGGATCATTTCGGCATCATCGATCAGCAGGATGCTCAGATTATGATCCGTCTTATCTACCAGTTTAAGGAGTCTTTCGGCGACTTCTCTGATCGATCGGTCGCGGATTTGCGCATCTGTTCTACCGGATTTGTCGGTAATATAAACGGGCATGAGAAAGTATTTGATTGGTAAAACGTTTAGGGACCAAGAGATGTTTTTCTGCAGTTGCTTTATCTATTAGTCTGAATTCTGATTTTGGCTTTGCCTTACGGACTGGCCCCCTACAGTCATTAACCTTTAGCCTAAACACCTTCAGTCTACGACTTCTTCTCGTAGGCCTGGATTATTTTCTGGACTAAAGGATGACGAACCACATCTTCTCCTGAGAATGTACAGAATTTTATGCCATCGATCCCGGAAAGAAGCTGTTTGGCTTCCAGAAGACCCGATTGTTTCGGAAAGGGAAGATCCACCTGGGTGCTGTCACCGGTAATGACGGCAAAGGAATCGAAGCCGATCCTGGTGAGAAACATCTTCATCTGTTCCCTGGTCGTATTTTGTGCTTCATCAAGGATAATGAAGGCATTACTCAGGGTGCGTCCCCGCATAAAGGCCAATGGGGCAATTTCGATGACCCCTTTTTCAATCAGATCTTCACTTTTTTCCGGACCCAGCATATCGTTGAGGGCGTCATGCAGAGGACGGAGATAGGGATTGACCTTTTGGGCCAGATCTCCTGGGAGAAAGCCAAGTTTTTCTCCTGCTTCGACGGCCGGCCTGGTCAGGATGATCGATCGGACCTGGTCGCTCATATAAGAGGAAACGGCCATGGCCACGGCCAGATAGGTCTTTCCGGTTCCGGCCGGTCCGATGCCAAAGACGATATCGTTTTGTCGAATTGCGTCGATATACAGCTTCTGATTCCTGGTCTTGGGCGATATTACCCGGTTGCGGGTTGTCACATAGACCTTGTCGAGAAAAATCTTGTCCAGATTCGCGTTCCGAGATGATTCCAGGATGCGCAGGCCGAAGGCGAAATCCGAGGAGTAGACCGGATATCCCTTGCGAATCAGCTCATAGAGTTGGCAGAGGAGATCAGCCGCCAGGTCTACTTCGTGTTCGCGACCTGAAATATTGAGAGAATTTCCCCGGACGTTGATTTTAACTCCGGAACTCTTCTCGACAAGCTGAAGATTCTTATTCAGGTCGCCAAAAAGGGAACCTGCCATGGTGTTGTCGGTGAAGTTCAGGTCACGACTGAATTGTTTGGGCATGTTTATTTGGCCGATTTTTCCTTTTTCAGTTCTTCGTTGATGATTTTCTGAGTAAATTCGATTGAACGATTTCTAAGCAGCCGTCCATTAATGAAGATGGTCGGTGTCCCGGTTACTCCGGCTTCTTCCGCATCTCGAATATCGCGGATGATCTGTTGCTCTGTCTTCGGAGAAGTCATGTCGACTTTAAACCGTTTCATGTTGAGTTTCAGGCTGATTCCTATGTTGTCTATCACCTGGGGAGTCAACGTCTTGGTCGCAAAAATTCGATGGTAGAATTCCCAAAATTTGCCCTGCTCCTGGGCGGCGATTCCTGCCCTTGCCGCATATTCCGCATATCTATGGGCGCGAAGCGGCATGTTCTTGAAAACCAGTTTTACGGTGTCCGGATTGTCCTTCAGGATTTTATCCAACATTGGTACCGTATGCTTGCAGTAAGGGCACTGGAAGTCGGAGAATTCTATGATGGTAACGGGAGCATCTTTCTTTCCTAAGAATGGAGAGCCTTTTGTATTTATATCAAGTATAAAATCAACTGCAAGAGAGGTAAATTTCTTTTGGTCGGCATTAATCAGATAGAGATTTTCCCCGCGGGGAGCGATGTCGATAGCCTTTACTCCCGGAGCAACGGGGATCGTCCCTTCAAGCTTGCCGGTGTTATCGTATATGACGACCTGATGCTGATCCGTTAAAATGAAGACATGTTTTTGGTCCAGGGAATAGACAATATCAAGAGGAGTTGCCGACAGATTCCATTCATGTTCCAATTGCCAGTCAATCTTTTGAGATTGTGATTTCTCTTGGGCAGCCGATGAATATTGTGCCGTAAGGAGAAAGACAAAAGAGAGCATACTCACTGCAATGTATCTAAACGTCATGATAACCTCGTGGGGAAATGTCTAAAAATTGCTGGTTTGAGCCAAGCCAAATGTCGGGTTCTGCAAGGCCGCTAATAAATAATTGCCTTCAAGTAAGAAGGATAAGAGATAATATCCATTGAAAAAACATTTGGCAAGAAACGAATGAGATCAGAGTCGGGAATGCGAATTGTAACAGCTTATTAATAATTCGGTATCCTTGAAAGAAGAGGGATGCTCTCTCTGTTTTTATTGACACTGTGGAAACAAAACAGCTCCTTGACGGCATAGAGGATGTGAATTATTAGTGACAAGCTAACGAATGCACATATTTTAACAGCGTTTCTTGTTTTATAGTTGGCAAATATTGGAAAAAGATGGTAGTGTTCGTTGTTTTGGTGCAAAAGTACCTGAAATCAAAGCGTTGCGAGGGTGGCGAAATTGGTAGACGCACCAGACTTAGGATCTGGCACCTCACGGTATGGGGGTTCGATTCCCCCCTCTCGCACCAGACATTACATGCTTACTGTAAAGTAAAAAATAGAGCACTGGAGAGTAGATTATTTTCTTATTTTACTGGAAGGTTATCTCATACAGGAACTTTTCCCCTCTGAAAGGGGGACAAAAAAGAGTCCCGTTCTTTTCTGCGGGGTTTGGATATAAACACTACATCAATTAAAAGGATGAACAGATGGAAGTAATTGTTGAAGAGGTCGGAACTCTTACCAAAAAATTAACAATCACTCTGCCTGAAGGTGATGTCCGGAAGAAACTGAATGCGGAATATGACAAACTTCAGAAAGAGTCGAAAATGAGGGGGTTTAGACGAGGAAAGGTCCCGCGCTCCATTATCGTCAAGACATATAAACGGCAGGTGGAAGGAGAGGTTGGTGAGAAACTGGTCCAGGATACCTATTTTGAGGCCGTTGAACAGCAGAAATTAGAGCCGATTGTTCATCCTGAAATATCCGAAACTGTTTTCAATGAAAACGGGAGTTTTACCTATGTTGCTCAGGTGGACACCAAACCGATATTTGAGTTGGGTGAGTATAAAGGCATAGAAATAGAAAAACCTGAGACAGAGGTTACCGAGGAAGAGGTTGAAAAGGACCTGGCGGCAATCAGGAAGAATATGGCAGCCCTGCGCTCAGTCGATGATCGGCCTATTGAAAAAGGTGATGTGCTTATCGTTGACTATCAGGGGTTCCATAATGGCAATGCTATCAAGCACGTAAAAAACGATAATTTTTCACTTGAGGTCGGTTCAGGAAAGATGGGACCTGAGTTTGAAGAGAAACTTGTCGGTATGAACAAAGGAGAGGAGGCTGATCATGAGGTGGATTTCCCTGAAAAACACCCAAATCCTATCCTGGCTGGCAAGAAAGTCAATTTTCACGTGATGATCAAAGATGTCAAGGAGCGGGTTCTTGCCGAACTTGATGACGAGTTTGCAAAGGATGTCGGTAAGGAGTTCAATACCTTGGAAGAGTTGAAAAACACTATCCGGGAACGCCTCCTGAAACAAAAGGAAGAGAGCGCTGACGGTGCATTCACCGATCGCATCATGCAGAAGTTGCTCGAAGGGTATGATTTTGAAGTTCCCAAACGCCTGGTCCACTTTGAAGCCGAGGAGATGGTAAAGCAGACCGAGCAGCAGTTTGAAAAATCCGGACTCAATCTCGAGGCCGCAGGTTTGAATCGACAAACGCTTCTTGAAAACAACGAACCGGTTGCAATTCAGAGAGTTCGTGGTGATCTTATCTTAAAGAAGATAGCCGAGGTCGAGGAGATCAAGGTCGGTGATGAGGATATGGAACGCGGCTTTAAACGCATCGGTGACCAGTACAATATGTCGGTTGCCAAGGTGAAGGAGTTTTTCCAACACCGAGACGATCTCTTGCCGTTAATGAACGAGTTGTTGAATGAAAAGGTGCTGTTGTTCCTTCGTGAACAGGCCAAGATAGTTGAACCTGTTGTAGATGCTGATGCAAAAGACGAGGAAGGGACCTGAAATATCAGAATTCTTTCTTGTTTTGAAAAAGAAATGTCCGGTCTGGTTTAAGGAAAATGTGGTGATGTGGAAATGACGTTCCGTTTTGCAGGATAATCATTTCATGAAGAAACGTATCCCGCACATTTATGCGGAGTTTGCTCACAATGAGTCCGGATGATTCGAAATTTGCGACTGCAGCAGGCCTTGCGCTTCCTGCAGTCTTGCTTTTTTAAGGAGTAATACAATGAATCTTGTTCCAATGGTGGTTGAGCAAAGCCCTCGAGGGGAAAGGGCATATGACATCTACTCCCGTCTTTTAAAGGAGAGGATTATTTTTTTGGGTTCGGCAGTAGACGATGATGTGGCAAACGTTATCATCGCTCAGTTGCTCTTCCTCGAGGCCGAAGACTCGGAAAAAGATATTACCTTTTATATTAACTCACCCGGAGGGGTGGTGACGGCAGGGCTGGCAATATATGATACGATGCAATATGTTAGAAATGATATTGCCACCCTGTGCATGGGGCAGGCTGCTTCTATGGGTGCATTGCTCCTTGCAGCCGGCACTGCTGGGAAAAGATATGCACTGCCCAATTGCCGGATAATGATCCATCAACCATCCGGGGGATTCCAGGGACAGGCAAGCGATATCGATATCCATGCCAAGGAAATCCTGCGAATGCGGGAAGATTTAAACCGGATTCTTGCCGAACATACCAAGCAAACTATGAAAAAAATCCGAGTTGATACCGAACGTGACAATTATATGAGTGCAAAGGAAGCCCTGAAATATGGTATAATAGACAAAATGCTTGTGAAGCGTGAAGGGCAGGAATCAGGCGAGGAAAAAGAAAAATGAGTGACATTGAGAAAAAAGAACCTGATTGTAATTGTTCTTTTTGCGGTAAAAGTCAGGAAGAGGTCGACAAATTAATTGCCGGCCCCGATGTTTTTATCTGTGACGAGTGTATTGAATTGTGCAATGAGATCGTCCACGATGATTCGGAATCAGGGGCAGAGGATAAAAAAAATTCGATTCTAGCCTCTTTGAAACCGATGGAAATAAAATCACGTCTCGACGAGTATGTGATAGGACAGGAATATGCCAAGAAAGTACTGTCCGTAGCCGTTCATAATCATTATAAACGTATTGATGCCCCAGTCGATGACAGTGAGGTCGAACTCCAAAAATCGAACATCATCCTGATTGGCCCCACCGGTTCTGGAAAGACCTTGATGGCCCAGACCCTGGCCAGAATCTTGAATGTACCTTTCTCGATGGCCGATGCGACTACCTTGACCGAGGCTGGATATGTCGGAGATGATGTGGAGAACATCCTGGTCAATCTCCTCCAGGCTGCCGATTATGATATCGAAAAGGCCGAACGAGGGATCATCTATATCGACGAGATCGACAAGATTGCCCGTAAATCCGACAGTCCTTCGCTGACTCGCGATGTCTCCGGAGAGGGCGTTCAGCAAGCCTTGCTGAAGATCATTGAGGGAACTGTTGCCTCTATCCCGCCGAAGGGTGGGAGGAAACACCCGCAGCAGGAACTGGTCAAGATCGATACCACCAATATCCTGTTTATCTGCGGGGGCGCTTTTGTCGGCCTCGATGCGGTTGTTAAACGGAGGACCGGCACTAAATCGATCGGATTTGGTGCCAAGGTTGTCGGTGAGTCTAAAAAGAAACTGGGTGAACTGCTTGCCTCCGTTCAGACGGAAGACCTCCTGAAGTTCGGCCTGATCCCGGAACTGGTTGGCAGGCTGCCAGTTATAGCGACCATGGAGGAATTGCTTGAGGAAGACTTGGTGCGGATTCTGCGCGAGCCGAAGAACGCGCTGACCAAGCAGTATCAGAAGTTGTTCGAATTCGAAAAAATCCAATTGCGCTTTACCGAGGGGGCGTTGACAGCCATTGCCCGAAAGGCCCTGGAAAGAAAATCGGGAGCGCGTGGACTCCGTTCAGTTATGGAGAAGGCCATGCTTGATGTTATGTATGACCTGCCTTCCAAGAAGGATGTTCAGGAATGCGTGATCAGTGAACAGGTTATCACCAACGGAGATTATCCAGTTGTTCTGTATCTGAACAACTCGGAAGAAAGGTTGAAAAGTGCTTGAGTGGGGCGTGGGTCCCGACCAGGAGTTATATAATGGAAAATGAGAAAAGTGTTACAAAACTATACCCATTGATGCCTCTAAGGGATATTGTGATTTTCCCCCACATGGTGGCGCCATTGGTGGTGGGACGGCCCAAATCCATTAAGGCGTTGGAAGATGCCATGGACAAACGGACCGAAATCTTTCTGGTAACCCAGAAGGATCCGACCGTCGACGAGCCCAAAAAGAATCAGATCTATACGGTGGGAACACTTGCCGTCGTGATGCAGTTGCTCCGCCTTCCCGACGGAACCATCAAAGCCCTGATCGAAGGGAAACGCCGGGGTGAGATCATCTCCTATGTCCCCAATGACCACTTTCTCCAGGTCGAGGTTCGGGAATTTGTCGATTCACCGAGCACATCTGGAGAAGTGATGGCCTATGAGAGAGAACTCAGGAAGTTTTTTGACGAGTTTGCTTCCATAAATAAAAAGATTTCCAAGGAGGTTGTTAAATCGGTCAACGGTATCGAGGACCCGGTGAAACTGGTTGATATCATCTGTGCCCATATGCCTCTGAAGGCGGACGAGAAACAGACGGTCCTGGAGGCGGAGACAGTCGTACTTCGTATTGAAAAGGTCCTGGAGTATATCTACCGCGAGATCGAGCTTGCAGAGCTTGAGAAGGCCATCAATGCCAAGGTCAAAATGCGGATGGCCAAGACTCAGAGGAACTATTACCTGGGAGAGAAGGTACGGGAGATCCAGTCCGAAATGGGGCATGGCGAAGATGGCCTGGATGATATAGTCGAGCTGGAAAAGGTTATCGAAAAGAAGAAGATGCCTGCCATTGCCCGCGAAAAGGTTACCAAGGAACTCAGAAAACTCAAAAGTATGCCGCCAATGTCGGCCGAGACCACCGTTGTTCGGAATTATATTGACTGTATCCTGAGCCTGCCGTGGAAGAAAAAAAGCAGGGCCGGGATAGACATCAACCGTGCTGAGGTGATTCTTGATGAAGACCATTACGGCCTGGCAAAGCCCAAGGAGAGGATCGCTGAATACCTGGCCGTGCAGGCACAGGTGAAAAAGATACGCGGTCCGATACTTTGTCTGGTTGGCCCTCCTGGTGTCGGCAAAACATCAATTTGCAAGTCCATAGCCCGGTCGATGAATAGAGAATTTGTCAGATTGTCCCTGGGAGGGGTGCGCGACGAGGCGGAAATACGCGGACATCGCAGGACCTATATCGGTGCAATGCCTGGAAAGATTATCCAGGCGATGCAGCGGGCCAATGTTGCCAATCCAGTTTTCTGCCTCGATGAAGTCGACAAGATGTCAATGGATTTTCGCGGAGATCCCTCCTCTGCTCTGTTGGAAGTCCTCGACCCGGAGCAGAATGTTGCCTTCAATGATCACTACCTGGATATTGATTATGACCTGTCCGAGGTCTTTTTCATCACTACCGCCAATACTCTGCACAGTATTCCGGTTCCGTTGCAAGACAGGATGGAGATCATACAGATAAGCGGTTATACTGAGGAAGAGAAACAAAAAATTGCCGAAGGTTTTCTTATCCCGAAACAGCTTGAGGCAAACGGCTTCAAACCTGGCGATATTTCGCTTACCGAAGGAGCAGTCCTCGAAATCATCAGGCGGTATACCAGGGAAGCCGGTGTCAGGAACCTTGAGAGGGATCTGGCCTCGATTTGCCGGAAGGTTGCGCGTGATCGTCTGAAGAAGAACCAGAAGACCAAGAAATACAGGATCAGCGCCCAGTCTGTGGTCAAATATCTGGGAACCCCGAAATATCGATACGGTCTGGCGGAAAAAGCTGATGCCGTGGGCTTGACGACGGGGCTTGCCTGGACCGAAGTAGGTGGTGAATTGTTGCAGATTGAAGCAACATTAATGCCGGGTGGGGGCAAACTGATCATAACCGGAAAACTTGGGGATGTGATGCAGGAGTCTGCCCAGGCGGCACTTAGCTATGTGCGTTCCAGAGGGTCCATGTTAGGCCTGGAGAGCGATTTTTACCAGAAGCTCGATATCCATATCCATGTTCCCGAAGGTGCCATTCCCAAAGATGGCCCGTCGGCGGGTATCACCATTGCAACCACGCTGGCATCAGCCCTTATCAAAGCACCTGTCCGGCATAAGTTGGCGATGACCGGTGAGATCACCTTACGTGGCCGGGTACTGCCGATCGGAGGGCTGACGGAAAAGCTGCTGGCTGCCAAACGGGGCAATATAACCGATGTGTTGATACCCAAGGACAATGAGCGCAATCTCAATGATGTTCCGGTAAATATCAAAAAAAGTTTGAAGATCACCTTGGTTGAACACATGGACGAGGTCCTCGAACATGCCATCATCGTCAAGGAGGGTGAGAATCTTTTTAAAGGGGTTGCAGGTGGCGCCGCATTGACTGAAAACTCCGTGGGTGAATTGGATACACGACATTAAAAGAGCATATTCCCGGTTGGAGCCGGAAAAAATATGTTTGCAATCATTGTTTTGAATAAGTTTTGGTAGGGAGCTTTTTTGCTTGACGGGTCAGAGTGAAATTGGTAAATAGTCTTCCACTGTTGATATGGGAGGGCGGGTAGCTCAGCTGGGAGAGCATCGGCCTTACAAGCCGAGGGTCACAGGTTCGATCCCTGTTCCGCCTACCACAGTACAAAGTTCTTTTTCGGGGTCGTAGTTCAGTTGGTTAGAATGCCGGCCTGTCACGCCGGAGGTCGCGAGTTCGAGTCTCGTCGGCCCCGCCAGCAATAAAAGGGTTACAGCTAAGAATGCTGTAACCCTTTTTTGTTTTTCATCAACCTATTTTTCTTATCATTTTGTAAAATATTTAAATAATAGTGCAGAGACACATAAAAACTAGACAAATAGAAATGCCTTTTGTAGAAAATTGAATTAAGATGATTTTCTTTTTTTCCTTAAATAATGAAATACCCCATAGACACTTTAATACTTTAGACGAACGGGAAGTAAATGCTGGCAAGTTTTTTCAGGTTTCTTAAGCTCATTGTTGATCAGCACCAGCTGATACTGGCCCTATCAAAAAGAGAGATAGCAAGTCAATATATCGGCTCTTTGTTAGGAATTATTTGGACTTTTATCCAGCCGGCTGTGATGATTTTTGTCTTCTGGTTTGTTTTCAGCGTTGGATTCAA
>Ga0307440_1001538_pt1 | contig 11140 bp, 6 predicted proteins | sample SalMarWE160410MG_FD_202150 | JGI IMG/M metagenome (GOLD analysis project Ga0307440, IMG submission 202150) | Salt marsh sediment microbial communities from the Plum Island Ecosystem LTER, Massachusetts, United States - WE1604-10 | ecosystem: Environmental > Aquatic > Marine > Intertidal zone >... | reverse complement strand
ATTGCCGCAGTATCCCGAAGGGGCCGCAATAGCCAGCTCCTGAGGAGGCGCGCCCCCATCGCGGTTCGCGTGAAATCGAGAGATTCGATGAGTGTGAACCGCCTCGACCCGTCGTGGAGATTGCCGACGAGCTCGAGGTTGCGCTGCGTTGACTCATCGAGGCTCACGGATTCGTCGTCGGTATATCTTCGTATCGCACGAATATGCGGAAGAAGGCCTCCGGCGGTGTCGGAGATGTACTCGAGAATAACGGCCGCGGAGACGATTTCCGCAGCGTTCTCGTCGAGGCCGAAGCCACGGAGGTTCGCGACTCCGAACTGAGTCTTCAGCGCCTCGGCCCCCGCCTTCAGGTCGAAGGACCAGTCGGGGTAGCGATTGAGAAGAAGGTCCCGTTCCTTGAGTATGCGGTTGACCACGGGGTCCTCGTCGAATAACGATTCCTGAACGATCAACTCGCGGGGCCTCAACCTTCCGAGCTCCTTCGCAAGGCGGTCTGCCCGTTCATCCCAGGGGAAGGAGGTGGCGGCAAACTCGCCGGTGGAGAGGTCGACGAAGGAGAGGGAGACGGCGTTCTTCGATCGCGCGATCGCGACGAGGTAGTTGTTGGTCTTTTCGTCGAGATAGTCCTCGTCGACGACTGTTCCCGGGGTGATGATTTCGACGACTTCGCGATCGGCGATCCCCTTGCCTCCTGTCGGAAGCGTCAGCTGCTCACAGATCGCGATCTTGCGACCGGCCCGCAGAAGCCGGGCAATATAGGGATGCGCCGCATGGTAGGGGATGCCGCACATCGGAACGGAGTTGCGTGAAGTCAATGTCAGACCGAGAAGCGCGCTCGCCTCTTTCGCGTCGCGCTCGAACATCTCGTAGAAGTCGCCCAACCGAAAGAACAGAATCGCATCGCGATGTCTCTGCTTGATGCGCTTGTATTGGCGCATCATCGGGGTGGCGGAGTCCATGCCGGCCGTTAGCCGCCGGAGGAGCCGGTCTTCTTCAGGCGCTCGATTACCTTGTCGGTGATGTCGACCTCTTTGTTCCAGTACATGATGCTCGGGTCGTCGCTGCGCAGGACTATCGAATAGCCTTCGTTCTCGGCGACGTAGGCGATGGCCTTCACGAGATCGCTCAGGAAGTTCGGTGACTGCAGCAGGCTGTTGCGTTTCTGGTTGATCTGGTTGGTCTTGATCCGGATGAACTCCTGCAGATAGTTCTTCTGCTTGAATATCTCGTTGTCCAGCTGCAGCGCCTTCTGATTATCACCCGAGTTCTGTGCGTCGAGCTTCTGCTGTTCGAGGTCCTGGATGTTGTTGAGGATCTTCTGCTTCTCGGTATCGAACTTGGACTGCATATCGTTGATTTCGCGGAGTGCGTACGAGGCCTCGAAGTAGCTGGAGATTATTCTCGAGATGTTGATCACACCGATTTGCGTCAACTGGGCTGCCTGGAGCGACCCGGCTGTCCCCGCGAGGAGGAGGATGGCGATCAGTACGAGATTTCTGGGTTTCAAGATGATGCTCCTTTCACCGTTCTTTTTGACCGCGATTTAGAATACCTGCGTGTTGAATGAGATCACAAAATCCAGCCCGAGCAGACCGGTGTTCCCTTGCTGCCATTGGACCTGTCCCGCATTGTCGAACTGGAACCGCTTGACCAGGTAGAGCCCGATCGGAAGCCCGGGAATGGTCAACCTGACGCCGCCTCCCGTGCTGAAGAGGAAGTCGCTGAGCTGCATCGACCTCAGATCGGCGGTGTCCGGATACATCACGGTTCCGCTCAAGAAGAAATCCCACCACAGGTACTGCTCCGAGATTGGTATTCGAAACTCGAGCCAGTTATCCCACAGCGCGCGGCCATCGGTTCGCTGATTCCAGCCGCGGGCGATGGTTATGCCGTCGATGGACAGCAGGTCCGAAGTCGTTGCGGCAAAGGCCCCACCGAACTGAGGGAAGACCAATGAGAGAGACGAACGAACGTCGAAGACGGTCTTGAAGCGCCATTTATCGGTTACGGGTATGTCGAACAAGGTGTGAAACCACTCCGCCCTGCTCGTAGTTTGTATGTAGTCACGCACGCCGCCAAGGAAGCCGCCGGAGAAGAGGACACTCTGCTTCAGGTAGAAACCTTTTGAGGGATTGTAGCTGATATCACGAGTGTCCCACGAGGCAGAGAGACTCCACTTGTCGACGAACTGCCAGTTGTTCAGGTTGTCGCGCACGGTGATGCTGAAGGGCCGGTAGAGTGTCGGATCGTACGTAATATAGGTGAGGGTCGGCGAAATTCCCGTCCCTACGTTGAAGATGCCCAATCCCGTATGCCAGCTGTACCCGGTGCTGTAGGAGAGGGAGAGATCGTATTCGTCGTAGGTCATGAGATACGACGAGGGGATTGTCACTCCCTTCGATTGCGCATATGCGTAGTCCGTCACGAGGTGGTAGGTGTTGATCTCCGCTGCAGTCGGGTATCCGGGGAAATATTGACCCGCCTGATACTGCACGTTGTTGTAGGTCATCGCCTCCGAGAAGACATAGTGCCCGTCATAGGGATCGGGAACCGCGTTCGATTGACTCGTGAAGATCGGAGGCAGGATATCCTGCGGCTGATTCGTTTGTTTGTAGTGCGCCAAGGTCAGATTGACCGAGTTTGACCAGCGGTGTCCCAGCAGCCAATTTTCCTGGAACCCGAAGTTCAGCGACTGCTGGGTCGAAGAGAGCTGAGTCTGGACGTTGAGCTCCTCCCCGAGCCCGAGGAAGTTCTTGTCGGCGAGCTTGAGGAACCCGAGGATCGGGAATCCGGTCTGCGCTCCTGAAACGCTCAGACCGAAATTGATGTCGGTCGTCTTGGCCTCTTCGACGTTGATGATGAGATCCATCAGCCCGGGAACGCTTCCCTGCTGGGTTTCGGGAGTCACCGAAGAGAAATACTGGGTATTGTAGAGGTTCCGTAAGCCCTGCACGATCTTTTCTTTGCTGAAGATGTCGCCTACCTGGAGCGGAATCTCGCGTCTTATGACGTAGTCCTTCGTCTTAGTATTCCCCTTGATGATGATGTTCTCGATATGAGCTCGACCCTGCTCGGAGATCTTCATCGTGTAGGAGACAACATCGGTCTGTTCGTTCTTATGCGGTTTGGTGTCGAAGGTATTGAAGATGTATCCGTCGTTGAGATAGAGGTCGTGAATCCTGCCGAATCCCGAGTCGATCTTGGACTTGTCGAGGATGTCACCCTTCTTCAGCCCGATCTGATCCTCGAGCTGTTTGTTCGTGAACAGGGTGTTTCCTGAAAACTCCGTGCCTCCGTAGGTGTACTGTGGCCCTTCCTTGATATGGTAGGTCAACGTGAGGAATACGTTGTTGCTCGACTTTTCCGTCTCCTGTTGCTTGGTGATATCGGTTACTTCCGCATCCTCGAAGCCATGGTCCTCGTAATATTTGACGATTGCAGCCTTGTCTTGAGCGAGATTGCTTTCCTGGAACGTACCGCTCTGGAACAGCGACTGCTCCTTGGTCTTCAGAAGACCCCGGAGCGTGCCGTCGGAAGCGAAGGTGTTGCCTTCGAAGAGTATCTTCTTGACCTTCGTCTGACTTCCCTCGTCGATCTTGAAAGTGATGACTGCGGTCTTTTCCTTCGTATTTTCGTCGACGCTGTCAGTGACTTTGGCGTTCGGGAAGCCGCGTTGGTGGTAGAGATTGACTATGGCGTCGGTGTCGTTTTTGAGCTTGGTCTTGTTGATGATATCGTCTTTCTTCAGCGTCACGGCTCCCAGGATGTCAGAGTTCCTGATATGTGTGTTTCCGGTGATCTTGATCTCGCTGACGATAGGACGTTCGACGACTTGGAAGTTGATAATGACGCTGCTCTTCTGTGGGTCTCCCGGCTCTGCATTCGGGGTGAACTGCTCGAAGTAGTCGAGTGCGTACAGCTTGCTCTGAAGGTCCCAAAACAGGGTATCGGAGAAATCCTTACCGATGAACGGGTTGATGATGCCTTCGAGATCACTGCGCTTAACGTGGACGAGTCCCGTAAAGACGATGTTCTTGATTGGCTTGCCGACATACCACTGGGAGTCCGATTGGGCAACTGCTACAGACAGGGGAATGACAATGAGTAGTATCAGCGCAAGCAGTCTTCGCATAAGTTCTCCTTAGCTAGAACGAGAAGCCCCAAGAAAGCGATAGGCTCGTCTTGGTCAGGCTCGTAAGTAGATCCGTTGGGTCAGGCTGGACCGAGAGCTGCAAAAGGAACAACGGCGTCTTCCAATCGAACAGGATCTGTGAATCTATTTGCAGATTTCCCGTGTTTCCGTACTGGGAGAGAAGCGCATTGTTGGATCTGAGATTAATCATGGCCTCCAGAAAGAGATCGTTACCGAAGTACTTTCCCAAAAAGAAGGTTGTGTTGTCAAGGTATCTACCCAAGGAAGAGGCGGGAGAGGAGGTCGTCGGTGGAGCCTGTCCGAGGACCTTCTCTCTGAACAAGTTCTGAAGAAGGTCCGTTCGTACCGAAAACAGGTCGAGGCTAAAGGCCTGTTTGACCTTGTCTTCGAAGGTCCTGAGGATGCTGAATTGGCTCAGAAGGTCCCCGGTAAACAGCGCCGCAGATGTCAGGTTGAGCTGCTGTCCTCCGAGTTGGGCGTAAATGTCCTGACCGAGCATCGCGAGGATCTCGGCGTTCGTCATCGGTGGATCCGACTCGAAACTCGGTGCGAACTGGCTGAGCGGCTTGTTGTTGACCACGAGGTAGATGCTCACGTTCTTGCCCTCTGCATCCACCTCGCGCAGCTCGGCGCGAACGTTCACGATCGGATCGACCTTGTTCTGATCTTCGTTAAAGGCGATACTCCCCTGACGTAGGTAGAAATTCTGTCTCAGATAGAAGACCTCTCCCCCCTTGACGTTGACGTTTCCGACGATGTTGAAGTCTCCCGTGTTGCCGTCCGCGGTTATCGTAAGCTTCTGGCCGGTGTCGGCGTAGCTTCGGAGTATCGGCACCGTGTTATTCGGCCACACGAACTGCACCTGTTTGCCGGTGATGAAGGTGAAGTCGTAGACGGTGTTGTTCGCATTCGGGCCGCCGTTCGTGCTGGATCCGCCCTGTCCGGCACTCCCCAGCGTAATCAGGCACGAGCTGATATCGAGTTTGCCTCCCACCCGAGTGCTCCCCGACTGACCGGTGATCGTTGTCGTACCGGACGCATATCCATCGAAATCGATGCCGGAAATGGAGTACTTGACGTGGACTCCTTGGGTCCCCTGTGTGACGAATTTCAGATCGAAGCTCGTCGGTATCCAGTGGTCGAGCGTGAAGTCGAGATTGCCGAGGACTTGGCTGTTGCCGCTTCTGATGGCTACATCCGACATGGAGAGGCTCTTGCCTCGGAAGACGAGATCGGTGTTGAAGGGGCCAATCTCGTTGGGGACTACCGGGGTCCTCCCGTACACGTCGGTTGCTGCGAGATTCCCCTGAAAATCGGGATCATTTATCGCCCCGGTTATCTGTAGGTTCCCGCGTGCTTTTCCCTTGGAAATGTCGAAATAGGGAATTTTGGCGACGGAGTCGAAGGCGTGTAGGTCGAGGACGACGTTTTGGAGCGAGGCGTTGACTGACGACCCGTTGATCTCACCTTCCGCCCGAAGCGTGACCGGCAGCGGTGCGGCGAGGTCTACGAAGAACTTGCCGGAGTCGAGTAGATAGCCCGATACCCCCGAGCCCGGTCCTCCGGCGAAGACGACCTTGCCGTCCTTCCTTTCGATCGAGGCGCTCCACGGCTTCGCAGGGCTGTTCTGGACGGTTATCGACGAGACATTCGCGATCGCCTTGAGATTCTTCGTCAGGGCATTTGAAAGCTCGCTGCGCCGTTCGATGGGAGCGAGCTCCCCGGCGATGGCTACGTGGGCCGCAACGAGGTCTCCGTTTACATCGCCCCGGTAGTCACCGGCGAGATTGAACTTGCCGGTCTTGAAGTCGAGACGGCCGGATGCTCGGCTCAGCGATGAGGCGAGGTAACGGCCGGAAAGGCTCTCGAGCTGGATCTGCGAGTTCGAGGCGGTGAACGAGATGTCTGCGGTAATCGGGTCTGAATAGATCTGACCCTCCGGCAGCGAGAGATCGACAGCAATCTCCGGGTTGGCCAATTTTCCCGAAAGGTCGACATGCCCGCTCACCTGTCCGCTTACCGGAAACTTACCGAGCCGTGATAGAGGCGATCTAGCGAAGCTCACCGTGGCTGCGATGTCTCCCGGAGAGAAGTTGAAATTAGCGGAATAGGATTCGCCCGGGAGACTTCCGGTCATTTGGAGCCAACCGTTTCCGGAAAGACCGCGAGCCGTCGGGTTCAGGGTCACCTTCCCGTTTCCGGCAAGCTTCGAAGCTTGATCGGCGTAGGTGAGCGAGTAGATGTCGCCTCCTGCGGAGGAGAGGCGTGCCGAAACCGTCATCGAGTTCGAGCCGGTTGCGAGGAAGGGCAGGTTCTGCATGGAGGTGTTTCTCGACACTACTTCCCAGCTGTCGGGATTCGCGTACACACCTTCCAGGTCGAGAGTGGCCTCGGTCGTGACATGGGCGAAGGGAATCGGGAGCTTCTCCGTCCGGAGGGTAAACACGTATCGGTCGCCCTGTTTTACGGCGGCCAGATCGATCCCGTAGCTTCCGGTAAGTATGAGGCTGTCGCCCACTTGGTAAAAACCGTGGACGGAGTAGGACTGGTTCTCCACCTTGGCGGTCGAGGTGAGCTCGACTCTGTTGTTTTCCACATACGCCGCGTCGACGGAGCCCGATACATGGTACTGTCGCCAATCCACCACCAGGTTTTGGAGTCTCAGACTTCGATCGTTTCCCGAGATGCGGAACGACATCTGACGCTTCGGAGCCGGGCGGCTGTCGGAGATCGTGACTTCAGGCGAGGCGAACGAGAACTGTTTCAGGTTGGTAGTGACGTAGACTTTACTCGTCATCGTCAGCCCCTTGAGGGTGTCAAGCACCGAGGGTAGAGGCTGCGGATCGAGGAGTGAGTACAGCCGGTCCAACGGCACTCCGTGCGTCGAGAGGGCCAGCGTAAGGTAGGGTGTTTGCGAGAGATAGACCGTACCGTCGCTCCTGAGCTGCGACTCGTGCTGATCGAAGGAGGCCCTCATGGTGAAGTCGACCGTACTGCGCGACGGGGAAACCGTGATCGCGACACCGTGGAGAATCGTCTTGCCCATGACGAGGGTCGGGGCCTCGGCCTGAACGGAGGAGTTCTTTCGGTCGATGGTGAAGTCCGCCGAGAGGCGCGCTCCGAGCGGCGTATAGACGTTCGAGGCTGCCAGGGTACCGTCCGGCAGGAAATCGGTGAGGTCGAGATCGCCGCTGAAGCGAATATCCCCATAACGGGAGTTGACAAGCAGCCTGGAGAAGGTCGCAAGCCTCCGATTACCGGCGACATCGGTGGACACCTGCACCGGGAAGGGCACGAGTCGGTTCGCGATTCCGACCTGCAGGCTCGCGTCGTAGGAAAGCGCTTGTGTTTTCATCGAGTACTTTATGGAGCCGGTGCCGCTTAAGAGACTCGAAAGCCAGGGAGCGTACTGTTCCAGTTTCTTTCCGAAGGTGAAATAGTCTTCAGGGCGAAACTTGTCGGCGACGAAGGAGAGGGAGATAAGCTCGCTGCTCTGATCGTAGCTCGCCTGCAGATCCACCGGGGCGTTGTCTTGGATCTTTCGAAGCTGCCAGAGCCCGCTTCGCAGAGTCAGGTGAAAGGTCGGCCGCGCCATGTTGAACAGGTTGGAGGCGAGATTGTCGAATCGGACTCGCAGGTCCGACCAGGCGAGCTGCCGGTCCACGGTTCCCGTTATCCGAACCGCCGTCTCGGCGCGGGTCAGGCCGAGCGGCCCGTTGTTGAGCGCGAGGGAGACACCGCCGCGAATCTGAACCCGCAGCGCTTCGCCGGTGTTCTCCAGCTGAAAGAACAAACGGTCGACCCGGAATGTCCCCTTCGGGCTGGTGACCGAGAGACTCAGATTCTTGCCGGCGAGCTTGATCGATCCGACCGCCGGAAGCCCGGCCGCGGCGCCTCCTCCCTTCGTGAGATCCTGGAAGAACCTGATGACGTCGGCGTCGCTGCGGGTGTTGATATGGAGAGTCGAGTTCTCGATGGAAATCGTGTTTAGGGCGCCGGCCGGATCCCCGGTAAGAAGCTTCCAGATACTGTAGGAGACCTCGATCCTTCGAATCCGTAGAAGTGGTTCCTGATTGGTGCCGGGATCATAGACCTCGAGCCCGCGAATCTCGAGAAAGCGGAATATAGAGGGTGAAATGCTCTGGTAGGTGATACGTCGGCCCGTCGCCTGTTCGATGCGTTGCACGACCTCGTGTTTCAGCTGTTGGAGGTGTCTCCCGATGTCGCGTTGGACTGGCCAGAGCGCCACAATGCTCGCGGAAACGAGCAGAACGAAGGCTCCTGCCTGCCAGATATGTGTGGCGGTGCGATGTGTACTCAGGGGCATGCTCCCAGGCCAGGGGAATCCCTCATCGATATGTCGATCATCACCCTACCGAATAAAGATAGATCAATTGTTGTTAGGTTACAATCGTGCTACTATCGTGCGAATCATGGACAGCGCGACCGAGGTACTTACCAACTTCATTGTGCTCGAAGGGCTCGACGGCTCCGGCACGACGACCCAGATGGAAATCCTCTCCAAGCGACTTGCCGAAGGCGGCTCCCGCGTGATGCCGACCTGTGAGCCGAGCCGTGGACCGGTCGGTGTCTTCATTCGCAGCATTTTGAGGCAGGAGGTCGACGTCGACCCGTGTACCCTGGCCCACCTCTTCGCCGCCGACCGCAACGAGCACCTCTACAACGCAAGCGAGGGAATGGTGAACCACCTGGAATCCGGGGGCGTGGTCGTTTGTGATCGGTATCTCTTCTCGTCTCTTGCCTATCAGTCGATCGGATGCAGCTACGATCTTGTCGCCACTCTCAACGGGCGCTTTCCCCTGCCGGAATATCTGATCTTTCTCGAGGTCTCTCCCGAGGAGTGTCAGAAGCGCCGCTCGACTCGACCCGGAGTGGAGCTTTTCGACGCGTCGGCGATCCAGAATCAAATCGTGCAGAATTACGAGCGGGCAATCGCAGAGCTCACGAAGGGCGCCGCGAAAGAGGGGATTCATCTCATTCGAGTCGACGGCGAGAAGTCTATCGAGGAGGTGGCAGAAAACATCTGGAGCGAGCTCTCTACTCTTCCGATACAGAGGATGTGAAGAAGTTTCTGGCGATCGCCGCCTTGTGCCTCACGGCGACGGTGCCTGCAAGCGCCTACAAGATCCTCTATGCCGAGCAGTGGTACCAGCTCTTCCACGAGCATTTCTATCAGTATCCCGACGATACGATGGAGAATATCTGGTATCTCGAGCAGGCGCTGAAGTCCGATTTCGCCAACCCGCTCTACGCGCTCGCCAAGATCAACAACAAGGTCGAATGGGAGCGCTATCGCTACCTGTTCTACATGCACGTCAATCTGCTTCTGATACAGCAATACCGACTGCTCGCGAGTAAATACGACAAGCAAGTTGCGTACTTCTACAACTACCCGTGGAAGAAGGAGAATCTCGACAGTCTCAAGACTGCAGAGAAGCTCTACAAGGTGGCGCTCGAGTTTTGGCCCGACGCCGTCAAGTGGTCCTCTAAGGCCGCAACCCTCCCGCTCGTCCAACTCGATGGTATCCAGTACTGGGAGGACGAAAGCCACCGCATCCAAACGGGCAAGCTCGATTACTCCAAGATCATCCAGATGGACCTCAACCACCTGAGCTACGTTCGCCGCGTCTTCGAGCAGATGAACGGTTCCACCTACTGACTAGGAAAGCCTATCTCGCCTCTTTCGATCCCCTCGAACGAATCAACATCGCGTCGCCGTAGGAGAAGAAGCGGTACCGTTCACTGATCGCCTCCTCGTATGCTCTTCTGATAAGCTCCCGGCCGGCGAAGGCAGAGACGAGCACGAGGAGGGTGGATCCGGGGGTGTGGAAGTTTGTCAGAAGGGCATCGACGGCCTTGAATCGATACCCGGGATAGATGTAGAGGCTCGTGGCGCCGGCCCCGGAACGCAGCCGATCGCCTTCCCACGCCGCTTCGAGGGTTCTCATCGAAGTGGTTCCGACGGCAAGCACGGGGCGCCCCGTCCGTCTGGCCTCGGTTACCGTCTGGGCCGTTGCGGCGGGGACCTCGTAGCGCTCCTCGTGCATGGCGTGTTCTTCGATTTTCTCGGTCCGGATCGGCAGAAAGGTTCCGAGCCCGACGTGAAGAGTCACGGACTCGATCCGAACGCCGTTCTCTCGGATGCGTCCCAGAAGCTCCTCTGTCAGGTGGAGGCCGGCAGTCGGCGCCGCCACTGAGCCCATCGGCTGTGCGTAGACGGTTTGGTAACGCCCGGCATCGGCCGCCTCGTCTTCACGTGCGATATAGGGAGGAAGCGGGACGTGGCCGAATCGCTCGAGCCACTCATCATCGACCCTCTTGTCGAACGCGACGATCCGAAGATCACCCGCGGCTTCCCCGATCGTTGCGGTCACGCCATCATCGATTCGGAATCGCTTGCCTGCCTTCTGCTTCCGGGAACGCGATACCATCGCGCGCCACCGGCCATCGGGCAGCGGTTCGACGAGAAGAAACTCCACGCGACCCCCGGTTTCGCTCTTTCCGTAGATCCTCGCCCTGCGCACCTTGGAGTTGTTGACGACCATCACGCTTCCGGGCTCGATGAGCTCAGGCAGCTCGGTCACCATGCGATGTGCGATTTCGCCGCCGTCCGCGGCCGGGGAGTCGCCCACCGCCTTCGGGTCGAGCACCATGAGACGCGAGGTGCCGCGCTCTGCCGGAGGACGCTGGGCGATGAGCTCCTCGGGAAGCTCAAAAGAGAAGTCGCTGGTCTTCATCGTCTGGTTTCTGGATTTTGAGATGATCGTAGGCGAGTTTAGAGGCTACCCTCCCTCGAGGCGTGCGAAGGAGAAAACCGCGCTGGATGAGGTAGGGCTCGTAGAAGTCCTCGAGCGATTCCGGGGCCTCTCCCACCGATATAGCGAGGGTCTCCGCTCCGACGGGACCGCCGCCGTACTGCTCGATGACGACTCGCAGGATCTCCCGGTCGTGCTTCTCCAGGCCGTA
>Ga0307440_1001537_pt1 | contig 11145 bp, 9 predicted proteins | sample SalMarWE160410MG_FD_202150 | JGI IMG/M metagenome (GOLD analysis project Ga0307440, IMG submission 202150) | Salt marsh sediment microbial communities from the Plum Island Ecosystem LTER, Massachusetts, United States - WE1604-10 | ecosystem: Environmental > Aquatic > Marine > Intertidal zone >... | reverse complement strand
GCTGGCCTTGAGTTCCTCCGCACCGGCTTTTTCTCTGCTCTGACGGCCTGTCTCTTTGCCGGCAGCCGGCACCACCTCCTCCAGCATAATGAGGAAGAGAGGATTATCGGTGGTGGTGGACGGGCCGGTGACCACCGGGCGGATGGTCAGGTTGACTGTCGTGAAGTCACCGTTGGTCTTGACCCGCAGGCCAGTCGAGCGTGAAATGTTCTTTGTTCCCACCGCCTTTTGCAGGGTCTTCGCCAGCTCATGACGCAATCCTTCCCGGGCCATCTTTACGATGTTGTTGATGCCGGCATCCCCCGGGGCCGGTTCCAGATACATGCCGGTGCGGCCATGCAGGTAGAGGATGTCGCCGCGGCTGTTGACGAGCGCACCGGTTGGGGCCACCTGTTGCAGGAGTGCTCGTTCGGTGAGATCACGCAGCGACAGCTTTCCGGGGACGCTTGTCTTTTCGATAGTTCGCAGGATTGATTCCTCCCTCGTCATCATGGGTGGGACAAATCGGCCGAGGGCTGAGCGTCCGGCACTGTGAATATCCTCTATCCGGGTGAACAGTTTGGCTTTTCGGTCCAGCACGGAAAACAGATCACCAAATTCCCCGACGCTTTCAGAGGTGCCCAGGAATAGAAAACCGCTCGGTTTCAGCGCATAGTGAAACAGGGGGATCAGCTTCTTCTGCAGTTCCCCACCCATATAAATCAGGAGATTGCGGCAGCTGATGAGATCGAGTTTGGAAAACGGCGGGTCTCTGATCATGTCCTGCTCGGAAAAGACCACCATATCCCGGATGCTCTTATGGATGCGGTAAGAGTCGGGATCGGCAGAAAAAAATCGAGACAGCCGTTCAGGAGCCACATCGGCGGCTATGCTTGCGGGGTAGATACCTTTGCGGGCCGTGTCAATCGCCTGGCTGTCGATGTCGGTGGCAAAGATCTGTACCTTGTAGTTCTGTTTCAGCTCCTCCAGGCGTTCCTGCAGGAGAATGGCAAGGGAATAGGCCTCTTCACCGGTGGAGCACCCCGGCGACCAGATACGGATCACCGCACCCGCCGGCTTATTCTCTAAGAGCTTGGGAATAACCTGCGCTTCAAGGGCGCCAAAGGCCTCGGGATCGCGGAAGAAATTGGTCACACCGATAAGCAGGTCGCGGAAGAGCGCGTCCACCTCGGTCGGTGTCTTCTGGAGATATTTGACGTAATCGTCTGTGGTTTCAACCTGGTGGACGGCCATGCGACGTGCGATGCGGCGGTTGACCGTGCTCGGCTTATAGAGGGAAAAGTCATGATCGGTCTGGGCTCGCAGCAGGATAAAAATCTTCTTATGCACGTTTTCGATCCTGGGCACTGAGGAGCGGGACAGGTGGGGGTTCTTGCCAAAGGCGTGGTCAACATAGGCCATGAGCTGGGCGGCCATTTCTGAGGGAGGCAGCTCATAATCGACCAGTCCGGTGGCAATGGCACTTCTCGGCATACCGTCGTATCCGGTGGAATCAGGGGCCTGGGCCATCACCATGCCGCCCTCACCTTTAATTGCACGCACGCCCTGGGAACCGTCACTGCCGGTACCGGACAGGACGATGCAGATCGCCTTTTCCCGCTGATCCTGGGCCAGCGACCGGAAGAAAAAATCGATGGGCAGACGCCGGCCCCGGGGAGCAGAGGGCTCAAACAACTGAAGTGCACCGTTCAAAAAGGCCATGTCACGCCCCGGCGGGATGATATAGGCACAGTTCGGCGCAACCTCCATCCCATCCGTGACCTCGAAGACCTTCATCCGGGTGTAGCGCTGGATGAGGCCGGTGAGGATACTCTTATGGTCCGGGGCCAGGTGCTGAACCAGCACGAAGGCCATGCCGGGATCATTTTCAGCCGGCATACCGGAAAAAAATGCCTCAAAGGCCGCCAGCCCTCCGGCGGATGCTCCAATGCCGACTACGGGAAATGAGGCTTCGGTGCTCCCGGCTGCTGTTTGGGTCTTAGAGGCTTTTTCTGCAACCGGCTCTGTCGTGGCGGGTGCGGCATTGGATGTCGCTGCGGCCGTTTCGGCTATCTTGTTTTTTCTGGGCGTCATCTTGACCTCCGATACCAACAAACCATTGCTTGTCTTTTGCCGAAACAGGCTCGGATGTGATTGTGCATTCTTCCGGCCAATTCATTTTGAAGTGGTGAATTGTGATGCAGTTAATATATAAAGCATATCAGGGAACATGAGCAGTTTCCAGAACTATTTTCCACCGCAGCGGGGCAAAAAACAGCCAGGCATCGCCAGGCATCAACCTTTTTCAATGTTGGTCGCGCCAGTCGACTCTCTCTTATCTAAAGAGTTTCTTGTTTTATCAGCCGAGGCCTTGCCCTTCATCCTGACCACGATGCGATGCTTAATCAGGCCTCTTTCCAAGGGGATCATGCCACCATCCACCCTGAGGGTTCCATCCAGACAGGCGGTAGACATCGGCTGCGCCCCGATACGGTTCAACTCCATAACGCCAGACCGCCTCTGTATCATGGGCATGTTCGATGGGATTTCGCCGACTTTGTGACTTTCACTCCATCAAAGGAGCGGCATGTTGTCAGGAGTGATTTTCTCGAATAGCTTTTGTGGTGCCTTAAAATAAAGCCGGGGTGCAAACAGACCTCGAGGCTGTTTTTCATTCGCTGAAGTCGATGCTCGGTCTACGACCGGTTCACCGTCAGATAGCAAAACGGGTTTCCGGACATCTGTTTATAACTGTCCTGGCCTATCATCTTGTTCACGCCATCCGCTTCAAATTAAAAGGGGCAGAAATTCAGAGAAGTTGGTTGAGCATCCGCAAGATTCTTTCGAGCCAGTACAGAAGCACTGTATCTATGCCGGTGCCAAACATTTTCAACTGTCTCAAGAGGATCCCAACATCACTTATTTGGATCTGTCGTTAATCAGGAAATCCCCGGATTCTTTTTTTGACTTTTTCGCTGCCTTTTTCTCTTTGGCGGTCATGGCCGGTTTTTTCTTTCCTTCTCTATTACTTTTTTGTTCTTTAGACATGAACTTCCTCCTTCCTGTGAGGGATACTGTAAAGGTTTCTTTCTCCCTTATTGGGTGATCTTGTGAATTGAATACAAACCATACTGTATCCCAGGAGAAGATGTTCTTCTCCTGCATCATAGGGGTAATAAACCGAAACCAAGAAATTGCTGGGCAAAGCTTACGCATATTGCTATCAGGCATACGATAAGCACTAGAATTGAAGAGTATAGGCTGCCCCCCAACAATCCTTCCAGGAAGGAATTCGAAATTAGGTTCATCCGAATGAAACGTACTTTTGTAAAGCGTAAAGGAACAATCCGGCAGAGTGCATCGCTTCCGGACGCTACTCTGCCTCCCGCGTTATCGTTATAGATACGTACTCCTAATCCGAAAAAACCAAAAATAATCTGATTACCGCTACTGTTCAGCTACTGATCCAGAGAGTGTGCTCTTGGCTATTTCCTTGATTGTTCCACCAACCTCCTGAACACCTCCCTTTTCATAAAACGAGAAAAAGACGGGTCAGTTGCCGGGTCCGGAAACCGCTCCCCGAGGGTCATGCCCTCCTTGTATTCATATGCCTTTCTCAGATTTGTGATACACTTCACGAAATCATCCATTTCCGCATAGACACGGGCCAGATTATAATAAAACAGGGCATATTTTTTGTCCTTCGATATTCCATATTCAAATATTTCCTTTGCCTTCAAATTATTGCCAATATGCCCATAGCTCGTCCCCAAATGGTCGACAACAATGCGCCAATTAGTTATGCTAAGAACCGGGTGCTTTTTTTCAGATTCAAATATTTGAGTATACAATACGATCGCCTTTTGATAGTCTTTCTCACGATAGGCAACGCCTGCGTCTATTAAACCATCCTTTGCATCGCCAGGCTGTCCGGAGTTTCTTATCTCTTTATAAATCTGTGGTTTCTTATCAGCGGGAACTCCAACCGGACTATCCGTAAAATGGATTACACCATTTTTATCTCTGTATTTATAAATTTCCGCTTTGGCAAATCCCGCGCAGATCAGCATCGTTATAACCAAGCATGTGCATAGAATTTCAACCAATCTCATTACTCATCCCTTTTTCTTCCAAAATGTCAATTACGGGTGGTTTTAGTGGTAGTCATCCGCTTATTCCGGGCTCTTTGATTTCTCCTCATCATTTTCCCCGGTCAGATAAAGATCGGGATAGAGTTGCAGAGCGCAATCCGGGCACAGCCCATGACTGAATTTGGCTTCGGTATGTTTTTGTACATAGACTTCAACTTGATTCCAGAAACCTTCATCGTCTCGTATTCTTTTACAGCCTGAGCAGATAGGAACAATACCGTGGAGAGTCTTGATTTCTTCCAAGGCCTGTTGCAATTGATCGATCAGCTTCTCTTTTTCCTTTTGCGTTTGTAAACGAATCGTATTTTCTTTCTTGAGATTCTTGTTTACCCGGTCAAGATCTAAGAAAATCACCTCAAGCGGTCTTTCGATTCCTGTTTTTATAAGAGCTTCATAGATCAGGAAAAATGCCAAAATTTTGAAATAATGCCCTACCAGATTGGAAAATCCGTAATTGCTGATGTAGAAGGTGAACGCTACTTCAGAGATTATCGTTGAGATAATCGACCAAAGGAGCAGATAATATATTTTTTTCTCAAATCTTTCCCGGTTTGACCAGAGAAGGATAATCACCGTAATCAGTATGAGACAGATGATATATTCGCTGTTCTTCTTAAAAGGCGTCAGGCCGCTGCCGGCCACAAAACATATTGGAAACGTCTTCCAGTAAAAAATACTTGTTGTGATGAGGATCGTGATACCCGTATACGCTGCAAAGACAATGTTCTCCTGGGGCATTTTATTCCTCCGCAGGAAGATAAAGGCCACCAGGAATGTGATGCTTTCCATATAGCGAGCAGCAATCCAAAGCTGGTTTGCGTAATAGTCGTAATCCGGAAAAATCGGCATCCCTTTGTAGGAAAGCGTATGCATTAGGTCTAAAAAACCAATGAACAGATAGGCGATCCCAACGAACAATAAATAGGGATTCTGTATATATCTCTTTGAATTCCAAGATATTACAAATATGGAAAAGGCAACTACTATACTAAATATTTCCGCAAGAGAGTGAAAGAGCAGATAGTTGACCCGGGTTGTAGAATACAACACTATTAAAACTGCTAAAAGGAACGAGTAGGTTATGACTCTCTGAACTCTTTTACCTGCTATTGCACGTCCGTCCATAAAATTATTCCTACCGGTTCAAAATAAAAAGATATGTTGCCACGATCTTTTATTCATTACAACAAACTTACATTGGCATCAAAAAATTCCTCTTGATATGTATAGTACACTATTTGTGAATTTTCTTCCCCCAACAACCCGATACCCACGGCCGAATTATAAGCTCGCAAAGGGGACAACAAATGGTGGTGGCAAACCCGTGTGTTATGATACTTCCTATACTACGTATCTCCTCTCATTCATTGCAGATACTGGTGAATGTTGTCAAGAGCAATCTTAAGAAAGAATGCAGCACCTATCCCTCCTTCGATGTCGAATCCGTAATCGTGGCTCTTCCTTGCAAGCCTATCACCCCTGCATTACTCTATTGACAAGGAAAGTACGACATGACTTTTTCTGACAATCGCCGGATCTTGTAGAAATCATGGGAACAACGCTGATCCTGTTAAAATCTGACTCCCCCTGAAACCGAGACTTTTGGAAAGGAAAGGAGGGATCTATTCGGATCTGCAGCTGACCATTAGTGGTAATCAAATATTAATAAGGAGTTTTCAGATATGGAAACCTTCACCGGAACCCAACTTGCCCAAGAGGTCAGGCAGCAACTGGCTGAATTACAGAAAGTGTGCGCCGGGGTTAATGAGAAGACATCAAACCTTGCTCCATCAGGTCGATGGTCACCTAAAGAAATTCTCTCACACCTGATCGGCCCCAAGCCCTCCTCCTATCTCCATCTCTTGCAAATTTTCATAGATAAAGATACCCCCACAATTGAGCTTGACCCCGGAAAACCATTTTTTTCGGAAGAAAGAGCGCAAATGTCTTTTACCCATCTTCTCGAAGAGGTTGGAAAAAGCTATGAGGCAATAGCCGTATTTGCCGAAAAGCTCTCTGACGAACAGCTCGTGCAATGTGCCCACGTACCCAAACTCAAGGAATCGCCGTTGGGAGAGCATCCGACCTTGGGAGCCATGCTCAAAGGCCTGGGTGTCTATCACCTCCAAACCCATACCGAACAACTGAGCGAGGTCCTGAAAGAACAAAGAGGCTAGTTATCCCAAGAGAATCCAGGAACGAGAGGTCTGAATAATGACGGAACCCAACGACGTTATCCAAGAAATTTTCAGACCTTTACCTCTTTATTGAAACGTTCGGTACCGACAATAAACTGCACAGTTACAAGCGATCCTAAAATGGTGCCCAACACACCAGGAGACAGGACACTCTGACCCGCCAGGAACAATCCCTGCAGCGAAGTACGATTAAGAAAGGCGCTTGAAAGCAGCTGCCGGGTCGAACGCATCACACCATAGGAAGATCCTTCGGGGCTGTTGACCCAATCTCTTAGAGTCAGCGGGGTTGAAACGTCCAGCAGGCGTACGTCCGTCAAAGGACCGATTACCTGCTCGGCCTGGACAATCAGTTCATAGGCAAGGTCTGTTTTAGCCTGGATATATCCCATACCTCGCCTACCGCTAAGAGTATGTTGCCAGGGGCTCCATAGACTGTCATGTCCGGAGGTGATCAACGACAGCAGATTCTGACCTGCCAGCTCGCTGGGCCGTATTTGCAGATAAAGCAGGTCACTGGCATCACCGTTGGATTGCGTTTGGACAACATACAGATTATGGGAGATGTGAGGGTGCTTATCGGCAGGAACAAGGGCATGGACCGCGACCATCCCTCCGGTGTCGGCAAGGGCCATGATACGCCGCCGATAGGAAGGTTTAACATGTTCCGGAGAAAGCAGTTTGACAATCTCTCTGGGATGGATGGCACCAACGACCAAGGGGGCGTCCAGCTGTTCTCCCGATGCCAGGGTAACGCCTTCTACGCTACCGGCGGTCGTCCTGATTCCGGTAACAACCTCTCCGGTCCGTACCCGTCCTCCCAGGGATTCCAAGCGTCGGACACACGTGTCGGCCAACTGTGCCCCACTGCCGGTCAAACGCCAGGAGGAAAACAGATACCCTGCCATGGTCATGGTATGATAAAACATCGGGCACTGTGCAGGCGGCACACCTATAAGTACCGAAGGCAGACCGAAAACCGCCCGCAGCCCCGGACCACAGCCAATACCGTCAAAAATCTCGCCTAATGGCTCGGTCTCCTCGATCCAGTATTGGACCGGTTTTTTCGAATAGAGGAAATCAAGATTATCCAACCGGTCGGCATTGCGGCACAGCATGCCCATGAGGGTGGTGATCTGCCGGTGCTGGGTGGGAAATGCCGTCCGAAGAGAGTCTTCGTAAGCAGTGAGCCCTACGGGCACATCAAAGGAATCGATCCCCAGCCTTTTATCGGAAAACAGGTAACGGTCAACAGGACCATCCGAACCCATTCGCGCCAGAGACAGTTCAGAGAAAATCCCCAGGTAGTCAAAGCACCGGCGCAAGACCTGCCCTTCATCCAGGGCCCCCAGGTAATGCAGACCGACATTGCAGTGTACGCCTTCACGGACATAACTGCGAATCATCCCGCCGGGCAGACCGTTCTTTTCGAGGACTGTGACATCGTAACCGAGTTTTGACAAAATAATAGCAATGCTTAACCCGCCAATTCCCGAGCCGATGATCAGAACCTTTGTAGCAGCCATTGTTTTCATAAAATCAATACCCTTCCAGCCCCCATCTTCTCACCGGCGCACTCCCATAACTCCGGCGAGAGCAGGGCTGGTATCTGATGGAATGATTGCTAACTTTTAATTAATAATCTTGCGTTTGCACTTCTCCTCCGGTACATCTATTTGAGAACAGGAATGTTAAAAGAGCAGGCGGTTCCAACAGATGTGGCCTGCTTCACCGATTCATCTTCATAAAGGGGATATCTGCAATGGCACCGTCATCTCTCAATCCTCCGGCTTCACGGCTTCATCGGTGCAGGTATTTTGTTTTTGCCGTATCCGTATTCCTTCTTCTGCTTTATCCCGCCACCACGGCTTTGGCCTTTGGCGGTCCCCAGGACAGCAAGGCGATTCTGCTCGGATACGGACAAAGTATACCGGGATGGGGGCAGACCACGGAGCGGGTGCAGACCATCGACTTTATCCCCCGTTATAGCCTTATGATGGACGACAATGTCGGTTCAGGGCTGCTCCAGGGAAAATATACCACCTTGTTTGAGCTGCCGATACAACTGGTCCGTAGCCCGGTTGTCACCTCAATGATCGGGATAAATTTTCTCGCTTGCTACACATTTACCTCCAACGCCCAGTGGCGTCCCTACATTTTCGGTGGTGGAGGCCCGGTATACAGTTCAGGGGATATACCCGGCATGGGCACCCGATTTAACGGTAATTATCAGTTTGCACTGGGACTCGACCACCCCATCACCACCACCCAGTCCCTTCTTTTTGAAATACGCTACCACCATATTTCCAATGCCGGCACCGCCGAACCCAATGTTCCACTCAATTCCATCAAATTCTTGATCGGACTGACCTTTTAATACCCTGTCCCCCACTTTCAAGAAGACTCCAGAGGCATATCAGCGCCATCTTCAGGCCTCTCTACTCCCCTATCACAGTTACGCCAACATGTGGGATCGGAGGCCAGATAGTCGCCGGTCATCTGATAGGCGGCACCGCGGCAGCCATAGCATTCTTCACTCTTTTCACAACTTGCGCAAGGCCCTTTGATCGTTTTCCTGAAGTTTTTCAGATCGGAAATTATCTGGTGATGCAGGATTTCGGCAAGCGGCTGCTCGCGTATTGATCCCAGGGGGATATCGATCCCGACACAGGGCATAACCTGGCCTTTGGCGTTGACGACGCAGGAGACCTGGTGGCGCATGCACCGGTTCCCGGCCAGCGGAGGCTGCGGCTCCCAGTTGCGACCGAAATGTTCTCGATCAATGTCGGCCAACCGTTGAAAAAGGGCCCGAAGTTCCTCTGGGGAAACGTCGAGCCAGGTATTTTTTAAGGCATTCGCCTGGGGGGTCAGAACCTCAAAATAGGGCTCGATATTTAGCTTGCGAAGCCACTGCCAGAGATCTGGCAACTCCTCAATATTCTGGCGGCAGATTACGGTTCCCACGGCAAGAAAGAGCTGCTCCGAGGGATAGCCTACCCGACGGAGATTGTCGAGGGCGTTGCGGATAATCCCAAAGGCTCCTTTCTTGCCGGCCAGCCGATCCTGGATGGCTTCGTTGCGGGAATTCATCTTAACCACCACCCGTACCCGTTCTTGGGCCAATATCTCAGCCAATTCCGGTGTCACTCCGCTGCCGTTGGTGAACAGTTCGATCGCAAATCCCCTGCTGCCAAGAAACCGCACCATCTCGGCAAGATTCGGATAAATACTTGGCTCACCACCGAGTATGATAATTTTCCTGGCCCCCAGCTCTCCTGCCTGAATGAGGACATCCTTGATCTCCTCTTGGGTCATCTCCTCGGCAGCAGCCGTCCTGTCCTCCAGATAGCAATAGGCACACCTGAAATTGCACTCCCTGCTGAATTCAATCTCCAGGGAAAGCAAACGATCGGACGCAACCGCGTCACGGATCTCGGCTTCGGTGAATTCCAGATTATATAGCTGCATCCGTTTGTTTCTCCTCAAAATCTATAAAGCCTTTCAGCAACCTATTCACCTGCCTCAACCCTTCCTTCCTCGACAATTCCAGCCATACAGCTCTCCATTCCCCGGCGGATACGGGCGTGCAAATCCGGTAGACCCAGAGGGGAAGATTCCGGCATTATCTTATCAATAATCCTTATACCTACCCGGTTGGGTCGGGTTGCAAAAAAGAAAAATTTCCCCGGGGTAAAGAGGTTTTCGGTATTTCGTATGCACAAGACATAGACAGGAGCCCGGCTATAGCGGGCTATCTTGAATGCACCTTGATTGAGTACACCGATTTTCCCGTCCCGGCTCCTCGTCCCTTGGGGGAAAACAAAGAGATTCCCCCCATTGCTTAGATATTTGCCGATAGTCTCCATCTGCGCAAGCATGACATCGGCATGGGGCCCGGTTGCGGCAGCAGGAAAATATCCCGCCTTACGAAGGACCCAGCCGAAGATGGGTACGGAGAAAAAGACCGGCTTGACGATGGTCTTTGCCTGTCCGAGAAGGGAAATTACCAACAACGGATCCAGATAGGAAAGATGGTTGCAGACGACCACCGAGGATCGTATATCTGCAATCTCCGGGTCGATATCCCACCCCTGCCGAGGGGTAATCCATTTCAGAAGAGAGAAAAAACCTTTAAAGAAAATTCTGTTCAGACCTTGGAAGAAATATTCGGATCGAGCAGAGAAGGAGGCAACGATATAGAAGGGGGAGAAGAAAAAAAGAAAACCGAAGATAAAATAGGTCCAACATATCAAAGTAACGGCGACATCGACCAGTCTGTCGGTTTTCCGGCTTTTCATGAATCCTGCAACCTATTCCTGGCCGTCTTTGATCATTAAGCAGGTATTGACGCCACCGAAGGCAAAATTCTGCAAGGCAGCCGTTTTGATTCTCTCTCTCAACAATCCAGGAGTATGGCGTAAAACGGCACAGCGAGGATCCACCTCTTCCAGGTTGAGGGTTGGAGCGATAAACCCTTCTTCCATCATGTAGAGCATCATAGTCAATTCGATAACCCCACAGGTTCCCATGGTATGACCGGTGTAGCTCTTGAGCCCGGTGACAAAAGGTCTGGCGCCGTAAACCTTTTCAATGGCTTGGGATTCTATAATATCCCCCATTTTGGTAGCCGTGGCATGGGCGCTGATATAATCGACATCTTCCGGGTTGATCTTCGCATCGGCAAGGGCCAGACGCAGCGTGGAGGTAATACCGCCGAGATTCGGCAAAATCAAATCACCTCCGTTATTGTTGCAGGAAAACCCGATAATCTCAGCAAGAATAGGTGCGCCCCGCCTCTTGGCTGTCTCATACTCCTCGAG
>Ga0307440_1001535_pt1 | contig 11158 bp, 5 predicted proteins | sample SalMarWE160410MG_FD_202150 | JGI IMG/M metagenome (GOLD analysis project Ga0307440, IMG submission 202150) | Salt marsh sediment microbial communities from the Plum Island Ecosystem LTER, Massachusetts, United States - WE1604-10 | ecosystem: Environmental > Aquatic > Marine > Intertidal zone >... | reverse complement strand
TCGGCGATACCGAAATTGAGGCAGATGGACTTCGCGTGCCCGATGTGGAGGTACCCGTTCGGCTCCGGGGGAAAACGGGTCTGGACCGCCTCGCATTTCCCGCTCTCCAGGTCCGCGGCCACTATCTCCCGGATGAAATCGCGCGGCCCTTCCTGGGCGTTTTGTCCACCGTGTGCGCCGTCGTCTCTGACCATATGATGACCTCGATAGATCCTTCGGGGAACCCAAGCAACTCGAAAGAGCTATATTAGCACGCCACGAAGAAAGTCGGACCCACCGCCGCCTTCGGGCGAAGGCCGGCGGTCGTCCCGTCCTGCTCCGGAAATTATCAGAAAACACAGGCCGTTTGCTTTTGGGGAAAGGAATGAAAAGGTGTAAGCTGACAGGAGGTGCAGGCAGGATGGTCATTTGGTCGTGACGTTCTCCCGGGGGTTCGTTCAGGCGGATGTTTCCCGGAGCGTCCCGGCCGGGTCCGACATCTCCGCCTGTCTCCAGGCTTAGTGGAGGCCGCATGCCGACCCGTTCCAAGCCGACGAATTCCGGGACGGACGAGGGTCCCGCCCGCTTCGGCCCGCACCTGCGCGGTCGGCTGCTTGGACTTCTGGGCTCGCCTCTCAACACCCGGCACGCCTTCAAGGTCCAGCAGGAAAGGCTCGTGCGCTGGCTCCTGCTGGCCCTGTTGACGGGTGTCGCCACGGGGCTCTGCGTCGCTCTCTTTCAGTACCTCGTCAGCAGTCTGGCCCTCCCCTTTCTCTACGAAACCCGCCGCCTCTGGCTCTACATGGTCCTTCCGGTCGTGGGCCTCGTACTCTCGAGCCTCTGTATCCGCTTCCTCGTCCCATCCAGGGAGGGCCACCTGACTGAGTCCTACATCAGGGTTTTCCACGATCCCGATGGAAACATGGCCGCCCGCAACTTCCTGGGCAAAGCCCTGTCATCGTTCATCACCATCATTTTCGGCGGCAACATAGGCCTCGAGGGGCCGTCCATCTTCATGGGGGCGACGATCGGTGACCGGCTCGAACGCCGCCTTGATCGGTTCTTCCCCAAGGAGGACAGGAAGATGCTCCTGGTGGCCGGGGCCGCGGCAGGCCTCGCGGCCATCTTCAAGGCGCCTCTCACGGGCCTCATCTTTGCCATCGAGGTTCCCTATAAGGACAGTCTTCGCGGGAGGATGCTGGTGCCGACCTTCGTCGCCTCCGCCTCGTCCTACATCGTCTCGGTGCTCCTGACGGGCAGCGAACACATTTTCGCCCACGCCAGCCCGCAAAAATTTACGGTCGACGACCTCTTTCTGGCCTTCGTGCTGGGTCTCTGCTGCGGGCTCGGCGCGAGGCTCTTCGCCTGGTTCTACCATTTTTCCAGGAGAACGCTCGCGCAGCTCCCCGGATACGCCAGGCCCCTCGTGGCGGGCATCGGCGTCGGGCTGCTGACGGCCCTGGTCTTCCACCTGTTCGGAGAGCCCTTTCTCTACGGGCCGGGCTACCGGCTCATGCACCACGTGCTCGCTCACACAGATCCCCTCTGGATGTTGCTCGTCCTTTTCGTCGCGAAGGCCGTGGCCACTGGGCTGACATTTGCGGGCGGTGGCACCGGCGGGATGTTCCTGCCCCTTTCCGTTATGGGGGCGGTCCTGGGCACGGCCTTCACGCACTTCATCCATGGCCCCACCGCCGGGCTCTACCCCCTGATCGGTCTGGCCGCCTTTCTCGGTGCCGGCTACCGGACGCCCGTGGCGGCCATCGCATTCGTGGCAGAAACCACCGGCGATCCGTGGGCGCTCATACCCGCCATGCTCGCGACGGTCGCAAGCCTGATCGTCATGGGAGACCAGGGCGTATCGGAGAGCCAGGAGACCCTGCCCGCCCTGCCATCCATGACCGGCGACAGCCCCGGGGCCGGATGACCGGCAGGCTGCCGAGAAATGGCCGGACCGGGAGGCACCGGCGCGCAAGAGCCACAGTCCTCTGGGATCAAAGGAGGTATGATTCCTTATGGTGACACTTGCTCTGGTTGGGTCAGGTATCCAAGATTACCACCCGCAGGACCTTACGGGTGTTCTCGACTTAGAACGCGGCGAGACCGGTCCGGTTCTCCCGTCGTGTCTCATTCCGGCTATCTTGGGAGAACGATGGAACAATCCCTGTTATTATAGGAAAATTAAAGCGAATCGAGCGAAAACCTGCGCTGTTACCCAGATCTCTCAGCATGCTTCCATATGGTTACACTTGCAGGCTCGCATCGTCCTCAACCGGATGGCCCTATGGTCCGACGGGCCTGCAATTTCAAGCCGTGTCATCACATGGCACACATGTTGCTCACTCTCTGATTGAGGTTGTCTGATGGAGATATGTCAAATGAAAAGACAGGGCGAAGAGAAACACGCAAAAAGTGCGAAGAACAAGGCCCTGGACATTCGGTTAGGGTTTCTGGGATTCTTTGCGGCTCTGGTGCTTGCGGCGCTGCCTCTGCTCGGGGCGGACCTGGGATCGCATGCCGCCAGGTTGAGAATGGCACCCGTGGACGCCGGTGGTACACCGCGCTGGAGCACGTCTCCCGCGAATCCGCAGCCGGCCAGGCAGCGCACTCTCGCGGTGCAGACGCCGCCTTACGTCGGAAACCTTCCCCTACCGATGCTCCAGGTCCAGGTCGAAGATCTGCCCGCGGGCGCGCGCCTCGAGGCAAGCGCCGGCATGGGCGCGCCGTTCGTGCCGGTGAGACTGGTCCACGGAACGGGACGCCTTCCCGTGGCCGTGGAGAACACGGGTGCTTTGAGGCAGCTCCGCTTGAGGATCGAAGGCGGCGACGGCATCGGCCGAGTGTCGATCCGCGCGGAACACGCGCTGGTACTGACCCCAGCCGGGAGGCTCACGCCGTCGCGGTACGTCGTGACCAACTGGGCGTCCGGCGGAGACGTCGAGGTCAGGGCGGTGGACGCCTCAGGCCGGGACGTGGGCATCAAGTCACGGGACGGTTCGTTTCTTCAACCCGACGCTTCGGGGTGGGTCTGGCTGGGCCGTATGGAGAGCGCGGGCCAGGCCTTCTTTCAACTGCAGCGATCTAACCAAAGGGCTTTTCCGGTGACCATCAGCGCCCGGGAGGGACAGAGCGCACCGGTTTCCAGTGTCTTGTTCGCCGATGGACCGGAATCCGCGTTGTGCACGACCCCGGGCAAGGACGGGGCCGGAGGCGTTCTCACGGGCGTCATCAACACCTACTACCCCGTGGACGCCTCCGTATCGGCCGGCGCCACCGCCATCTCCGTGGGAAGCCCGCAGGGCGCTTCCACACCCATCGCGGCGGGCGATCTGCTCATTATCATGCAAACCCAGGGCGCGACCATCGACGCCTCGAACACGTCCTCTTACGGTGACGGCACCGGCAGCGGCTCCGGCTACACCGGCCTGAACGGCGCCGGGACGTACGAGTACCTGGTGGCCACCGGCCCCGTCTCGGGCGGGTCGGTTCCCGTCGCGGGAACGGGCCCGGCCGGAGGCACACTCAACGCTTACTCCATCGGCTCCTCCACCAGCGCCGGCGGGCAGCAGACCGCCCAGGTCATCCGGGTGCCGCAGTACACCACCGCGACCCTCGGCACGGGCCTCACGTGCATGGCCTGGAACGGTAGCGCGGGCGGCGTGCTGGCCATGGACATCAGCCAGATGCTCACGCTGGGTGGCACGGTCAGCGTCGACGGCAGGGGTTTCCGCGGCGGCGTACAGCAGCAGCTTCAGGGCGAGGCCGGCGTCAACAGCACCGATTACCGCTACCCGGCGCCTGCGGATTCGACGACCACCGTAGGAACGGGCGGCATGAAGGGCGAGGGCATCGCGGGCACGCCCCGCCTGCTGTCCGGCGCGGACAACGGAGCTGGCCTGGACGGCTACCCGAACGGCGACTTCGGCCGCGGAGCCCCCGGTAACGCCGGCGGGGGCGGCAACGACAGCGACCCCTCCGCCAACACCGAGAACTCGGGCGGCGGCGGCGGCGGAAACGGCGGAAACGGCGGAAACGGTGGAAATACGTGGAGTGCTGACGCGGCCCTCGGCGGGTTCTTCGGCGCTTCGGTCGCCGATGCGCCCGGCCTCCTCGTCATGGGAGGCGGGGGCGGTGCCGGCGTGCGCAACAACGTCGACAGAGGTGGGAACGGCAGCGGTGCCGCCGGCGGCGGCATCGTCATGATCCGCGCCCTGAGCGTGAGCGGGACAGGGACAATCACGGCCAACGGCGCCGATGCCCCCACGTCCGAACAGGACGGCGCGGGCGGTGGCGGCGCGGGTGGCGCGATTCTCCTCTATTCGGCCAGCGGAGGCCTCCAGGGCCTGACGGTGGAAGCGAACGGTGGCAACGGGGGCGACGCCTGGCCAAACGACAACGGAGGCAGCGCAGACAGACATGGCCCGGGAGGAGGCGGCGGCGGCGGCGCGGTATTTCTCTCGGGATCGGCCGGCAGTGCGGTCGTCAACGGCGGACAGAACGGCATCACCACCACCCTCAACGACGCTTACGGCGCTACGCCCGGCATGGCAGGCACGGTCCAGACCGGCCTCCAGGCCTCGCAGATCCCCGGCGCGGGCGACTGCCAGTTCCCGCCGACGTCCGGGACCTACATCACCAAGACCAGCGACGCCGGAACGGGCGCCGTTTCGCCCGGGCAGACGGTGACCTACACGATCACCCTCACCAACCCCACGGCCTCACCCTTCACGAACGTGGCCGTCACCGACCCCGTGCCGACGGGAACGACCTATGTCCCCGGCAGCGCAGAGGTCACGACCACCACGTCCGGCGCGAGCGGCAGCTATGCCGACAGTTTTCCGGCCCGGGCCTACGACGGCAGCACGGGCACGCTCACGTGGTCCTCGCCGTGGGCGGAGACCGGCGACAACAGTGGGGCCACGGGTGGACGGATCAAAGTCGTCACGGACCCTCTCGATGTGAACAACTACGCGCTCCGATTCGCCAACCTGACGGACATCTCGATCTCGCGTCCCCTGGACCTCTCACCCTATACGTCGGCCACGCTTCATTTCGATTACCGCCGGGTGGATTTCCGCGACGCCGATACCTTCATCCTGCAGGTTACGACCGACGGCAGTACGTGGCAGACCGTGCGGACCTACGACGATTCCGGGACCAACAACATCACAGATCCTGCGTACAACGCGGACGCCGTCGATCTAACACCTTACCTCAGCTCGAATTTCGCGCTGCGATTCGAGTACACCAGCATGGACCGGTACAACTGGGACTATATGTACATCGACAACGTGGAAATCGACGTCGAATCGTTTCAGACGACGACCAATCCCGCGGGAGATCCGCCGGACCTGCTCACCGGCTACACGGTGGCCCCCGGCCAGGCCGTCACCATCACCTACCAGCTCACGGTTGACGGCACGCAGGACCCGTCCACGACCCAGATCACCAACTCGGCAACGCTGACGGCGGACGGCGGCATCGACCAGACGGCCTCCGTCAGCAACGCCATCCTGCCGGCGCCCGTTGTAAACGGCCCCATCATGCTTTTGGACACCTCGATTTCCGGTACGTCCACCGTTATCGGAGGCACGATCACGGTCTACAAGAACGGGACCGGAACGGTCCTCGGAACGGCCACCGTCCAGCCGGACGGCACCTGGACCCTGACGGGCGTGGCGGGTCTGGCGGGAGGCGACGTCATCACGGCGGCCGTGAGCTCGGGCGGCGCGACCTCGCCGATTTCGGCGCCCGTTACGGTCAGCTCCCTGCCCTCTCTCCTCCGGGGGTACGCCACGCAGCTCAGTCCGCAGACGCCCACGAACGCCCAGATCTTCAGCCAGGCCTTCCCGAACGACCCGGCGCTCAGTCCGAGCGCCAACCTGGAACAGTCGAACTTCGCATCCGGCGGGAGCTTCCCTAACCAGGTGAGCGACATGCAGAGCGGCGCGCCTCCGCTCGTTTTCTACGAATTGTCCGGCAACTCGACCGACAACCTCCGAGTCATCAAAGGCACGGACGCCAACGGCGACCCGGAGGTCATCATCACCTACTGACGGCCTTTCGATCTAGTCTTCAAGGCGGAGCGCTTGCTCCGCCTTTTTTTTGGGGTCCGGGTCCCGCGCGTCCAGACCCGGCCGGTCCGGACGCCTGGGAGGGAGGTCCTGCCGGATGTATACTGGCGTCGGCTTCCGGTCCGGGTCTCCACGATCCGTCCGGATCGTGCCGGGGGGACCCGGACCATCGACCAAAACCGATTTCCGACGGGGCATCTGATCATGGGTGACGACAACCGGTTCGCGCGAACCTCCCTTTCCTTCCGGGCCCTTCCGGGGCACATGGGTTGTGTCCTCCTCGTCCACGGGGTCCTGACTTCTCACCACTACTTCATGGCCCCGCTGGCGGGCCGCCTGGACGGGTTCCGCCTCGTCCTGCCCGACATGCTGGGCTTCGGGGATTCGGCCGGGCCGGAGGCCCGCTACACCATGGAGGAACACGTGACCTGCCTCGAGGACCTCGTCCAGGCAGAGGGCGTCCCGGAGCCGCTCTTCCTGGGAGGCCATTCGCTGGGCTGCCTGGTCGCGACCGCGCTTGCCGCCCGCCTGGGCACGCAACGAGTCCGGGGACTGATCTTCATCAATTACCCCCGGTTCACGTCGACGTGGCAGATACACCAGACGCTCCGCCGCGGTTCGCCTCACTACCGCAACGTCACCGAAGGCCTCGCCGCCGTGACGGACGGCGATCTGGTCGCCGCAGCGGGGTCCATGGTCCAGCAGTTTGCCGCCGTACTGCCGCCCTCCCTCCAGGACGAGGCGGGCCGGACGTCGCCGGAAGCGCTCGCGGGCACCTCCCAACACTGCCTCTTCGAATACCGGCCCGACCCCGACCTCGACGTCCTCGCGGACCTGCCCATGCTCCAGCTTCACGGGGAGGCAGACCTCGTGGCCCCGCCGGCCTTCATTCAAGACCGACTGAAAGACTTCCCGAGGGCGAAGTGGAAGCTGTTCACGGACGCCGGCCACCACCTTCTGCACACGCACACGAAATCCGTGGTCTCCGAGATCCAGAGCTTCCTGAGGGCGAACGCGGGGTGAGCGGGCGCATTCCGCGCCCGCGGTGAACAGTGACCAAATGATCGAGGAATCAGTCGCTGGTAGACCCTCTAAGCCCCCATTCCCCCCGCGGATTCAGCCTTCGAAGGTCCGGCATTCACTGTAGCGGCCTTTGCTTGCCAAGGGCCGTTCGGCCGATGCTCGCATCGGCCGCTACGAAGGCCTACCGTATGCCGGTTTTCAATCCCAAATTCCAAATCCCAGATCTTCCCTTCCACCTTCTTCCCTCAGCCATTCGGCCCTAGCCTTATTCCAATCTGCAGTGTCTCCGCGCCGCGATGCGGCGATAGGTCCTGTCGCCGAGGAGGGAGACGCCGGGCAGGTAGAGAAGGAGGGCAAGGGGCCAGGCGAGCGGATTGACCCGGAGGATGCGGCGGAAGGCGGCAAAGCCCCGGTAAACGCGGCCGCGCCGGTCTATGACGTGCATGGCCTCGGCAAGACAAGCTTCATCCAAACCCGGGAAGTGCGTTCGGATAAAAGCCTCGTCGGTCATCCCGACGAAGACCAGCCGATGGAACCAGTCCATGGCCTCGGCGTATCGTCGTGAATTCCTGCACAGGGGACAGGTCTCGTCGTAGATCACGTGCAGGACCATGACCATTCCACCCGCTCGCTCCGCGCCATGAGCATGAGTCAGCGTCTTCCAACCAGATCCCCCGTGAGTCCGAAAACCTTGCATTCTATGAAGAGGTCGACCAGGTCGGCGTCCAGCATGCCGTCCTTCGCTTCGGCCATAAGGATGTCCAGGGCCTTCTCCTGCGGGACGGCCTTCTTGTAGGGCCGGTCGCAGGCCGTCAGGGCATCGTAGATGTCGGCCACCGTCATGATTCGGGACTGGACGGGAATGTCGTTCCCCTTGACGCCGCGGGGGTAGCCGCGGCCGTCGAGCTTCTCGTGGTGGCCGTAGGCGATGGCGGGAACGGCCTTCAGTTCGGGCGTCCACGGGATCTGCTGCAGGAACTCGTACGTGTGGGTCACGTGGCTCTCGATCTCCAGTCTTTCCATCTCACTCAGGCTGCCCTTGGGTATGGAAAGTACAGTTGCCTCGGCCTGGTCGAGAAACGGAGTCCGATTCCCGAACCGGTCCGTGAATCCCACCGCGCTGATGGCTCGAAGGGTCGCAAAGTCACCATCGGGCAGAACGGTCGGTTCGTCGGCCCTGAGAATCGTGTTCTGGAAAGCGTCAATGTCGGCGAGGGCCCTTTCCATCTCGCCATCGATGCGCATCAACCGTTCGTCCCGGTCTGGACCTCCTTCCAGGCTGCAGGCGAGTTTTCGACGAAGGGCGTCCCGCTCGTGGCAGAGCCGGGCCGTCTCGAGGCGGGTCATGATCCGCTCCAGTTCGTGAGGATAGAGCTTCCTGGCCTTCACCAGAACGTGCTCGCGCACGCCGACCTTTCCGAAGTCGTGGAGGAGCGCGGCATAACGGAGTTCACGCATCTGTTCGCGGGTGAACGAAATCGCGGCGAGGGGGCCTTCGGCCCGGTCCGCGTGCTCGGCGAGGCCGGTGGTCAGCACGGACACGCGCAGGGAATGGCCGGAGGTCGTCGGGTCCCGCTGCTCGATGGCCGTCACCGAGGCCTTCACGAACCCCTCGAAGAGTCTTTCGATGTTCGCGTAGAGTTGCTGGTTATCGATGGAGACGGCCGCGAGACTCCCGACGGCCTGCATCAGGCGCCTGGTCGCCGGATTGAATGGGACGACCTGAGCCTCGACGGTCCCCGGATCGGTCAGCGGCGCAGAGGGATTCCGCTTGCAATTGATGAGCTGGAGGACGCCGGTGACCTCCCCCCGGTGGTTTGTCATGGGCAGGACGAGCAGAGACTTCGTGCGATAGCCCGTCTCCCTGTCGAAATCTCTGTTGATTCGGTACGGCGCGCCATCCGGTATGGCGTATGCATCCTCGATTGTCAGCGTGACACCCGTGAGCGCGACGTAGCCTGCGAGACTCTCTTGCGTGAGCGGCATCTCCGTCGCCTGGAACCGGAAGGCCACGGAGTCGTTCTGCGCGGCCGCGAAGCGGAGCCTGGGCGGCGTTCCCGCCTCCTCGCCGCCCGGCACCACGATGTACAGGCTCCCGGCGTCGCAGCGGGCGAGCTGGATCGCCTTGCGCAGTATGAGTTCCAGGAGGCGGTGGTAGTCCTTTTCGGCCGAGAGCGCGATGCTGACTTCCGTGAGGCGGTCGACGATGAAGGAAGGATCGTCCATCGCGCCGGACTTGTCCGCAGCCATCCCTTACACCTCCACGTTCTGCCCGCACAGTATACCAACAAGATGCGCGCGCTACTTGTTCGCGGCGGGGGAGAATCTCGGTGGTCCGCGCTCGACGGTGGGCCCTCAGATGCCCTTCCGTCTGCCTTTTTTGAGATCCCAAATCCAAAATCTCGATTCCCAAATCGCTTTCTCCCCTGGTCTCGGCTTTCACCGCGTGAAGGCATAGGGAGCGGAAGCCGTTCCGTCGGGGTTCGTAACCACAATGGCCACGGGCGTTCCTTTGGGGCACAGGCTCTTGCAGTGCTTGAGCTTGATCTTCCCGGCGTTCTTGTAGGCCACCTGCACGGGCACCCCGCCGACGGTCGCCGTGCAGCTCGACTGAAAATTGGTGCCGAGGATCTTGATCCGGAAGGGACTGCCGACCTTTGTCGCGGAGGTGACAGCCACGGCTTCCGCCACGTCGAAGGTCACGTTTTCGTTCGCGGCCTCCCGGGCAGCGTCCGAAACCGCAAGAGTCGCAGTGTGCGTGCCCGCCAAGAGCGTGACCGTGACCGACTGGCCGGAGAAAGCTTGTTGATCAATGCTCCACGCATAGCTGTAGGGCGGCGTGCCGCCGGATGCGGAAGCCGTGAATGTGACGGGGGTGGCGTTCGTAGGATTCTCCGGCGAGTAGGCGACCGAGGCCGACAGGGGCTGGGTCCCGGCTCCGGCGTCGCGCACGAGCCGCACGAAGTTGTCGATCCGGACCACGTCGCCCTGGGGGCCCCGGCCGTAGGCAGGCCCGTCGTCGCTGCAGCTCACGCCAAGGTAGTAGTCGGTCGGGCTGCCGCTCTTGGGGTCGCTCCGCTGGGCGCCCGCGCCGTGGACGTCAAGAAGATTGAGGCAGGGCGCCCCCGCGGGTCCCATCCAGCCCAGGGCCCGGCCGAATGCCACGTAGACGGCCTCCGTGTCCATGCCGCCCGCGGTCTGCTCGATGTGTGTCGTACCCGTCCAGTACCAGGGGTAGTCGGGCTGTCCGCCCTCGTTCACGATGGGCGTGGCGTCGAAGACCGGGTCGATGGCGGCCGAGTCCGTGGTGTCGGGCGAACGGTCATAGTCGACGATGCTCTGGAGTTCCTTGGCGTTGGGGAGCCGCCAGTCGTCGTGCCCGAGGTAGTCCTCCGCGTTCTTATCCTGGACCCACTGCAGCGCGGACTCCCAGTCCATACCCGTGCCGCTGTCGGCCTTGGACCACATCAGGCCCGTGGCCAGGTCCGTGATTGTCCCGTCGCCGTTGTCGACAAAGTCGTTAATGCCGTAGTTCGCATTGCCCCGTACGTACAGGACGTAGAAGGTCTTCCCGTCGGGGTAGCCGGGCGTCGAGCCCGTTGGGTAGCCCTTGATGCGGCCGTCGGCGAAGTTCACGCCGAACATGGTTTCGGCGCCGTTCATTGTCGTGGACACGTACCTGGTGCTGGTGGCGAACTGGGCGTCGATCACCCGGTCTCCCGCCGACGTGTCGCCGTAACCGAAGGCGAAGTAGTCCGTGTCGATAAAGGGCGTGCCGTCTGAGCCGTCGACGCCCGTGGGGGCGTTTCCGTCGAAATCGATGAGCGAGTACAATTCCTTGATCGTCGGGATCCGCCAGTCGTCGTAGCCGGCAAGATAAAAGGTCTTCGCGCTCGCGATCGCCTCGTCGTAGGTGAGCTTGTCCTCGGCGTTGATGACGCCGTCGCCGTTCAGGTCAGGGGTACTCGACCACATGAGCCCCGTGACCAGGTCCGTCACGGTGCCGTCGCCGTTGTCCGCGTATCTCGGCTGGTTGCCGTCGTACTGGGCGTCCTGACCGTAGAAGGCCGCGCCCTCTTCGG
>Ga0307440_1001533_pt1 | contig 11165 bp, 9 predicted proteins | sample SalMarWE160410MG_FD_202150 | JGI IMG/M metagenome (GOLD analysis project Ga0307440, IMG submission 202150) | Salt marsh sediment microbial communities from the Plum Island Ecosystem LTER, Massachusetts, United States - WE1604-10 | ecosystem: Environmental > Aquatic > Marine > Intertidal zone >... | reverse complement strand
AAACTACAATTTAAGCATGCATGCGCCGAATACAAGGGGTAATGGGGTTCCTGGCGCTGGGGGGGCGATTGCGATTGCGACTACGACAAAAGACAAGGACCTCGACTACGATTACGATTACGACAACGACAACGATCACGACAAGGATTACGACAGCGATACCGAGAGACGTTCCAATGCCATTGGAACAAATTCACCGTGGTGTCGTCCCAGTGAGCTGTTGCAATTATCGATTATTTTCTATACAAAAATCCTGGGTGGCGGCAGGCCCTTCGCCCCTATACCCGGGACCAGCATGATGACATCAACCCATTTGACGCTCTTCGAGAGGCAGCAAGACCGCACCTTGCCATCGGACAAGGAGGCAGGGCATTCCGAGCCGGACGCTTTCGCAAAAACGGCGGAAGGCGGGCGGCACGTATGCTATGATCGGGCCATGAAACAGAATTGGAACTATCAGGACAGTATTGATCTGGAATATTTTCTGAAACAGGACGAGGCCCTCTCCCCCGCGACCCTTCATGAGCGCGACCGAAAGCTCTTTTTAGAAAAGGTGGAGCCGCAGGTGAAGGAGGACCCGCGATCCCCCTCACCCCTGCGGCTCATCGGGCTCTGGCTCGATGCCAGGAGAGGCGGAGAGCCCCTCGAAACCGGCCTGCCCGGACGTCTGGCCGGCGAATCCATAGGTCTTCTCAGGCTGATCCTGGCGCTCATCGGGCTGACCCTGGGCGCCAGCTCCGGTTCCCTGTTTTTCAGCTATACCGGCAAGACACCGGTCAACGTCCTGGACTTCCTGGTGCTGTTCGTCTTTTCTCAGATATTGCTGGTCACCGTGCTGTTCCTTCGCACCGCCCTCCTGCGGATTTTCCGGATTTCCATGCCCCGGACCCTCCTGGTCCGCCTTGTCGCTCTGCTATCGACCCGGCTCTACCGCTTTTTCAACCGGCATGGACAGACGGCGCTCGGGGCCGGCCATACCGACGCCATGCAGGCGGCGTTCGGCAGACTGCGGGGATTCGGCACGGTCCACGGCCCTCTTTTTTTCTGGCCGCTGTTCCTGCTCATCCAGGTGATCGGCATCTGTTTCAACATCGGTCTTCTCGGCGCCAGCCTGATGCGGATCACCATCAGCGATGTGGCCTTCGGTTGGCAGTCCACCCTTCAGTTCAGTGCCAAGAGCCTGCATGCGGCCATCCATGTCCTGGCCCTGCCCTGGTGCTGGGCGCTGGGAGAAGGGACCGGCTACCCCACCTTCAGCCAGATCGAGGGCAGCCGGATCATCCTGAAGGAGGGCATCTCCCACCTGACAACGGCGAATCTCGTCTCCTGGTGGCCGTTTCTGCTAATGAGCGTCCTGGTCTACGGCCTGGGCGCCCGGCTGCTCCTTTACAGCTACGGCTACTGGCAGCAAAGAAAGGCCAGCCATGATCCCGACGCTGCAGGCCCCGCCGCCTGGCAGATCCTGCAACGCATGCAGACACCGGTGGTATCCACCCGGGCGCAGCGGCCCGAGGCGGCCAGGCGCGAGGAGGCCGCGCCGGCAGTGGAAAAAGCCGTCCCGCCAAAGGCGGGGCTTCTGCTGCCGGCCCACCTGCTGTTGCCGGATGAAATTCATGACCAATGCTTGGCGCAGCCCCTTGACGATCTGCTGGCCCAGGAGGGATACGGCATCCTGAAGCGCCATCGCTTCCTCGTGGATTATGAGTCGGACCGGGACCTGCTGGAAGAGCTCGCCGCTGAAAACTGGGGAAACGGCGGCGGGATCATCATCCTGATGGAGGCCTGGATGCCTCCCCTTATCGATTTTCTCACTTTCCTGCGGGAGCTGCGACAGCGGGTCGGCGCCAAGTTGCCGATTCTTCTTCGACTGGTGGGCAGACCGGCCCCGGACTGCATTCTCACCCCTGTGGGCGATCCCACCCAGCAGGAGGTCTGGAGACGAAAGATCGACGGCCTGGGAGACCCCTACCTGCAGGTGACCCCCCTGATGGCTGAGGAGTCCCCATGAGCGCCGGCCCCACCTCGACAGCTCCCGAAATCGCCATTCTCGGCCACCCAAACGAAGGCAAGTCCTCGGTGCTGTCCACCCTGGCAGAGGACGATTCAGTCCGGGTCAGCCCCATCCCCGGGGAAACCACCGAATGCCGCACCTTTCCCGTCCTGATCGACGGCCGGGAGGTCCTGCGGTTCACGGATACGCCCGGGTTTCAAAATCCCTCGCGGGTGGTGGTGGAAATGCGGGAATTGGCCGCTGGGGGCGGCGACTGCGTGGCCCTCTTCCGCCGGAAATTCGCGAACGTGTCAGAACTTCGTGACGATGTGGAGCTGCTGCAGCCGGTGGAACGTGGTGCCGGCATCATTTATGTGGTGGACGGCTCCAGGCCCCTGCGCAACGTGGACCGGGCCGAAATGGAGATCCTGCGGCTGTCAGGCCGGCCGCGCATGGCGATCATCAACTGCAAGGCCGAGGATAGGGGGCATTTGGAAGTCTGGAAAAATGAATTTCGCCAAAATTTCAACGCGAACCGTGTGTTCAATGCCCACCGGGCGACCTATACGGAACGGATTCTGCTGCTCGAGGCCCTGAAATCAATCGACCAGGACTGGCAGCCGACCCTGGAGGCGGTGGTGAAGGCCTTCAAGATGGACTGGGCAAGACGCAACAGCCAGACGGTGGACATCCTGCTGGAACTCTTCAGGGACTGCCTGGGCTTCAGCGTCCATGCCCCCCTGACCGGCGAGGCCACCCGGGAGAGCCTGCACGAACGGCTCGTCCAGAAATACTGCGAGGCCATCGGCAAAAAGGAGGCAGCGGCCCACCGGCGGGTCCGCTCCCTTTTCAAGCACAACATCTTCAACTATCATTTGCCGCCCCATTCCATCCTGCGCGAGGACCTCTTCAATGAGAAGACCTGGCACCTGCTGGGGCTCTCCGCCGGGCAACTCACCGTGCTTGGCGGCCTGGGGGGAGCGGCCGTAGGCGCGGGAATCGACATCGCCACCGCCGGCATCACCATGGGTGTCTTCACGGGGCTTGGCACCGCGGCGGGCGCCCTGGGGGCTCTGCTGGGCGGTAAAAAACTGTCCAGAATCAGCCACTTTCTGGGACTCCACCTGGGGGGAGAGAGGCTCCAGGTCGGTCCGGCGGCCAATATCAGCCTGCTGTTCGTCCTGATCAACCGGGCCCTTCTCTTCTATCGCTACACCATTAACTGGGCCCATGGCCGCCGGGACGTGGACGCCCTGCCCCCCCCCGCCGCCCGGGACATTGAGGCCGGCGGCTATACCAGTTCCTGGGGTCCCCCCCGGCTGCGCGTCTGCAACGCCTTTTTCACAGCGGTCACCAAAGACCGGGGCACGAGCCTGGCGGATGCCTCCCGCCAGTTCCGCGACATCCTGTCAACCTGCCTTGCCGAAATCTCCAGGCACGAATAATCAAAACGCCGCGCCAGGCAGCACATCACATGTAAAAGAAATAGGTCATCGTCACCAGAATGGCGATGTAGAGAACTGCCAGGAGGCCCCCGATCCTGATATAGTCCTTGGTCCGATATTCGCCAGGACCCATATACAGGGCGTTGACCTGATGGGTCGGCAGAATAAAGGAGTTGGAAACCCCGAGGCCCACGACGATGGCGGCCACGCGCGGGTCGAAGCCGATCTGGTTCGCAATGGAGATACCGAGCGGAACCAGCAGGGTGCAGGCGCCGACATTGGAAATCACCATCGTGAAGGCACAGCTCAGCACCGCCAGAACGATGAGCAGCATCAGGGGCGACATGAGCGATCCCAGCCCGTTGACGATCCCCCCGGCGATCCACTGCGCGGTGCCCGTCTGGTTCACCGCCATCCCCAGGGGGATCAATCCGCCCAGCAAGAATACGGTGCGCCAGTCCACGGCGCGGTAGGCCTCGCTGATGGATATCACCCGGGTCAGGACCATGCCGACAGCCCCCAGCATGAGGCAGACCGACAGGGGAATGGGGTTGTACGCAAGTTTCTGGAAATAGAAACTCGAAAGCAACATCAGCAGAAGGGAGACCAGAAAGCAGGTCAAGGCCCAGCCGGATTTTTCAGGCTTGTGGAATTCCTCCTCGAAGGGGGTAATGATGATCAGGTTATGGTGAAGGTCCTCCAGGGTGTGAAATTGCTCCCAGGTGCCGTGCATGAGCACGGCGTCCCCGGCCCGCAGGGGACGATCGGCCAACTGCCGATAGTAGGTCTTTCCGGACTGGTGGATGGCCAAGGGATTCACGCCGAAGGTTTCCCGGAAACGGATCTGCTTGATGGTTCGTCCGATCAGGCTGGAGCGGGGGGAGACCACCCCCTCCACAAGCCCCGTCATGGAGGGGTTGAACAGGTTGCTCTTGAAGCATTCCGGTTCCGCCTTGAGGATCAGGCCGTAGTCGCTCACAAATTTCTCCACGGCCTTTCGGGGACCGTAAGCACAGAGGATGTATCCCGGACGGATGGTACTCTCAGGAAGGGGGGCGATTTCACAGGCGCCGTCGGACTTGGTCGCAGCCACGATGTTCACCAGGAAACGCCGACGAATCTTCACCACCGACTGGGGACGCGTCTCCGGTTGGAACGTATTCGGAACCTGGATCTCGAAAGGTCCACTGATCAACGGATAACTGTCGAGAATGCCTTCCTCCGGACTATCACTTTCCCGGTTCTGGGGATCGGACGGATTTCGGGGAAGGTTGGCCAATGCCCGCAGCCCCACCGTCGAAAGATAGGCAAGCCCGCCGACCACCAGGGCCATCCCGATGGGCGTCAACTCCAGAAAACCGATCTTGGGCATCCCCGGGGGCAAAATATCGTTGAGGAGAATCAACGGACTGGTGCCGATCATGGTCAGGGTTCCGCCGAGGATGGCCGACATCCCGATGGGCATGAGCACGCGGGAGATGGGAATCTTGAGCCTGTAGGAGGCAACCAGCCGGATAGCGGGCAGAAAGAGCACGGCAGCGCCTGTATTCTGCATAACGCTCGATATGATGGCGATCAGGGCCGAAAAAAGCACCGTCAGCCTGCGGGAGCTCTTACCGACGTATTTAAGAAGGGGCTGGAGGATGCGGTTGACGATATCGGCCCGGTTCAAGCCGTAACTGATGATCATCACCCCGATGATCGCCATTACCGCGTTGCTGCTGATGCCCCTGAAGGTGTCCTGGGCGTCAAGGAGCCCCAATTCGGGAAGCAGCACCATCATGGCGATGGCAACGACGTCCACCCGCACCCATTCCATGATAAAGAGAAAGACGGCCACCCCCACCACCAGCAGCATCAACAGCTTCGTGGCAAGATGGGTATCCACCTCAAACGGCAGCTGGGCCGCTCCGATGTCCTGGAGCCGTTGCCCCTCCGCGGTTACCACCTGGCCGTAGATCTCCATCCAAAAGGCATACTTGCCGGCGCTGGTTCTCGGGTTGACCCTGTATGCCACGCGGGCGGTCAACACGCGGGAAGCGCCCCCTGGAGAAGGCGCGAATTTCACGAGGAGATGATGGCGCTGCCCGCCAGGGATGGCATTATCGACGAATTCAATGCCGCTCTTATCCGAGACGGTGATCCAGACCACCAGGGGGGTCGATGTCCGTTGGTTCCACCTGGGAGATGTTTCGGATTTCCCTTGCAACCGCCGCAGGCGGGCCTCCAGTTCGAAGCTGCCGCTGTCCCCTGCAACCAGGGTTTGAAGCGGCCGTTTCATGCGAATGGTTATATAGCGAGGGGCAGGCGTCCCCTTTCGGGCCGGTGCGCCGGCGGCCGGCAGGACCTGGGCACCGCGAATCTCACGGGTCGAGAAGGTGGGAAGGATATTGACAAGAAGAAACGCCGGAGCGGTCAAACATACAGTCAGCAGTATCCATTTAATGGTTCGCATGCGAATATGATCGAATCAACTAGCAATGCACATTTAACCTCGTCTACCGATCAGGCCATGTCCGGTGCGGTCAAGGACATCGACATCCCACGCTCTATCCACTGACGGCAGCCCCAAGCAGATACTTCCTCTTGTACAGAAAAATATCCCCAATTGCAATGCCGGATCAGGCGGGAGCCTAGTTCACCAGCCCCTGCGCCCTCAGGAATTCCAGCCCGCGCTCTTCACCGTCCTGGATCAGCGCATTGATGTAGCCTTTATTGCGGTTCAGTTTGGTGGCATAATCCAGCCTGTTCTGCAGGTCCGGGCTCATGGTGATGAGGTGGAGGGTAATGGGTTTGTATTTGGCGCCGAATTCGGGGATAAAGGCGCCCTCCTTCAAAAAGCGGTTAACCAGTTCGATTTTCTGGATGTCCTGATACAGGGAGGCATTTCCGATCATTTCATTGCGGCGGTCGATGATATCCTGTGGGGCAGTGGGTATCTTTTTGCATCCCTTGGGATTGATCTGAACGATCCATATCTCGTCCGGTTTGTTCTCCTTGCCGACAAACTCCGAAAAGAGCAATTCGTCCGTCGGCGGGTTATCGGAGAACAGGCCGTCCCAATAGGCCTCCTTTCCAATCTGCACGGCGGGAAATATCGAGGGGACCGCCGCAGACGCCAACACCGCTTCAACCCGTATCTCCCCCTTCAAAGAGGTAAACTTCTTGAATTCACCATTCAGCACATCCGCCGCTCCGATCAACAGGACCGGTCGTTGCGGCATTCCCCACGAGGCGATTTCCTCGAAGTCCACATGCGCCTGAAGCATTTTCTTCAGGTCGTAAAACTTTCTGTTCGGGGCCATGCCTTGAAAGAGATAGGACCATGCCTTGACCATAGGTGAATAGGGAGATGCCTCCCAGTGCGGCATCCAGCCATCGTCGATCGCTCGAAAATAATTGACCATACAGTCGTTCAAGAATTTGTCGTAGTAATTGTGAACCGAGTTATCGTGCCAGAAATCCATCAGTCGCTTCGATAGTGGCTGGGACCCCTTATCGTCGGACTTTATTAGCGAATACCATGCCAGGATGGCGCATACGGCCCCGCCGGAGGTACCGCTCAAAGCGACAATCTCCTTCTTTTCGTGAATATCGTTATCGAGAATCGACTTGAGCACGCCAGCGGTAAAAGCCGTCTGGCTCCCGCCTCCCTGACACGCAATGGCGACTTTGCTCCTTTTCATCGGCTGTTCCTCCTCTGTTGATGGTGTTCGATTCCGATTTCACACTTAAAGTTTGAAACTTTCGAAGCAGGAAACACGAGAGGTGGCATTGAAACCTTCAAACGGGCTTCAGATCAGGGTGGACCAAAGCACTGCGGAGCTTACGTGATGGAAAGTAGTCTATTCCTCGTTTCGAAGGGTGTCAAGAGGGACTCACGCCAATTCCATCCACCGGCACACCCGGCCCCAGAGGGCCTTCACCTCCCGTGCGGCGCTGGAATGGCGATCGAACTCCAGGAGCGTCCGGCCCTTCACCATCGCACGGGTCATTGCCGGGTCAAAGGGGACGAGGCCGGCGAGGCCGGCCCCATTGTCAGCGGCGAATGCCTCTATTTTCCGGGTCAACGCCAGATTCAGATCGAACTTGTTGATGCAGATCATGGCCGGAACCCTGAAATGGGTCGTCAGCTGCAAGACCCGTTCAAGGTCATGCAGGCCCGAAAGACTCGGCTCGGTGACAATCAGCGCCCCATCGGCCCCGCCGATGGAGGCGATCACCGGGCAGCCCACACCAGGAGGTCCGTCGGTGAGAATCAGGCGCATCCCCTTCTGCTCGGCCAGGCTTCGCGCCTCCCGGCGCACCAGGCTCACCAGTTTCCCGGAATTCTCCTCACCAGCGCCGAGGCGGGCATGCACCATGGGGCCGAACCGTGTGGTGGAAACAAACCACCGGCCGCACAGGTTCTCGGGAAACGACACGGCCTTTTCCGGACAAATGGCGACGCACAGGCCGCACCCCTCACAGGCAATGGGATCCACGAAGAGGTCGTCATTGATGGCCCCGAACCGGCAGGATGCGCGGCAAAGACCGCAACCCGAGCACCGATCCGGATCGACAACGGCCCTATGGCCCGAGAAGAAATCGGTCTGACGTTCCATTTCAGGGTCCATGAGCAGATGAAGGTCAGCGGCATCCACATCCGCATCGCACAGGACCCTATTATGCGCCAGGAGGGCAAAGGCCCCCGTGAGGCTGGTCTTGCCCGTACCGCCCTTTCCGCTGATGACGACCAGTTCCTTCATGGGCCCCTCCGCCACTCCACCAGGGCGTGGATCTTTTCAAACAGGCCGGAAAAGGCCCCGCGCCATTCCGGCAGCCGGTCCACCAGCATCACGCCGGTGGCATAAGCCTCCGCGATGCGCCGGTCAAAGGGAATCTCCAGGAGAATCGGAAGATCTTCCCGCTGCGCAAAGTGCCGAAGCCGACCATCGCCGATGTCCGATCGGTTGATCACCAGGCCGCAGGGGATCCCCAGCAGCCGGACCGTCTCCAGGGCCAGCGCCAGGTCGTGAAGACCGAAGGGGGTGGGCTCAGAGACCAGCACGACGAAGTCAGAGCCCTTCACGGCGGCGATTACCGGGCAGGAGGTCCCCGGCGGGGCATCCACGATGGTGATGCCTCCCGGAGTCGCCAGAGCGCGCACCGCCCGTATGAGCGGTGGCGCCATGGCTTCGCCCACCCGCAAGGTTCCTCTTGCAAAATTGATCCCGCCGCAGCGCCCCCTGTCAAGTCTACCCAACTCCCGGCTGTCCTCGGTGATGGCGCTGCGGGGGCAGACCCGCATACATCCGCCGCATCCGTGGCACAATTCCGGAAAGCACATCACGGTGTCGCCCACCAGGGCGATGGCCTTGAACTGACACAGACGGTCACATTCGCCGCAGGCATCACACCGGTCCCTGTCTATGCGGGGCACCGGAAGGGTGACCGGTTCGGAGCTCTCGAAAACCGGATTGATAAAGAGGTGGGCATTGGGCTGCTCCACATCGCAATCCAATAGCTGTAAAGTCCGCCCGGGGACTTCCTGACTCAGAACCCGGGCCATGCTGACGGCAACGGTGGTTTTACCGGTGCCGCCCTTTCCGCTGGCAATGCTGATGATCATGGGAACACCTGTGCCTTCAGTGATCGCAGGTGTGATGCTCGTGTTCGCCGGCGCAGAGATTCGTTCCGATTTCAAGGGTGTGGCTCAGGTAACTGGCCACAAGGGTTTCAGGATTTTCCACCGGTGCGCCGGTAATGACCTTGATCCCCGCCTCACTGAAAAGGTCAATGGCCCGGTGGCCCATGCCGCCAGCGATCACCACCTGGGTGCCCAGCTGCTGGAGCCATCCGGGCAACACGCCCGGCTCGTGGGGAGGCGGCACGAGGAGTTCCTTGGACTGTATCTGACCATCCTTGGCATCGATGATCGCGAACTGCTGGCAATGTCCGAAATGCGCCGTTAATTTTCCATTGGCTAAGGGGACTGCAAATTTCATGATCCGGTTTCTCCTTGCGTTTTAGATTTAGGATCCGACCCGGCTGCGCCGGAAGTATCAGGTCTCAGGGGGACGAAGACCTTCCCGGGGCATGCAGGTTGGATGGGATTGGTTTCGAATAAGAAAACTAGGCCCAGTGGCCGTCCACATTGGCATCCTGCGCCGGCGTCAGTGCGCCGTGCAGATACTGCTCCACCGCGTCTCGAACCCGGACCGCATTGCTCAGCATGACCTCGATGCCGGCCTGCCGCAGCACCCGAAAGGCCTTGGGACCGCAGTTGCCCGTGATCAACAGGTCGGCCCGGTGCTTCACCAATGTCTGGCCGGCTTGGATCCCCGCGCCCTGTGGAAGGTTGAAGGACTGCTCATTGGGCACTGCTTCAAATTCCATGGTATCTGGATCCACCAGAACGAAATAGCCGGCCCGTCCAAAGCGCGGATCCATTTCGGAATCCAGGGTATTGTCCTTTGCTGTGATGGCGATCTTCATAGCTCCCTCCTCCTTCTCGGCCTTGATCATCGTTTCTGCTATTTCGGCAGTTGAAAGAAACGATGATCAGGACCGCCTTCTAGCCTTTCGTCCCGTGCATCGGCCGCCGCAGCCCGGCATGCTGAAGCGCAAATTCGGCAACCCGCCGGCCAAATGGGCCGCCAGGACCTCCTCCACACCACCGGTGACGAATGACAGGGTGTTGATCCCCCGGGCGCTCAGCATCTGCGCCAGCTCGCGGGAAATGGCGCCGCAAATGACGGTATCGACGGCCAGTTCGCTCAACCGTTTGAGCTTGTGCACCGGATTGTCATTGGCGAACATCTCCATTTGGCGGCCGATAATGGTCTCGTTTTCCAGAGTCAACACCAGAATCGTCCTCGAAGCGTCGAAAACCGGCGAAATCCGATTTTTCCAGATGGCCAAGGCGATTTTTTTCATAGTCGGCCCCCCATGGCTGCTCTTTGATAAGAGCATCAAGCATGCCAAAGGATTCATGGCGAAGAAGCATTTCAGTATTATGCTGTTATATTTAATGATTTATTACTATCTGGGAAAGCCGTAGGGACCCGAGTGGGTCGGCATATTGCGACTCGAAAACAGGTGTGGTATGCAGCGTTGCAACTCTGTTGCCCCGCCCCGGCGGCAACGATTCTCACTGAACAAGGTTCATTAGACCCGGCCGAGTGGTCGTAACTATTCACGAAAGTTTTATATTACCCGATGCCGAAAGGCTTAAGAGATGCGGTGGATCGGATTCAGTTAGAATCGCTGGGCCGGCGGATCAGGACCGAATATGGGCAAATCCCCATGAGAAGGAAAACCCCAACTCTCCACCGCCCAGACGCACGCCATCGAAAAAGGCCTTGGACACCAGCGCGCTGGCGCCCCCATCGAGCAGTTCGAGGCCCAGCAGGTAATCGGCCCGCAGCCGCTCCTCCACGTTTCCGGGCTCACCATAGGCGTACCGGAGGTCATGGCGCAGGCATATCTCGGTTAGCGTCACGATATGGGTCAAGGCGGATACCAGCTTGTCCGGCAGCAGAGAGCAGCCGTCAAATATCCAGGTTCTGTATTTCTCGGGATGGCGGTTGATGCGTTTCACCAGCTTGTCCATTCCATAATGCTCGCAGAGGGAAAGGGCTGCTTCAGTGGTAACGAGATCCCCGATTTTCGGCAACTGCATAGACTTCAATCCTTTCTGTACGCAACAAGCCGGTGGCACCCCCTCTCAGGGGCGCCCGGCGCGCACC
>Ga0307440_1001532_pt1 | contig 11171 bp, 8 predicted proteins | sample SalMarWE160410MG_FD_202150 | JGI IMG/M metagenome (GOLD analysis project Ga0307440, IMG submission 202150) | Salt marsh sediment microbial communities from the Plum Island Ecosystem LTER, Massachusetts, United States - WE1604-10 | ecosystem: Environmental > Aquatic > Marine > Intertidal zone >... | reverse complement strand
AGATTTTGGTCAGCCCGTCGGTCCGATTAATAACCTGCAGATCAAAAAAGGAGACCCGTTATGAACGACCGGAGTCAAGAAATAGGCAAGCAGCTTACAAATGAGACCTTTCCGGATTGTCATCATGTATGTCTGATCTATGGCAGCGAGGAACAGCGTCGAAAAACCGTTTCTGAATTCTTGGCCATCGGACTTAACCGGGGAGAATTGGTGCGCTATTTCGCAGACACTACTTCGGCTCAAGAGATTCATGCATGGCTCCTGGATATTGGAGTAGAAAATACCCAGGACAAGGAAGATGGCACCTTCGGTATCACCAAAGCCGAAAACGCCTACTACCCCAGTGGACGATTCCAACCACGGGAAGTGATCGAGAATATGGAATCTCGCTTCGCCATGGCGAGGAAAGCGGGTTATCGTGGTTCGCGCGCCTGCGGCGAGATGAGCTGGGTGTTTCGCAACATTCCCGGCTCTGAGCGTTTTCTGGAATATGAAGTTCTAATCAATATGATCACCGAGACTTTTCCTTATGTCGGGATGTGCCAATATGATGCTCGGCTTTTTGACGGTGCTACATTGTTCAAAGTACTTCAGGTGCATCCTTTCATGATCGCTCAGGGGCAAATTGTCCGGAATCCCTTTTACATCAAACCGGAGGAATTCCTGGAAAAGCTAAAAATAAATAGAGAAAGTAATGAGTGCGGCGGATCATCTACAGAATAATCCTGACCAGGAATGGCAGAGTGCGGATCCCCGAATCCTGGGACAGATCCTGGCAGCACAAAATGTCATGTTTGCTCTGCCGGATACCAGTCGTATTGCTGAATTCTATGCCCAGACCCTGGTTGCAATCCCCGGGATCACTGCCTGTCGAGTCTGTCTGGGACGCAATTCGGTCCAGGCCGGTGAAATGGCATGCGGTGTCTGTTCGGCATGCAAAACGCTGCACAACCTGGCCAGGGAAAACTACAAGTTGAATCCGATCTCCTCGGCTTTCATGTGCAAACTGGCTGATCAGTCTGGCATGAGCGTCATCGCCATCGAATCCTTTCAGCATCGTTTTGGTTTAATTGTCCTCCAGATCGATCAGGCTGCCCCAGGTGAGCTGTATCAGCCTTTTATCAGCAATCTGTCCAACTTTGTTGCGCTTGTGCTTGAAAATCACTGGCAGAAGGAACTACTGCAAAAGGCAAATGACGATTTGGAGTACAATGTGGCCGTGCGGACTGAAGAACTCCATGCCGCCAATGCGCAACTGCAACGAGAGCTTGTCGAACGCAAACAGGCTGAGGCTGCCCTGCGGCAAAGTGAAACACTGCTCAATGCCACGCAGCGGCAGGCCAAAATCGGCGGGTGGGAATGGGCTTCTGGACAACAGACCACCTTCTGGACCGAAGAAACCTACGGCATTCACGGCTTCGAGCCGCAGACGTTCGTGCCGGGGGCATCCGAAGTCATGGACCGCAGCCTGTCCTGTTATGATCCGGCTGATCGTCCCGTCATTTTGGCGGCATTTCAGCGTTGTGTACAACAGGGGGAGGGCTACGATCTGGAGGTCCCGTTCACCTCCGCCGATGGCTGCCGGAAATGGATTCGAACCACCGGTACAGCAGTGCGTGAAGCCGGTCGGATTATCAAGGTCGTTGGCACCATCATGGACATCACCGAGCGCAAACGTGCTGACGCTGAACGACAGGCCTTGCTACAGTTTTTCGAGGGCATGGACAAAGTTAACCGGGCCATCCAGGAAAACAACGACGTGGAGCAAATGATGTGCGATGTGCTCGATGTAGTGCTGTCGATCCTCGATTGCGACCGGGCCTTTCTCGCCTACCCCTGCGACCCCGACGCAGACGTATGGCACGTGCCCATGGAACGGAATAAGCCGGAATATCCCGGCATCTGGGAGCTGGGCATTGAGATGCCGATGGACCCGGAAGTTGCCCAGACACTTAGCATTCTGTTGGCAGCAGACGGTCCGGTGAAGTTCGGACCGGAAACCGAGTATACGCTGTCTGATGATGTGTCGGAACGCTTTGGCTTTAAGTGTTTCATGTCCATGGCAATATATCCAAAGATCGGCAAGCCCTGGCAATTTGGGATCCATCATTGCTCATATGCCAGGGAATGGACCTCCGAGGAAGAAAGATTTTTGAAAGCGACTGGCAGGCGTCTGGCTGATGCCCTGACCAGTCTTTTGATGTATCGCAACCTGCAGGAGAGCGAGAAACGCTATCGCATGGTTTTCGAGAACTCGCCTGTCTCTATCTGGGAGGAGGATTTCTCCGCAGTACAGGCCCTTTTCGATGACTTGAAAATGCATGGGGTTGCTGACATTGAAAGCTACTTTGACCGGCATCCTGAAACGGTTCTCCATTACGCTGAGCGTGCAAGAATTGTCGATGTAAACCGGGCCGCTCTCGAATTGCATGGAGCACGAAACAAGGAAGACCTGCTGACCGGGCTGGTCAACACCTTTACCCCCGAGTCGTTTGCGGCTTTCCAGCAAGGACTGATCTGCCTGTGGAACGGCGGGACCGAGATGGTCAAAGACGCTGTGGTCAAGACACTCCAGGGCCAGCCCCGGGAGGTGACCGTCTATTTTTCCGTGTGCTCCGGTTACGAGGAGACGCTCTCCAAGGTCATCGTTTCGATTGTCGACATTACCGAGCGCAAGCGGGTCGAAGCGGAACTCATGAAACTCAATGATGAACTGGAACAACGGGTAGCCGAACGTACCGAGGAACTGACGGCTGCCAACGCCAAATTACTGGAACTGGACCGACTCAAATCCATGTTCATTGCCTCGATGAGCCATGAGTTGAGGACGCCCCTTAACTCCATCATCGGGTTTTCGAGCATCATGTTGAACGAGTGGAGCGGTTCGCTGAATGCTGAGCAGAAGGAAAATATCACTGTGGTGCTCCGTTCAGGAAAGTATCTGTTAGCCCTGATTAACGATGTCATCGACGTCTCGAAGATCGAAACAGGCAAGATCGAAGCGATTGCCGAGGACTTTGAGGTCTTTGATGTAGTGATGGAGGCGGTGGAGATATTTAAAAAGGAGATTGAACAGAAAGGGGTGGAGCTGACGATCCGGGCCTGCCGGCAGGTCTTGCATGCGGACAGGCGCAGGCTCCTGCAGTGTCTGTTGAATCTGTTGAGCAATGCCGTAAAATTTACGAATCAAGGTTCCATTAGCGTCTATGCGGAACATTCAGTGGATGGATCGATGCTGAACATTGCAGTCGAAGACACCGGCATTGGTATCGGAAGAGACAATCTCGACAGGTTATTCTCTCCGTTTGTTCGTTTCCATAAACCCGGCGAGAGTATTATCCCGGGCACAGGGCTCGGTCTGTATCTCACCAAGAAACTTCTTCGGGAAATCCTGAAGGGTGATATACTTGTCACTAGCACCTCTGGTGCAGGCAGCCGATTCACCATGTGCGTTCCTATAGGCGTATAACGGAGGGACCAATGCGAACCGTACTCGTTATTGAAGACAACAAAGACAACTTGAAGATCATTACCTATGCCCTTCAGCGGGCCGGATATACGGTGATCGCCGCAGAATCAGGTGAGGAAGGCTTCGGACTGGCTCTGAAGGAAAAGCCGCTTTTTATCCTGATGGATATCAATCTTCCCGGAATGGATGGTCTGGAGACCACGAAAAACATACGCTTATCGGAAGCCGACGGCAACATCCCGATCATCGCCATCACCTCCTATGCCATGAGCGGCGACCGGGAGCGAATCCTTGCTGCGGGCTGCAACGGGTATATCGAAAAACCGATCGACCCGATAACCATCGTGGAGCAGATTCATATGATTCTTGAAAAAATATCATAATGAAGCAGGCACTGCTGCCCTTGACGGAGCAGGATCTTGGAGTACGAGTGGATAGAGTGAGTATGGAGAAAACCATATGAGAATACTTATAGTTGACGATCTGTATGACGCCAGACAAGTACTTCGTTATATGGTGGAAAACAACGGACATGAGGCGATCGAGGCTGCGAACGGGTTCGACGCTCTCACAATTGCGAAAAGCTCCCCGCCGGATTTGATTATTTCGGATGCCCTCATGCCCATGATGGATGGGTTCCAGTGCTTGCGAGCGATCAAATGTGAACCGGAGCTTTGTGCAATACCGTTTGTCCTGTATTCCTCTGCGTACAAGGAAGATCAGGATATCCGGCTGGCAATGTCGCTTGGCGCCAACGCCTACCTCTTCAAGCCCATGGAACCCGCTGAATTATGGGAAGAAATCGAAGACATCCTGGAAAAGTCAAAACATAACGTTCAATATCCAACCGAACTCATCAAGGAAGACGCTGAATATTTAAAACGATACAGTGAGGTGGTGGCAACCAAGCTCGAGGAAAAAGTTCTAGAGCTGGAAAAGACCCTGGCGGAGCGCAAGCAAGCTGAGGAACGGCTATACGAAAGCAAGGCTACACTGACCACGGTTTTTGACGGTATGTCGGATCCTCTCATTATGCTGGATGCTGGTCTGCGGATCAAGAGGATCAACAAGGCGGCCAAGGATTACTATGGCGTGACCAGTTATCGGGAGGCAGCCGGTAAATTTTGTTATGAGGCTTTCAAGGGGAGGGCGAGCCCATGTGACTCGTGTGAGCGTCCCTTTTCAATTTTGCATGGTTTTTCCGGATCCTATGAACGTAGTGGAGGGATGGACGGGAACAGGCTCGAACAGGTGTTCGTTGATATCGTCAGGGATGATGTCGGATTGCCAACGGCCTCTATTATCCGGATATCCGACATCACCCGGGCAAGGATGATAAACAGGCAGCTTATTCAGAGCGAAAAGCTTGCCTCTCTCGGCCTATTGATGGCCGGAATCGCCCACGAAATAAATAATCCTAATAATTTTATTTACTTCAACGCTCCCATCATGCGTTCATATTTCCAATTCCTGTTACCCTTCGCTGATGAACATGTTGCGCAACACCCAGACTTGAAGGTCTTTGGCAGGTCCTATCCCGCTTTCCGGAAAGATTGCTTCGAGTTGCTTGATAATATTGAGTATGGCTCGACCAGAATCAACCAGATTGTCGGAAATCTGCGAGAATTCGTGCGGGAACGTGGACAGGGAGAAATGCGCCCAATTGACCTGAAGCAGGTCGTGGAAAAGACCGTATCCATCTGTATGGGGAGGCTCAAAAAGCAGGTGAAGAAGTTTGAGGTAATCCTTCCTGAAGGGCCACTGAACTTGTTCTCTGACCCCTTGGCGATTGAACAGGTAGTGGTCAACCTTCTGGTGAATGCCGCCCAGGCTATGGATAAGGAAGATTCGTTGGTAAAATTGACAATAATCTGGCCGGATGCTGCAGTTGGAAATGTGGTTGTGGAGGTGAGTGATAACGGCTGCGGCATGGATGATGAAATCCGTAAAAGGATTTTTGACCCCTTTTTCACCACCAAAGCCGCTGGAGTCGGCACCGGTTTAGGTCTGTCGATCAGCCATCGGTTGGTCACCGAACTCGGGGGGATGATCGAGGTGGAAAGTGAACCCGGCAAAGGTAGCATTTTTCGGGTGATTTTACCGATGAAGTCTTCTGAAATCTTAGACTGAAAGGGCCGAGAAATCGCATGTTATGCAATATTTTGATGGTGGATGACGAGCACGTTTTTTTAAAAAGTCTTGAACGGGGACTACTCCTCAGCGGATTTAGAAATATACATGCTGAAAATGATCCCCAGAAGGCTGCGGTCCTCGTAGAGCGGGGAGAACCGGTGGATATTGCCCTGATTGATATCACTATGCCTGGCATGTCCGGCGTCGAACTGCTGGAGCGAATCAGGCGCAGCAGTCCCACTACCGAATGTATTATGGTAACCGCGGCCGACGAGGCCAGTCTGGCCGTGAGCTGTTTAAAAAAAGGTGCCTTCGACTACCTGATCAAGCCCCTCCAAATGGAAGAGCTACTGGTGGTCATCATGAAGGCATTGGAGAGAAAAAATCTTCTGGAAATTCACAGAATAGGCAAGCTAGAGGCATATCCTGCACTTGCCAATCCGGCAGCGTTTGCGACCATTGTCACCCAGTCGGAAAAGATGATCAGGGTTATGAGGGAAGCAGAGCTTCATGCTGCGAGCAAAGTTTCCATTTTGATAACCGGAGAAACCGGTACCGGCAAGGAGCTTCTGGCTCAAGCCATTCATAAGGCCAGTTCCAGAGCCGATGGTATCTTTACCCCGATTAACATGTCAGCTTTGAATGAATCGTTGTTTGATGCAGAGTTCTATGGTCACTCTAAAGGCGCTTTTACCGGTGCTGCCCATGACAGAAAAGGCTATCTGGAGACCACCTCCGGTGGGACCCTGTTTCTGGACGAGATAGGCAGCCTGCCTCTCGAGTTGCAGGGAAAGCTCCTTCGGGTACTCCAGGAAGGAGAATACTTCAAGCTGGGTACCAGCAGGCCACAGGGGGCAGATGTTCGTTTTATCGCCGCCACCAATGCCGAACTTGGTGCCTTGCAGAGTCAGGGGCTCTTTCGTAAAGATCTCTTCTACCGTCTGTGTGGTGCTTGGCTGCATTTGCCGTCTTTGCGAGAACGGCAGGAGGATTTGGATGTTTTAGTGGAAAAGTTTTTAGGGGATCATCGGGGCGAACACCGCAAAAACAACATCGAAGGACCGGCTTTGACCTTGTTGAAAGCATATGACTATCCCGGAAACATCAGGGAGCTAAAATCGGTTATTCAGTATGCCGCAAATCTGGCACAGGAAAAGCCGATTACGGTCCATCACCTTCCCCCCTATCTAACGGCGGCGGTATCTGCGATACCAACGCCTGCTAGACGAACTGCCGACGACAGCATAGTGCCGCTTGCTACTATCGAAAAAGAGCACATCATCAAAGCATACCAGCTTACCGATGGAAACAAATTGCAGACCGCACGCTTGTTGGAAATCAGTCCGAACACACTGCGACACAAACTCCGGTCATATGGAATAGAGTAGGTCTGCAGAAAATGATCACCTGGTCAAAAACTGCATGCCACCCGGTCTGCACGTAGGGAGTGGATCCTCTCCCTAATCTGCTCAAAAGTTGACGCCCCCTTCTTAGCAACCTCTGCTTATTATGGCCACGTACGTCTTTAGTCTTAGATGATAAGGCAACGTAATTCTCTATCAACGAGCCTATTGCAACATGGTCTTCTCGGAGTCTCGCAGGCTCGCTTACCGGCCCGAACTTCGCGTTATGCTCGAAATTTTATTCTCGGAATATTATGCATATGCCTATGGTTAAATTTCTGCATGTCTTGATTTTGAACAAAAATCCTCATCTTGTAAGAGGCCCAAGTATCAGAATTTTTCTGCTTCTCATCCAATTGGTTTTAATTTTGCAATATCTGGACTGATATGGCAATGAACTACAGGGAAAACAGTTACTCTGATTATATCACACAACGTTATGTACTAGGAAACAGTTTGGTAACTTACTGTGATGTATGGAACATATGACATTTAAGGAGACTGGTGATGCAGACGCTTAAAATTTTCTATGACAAGAGTATGCAGGCAATTTTAATCGATGGAAAAAATGTAGTCGATTTGAGCTCAGTTGAAAATGGCGCAACGGCAATACTTCATTCCCGAGTGGCCGGAGAAGGCGAGGAGTTTTAGTCCACTTTCCGGTTCGAGGTCGATGAATATAGACCCTTCTGGCTCGATTTTTCCTACCTCAGTCCGGCGGCACTTATAATTGTCATCGTTGAAAACAGACTACAGCTCGACGGCCTGACATATTCACCTGAGATCAATAAGGTCTACGGCTTGGTAAAAAACTTGATCAAAATGGAGTGAAGTCTCTCTACTTTTGATATCCGTGCATTTGGAGAAGAAATGAAATCATTTATTTGGGGTTCGTATTTTGAGACGGGATTAGTAGATGTTGACGATCAGCATCGTAAACTTGTTGAACTTATCAATTGTTTCGGAGATAAACTGGTAAACAACGAGATCACCAATAGAGACGTTGAGGGTGTTCTGCAGGAACTTGTCAGCTATACTCGCTATCACTTTGCAGAGGAAGAGAAGATGATGGCTAAGTATCAGTTGGAACAGAACCACTATGATGGTCATATCGCTGAGCATATGAATTTTATCGATGATGTTGTTGCAATACACCAGCATCGTCAAGAAGATAATCTTGCGGATGGGGCGGCGCTTCTCGAGTTTCTGATTCACTGGCTTGCTTATCATATTCTTGGATCCGATAAGAATATGGCCCGGCAGATTGCTTCCATCAAACAGGGGGCAACGCCCTCCGCAGCTTACCTTGCCGAAGAGAAGAAGGTCAACGAATCCACCGAACCTCTTCTTGGCGCCCTGAAAGGGCTCTTCCAACAGGTATCGAGACGCAATAAAGAGCTTTTATCGCTCAATGTACAACTTGAAGCGAAAGTCGAAGAACGTACGCGTGAACTGGTTAAGGCTAATGCTACCCTAGAGATCCTGGCCATGACAGATGTCCTCACCGAATTGCCGAACAGGCGTCATGCGCTTATCCAACTGCACAGACTCTGGAGGGAAGCAAAAGAGCTGGATGGAAACCTTGCCTGCATGGTGATCGATGCCGACAACTTTAAAACTATCAACGACACCTATGGTCATGATGCCGGAGACTGTGTGTTGAAAAGACTGGCGAAGGCCCTCCAACATTCGGTGCGCAGCGATGACATAGTCTGTAGGATGGGAGGTGATGAATTCCTTATCATCTGTCCGAACACCCCACTGCAGGGGGCTTTGTATATTGCGGAGCAGACCAGAAGAACAATTGCCGATCTGAATGTGAAGGCTGGAACCGGGATCTGGAAGGGTAGTATCAGTGTCGGTGTGGCGGCGATAAGCAGTGAAATTGACTCAATTGATGATCTCTTGAAAGCTGCCGATGACGGAGTTTACTTGGCTAAAGAGTCTGGTCGGAACCGAATTGAAACCATTCAAAAAAAAATTGATTACCTATAAAACTCAGCTAATTCCGATAGGCGCCGTAGCACGGGCGTGTCCTGGTGGCGCAAACCTCGGTCGTACAGAAAAGAGGAGGTCTGCAAAGAATGAACACTTAGTAAAAAACTGCATACTACCCTGATTAATACAGCCCGTAAGGCCTCCCTTCATGCACCTGTTCTAAAATTGACCGGTCCCACTCCCCAGCGACTTCTACCGTATCCTGATCAATCTGCACCTTAAGGAAAAATGCAACGTAAATCTAAATAATTACCTGAAGTTTCCGGCATTCTGCTGAATTGGTGCCAATCTTGCTATGTGAAAACTGACATCGCAATAAACAGTGGGTCCTACCGCTTCCTCGAGTAGCATTTTCCCAGCGGTTATCTCTTCGTTCATTGACGAAAAAGCATCGGACAACCCCTTTCCTGCTGAAAGTAGTGTGGGATTCGTTCCGAGCAAATAGCTTACCCCTTGGTTTGTAAAGGAGGGTTGAATGAAGGTTTTAATTGTAGATGATGAAGTTGCGATGGCCAACTCCCTTAGGATCGGTCTGGAAAATATGGGATATAGGGCGGTTAAAGCCTATAGTGGCCAGCAGGCTCTGGATCTGCTCGCCCATGGTGGGGATCAAACGATCAACATCGTTATTACGGATTATTTGATGCCGGGAATGAACGGCCTCGAACTGATGATAGCTCTCCGCAGGGCAAACCCGACATTACCGATACTGATCATGACCGCCTATGCCGAAAAAAGTCTGGTCATCAAGGCCCTGAAGCATCGCTGTGACGGTTTTATTGAAAAACCTTTTCAACTGGATCAACTGGTAGCGGAAATCGAACGGATTAGGTCGCGTCTCCTTAAAAAATTTACATCAGACGATCTGCATCAACTGATCCCGAGAATAGCTCACCAGATCAACAATCCCCTCACGGCCATTGGTGGCTACGCCGATCTTATCCGGTTGAACAGAGACAATGGTGAGATGGTACAGAGCTATGCCGAGAAAATCCTCATTGCAATCAAGTTGATCCGCCGTATCAACAAGGATATCATGAATGGGAGTTGGGAGAAGGAGCATATTTCCGACCGCGTCAATCTCAACTCTCTCTTGGATGGTTGCCTGGAGATCTTCCAAGGCATCTTTGTTCTTAATGGTATCCAGGTGAAACGGAAGGTTCCGGCAGACGTTTTGTGTACGATGGGCAATCCATTTCACCTTGAACATGTCTTTAACAATCTGATCTCAAACGCAATCGACGCAATGGACGGCCGGAACGATAAAACCCTGACTGTAAAACTGAAGTCTTCGAATGATTTGTCATCAGTCGAGAGCGTCATAGAGGACACCGGCTGCGGTATACGTAGTGAACTCCTGGAGAAGATTTTCGAACCTTATTTCACCAGTAAGCATAATGGAAACGGTCTTGGACTTGTGGTTATTAAGAATTGTGTAGAAAAACATGGTGGCAAGGTACTCGTCGAGAGCCGAGAGGGAAACGGTTCCCGTTTCACTATCAGTCTGCCTGCTGCACCGATAGGTTGGCTAAGCAGATAAAAATCGAAGATACGTTTTAAAAAGTTCCTGACCACCGCCACCGAGGAGCAGTCGGCCTCTACCAGGGAGATCACAGGTAACGTCAACCAGGCGGCCCAGGGTATCCAGGATGTCAATGAAAACGTCGCTCAAAACTCGAAGGCCGACGGCAGCACTCAGGTCAATTCCAGCGCCGAGGAGCTATCCAGACTTTCGGAAAATCTCAAGAGGCTGGTTGAGCAGTTTGCGATCTAGTTTTCTGCTGAGGGCTGGTGTATGACAATACAATCCAACCCTGTCTTCAAACGATTGTTATAGGAATTTTAGCAGAGGAACGGAGAAAACCATATGAGAATACAAATAGTTGACGATCTGTATGACGCCAGACAGGTACTTCGATATATGGTGGAAAATAACGGTCATGAGGCGATTGAGGCTGCGAACGGCTTGGAATCGCTCACGATTGCGAAAAGCACCCTGCCGGATTTGATTATCTCGGATGCCCTGATGCCCGTGATGGATGGGTTCCAGCTCCTGCGAGCGATCAAACAAGAACCGGAGCTTTGTTCAATACCGTTTGTCCTGTATTCCTCTGCGTACAAGGAAGATCAGGATGTCCGGCTGGCGATGTCGCTCGGCGCCAACGCCT
>Ga0307440_1001531_pt1 | contig 11172 bp, 8 predicted proteins | sample SalMarWE160410MG_FD_202150 | JGI IMG/M metagenome (GOLD analysis project Ga0307440, IMG submission 202150) | Salt marsh sediment microbial communities from the Plum Island Ecosystem LTER, Massachusetts, United States - WE1604-10 | ecosystem: Environmental > Aquatic > Marine > Intertidal zone >... | reverse complement strand
CAGCCTGTCCCATATTTGTCGATGGCAACCTTTGCTGCCTCCTTGACTTTTGGATGATTTGTAAGTCCAAGGTAGCTGTTTGAACCGAACATAAGAACTTCTTTGCCATTAATGTATACAACTGTATCCTGCTCAGATTCAATGGCCCTGAAGTATGGATAGATGCCAGCCTGCATGGCTCTCTGAGGGGCATCATACCCGGCTAGTTTATCTGTTAGTACTCCCACAATAATTGTTAATTAAATCAGCGCCTAATTTATGAAAAAAAGAATAATACATAAGAAAAGTATTCTTTTTGGATGAAAATAAAATTTAAATTTGGAAAGTATGGCGCAGACATATATTTTTGTCCGCGAAATCAAATCATATTTTCAAATGGACGACGACCCTGCGAGATATTATTTTAATCCCTGATATAGCAGGGTAGCCGGGGTTACCGGTCACTTCCTGCCGTATCATTAACCGTAAGGAGGTGACTATGACATCACTCACAACTTTTTATTTAAGCGGAATTATTGGCAAGGTAGCTTTTGGTGCCGATGGAGATGCTATTGGCACAATAAAGGACCTGCTGGTAAATGCTGCTCCTACGGGGCAGAATGATCCCAGCCATCAAATGGTAACCGGCGTTAAGCTGAAGATACGCAACGAGACGAAGATATATTCTTTTAAGAATTTCAGGGTAGTAAAGGCACGGGAGGCGCTGAATGTGGCATGTACCAGGCTCAGCGAACTGAGAAAGGAGGGGGTCGACAATGGTATGTTGCTCGTGGAAAATTTTCTCGACAAGCAGATAGTGGATCTGAACGGCAGGAAACTTGTGAGGGTTAATGATGTCAGGTTGGCGACGATCCCGACAGGTACCTATGCAGTTGCCGTCGATATAGGGATAGAAGGAATCCTTAGAAGGATAGGTATGTCAGTCCCTATCAAAGGGATACTGTCACTGTTCAGGGTAAATATTCCTGCCAAATTTATACTTTGGGATGATGTGCAGGCTATTGATTATTCAAACTCGAATATAAGACTTTCAAAAAGTTACGCTAAACTACATACGCTTCACCCGTCAGACCTCGCTGACATTCTCGAGGAACTGGGAAAAAAATCAAGTATGTCGGTTTTCACTGCCCTGGATGAGGAAAAAGCAGCAGATGTGCTTGAAGAACTTGAGCCTCATGTTCAGATACATATAGTTGAGAATCTGCCCATAGACAAGGCAGCCGATGTTCTCGAGAAGATGCCGGCAGATGAGGCGGCAGACATACTTGACGAACTTGAGGATGAGAAAGCCGAACTGCTGCTTAATGAAATGGATACAGAATCATCGCAGGAAGTAAGGGAGTTGCTTGAGTATCCCGATAACCGGGTCGGTAGTCTTATGACAACTGATATCTTGTCATTTATGCCTGATGTCACTGTTGATGAGATTGTAGCTGATCTCCGAAAGAAGAAACCAGAGCCTGCCGAGTTGTATAATATGTTTGTTACCGAGTCGGAAGATAAACTGATAGGTTCATTCAATCTTCGCGACCTTGTTGTTTCAGATCCCGGAACACCCATTAAGGATATAATGCGAAAGGAACCAAAATTTCTGTATGATAATCAGAAAATTGATGATATCGCAGAACTCATTTCAAAATATAATCTTCTTGCCGTTGCTGTGGTAGATGAGGAAAAACAACTGCAGGGAATGGTGGTGGTCGATGATGTTGTGGAAGACCTGATAAACAGAAGAAGGACCAAGCGATGACGTAAAAGTATAAACGGGAGGAAAGAAACTTAATACGAACATTTAACCTGATAAGATATGTACAAAAGGCTCCGGGATTCTCATTTATTAAGAAAGGTGGGAGTTTTTCTGGCAATTCTTGGCCCGGGAATAATAACAGGAAGTGTTGATAATGATGCCGGGGGTATTGCCACCTATTCCGTGGCCGGGGCCATGTATGGATATGGCCTGATATGGACACTTATCCCTTCTTTTATAGTCCTGCTGGTGATCCAGGAAATGAATGCACGTATGGGCATTGTGACCGGTAAGGGCCTGTCAGACCTGATACGTGAGAACGCGGGACTTAAGATCACCTTCTTCATTTTTGTAGGATTACTTCTCTCAAATATAGGAAATACAACAACGGAACTTGCCGGTGTAGCAGGCAGCATGGAAATATTTGGTGTCAGCAAATATATTTCCGTACCCATTGTGGCAATTATGGTATGGGTACTGGTAGTGAAAGGTACATACCAGATAGCAGAACGTATCTTCCTTATATTCAGTATTTCATTACTTACATATGTTGTATCGGCTCTGATGAGCAAACCTCACTGGGGAGAGATAGGTATGGCTGTGATACATCCAAGGATGGAAATGAATACCCGGAGCCTTTCGATGGTCATCGCCCTTGTGGGTACAACCATAGCACCATGGATGCAATTCTATATGCAATCATCGGTTATTGAAAAGGGATTGAAGATGAAAAACTTCAAGCTTACCCTGATTGATATTGCCGTTGGTTGTGTTGTGACTATAGTTGTGGCTTTTTTTATTATGGTAGCATGCGGGGCAACCCTGAATCCCAACGGGATCATTATTAATGAAGCAAAGGATGCAGCACTTGCACTGAAACCGTTTGCTGGTGCCCTGGCTTCACAGGTATTCGCTTTCGGATTGTTCGTGGCATCTGTCTTCTCGGCAACGATCCTTCCCCTTGCAACAGCATATTATATATCGGAAGCTTTTGGTTTTGAATCAGGTATCGATAAGAAATGGGATGAAGCAAAGGAGTTTTATATTCTGTATACAGGTATCCTGGTAATATCGGCAATAATAATTCTGATGCCCAATGCTCCCCTTATTAAGATCTCCATATGGTCGCAGGTACTTAATGGTATACTTCTTCCGGTAGTCCTGGTTAGCATGATACTCCTTATTAATAACAGAAAAATAATGGGAGATTATGTGAATAAACCTATACAGAATTTCATAGGATGGAGTGCCGTAATACTTCTTACGGGATTATCCCTTCTTCTGATAATACTTCCGCTTTTCGGCAATTAGGGGAGAACCTTTCAAAAACTCTTACTGTTTTTACGTCCGGATGAATAATGTCCTTATATTGCTATATGCCATAATTTTATAATTGTTATGTATATGATAATTTTTAAATTTGTAAGTGTGATGCATTATTATTAACCTTGACAGTCTTAAGAGGTAATATAATGACAATTTCCAGTTTGAAGAATTTGATTGCCTGGTACCTCCGGAAGAATTTTTAACAAATGGCCATGTAGTTATACAATAATATTTCATGATATGAAACCAGCTACCCATCCCTGGCACAGCATCGAGGCAGGCAAAGATGCCCCCGCCTATGTTAAATGTATTGTAGAAATACCTAAAGGATCCAAGGGTAAGTATGAACTTGACAAGCCTTCAGGTCTTCTTAAACTCGACCGTGTCCTTTTCTCATCCGTTCATTACCCCGCCAATTATGGTTTTATTCCTCAAACTTACTGCGACGATCATGATCCGCTCGATATCCTTGTCATATGTTCCATCGATGTTTACCCGATGTGCATAATTAATGCAAAAGTTATTGGTGCAATGGAAATGGTTGATGGAGAAGAAAATGATAATAAGATCATTTCAGTGGCAAGCAATGACATGTCAGTGAATTATATAAATAACCTGGATGAACTCCCCCCGCATACACTTGTAGAGCTAAAACGATTTTTTGAAGATTACAAGAAGCTGGAACACAAAAATGTGATCGTTGAGAAGTTTGTTGACAGGGAAAAGGCTTACAAGGTCATCCTGGAAAGCATGGACCTGTACCAGGAAATGAAGGATTCTCTCATTGATAAATAAATGGATTTTATCTTTTTATACGATGCAAAAAGGTTATTTTGAAGGCTATACCTATGATACCCCCGAAAAGGACCATCCGTCGCTATGCGACAGGTTACGCTTAAACAACAGGCTCTATTTCACACTCAGGTATGCCGCCATAGTACTTAAAACCCGCAAACAGGCAATAAAAAAAATATACGGTAATAAGGCCTGGGCGGACTCATCATACTTGATATTTAAGTTCATAGAAGCAACAGGGGGCAGGTTCCACATTACCGGGATGGAGAATATCACTAAATCACAGGGGCCGGTACTTTTTATCAGTAATCATATGAGCACTCTCGAGACAATGATCTTTCCTTCTATAATAGCTCCGCTCAGGAAGGTTACATTTGTAGTCAAGGAAAGCCTTGTGAAGCATCCATTGTTTGGCGATGTAATGCGTTCGAGAGATCCTATTGTGGTGGGTAGGACTGATCCGCGAAAGGACCTCGAAGCTGTTATGACCGGAGGCATGGATCGGCTGGGGAAGGGCATCTCCATTATAATATTTCCGCAAAGCACCAGGAGTCTTGAGTTTAAACCTGAAGAGTTTAATTCCCTGGGAGTGAAACTGGCCAGGAAGGCAGGTGTGGATGTTGTCCCGGTGGCCATAAAAACTGATTTCTGGGGCAATGGCAAATTACTCAAGGAACTTGGTCCGCTTGACAGCAAAAAACCTATTTATATAAAATTTGGTGAACCTTTCAGGGTCGCAGGGAATGGTAAAGAGGATAACCAGAAAATTATTGAGTTCATACAATCATCACTTGAGGGGTGGAGTAAGTAGTTTAAAACAGTTTCTTGTATTGTTGCTGCGACTGTATTTTAAACATATGCTTAACGATAAAATTATTTTAAGTGTACACTTTACATTTATAGTGATTTTTAATAGATTTGTTGATATTAATTCATTTACCGAAATCTGTTATCTGAAAATTGTCCAAAAACTCCATAGTTCATTCACATTTTTCTTATCAACGTAATTGTATTAGTTAATATCTAAAACCAATCATTATGGGAACATTAGACTGGATCGTTCTGGGGATCTTCTGTCTTGGCCTTATCGGGATCATAATCTGGGTTACAAAACAAAGGGAAGATACCTCTACTGATTACTTTCTGGCTGGACGTGATGCTACCTGGCTGGCTATCGGGTCTTCCATTTTTGCTTCTAATATCGGTTCAGAACACCTGGTAGGCCTGGCGGGTGCCGGTGCTTCAAGTGGTATGGCGATGGCACACTGGGAGATGCATGGATGGCTCATACTTATCCTGGGATGGTTTTTTGTTCCTTTTTATGCGCGAAGCGGCGTGTTTACCATGCCTGAGTTTCTTGAAAAGAGATATAACAAAGGATCCAGAAGTGTTCTTTCGATAATCTCGCTTGTAAGCTATGTCTTTACAAAGGTTGCTGTAACAGTTTATGCCGGCGGTATTGTCTTCAAACAGGTATTTGGCATTGAATCCATGTTCGGAATAGATTTCTTCTGGATCAGTGCTGTTGGTCTGGTCGTACTTACAGGTATATATACCACGCTTGGAGGGATGAAAGCTGTTCTGTGGACATCTGTTCTACAGGCTCCTATTTTATTAATAGGTTCAATTGCCATACTTATCCTGGGTCTGATAAAGGTAGGAGGATGGCATGAGATGATGAGAATATGCCAGGTAGTGCCTGTCAATGCTGATGGCGATACGATGGTCCATCTTATGCGTTCGGCACACGACCCGGAATTTCCCTGGACAGGCGTAATCCTGGGTTCTGCGATTATAGGTTTCTGGTATTGGTGTACAGACCAGTTTATAGTACAGAGAGTCCTTTCCGGGCGAAACCAGACAGAATCGAGGAGGGGAGCCATCCTTGGAGCAGGGTTAAAGTTGACCCCTGTGTTTATATTCCTGATTCCCGGAATGATAGCATATGCACTTAATGCAAAAGGTATAATACAGCTGCCAAACTCTGACTCGGCCTTCTCGGTAATGGTTAAAGAACTGTTGCCTGTCGGATTTAAAGGATTAGTTGTTGGAGGAATCCTGGCGGCCCTGATGAGTTCTTTGGCTTCACTATATAACTCATCAGCAACTCTTTTCACAGTTGATTTCTATCAGAAGTTCAGGCCAAAGGCTCCTGAAAAAGAACTTGTACGGGTGGGAAGGATCGCCACTGTTGTAGTGGTGGTATTAGGAGTACTATGGATCCCGGTGATGAAGAGCCTCGGACAGGTACTCTATGCTTATCTTCAGGATATACAGTCACTTCTGGCTCCGGGTATTGCTGCCGTATTCCTGCTGGGAGTGATTTCCAGGAAGACAACACCGAAAGCAGGTTTATATGGGCTTGTAATTGGATTTGGGCTGGGCATGGTAAGGCTGGCTCTTAAGATATTTGGTGGTGGAATAAATCCTGGTAATATCATTTATAAGGTTTTCCTTGCTCCCAACTGGCTGCATTATGAGATAGCATTGTTCTTCCTTTCAATACTAATAATTATCGGGACCAGTTTCGTGACACCCCAGGCTGATCAGACAGCTATCAAGGGACTGTATTTCGGATCGGCAACAGCGGAAGAGAAAGCACTTACAAGGGCCAGCTACAATAACTGGGATCTTTTGTTTTCCGGTCTTATAATAATCGTAATAGTTGCTTTCTATGTCTATTTCTGGTAATACGTAGCAGCCTGCATTTATTTATACCAAAATATTATGGATATGAATGATATTAAAAATAAGGAAATATGGTTTATCACTGGCAGTCAGCATTTGTACGGACCTGAAACATTAAAGCAGGTATCAGATGACTCAGCTGTCATTGCCGGTACTCTGAACAATTCGGATATAATATTGCCTGAAGTGGTATTCAAGCCGGTTCTTACATCTCCTGATGCCATTTTCGCAGTTTGTTCAGAAGCTAACAGTTCTTCGGCATGTATCGGTCTTATAGCCTGGATGCACACATTCTCACCGGCGAAGATGTGGATACGTGGTTTGTCAATTCTCAATAAGCCTTTTCTGCATTTTCATACACAGCTTAACAGGGATATTCCATGGACGACCATTGATATGGACTTCATGAATCTTAACCAGTCTGCTCATGGAGACAGGGAATTTGGCTTTATCGGGAGCAGGATGAGGCTGAACAGGAAAATAGTAGTAGGGCATTACCAGGATCAGGAAGCTGTGGAACGGATAGCTGTCTGGACAAGGGCTGCAGCTGCATATGATGATGCACAGGGTATGAGGATTGCCCGTTTCGGCGATAACATGCGTGAAGTTGCAGTCACTGAAGGCGACAAGGTGAGTGCACAGATAAAAATGGGGTATTCGGTAAATGGTTATGGTATCGGTGACCTGGCTTTAGCCATTAACGGGGTTACCGACAGTGATATTGATCTACTGATTGACGAATACAGAGACTCATATACTCTGACAGCCGATGTTGCAGGGTCCATACGCCTGAAGGAAGCGGCGCGGATTGAAATTGGGATGGAAGCATTCCTGAAAGCCGGAGGCTTCAGCGCCTTTACAACAACCTTCGAAGATCTTCATGGCCTTAAACAGTTGCCCGGACTGGCCGTTCAGCGACTCATGTCGAAAGGATATGGCTTTGGAGCCGAGGGAGACTGGAAAACGGCAGCTCTTGTACGTTCAATGAAGGTGATGGCTTCAGGGCTGAAAGGAGGAACATCCTTTATGGAAGATTATACATATCATTTTGATCCTGAAGGAATGAGGGTCCTGGGTGCACACATGCTTGAGGTATGTCCTTCAATAGCAGCAGGGAAACCATCCGTTGAGATTCATCCCCTGTCAATAGGAGGGAAGGATGATCCAGCCCGCCTGGTATTTAAGACAGAGACAGGCAGTGCAATGAATGTCTCTGTTATAGATCTGGGTAACAGGTTCAGGATGATAGTGAACAATGTTGAGGTGGTGCCATGTCCTGATATGCCTGAACTGCCGGTAGCCAGTGTATTATGGAAGCCATTACCGGATCTGAAGAAAGCAGCGGCAGCCTGGATCATGTCCGGAGGAGCTCATCATACAGGATTCAGCACGGCTGTCAGCGCTGAACATATGGAGGATTTTGCAGGTATGGCCGGGGTTGAGTTTGTTGTTATTGATGAAAAATGTGGCCTGGCTGAGTTAAAGAAAGAGCTCAGGTGGAATGAATTATATTATCACCTGGCTGGAGGTATATCCGGCTGATCTGCGAGGCAGGTGATACAATGTATCAGTTATGAATAAAGGAGGAAAGATCTATGCTCATGGTGCCAGGCATCTGGTTGCAGTAGATTGCATAATATTTGGTTATGATATTATTGAAAAAGAGATCAAACTCCTTCTTTTTAAAAGAATCGTAGAGCCTGCAAAAGGGAAATGGTCGCTTGCCGGCGGATTTGTGGAAGTTGATGAGAGTCTTGATGCTTCAGCTTCCCGGATCCTTAAAAACCTGACTGGTCTCGATTCTGTTTATATGAAACAATCCTTTACATATGGAAATGTAGACAGGGATCCAGGTGCCAGGGTAATATCCGTTGTTTATTTTGCTCTTATTGCTTTACGTGATATAGACAAGGATCTTGCAATTAAGAACGGGGTCCAATGGCGTTCGCTGAACCGTCTTCCCAACCTCATCTTTGATCACCCGGTTATGGTGAAAAAGGCTTTGCATGAACTTCAGGAACAGGTAAAGGTAAAACCGGTCGGTTTTGAACTCCTGCCTGAAAAATTCACGCTGGTACAGCTTCAGGACCTTTATGAGGCTATTTACCAGAAGAAAGTTGATAAACGTAATTTCCGGAAGAAGATATTATCGATGGGTATACTTGAGAAACTCGACGAAAAGGAAAGAGAGACATCAAAAAGAGGTGCATTTTACTACAGGTTCAATAAAGACCGGTATAAACGCCTGGCAAAGAACGGATTCTATTTTAATCTTGATGTTAACTGAGATGGACCGGACAAATTATTATATACAAAAGGTATGTTAAGTGAATTAAAGGAAAGAGTCTTTATGGCCAACACAGGATTGGTCAGGCATGGGCTGGTGATCCATACATGGGGTAATGCCAGCGGGCGTGATTCTGAAACAGGTCTGATCGTGATCAAGCCTTCGGGTGTTGGCTACGACGATATGAAACCGGAGGATATGGTGGTTACGGATATTGAAGGTAATATAGTGGAAGGTAGTTTCAAACCTTCAACTGATACTCCTACCCATCTTTACCTTTATAAGGTCTTTAAAGGAATTGGAGGGGTGGTACATACCCATTCTGCCTATGCAACCTCATGGGCCCAGGCAGGCAGAGCCATTCCTCCTTTCGGGACAACCCATGCCGATCATTACTATGGCCGTGTACCATGTACCAGGATGCTGACAGGTACGGAGATCGAAGAGGAATATGAGTTGAACACGGGGAAGGTGATAGCAGAAACATTTTTTAATATTGATCCTCTTGCTGTTCCTTCAGTGCTTGTAAACAGTCACGGACCATTCTGTTGGGGCACGGATCCGGAATCGGCTGTTTATAATGCTGTAGCTCTCGAAGAGATCGCCAGGATGGCTTTCTATACCTTAATGCTAGGACGGAGTGAGCCTGTAAATGATGATCTTTTGATTAAGCATCAAAGCAGGAAACATGGTAAGAATGCATATTACGGTCAGGGTGATAAAAAATGATAGAATTCAAAAAACAGGGATATGGCGACAAAATATGTTATAGGCATTGATTATGGAACTGATTCAGTACGGTCAGTAGTAGTCAATACTTCAACTGGTGAGATAACAGGATCATCGGTGTTTGAATATCCGAGATGGAAAAAAGGACTTTACTGTGATCCTGCTGCAAACATGTTCAGGCAGCATCCCATGGATTACACTGAAGGTCTGAAGGAATCGGTCAGAGGAGCATTGAAAGGCCTGGACACGGAGATCGTCAGCAACGTCGCAGGCATAACCGTTGATACCACAGGCTCTACCCCTGTAGCTGTCGATAGCAAAGGTGTGCCTCTTTCACTTAAACCTGGCTTTAAGGATAATCCGGATGCCATGTTTGTTTTATGGAAGGATCATACAGCCGTAAAGGAGGCAGCCGAAATAAATGAGCTGGCAAAAACGTGGGGCGGTACTGATTACACCAGGTTTGAAGGTGGTGTTTACTCTTCGGAATGGTTCTGGGCAAAGATCCTTCATATACTGCGTAACAGTAGTGAGGTAAGGGAGAATGCAGTATCGTGGGTAGAGCACTGCGACTGGATTCCTGCTCTTCTTACTGGTAAAACAGATCCCTCATCTCTTATGAGAAGCCGGTGCGCTGCAGGACATAAAGCCATGTGGCATAACGATTTTGACGGCTTACCTGATGAATCTTTCCTTTCACGGCTTGACCCGTTGTTGTCGGGACTCAGAGACAGACTGTACAAGACTACTTATACCAGTGATCAGGTTGTGGGGACACTTTCCGGTGAATGGGCTGAGATGCTTGGATTATCAACTGATGTCAGGGTAGGTGTAGGGGCTTTTGATGCCCATATCGGCGCGATAGGAGGAGAGATTACACCATACCAGCTTGTTAAGGTTATGGGTACTTCGACCTGCGATATGATAGTTGCACCCCTGGAGGAAGTGGGAGATAAGCTTGTTGCCGGGATATGCGGACAGGTTGACGGTTCGATTGTTCCGGGCATGCTCGGTCTTGAAGCAGGTCAGTCAGCTTTCGGCGATATTTATGCGTGGTTCAGTAAGTTGCTGATGTGGCCTGTGGAGGAGATAATCTCAGGGATGGACTGGCTCGATGAAAAGAGCAGGATAAGGATAAAGGAAGAGGCTGCCGACAGGATAATAACCCGGTTAAGTGAACAGGCGAAGGATCTGCCTCTGGAAGATACAGCAATAATAGCTCTTGACTGGATGAATGGACGAAGAACTCCTGACGCCGACCAGGAACTGACAGGCGCTATAGCCGGATTATCCCTGGGCTCAGATGCTCCCAGGATATTTAGAGCTCTCGTTGAAGCCACAGCTTTCGGATCGAGAATGATAAATGAAAGGTTTATCTCTGAAGGGATAAGGATAGACGGAGTAATAGCTATAGGCGGAGTTGCCAGAAAGAATCCATTCGTTATGCAGATAGTAGCCGATGTGCTTAACATGCCAATAAGGATTGCCAGCTCGGAACAAACATGCGCTATGGGAGCTGCCATGGCCGCATCTGTCGTTGCCGGAGTATATGATGATATACCTTCGGCCCAGAAAGCTATGGGCAACGGATTTGAAAAGA
>Ga0307440_1001527_pt1 | contig 11178 bp, 5 predicted proteins | sample SalMarWE160410MG_FD_202150 | JGI IMG/M metagenome (GOLD analysis project Ga0307440, IMG submission 202150) | Salt marsh sediment microbial communities from the Plum Island Ecosystem LTER, Massachusetts, United States - WE1604-10 | ecosystem: Environmental > Aquatic > Marine > Intertidal zone >... | reverse complement strand
TTGCCCAGCCAGGCGCCGTAGGAATGGGTCTCGTCCGTAAAGAAGAAGGATCGGGCCTTTTTGCCCGTGATCTGCCAGCCCGAGATCACGATGGAGCCGTGGGGTTCGATCACCCACTTCCTGGCGGCCGCGGCGGTGGTGTGGGACGCGTCGATGGTGTTCAGGCCGTCGACCGAGAGCGCCACGGCCACGCGGCGCGAGAGGGGATTGGTGATGCGCAGCCCGTACTCTTTGCCCTTGAGGGCCTCCACGTAGACGCGGCCGTCACGGGAGGAGTACTCGGGTCGGGGAGTACCGCCGACCAGGACCTCCATCTTGAAGCGGCCTTCGTTGCGAGCGCGAGACGGGAGCGAGGGAACGACGAACAGGACAGCCAATAGAACGAGTAAGAGTTTGTATCGCATCGGAACCTCCTGCACTGGTCGGTGAGACCGGCGATGGCGGAAAAGGTTCCACAGGGAGTGATCCAGCGATCAGGTGATCGAGTAATCGAGTTCGGGGGAAGACCTTCGAAGTGGAGAAGGGCTAAGGGCTAAATTCTAAAGGCTAATGAAGAGAATGAAACGGCCAGGGCTGGCCCTTCGACGACGCGTTCCGAGCCGTTCTAAAATCCCAAATTCGAAATTTCTACGATCCAACCTGCGTGAGCCTGTAGCGTCCGGCGGGTAGGTTCAGCATGGAGACGTAACCGGTGACGGCCGTCGACACGCGGCGGCCAAGAGGTTTGCCCTGCATGTCCGTAAGGGTCATACCGCCGTCGTCGAGGATCGAGACATACCACTTCTCACCGGGCGGGGGCACGGCGTTCGAAGGGAGCTGCAGGGAGGCGAACCTGGCGTGGTCGAGTGTGCTGAGCAGGCAGAGGACCATCGTGGGCCGGGGGGACTCTTCAGCCTTCTCCTTGAGGGCTGACGTCGGGGCTGAATGCGGAGCGCGCACCGCGTTCCGTTTTGCGACGTCGGGCGGCGGTTGTTGAGGCGCTGGAGACGGTTGAGGAACCACCTGATCCGGGGCGGCCTGGCTGGAAGATCCGAAGAGGGGCTCCGCTCGCTCCGCCTGCGCGTCCATCTGAGTTTCATTCCCGGCGGTTGCCGGGGACTGGTCGGCGCGGGGTGGGGGCGCGTCTGCGTAGAACCGGGTCTCCGGCGCGGAGGCCTTCGGCGTGGTCGCCGCAGGAGGCCGGGAGAGCCGGTCGACGGGAGGCGGCGTGAGTTCGCCTTGGACCTTCTTGGCACTCTCGGACGCCGGAGCCTTGCGCGCCGCGAGCCTGCCTTCGGAGGCCTTGACGGGTGCCTGCGCCTGCGGCGCCGGCAGGGGGGGCTGCCTGTCGACGGTACGGTTGAAGGAAGTGACCAGGGCAATGCCCCCGATGGCGGCGGCCACGATCATGAGGCCGACGGGAGCAGCCCATCGGCTGTGCACCCACAACGCAAGGCCGGAGGGCCGAGGCTCGGCGTCGGCCTCTTCTCGGACGTGAGCCATGATCCGCGCGTGCAGGAACGGTGGAGCCTCTTCATCCTTCATGGCGCCCAAGCCGACGGCGGCGGCTTCCCACTTCTCTAACGCGGCCCGGCAGGACGAACAGTCCTTCATGTGCTCGCCGGCCTCGTCTTCACGGACGGGACCGCCGTTATCAAGCAGCCGGAGAAATTCTTCGCATTTCATGGCCAGATGCCCTCCAGCGCTTCCCTGAGCGCCCTCCGTGCCCTGGACAACCTCGACTTCACCGTGCCCGCGCGACAGCGAAGGATGCTCGAAAGTTCGCGATACTCGAGCCCTTCGATCTCCCGGAGTACCAGGATCTCCCTGTATTCCTCCGAAACGGTGAGCAGCGCCGCATCCAGGGCGCCCCGGATTTCGCCTGCCAACGCCAAGGACTCTGGATTGCTCGCGGTATCCGGGAGGTCTGTCCCCGGGGCATCGCCGTCCGGAGCGGAGGCGCCGGAGAGGCTGTCTGTCTTCCTGGTGCGGAGCACCTCGCCGCTGGACAGCCTGGAGCGGCACACGTTAAGGGCGATCCCGTAGGCCCAGGTGCGGAACGAGGCTTCGCCGCGGAATCGCCGGAGGCCGCGATAGACACGCAGAAATATTTCCTGAGTCGCGTCCATGGCGTCCTCGGGATTGCCCAGCATGCGGCGGGAAAGGCGGAACAACTCGCCTTCGTACTTGGTCACCAGGCTCTCGAAAGCCGCAAGGTCCCCGCCTTTGAAGCGCGCCACGTCGGCCATGTCGTCAGCGCGGACATCCCTGCCGTTTTCGAGGACCGCCTCTTCACCATCCATGGAGAAAGGATAAACCACGAGCGCATCCACGGGCAAACGCCTCCTGCGTGGTGAGACCGCGCTCGAAGGAAAAGGTTCCCACGGACTGTCCCTGCGGAGGCGGGAAACACGCGTCAATCCAGCTGGACGGGTTTTCCGGCCTTGAGGATCACCACGTTCGGAACGCCCAACCCTAGGAGGTGCTGTCGTAGGGCGGACTGGGCGTCGGGCTCTCCGTGAACGAGGTAGACGCCCTTCAGGCGGGATGCATCAAGCTTCGTGACATACTCGCCGATTTCCCGGTAATCCGCGTGGGCGGAGAAGACGTTGAAGATCTTGACCGTCGCCCTGACCTGGTGTTTCTCCCCGAATATCCTGACCTCCGGCCGCTTGTCGGCAAGCGCGCGGCCAAGGGTGTTGGCGGCCATGAAACCCACGATCAGCACGGCATTTCGCGGGTCGCCGATGCCGTGGATCAGGTGATGCAGGATTCGGCCGGCCTCGCACATGCCGGAAGTCGCGATGATGATACAGGGTTCGGGCAAGGTGTTGATGCTCTTGGAGACCTCGGCGTTCGTGACGTACTTGAGCGCGTCGAAGCGGAAAGGGGATTCCCCGTTGTCCAGGAACTGCTCCACCGTTTCCCGGTCGTAACACTCGGGGTGAGCTCTGAAGATGGCCGTGGCTGAAACCGCCATCGGGCTGTCCACGAAGACGGGTACAACCGGGATACGGCCCGCGTCGTGCAGTTTGTGGAGAATGTAGACCAGTTCCTGGGTTCGCTCCACCGCGAAGGCGGGCATGATGACGCGCCCGCCCCGTTTAACCGTATCGCGGATAATCGCCGCGAGTTCTTCCTCTGCAAAGCCGTATTCGTCGTGGAGGCGGTTGCCGTACGTGCTCTCGCACACGAGGTAGTCCACGGGAGGAATGACCTCGGGGTCGCGCAGAATGGGCATATTCGAACGGCCGAGGTCGCCCGTGAACCCGACGGTGGTGTTTCCATTTGCGTTCCGGACCTCGAATCGCACGAGAGAAGAGCCGAGAATATGGCCCGCATCGTGGAACGTCGCCCGCACGTTTTTTGCTATGTCGTGAGGCCGCCGGTAATCGGCCGAGACGAACTGCGAGAGCGCCGTTTCCGCGTCGTGCTCGTCGTAAAGGGGTTCGAAGACCTTCCGATCGGCGCGCGGGTGCTTTTTCTGCCGCTTCGCAAGGTGTTGCGCGTCGTGGGCCTGTATCCTGGCCGAGTCCATCATGACGAGGCCGGCTATGTCCCGCGTGGCGGGCGTGGAGAAGATGTTCCCGTTGTAGCCCTTCTTCACGAGGAGGGGATAGGCGCCGCAGTGGTCGAGGTGTCCGTGAGTGTTGACGCAGACGGTGATGTCCCGGGGCGAAAAGGGCAGGTCCTGGTTCTTCCTTCGGGCCTCCTCTCGGTGGCCCTGGAAGATGCCGCAGTCCACCAGCACGCGTGCGTCTCCGGTGTCGAGCATGTGTTTGCTTCCCGTAACCTCTTCAGCGGCGCCGAAGGCCGTCAGCGTAATCATGGGGAACCTCCTTTCCATGAGAGTAGAGCGCACGCTCGCGCGTTGCAAGCAAAGAAAAGGGGCGCCCTCGGGCGCCCCGGTAGAAGGTCAGGGAAAAATGGATTGTCGGGTTATTGGCCCACGACGCTCACGTCGTCGATGTAGCAGTCATTGCCGTAGGCGCTGATGCCGACGAAGGCGAGGTAGACCGTCTGGCCTTTATAGGCGCTTAGGTTTACGGTCGCTTGCGCCCAGCCGGTGGAGCCGTTGTAGCGGGAAACGGCCGAGCCGACGTTCGTCCAGGTGGTGCCGTTCGTGGAGACCTGGACCTGGACCCGGTCGTTGTCGCTGGAGTACCCGGTCTCGTGATACATCCAGAAACTGAGCGTGGCGGTCGAGTAGCTGTTCGAAATCGCGAAGCCCTGGGTGCGGTAGAGACGAGTCTCGTTGCCGTTGTGGGAGGTCCAGGAGTTGAAATCGGCCAAGGTGGAGCCGCCGTGCGGGGAGGCACTGGGGTGAGGGCCCGAAGAAACCATGGACCATGCACCCTGGCTGCCGGAGACCTGTGCCGTGGACCAGCCGCCGCTCTCAAAGCCGTCGGAGAAGAGCGTCGTCGGGCCGGTGGAGACCGCGGCAGTGAAGTTCACGCCCGAGACGTTGGCACCATTGACCGTCTCCGATGCAGAGGCCGGGGTGAATGCGTAACCCGCCAGGGTCGGCAGGACCGTGTAGGTCCCGTCGGTCACACCCGTGATGGTGTAGGCACCGGAGCCGGCCGTGGTGGCAGAGGCGGAACCGGCCGTCACCGTTACTCCCGAGAGGCCCGAGCCATTGTAGGTGATGGTCCCGGAGATGCTGTAGGTAGCGGCGGGCGGGATGACCGTCACGTCGTCTACGTACATGTTGGTCTGGTCACCGGAGTAGCCGTCGTCGTGGTCCGTGAACCGGATCTGGATGGTCTGCCCCGCGTAGGAAGACAGGTCAAGGGTCTTGTTCGTCCAGGCCTTGGTGTTGCTGCAAACCTTCATGACGTTCGCGAGAACCGTGCCGCTGGTGTTGCATATGTCGACCTGTTGCCAGTCGTAGGTGATGCTGTCGGGGGAGACGGGGTAGTACCAGAAGGAAAGCGTTCCGCCGCCCGCGGGGACGGTTACGTTCTGGTACAGGATGCTGTCGGTGGCCGATCCGTTGACGCTGCCTGCGAGGTAGGCGGAGTAACTGCCCGAGTGTTTCTGGACTGTGGAGGCCGCGGGGGTTACCGCGCCGGAGGTGGACCAGCCGCTGAGGCTGCCGGTCTCGAAGCCGCCATTGGCGATGCCGGTGCCGCTGGCGGACGCCGCCGTGAAGTTGACGCCGGTGATGTTTGCGCCGTTGACCATTTCGGAGGCGCTGGCGGGCGTGAAGGTGTAACCGCTCAGGCTCGGTGCCACGGTGTAGGACCCGTTGACCAGGCCGGAGAGGGTGTAGGCGCCGGAGCCGTTCGTTGTCGCCGACGCGGAGCCCGCGGTCACCGTTACCCCGGACAGACCCGAGCCGCCCGATGTAATGGTGCCTGAGATGTTATAGGTGGAGGGCGGGATGACGGTCGCCGTGAAATTGATCCCGGTCTTGTTTGCGCCGTTGATCGTCACCGACTGGCTGGCCGGCGAGAAGGTGTAGCCGTTCAGGCTCGGCGTCACCGTGTAGGTTCCGTTAACCAGACCGGAGAGGGTGTATGCGCCGGAACTGTTGGTCGTGGCCGTGGTGCCGTTCGTGGATACCGTCACGCCCGACAGGCCGGAGCCGCCCGACGTGATCGTGCCGGAAATGCCGTAGGTTGTGGGTGCGGTGCCCGACGTCATGAACGCCAAATCGTCGCGGTCGTTGTAGCTGCCGCTGTAGCAGGCGGCCGTGCCGGGGTCGTGGTTGTAGGTCATTTGCGCGCGGACCGCCTGCATGGTGCCCGCGGTGCCGGACAGGGTGAAGGTCCAGGTGAAGCTGTGTGAGCCGCTTCCTGGCGCCTGCTGGGTCGAGCCGACCTTGGTCCAGGTGGGATTGGAGGCGTCGGTCGCGTAGAAGAAGGTGACATAATCGGCCGTGCCCCAGCAGTAGGTGTCCACCGTTACCGTTACCTGCCGGCCAGGAGCCAGGCAGCTCGTACCGTCCGTCGTGGCGATCGTGATCGCCTCGATCGACTCGTCGCTGTGACACGTCCCGGACGTCCCATCCGCGCATCCGTCGATGGTGTTGGGCGAGTTGGCTTCGTTGTTGCCGGAGCACTGCAGGAGGCTCGACGGTGCGGTCACGGACTTGCCGGCCGTAGTGGCGGCGGGACAGTGGTACGTGGAGCTGTAGGTCGCCGTTTGGGCGTTGCAGCCGCCGCCGGAAGCCGTTCCCGCAAAGTTGATCCCGGTCTTGTTCGCGCCATTGATCGTCACGCTCTGGCTGGCAGGTGAGAAGGTGTAGCCCGAAAGGCTGGGGGTGACGGTGTACGTCCCGTTGCCGAGTCCCGAAATCGTGTACGTGCCGGAACTGTTCGTGGTGGCGGAAGCGGAGCCCGTCGAAACCGTTACGCCCGAGAGGCTGCTGCCGCCGGCCGTGATCGTGCCCGATATGCTGTAGGTAACGGTGCCTCCACTGGCCGTGAAGTTTATGCCGGTGACGTTGGCGCTGTTAACGGTCACCGACTGGCTGGCGGGAGAGAACGTGTAGCCGGAGAGGCTGGGTGTCACGGTGTAGGTGCCGTTGGCGACTCCGTTGATGGTGTAGGCGCCGGAGGCATTGGTGGTCGCAGAGACGGAGCCCGCTGTGACCGAGACACCGGAAAGGCCGGAGCCGTTATAGGTGATCGTGCCGGAAATGCTGTAGGTGCTTGCGGCTCCGGACCAGTTGTTCACAAGGGCGTCCACGTCCACGGTGCCCAAGCCCGTGACTTCGTCCCAGGCAGTTGTGGCGGTGTATCCGGTGAGGCCGGGGACGTTGTTGTTGCCGGACGTGATGTCGTGGAAGACGGCGGGACCGCTGCTGCCGTACTGCGCCGTGCCGAGCTGGTACAGGACTGTGTTGGCGTTACCCTGCCGCCCGTACTTCTGAACGATGAGGGCCATGACGCCGGCGAAGGAAGGCGATGCCGCTGAGGTTCCACCGGTCGTGGCCATTGAGCCCTGTGTGTAGACCAGCATGCCATAGTTGCCGAAGAACATGTCCGATCCGTCCAGGCAAACGTCGGGCAGGTAGCGGTGGCTGGCGCTGGGCACGCCGGGGGCCGACTGCCAGGAGGGCTTGGAATAGGTGTTTGATGCGCCGCTGCTGGTTGACCAGAGGCCGGAGCCGCCACTGACCGTGCCGCTCTCGTTCCACGGCGTTTCGGGGATGTAGCTAATCGCCGCGCCGGAGCCGTTCCAGTAACTGCTGGAGGTGCTGAGTTGGGTGGCGCCGACGGCGATGTCGTAGGGAGTCGACGCAAGACCGTTGACGCCCGATTGCCCCGAGCCACTGCTTGCGCTGCCACCGGCGCATCCCGCGGGTCCGCTGTCGCCCGTAGAGACGCAAGACGTGATGCCCTGAGAAGCGGCCTGCGACCACAGATTATTGTAGAAGTTGTTCTCGGAAGATCCCATGGAGGATTCGCACTGGCCGAAGCTCGTGCTCATGACGTCGGCGATGTTGTTGTCGACGATGTATTGTGCGGAGAGATCTACGCCGTCCGTGGAGGACGTCGACTTGGAGGCCACGAACTTGACCGTGGCGCCTGGAGCAACGCCGCCGGACCATTCGGCGTCCAGATCCGCTTCGCCGTCTTCACCTGCGCCCAGGTCACCTGGGTTGGTGCCGTTTACGATGATAGTGGGTGTATTCGCGGGCAGACCGAGCACGCTGCGGAAGGTCGCCCAATTGGAGGTGCCGGGATTGGTGCGGCCGACGATGCCTATGGTCACTCCCGAACCGTTACCGTTGGCGCTGTAGGAGGCGTTTGCGTCGTAGATCGTTGCCCAATCGATGGGGCTCGTATAAACACCGTTTGAGCCGTTTGCCGTACCGGACCAGTCCGCCTGGATGCCGCCGGTCTTTGCGGCCACCGCCGCGGCGTCCGCGGGGGATAGCTTGTGAAAGCCTGTGTTCATGGGCTTGAGCGGGAAGCTGTTCAACGAGACGACGCCCGCGACCACAGGTGCCAGCACACTGGGAATGGAGATATCCGTAGCGTTGGAGTCATACACGACCCCGTGCACCAAGTAATTGTGAATCTGGGTGTGGAATGCGCGCTCAACGTCCGATGTCATGCCCGAGAAGTTGATCCACATCCGTCCGTTGGCCACCTTGTCGATCGAAAATCCCTCCGACCTGAGCCAGTGCTTGACAACCGCAAGATCTGCGCGGGAAGGGCCGAAGCGCCTCCCGAACTGCTGGGGTGTCAGCCAGTGGTGGTACAAGGGGGAAGCCGGGTCCTGCTGCTTGACGAGGAGGCGATCCAGCTTGGCCCTCTTCTCCGGGCTGATCTTAAGCGTGAGGATCATGTGTTGCATCGGCATGGCGGGGTCCGCCGCCCCGAAGTCGTTGGCCGGCCTCGCGAGGGCGGGGATATTGCCCGGCAGAGGGACCGTGACACCGTTGTCGATGGGAAGGGTCAGACCGCACTGCCCCTCCTTTGCAGCCTGCGCGTGCAAGTTCATCCCCAGGAACAGCGCCAGGGTCAAGACCATGAGAAGAACGACCGGACGGTGAGACTGTCTTTGGTGCATACACTCTACCTCCATTCTAGTTGCACAGCTTATGAAAAGAGACCCATAAAGACGGGCACGAACAGCAATGACAAATTATGAAATGAGTCGGACACTAAGTGCCGCTTAGGTGAGCGGAAGGAAGGAAGGACGGGCTTTTTTGAGAATGCGCTTTCTTAAATCGGGACTTCTTTCGAAAACCCAGGGCGTAGCGGGCTGCGTACGGGGAACGAAACAGTCGACAGCTAGATGCATAGGCGGCAAGACGTGCCGAGGCAGGAGGATGGAGGCCCCGCTCGGATCTGGAGACGCGTCATCGTCATCGTAAGGGGTAGGAGAGTCCGACTCGGGCTGGGCGAGTTTTGGCCGGAAGAGTCCTCTGTCCAGATTGGAGCGGCCTTGAGGCGGGGAGGGGCCTAGCGGAGCATTCATGGCCGGTCGTGCGGGATTGAGGATCAGACAGGCAAGGACACAACTTAGGACCAGACCAAGTGTACAGGCGCCGAGTCGACCGCGAATTACATTCCTCAATGATACCTCTCGGAAGTAAGGCTGGTATTATGCAATAAGAGGGCCAGAGAGAGTCCCGAGACGACTAAGCACCATACGTCGCAGAGACTTATGGTCGTGAACGCAGAAGGGACCGGAAGGATGATAAATGGATACTGAGTATACGGCAGTGTTCAGTATGGACTTGAAATGCTTTGTAACTCAAGTAAACACAAGAAAAGACAGTCTGTGTACAGAGTTCTTAAGTAATCGAGAACTGCGTACACGATTCGATGGAATTCTCAAACGAGGGGCGTCAGTAACGCGGGGCGTGTATTGGACGTAACACCGGCGGAGCTCTGATGATCGTGCGCGGGCTAGGAGGCCTTCTTGATCGGTTTCGCAAGGGCCTCCCGGTGAATTCGTTTTCCTGCCGTCGGTATCTTGATGTCGGGTGAGCCAATTTCGCGTCTCAGGATGTCCTGGATGCTGATGCCCCAATCGCGGATATCCCGGCCCTGCGTGAATTCGACCAAGCCGTCGCCGCCTGAGCACAGGAAGTTGGTGCACGCGACGAGGTAGTCCGCCCGCAGGTCCAGGGGCTTGCCTCCGATCAGAACGTGCCGGGCATTTCCCCGGCGGTAAGTGACGGAGATGCCGGACATCTGTAGAAATCCGCCGGGAGGATCCGTGCTGGGCATGGAGGCGCAACGATCCAGGAGCGCCTGAATCTGTTCACCCGTAAGGCGTGTCGTGTGCAGCGAGTCGAAGTAGGGGAGGCAGCCGTAGAGGTCCTTCTGGGTGACAGCGCCAGCGGGCAGGCCCGCACGGACGGTGCCGCCGTTGAGGAAGGCCGCATCGGCCGAGGCCGCCCGCCTCATGCCGTCGGTAATGAGGTCACCGATGGGGGCTTCCGCGGTGCGGAGGAGGTTCCTGTCTCCGCTGAGCTCGCGAGGAAGGCGTGCGATGAAGGTCCCGAGTTCCTCCTGCTCTCTGGCGAGGAAAGGCGCGATGTACCGGGCCACATCCCCCGAAGCGGGCGTGCCGTTCAGAACGGGAATGAGTGTTCCGGCCACTGCGGGTCTCCGGCCTCTCCGGAGTGTGACGGTGACCCTGCCGAGAAACCTCCCCCGGTCACCTGCTTGCACGATGGGCACGCCGTTCTCAATCCATGGTTTCTCGATCACCTTGTGGTCGTGGCCGCCGACGATGAGCCCGATCTGGGGAAAGGCGTGAGCGATCTTCCTGTCGACGTCGAACCCGCAGTGCGAGAGAACAATCACAAAGTCCCACTGCCGCGGCCCAATCGATCCGAGCACGTTGCCGACGGCTGCGACCGGATCGGTAAAGGTGAAGCCCTTCGTGTTTCCCGGCGCGGTGGTCAGGGGCGTGTCGGGGGTGGTTACGCCGATGATCCCGATTCTGGAGTGCCCGACGGTGAAGGTAGCAAAAGGCTTCCAGAACACCCGCGCGGGATCGTTGGCCTTCAGGTTCGCGACCAGAAGGGGAAAAGAAGCGTCTCTCGCCCTCGTCTCGAGGGCGGTCGCGCCACAATCCCATTCGTGGTTGCCCGGCGTCATTGCCGTGAGGCGCATGAGTCCCAACACGTGAAACTCGGGCTTGCCGCGAAACAGCGTAGAGAATGCCGTACCCGTTAAAATATCGCCCGCATTGAGCAGTAGAGTCGGAACGTGCTTCCCCGCGTCATCGGCGCGGATGGCGTCCGCCAGCCCGGCGAGGCGGTCAAGTCCGCCCTGGGCCGATCCATCCTTGTTTTTAACGGGTTGGACCTGGCCGTGAAAGTCGTTGAAATGGAGAACGACCAGGCTCTGCGGAGTAGGCGGACACCCCGCGGCAAGCGCCGCGGCGAGCAGCAGGGTCAGGCCCAGGGCTACCAAGACTTTCAGACGCTTCACCGATCACCCCCTCATTCCCGTGGTCGAGCCCGGGATGGGGAACCCTTCCCGGGCGACTATCCCTTCCAGAAAAGCGCAGTATCACACGGAGGCGCTTCCCGCGCCAGCCAGCCTGCTAGCCCTCGAGGTCGGTGAAACCGTTATCGGTCACAAGGTGCCCCTGAAGCACGTTGATCTTCCTGTTGGTCTTGAAGTAGCCGAATCCCCCGAAGCTGACCATGAAAAGACTCCCGAGAATGAGCAGGCCGTCGAATATGCTCCACCAGGAGACGCCGAATATGCGGAG
>Ga0307440_1001526_pt1 | contig 11179 bp, 9 predicted proteins | sample SalMarWE160410MG_FD_202150 | JGI IMG/M metagenome (GOLD analysis project Ga0307440, IMG submission 202150) | Salt marsh sediment microbial communities from the Plum Island Ecosystem LTER, Massachusetts, United States - WE1604-10 | ecosystem: Environmental > Aquatic > Marine > Intertidal zone >... | reverse complement strand
AGCCAGCCCGGCAATGCCGCGCAGCCCGACGACCAGGTGACCGTCCACCTCGACCGCCCGTTCGACGCAACCCGCGTCGCGGAGCGCCATTTCGTGGCGACGGCCTCGTGCGGGATCTGCGGCAAGGCATCGATCGACGAGGTCGAGGTGCGCTGCGACCCGATCCCGGACGGACCCTTCGTGGCGCCGGACGTCCTGCTCGGCCTGCCGGGCTCCCTGCGCGATGCCCAGGCGGTGTTCGCGGCCACCGGCGGGCTCCATGCGGCCGGGCTGTTCGACCCGCGCGGCACGCTGCTGGCGCTGCGCGAGGATGTTGGCCGTCACAACGCCCTGGACAAGCTGATCGGGAGCCAGGTGCTGGCCGCCGCGCTGCCGCTTCACGAGCGGATCGTGCTCGTCTCGGGTCGGGCGAGCTTCGAGCTCGTCCAGAAGGCGGCCGTGGCCGGCGTTCCGATCCTGGCCGCCGTCTCCGCACCCAGCGATCTCGCGGTCGAGGCCGCCATGCGGCTCGGCCTCACCCTGATCGGGTTCCTGCGAGGCGACGGGTTCAACGTCTACGCCCGCCCGGACCGAGTGACGGTCGAGCTCGGCTGAGCGCCCCCGCGTCAGCCCTTCTCGAGGTCCCTGTCCAGCCGGCGCTTCAGGACGTACAGGAACAGCGCGTTGAACGCGATGAACGCGAGGACGACGACCATCGCCTCACGCCGGAACACGCTTTCGTCGATCTTGCCGGTCGCGATCGCCTCGGCCGCCTGGGCCTTCGTCGTGGCATCGGTCGACAGCTCCGCGATCTTGCTCAGCTTCGTCGTGTGAACGGCGGCCTGTGCCTGGATGAGGCTCGTCTTCGCGTCGGTCAGCTTCACCTCCGCGTCGGACGTGATCATGCCCAGCCCCGCCGCGCGCTGGATCGTGTCCTGGGCTTGGGTGTAGGCGTCCTCTGCCGATGTGATGGCGTTGCTGATCCCGTCGATCTGCGCGTAGATCTGCGAATCGGGGTGATGGCACGTGTCACATCGCCGATCGGCCTCGTTCGTGAACCGGCTGAGCTCGAGGCGGAGCGTGTGTGTCTGCAGGTCGTGACACGTGTCGCACGTGTACTCGGGCGGAGTCGGGTGGAAGAACATGTAGGAGCCCGGCTGCGTGACGTCATGGGTGCCGTGGCAGGTCCAGCACTGGGGCGCTGCCGCCTGGAGCTCGGAGTGTCGGCTCTGCTGGTAGAGATCCTCGGTTGCCGTGTGGCACTTGCCGCACACGCCGACCACCGTTGCGGACGTGGGTGGCTTCGCGTCATGCGAACCATGGCAGGACGCGCAGCTCGGTGCCCGGACGTCCTTGTTGTCGAGCAGCGCGACGCCGTGGACGCTCTTGGAGTAGATGGCGTACTGGTCCGTCGGGATGCCGTACGGTGCCATCCGATCGGCGTCGGCATGGCAGCCGGCGCACAGCTCCGGGACGTTGAGGATGAACACCGGGGAGCTCGGGTCCGAGACCTTCTTGACGGTGTGAGATCCATGGCAATCCGTGCAGATCGCCACCCGGTTGTCATCTGCGGTCAACAGCTGCTGTCCGTGCACGCTCGACCAGTATTTCGCGTACTGGTCGGTCGGCAGACCGGAGGCCTTCATCCGGTTCACGTCCGCGTGACAGCTGCCACACAGCCCGACGCTCCCCAGGCGGTCGGGTGCGCCGACGAACCCGTTCGACGGGTCCATGGCCACCGTGATCTGGTCGGAACGCGGGTCTCCCCCGTGGCAGTCGGCGCACGTGACGCCGGCCTGGCCATGGGCGCTGTCCTGCCAATCGGCGGCGATCGCCGCCTGCTTGTCGTTCACGACGCTGTGGCAGTCGTAGCATCCGTTGGCGCCATCGGCCGGGGCGTGCGTGAGCGGTGCAGGGACCGGTGGCGCCGATGCGAGCGGGACGGTCGCGGTCGGGAGCGGCGTCGCGAACAGCCAGTCGAAATCGGACGGTGCTGGGGTCGCCTTCGGCGAAGGCGTGGCCTCGGTGCTGCTGGATGCGGCTGGCGAGCCACTCGGGTCCTGGGCGGCCGCCGTGAACGCGAGCGCGAACCACGCGAGGCCGAGCACGCCGAGGGTCAGGGCGGCCCTCACGCCCCGCGCAGCCGGGGAGCGGCGACCGAACATCGGCCGGCGGATCTCAGCTGACATAACCCCACACCGTCAGGACGATCACCCCCACCACCACCAGCGTGGCCCCCGCGACGGCCAGCTTGCGCCGTCGTGCCAGCACCTCGGGGTTGCGGTCCAGGAAGGGCCACGCGATGAGCAGGCCGATGCCGATGATCGGGGCCATCACGGCGATCGTGCGCGGGATGATCTTGAGCAGCTGGTAGACCGCGAGGTAGTACCACTCGGGCTTGATGTGCGCGGGTGTCTCGAGCGGGTTCGCCTGCCCCTCCAAACCGGCCGGGAAGACCGAGGCGAGGACCACGAGGATCGCGAGGATGACGTACCAAGCGACCACCTCGTCAAGGAGGTAGTTCGGGAAGAACGGCCGGAGCGGCTCCCGGTCGACCGCAGCCGGGCGGACTCGCGGCTCGGGCTTCTTGGGGTTGGCCAGGCCGAGCTGGTGGACCAGCACCAGGTGGATCGCCATGAGACCGGCCAGGGCGAGCGGCAGCACCAGCACGTGGATCCCGAAGAACCGGCTCATGGTGTCACCAGTGACGTCCGCACCGCCGCGCAGCAGCTGGAGGAGCGAGTCGCCGACCACGGGAACGGATCCGGCGATGTCGGTACCCACGACGGTGGCCCAGTACGCCCGCTGGTCCCAAGGCAGGAGGTATCCGGTGAACCCGAAGCCGAGGGTCACCAGGAGCAGGCCGCCGCCGATGACCCAGGTCAGCTCCCGCGGGTACTTGTACGCCGCCTGGAAGAAGACCCGCAGGAGATGCAGGGCAACGAACAGGATCATCAGGTTCGCAGCCCAGTGGTGCATGCTCCGGATCAGCCACCCGAAGCTGACGTCGCTGGTCACGAACTGGACGCTCTCGTAGGCGGCCTCGGGGGTGGGCTTGTAGTACAGCGCGAGCAACGTGCCCGTGACGACCTGGATGCCGAACAGGAACAGGGCGATCCCGCCGAAGTACATCGTCCGGGCCGACATCGGGATCCGGACGTGAAGCAGCGCAGCCATCACCGGTCCGACGCCGGTCCGTTGCTCGATCCAGCTGCCGGATCCCACGGCGCGATCGGTGGTGCCGCCGGCCGCCATCTCAGGCCTCGCTCAGAAAGATCTGGTCGCCTTCCACGGAGACCTTGAGCGCGGGCAGCGGTGCCGGGGGCGGGCCGGACACGACCGTGCCTGAGACGGGGTTGAAGCGGCCATCGTGGCACGGGCACTGGATGACGCCGGCCAGGTCGTTCCAGGCCACGACGCACCCGAGGTGGGTGCAGATCGCCGAGAATGCGTGGAGGCCCTGCTCGGTGCTGACGACGATCGCCGGCTTGCTGCCCAGGGCGACGACCTTGCCGGCGCCGGGAGGGATGTCGGCCGTCGTGGCGACCAGGACCTTCCCGCCACCGGACGTGCCGCTCGTCCTGGGCGGGACGAGGAACCCGAGGATCGGCGTCGTGATCATCGCGACCGTCGAGAACACGGTGAACCCGCCGAGCCAGGCGAGGAACCGTCGCCGGGACTGGATCCCTTGGGGACCGGGAGTCGCTGAGCCGGACGGAGACCCGAGCGGCGTGACGGCGTCCGGCGCCGGCAACTGCCCTGGCTCGGGCGCGGTCGCGGGGTCGTGGTCCATCGCAGCCTCCGGCGACAGGCCCAATGGCCCATCGCAGCCCTCCTGATGGACCGACATTGTGCGAGCGACGACCGTGGCGACGGAATGTGCGGATGGATATAGAAACGGCACATTTGCGCGCGGAGCGATCGTTCGGCGGGTACGGGGCGTTTGCCCGGATGATCAGCGGGTGATCAGCCCGCCGGCCCGATCGGCGTATCGGTGCCGGGTCTCGTGCCTCCGATGGTGGCGCCAAGGTCAGTCAGGACCCGCGGAGAAACGGCAGCTCCTCCGGTAGGTCAGCCTCTCGGCGTCAGCGGCCAGCTGACGCCGGACGGCTGGTCGGGCAGGTTCTGGGTGGTTGGCCCCTCCGAGAAGGGCGTCGTCACCGGCAGCACCGGCTCGTTGTGGCAGCGGGCGCAGAACACCGGCTGGTGGCAGTAGGCACAGGCAGTGTTGCCCTGCGCGCGGATGACCTTGGCGTGGTTGGTGGCCATCTCGTCGTGGTCGACGGTCACGGCCCCGGTGGAGTGGCAGTTGACGCAGTAGTCACGAGCGTGGCACTCGCCGCACGAGGTGCCCCCCGGGTCGATGCTCGTCGCGACATTCTTGTGGTTGAACACCCACAGCTCGTCGTCGTGCGTCGATGGTGGCGCACCCAGTGGCAGGCTGGCGACCGCGGGCCCGATCTGGGGAAAGGTGTGGCAGGTGTCGCAGGTGGACGGGATGGTCTTGTTGGTCACGACGCCGTTCTCGACCAGGAAGTGGCCGCCGTCGTGGCACCGGAAGCAGCCGGGGAAGTCGAGGTGGCCGAGGTTGTCGGGGTAGGTCTTCGCGGTGACCTTCATCTCGGGTGTGGCCGTCAACCGGTACAGCACCTTGATCGCGCTGATCGCCTGGCCGATCTGCTGGGACTTGGCCTGGGCGACGTCGGGGTAGTTCATGGCGTAGAAGGAGGCCAGCTCGTCGGCCGCGGCATCGGCCGCGGCATCGTCCGGGTACGAGGCCCACAGGATCCGCATCCCTTCGCGCTTGATGTACGGGAGGGTGGGGTCGATGGCGTTGACCAGGAGGTCATGATCGAGTCCGGCACGCGGATTCGGGATCGGATGGCCGACACGGTTGTGGCAGTCGTAGCACGACATCGTGGTCGACGTCTGCGTTGCCTGGATGGCGGCCACGTCCGGCGCGACGTTGGACGTGTCGGTGATCTCCGCCTGGCTGATGAACTGCTTCACCGTGCCGTCGTCCTCGGTCTCTTCGACGAGATCGATCTGCGCGCCGTTGACGTACGGCGACCAGTAGTTGACGGTGCGCAGGACGTGCCAGTGGACGCTCTTGGTGACGTCGAACGGGTCGCCACCGCTGGGGCGGATCAGGAGCCCCACGAACTGCCGGGTGTTGGTCTCGTCCTCTGCGTACATCGTGGCCGTCTTGAGCGTGGTGACCGGGTGGGACTCGACCGCATGGCACTTCTGGCACGTGACCGCCGCACCCGGAAGCTGGGAGTGGTCGGGTGGCGGGATCGGCTCCGGGAAGGTGCCCAGGACCACCTCGATCAGCTGCCGCGTGCCGTTGAGCTTGGCCTTGATCCAGCCCGCGATGCCCGGTTCGACATGACACTCGGCGCAGGCGACATCGCGGTGCGGGCCGGCGTCGTAGGCCGCGAGCTCGGGGGCCATGGTGTGGCAGCGACCGCAGAAGTCCGCCGTCTCGGTCCAGTTGAGCAGCGACACGGCCGAGAAGGTCGCGACGGCACCGAGACCGCTGAGCACGAGGAGCAGGGCGAACAGGCCGCTCCGCGAGGAGGGAAGCCGTGGCCGGCGACCGCGCAGGTAGAAGGGGTGGCGGGGTCGTGCGGGCTCGGCAGGCGGGGCGCTGCCGGCTTCCGCCGCGGGCGGGGTGTCGTCGGCGGCCTCGGAATCGGTGCTGGCCACCGCCGCTCGGGGTGCGTCGTCGGCTGCCCCTCCGGAATCGGGCCCTGCCACCGCGGGGACCGAATCGCCGGGCACGGTGGGATCGGTCACTCGTGCGTGCCTAGTTGACGATCTCCGAGACGGCGCGATCCATCTCGGTCTTGGGCAGGGCACCGATGCGCACGTCCTTGATGCGTCCGTCGGTGCCGATGAAGAAGTGGGTCGGGATGCCGAGGGTGCGATAGGTCCCGGCGATCGTCTCGTTCTGGTCGACCGCGATCGGGAAGGTGAGACCCGCACGCTGTGCGTAGGTGCCGATGTCCGCGCCGCTCTCATCGATGAACACGGCGAGGATGACCAGCCCCTGATCCTTGTATGCCTGGTAGGTGGCCTCGACGTCCGGAGCTTCCGTCCGGCAATCAGGGCACCACGAGGCGCCGAACGTCAGCCAGATCGGCTTGCCGGCGTAGTCGGAGAGTGAGACGGTCTGGCCGTCCCACGTCATGGCCGTGAAGTCCGGGGGGATCGCCCCGACCACCGGCGCCGCGCCGGCAGCGTTGGCGCCGAGGTCGATCGACGTCACCCCGTCGTCGGTGCCCGGACCCGCCACGAGCCAGGTCACGGCCCCGATGAGGACGGCCGTGACGGCGATGACGACGATCGTCTGGAGGGGGCCGGCCCCGCGGCGGGACGGCCTCGCGGCGACGCCCGCAGCGTTCATCGCGATCGCTCCCTTCCGTTCCGCACGGGTCAGCTCAGGCCCGCGTAGCTGTGGAGGCCGGGCGCGAACAGGTTGATGAAGAAATAGGTGAAGAGCGTGGCCGCGAAGCCGAGCATCAGGAGCCAGGCCGCCCGGTTGCCGCGCCAGCCGCGCATGACGCGGGCGTGGAGGTACGCACCGTAGATCAGCCAGGTCACCAGCGACGCCGTCTCCTTGGGGTCCCAGCTCCAGTAGCTGCCCCAGGCGACGTCGGCCCACACCGCGCCGAGGATGATCGTGAGGCTCAGGAAGGGGAAGCCGACGACCACGGCACGGTATCCGATCTCGTCCAGCACCTGCGGCTTGGGCAGGCCCCAGCGGCCGCCCTCGGGCTGGATCAGGTACAGGACGGCGGCCGCGAACGCGATCGAGAAGCTGCCGTAGGCGACGATCGCGACGGCGACATGGACGGTGAGCAGCAGGTTGTTCTGAAGCGCCGGGACGAGCGGCTCGATGGGCCCCTGGATCGTCCATGCGTAGAGCATCATGGCGAGCGCGACGGGCAGGGCGACCAGCGCCAGGATCCGCTGGTGGTACCGGCGCTCGAACCACATGTAGGCCGCCAGGATCCCGAACGCGAACGCGACCGAGAACTCGTACATGTTCGCGAACGGGCCATGGCCCGTGGCGATGGCGCGGAACACGAGGCTCATGAGGAGCGCGACCACGGCCAGCCAGCCGAGGATCGTCGCGTAGCGCCCCATCGAGGCGGTTCGGGGCCCGGACACGAAGCCCATCGCCCCGGTGGATCCCGGGGCGCCGGCGGTCTGCATCCGGGCGGCCCGCAGACCGGAGATTGCGTACAGCAGGTAGACGAAGATCGCGAGACCGGTGCTGAACATCGCCGCCACGAACGCGTAGCCGGCCATCTTATCCATGTCGGATCTCCCTCAGGACCGCGCCGGCGTATGCAACGCCCCGCGGATGTCGCTCACAAGACCTTGGAATTCGGTTCCCAGCGCAGCGTCGCGGCTGCCGAGGCTCGCCACTGCCAGCACCGCGCCACCGTTGGCCCGGGGCGAGATGCGCGCCCAGATCCGCTTGTGCGGAAGCAGGAAGCGGAGGGTGAACCCGGCGACCAGGAGGAATGCTCCCAGCCAGACGAGGGTCACGCCGGGATCGCGTGAGACACTCAGGCCGGTGAACTGGCTCTCGCGGTCGAAGCTGACCGTCAGGCCCTCCATCGTCGCTGGCGTGCCCTGGTCAAGCACCTGCTGGGCCACCTCCCGGCCGCTGTCCGCGGTGTACAGCTCGAGCTGCATCTGGCCGGGCTGGATGGTGGCGTCGTTGGCGCCGAGCGTCCCCACGACCCAGCCCACATAGTTCGTGCCTGGGATGGTGAACGAGCCGATCGGCCGGTTGTCGGCCGTGGTGGTCCAGGCCAGCGGCACGCCTTCCGACACCAGGGTCTTGCCGGTCGAGTCCTTGACCGTCATGACCGCCGCCGATCCGAAGAAAGCCTGGTAGAAGGTCGTGTCGCCGTAGCGCAGCGGGTCGTTGACCCGGATGGTGTGGCGGGCGACCTCCTGGCCGTCCTTGTACAGGACGACCTGGCTGGCGTAGTCCTGGGGCATGCCACTGTCGGTGTAGTAGGTGTCTGTGAAGTCGATCAGCTGGAGCGACAGCCCTGCCTCGGCCGCCACCGGCAGCGTGCTGCCCTCGGCGATCGTGAAGCCGCTGTCGCGGTAGCCGAACATCGCCCCGATGATGGCGCCGGCCAGGATCACGACCAGCGACAGGTGGGCGACCACGCCGGAGAACTGGACCCAACGGAAGCGGTCTCCGTAGACATGGATCACGCCGTCGTCGTGGGCCAGAGTCCGGTAGTGCCGCCCCTGCAGGACCCCATTCACAATGCCGAGCGTCTCGGCCGGTGAATGCCGGACCACGACCGCTTCGTGCTGGGGTGCGTGCTCGAAGAACGCGGGTCCGACGTCAAGGCGGGGCCTGGTGATCGTTTGCCAGATACCCGGCGTCCGGTGGATCGAGCAGGCGATGAGGCTGATCGTCAGCCCGGCGACGAGGACCCGGAACAGCACGGAGTTGAAGATCTGGAACAACTGGAAGAAGTCCATGATCGATGTCCAGCCGCCGTACTTCGGACGGACCTGGGACAGCCAGTCGGCCTTCGCCGACGGGTCGTTCAGGACACCCGACGGCGCCTGGATGATCACCGCGCCCAGCACGCCGAGCGCGGCGATGGCCAGCATCAGCACGATCGCCACGCGCATCGACGACAGGAGGTGCCAGAGGCCTTCGAGCACGCGGTCGATGCGATCAACCACGCCGGTCCTCGCGGCTTCCCGCACGGCGGGGACCGCCGCCGGGGGCAGCGGCCGGGAGCCTTCGTGGGTCATCCGAACGACCTCCTACAGGCCGAACGGCGACGCGATGGTCGCCAGCCGGCTGAGCGTGTTGGTGAGCATCAGCACCCCGACCGTCGCGAGCAGTGCGCCGGTGGCGAGTGAGACGACGTGGTGGTGGCGGCCGATCCAGGTCAGGCGGCGCGAGACCCAGGACGCTCCGAGCGCGACGGCCAGGAACGGGACGGCCAGGCCGGCGGCGTACGCGATCAGCAGCATCGTTCCCTGGAGCACGCTCGAGGTTGCCGTCGCGAGCCCCAGGATCCCGCCCAGGATGGGCCCGATGCACGGGCTCCACCCGGCCGCGAACAGGAGACCGAACACGAACGACCGGTTGTAGGACGGCGAGCCGCCGGTGCCGCCAAGCACGCCGCCCACGCCCCGGAGACCCATGCCCGGTCCGCCGGCCGCCACGAGCGTTCCGCCCATGGCGGGTATGGCCCGGGTGTCGCGCCACAGGGCCCGGACGTTGATCACGCCCGCGACCTGGAGTCCGAGGAACACGAGCAGGGCGCCGCCGGCCATCGTCAGCAGGCGCTTGTTGTCGGCCAGCACGTAGCCGATGGCGCCGATCGAGGCCCAGAAGGCCACGAACACCAGCGAGAACCCGATCGTGAACGCCAGCCCGTGCACGAACGCGGTCCTGCGGCCGGACGCTCCATCGCCGGTCGCACCGACCATGTAGCTGAGGTAGGCCGGTACCAGCGGCAGGCAGCACGGGGACGCGAACGACACGACGCCGCCGGTGAAGGCGATGCCGAGGCCGAGCGCGCTGCCGAGATCGCTCATGGCGTGGCGCTCCCGGTCGGCGCCGGAGAGGCGGCCGGCTGGGACGCGGCCGGGGATGCGGCCGGCGGGGCCGGGGTCTCAGAGGCAGCCGGGGACGCAACGGGGGAACCATTGGCCGCGGGTGAGGCCGGGGCACCGGGTGAGGCCGGGATCATCGAGGCGGCGACCAGGGCATCGAGATGCGCCTGGACCGTCTGTGCCAGATCCGAGCCCGGATCGAGCTGGATGACCTTCGTCCATTCGCTCTGGACACCCGCCCAATCGGGCGTCGTCTGGTTGAGGTACAGGAAGCCCAGGTCGTAGTGGACCTCGACGTTGTCGGGCGCGATGTCCGCCACCTGCTTCCAGGTGGATTCGGCCGTCGGAAGGTCGCCGAGGTTGAAGCTGACCGCGCCTTTCGCCAGCAGCGCCTGGACGTTCTTGGGATCGATCGCGAGCAGCTTGTCCAGCCACTCGCCCGCGCTCGAGTAGTCCTGGCCGGCATAGAACGCGTCGGCGAGGCCGAGCAGCGTGGTGGTGTCGTTCGGGTCCGCTGCGTACTTCGTCATGAGTTGGGCGACCTGGGCCTGGTCGACCGCCGGCGCGCTCGGGCTGGCCTGTGCCACATCGGGGGTCGGGGCCGGCTCGGCGTTGTTGCCGTTGACGATCGCGTTGGCCCCGAAGCCGATCGCGAACACGGCGATCACCGCCGCACCCCCGAGCGCGATCTTCTTCCAGATCCCACCGGACGCGGGTTCCGATGCCGTCACGTCCGCGCGCCGGCGGGACCGAACCCCCTTCGATGGGGCGGGCGCCGCCGCACGAGCGCGGCGCCTGGGCTTCGCGTCGGGGGCCATGTCCGCGTGCGCGCTGGGCGTGACCGCGGCGTACAGCGAGTCGAAGTCGGTGCCGATCTCCTCGTCGTCGTACGTGTCGTCGTCGATCAGGTCGTCGTCCACGACGTCATCGTCGAGCGTGTCGGCGACCGCGGGGATCGTGGTGGCCGGGACGGAATCCCGGCGGGCCGGAGGTGTCGCCGGCCCGCCGGGTACGACCGTCGGCGGCCTCGTCGGGCTCCTGAGGGCCGAGCCCTCGAGACCGACCGGGTCGGTTAGCTTGAGGTACGCCGAATCGAGCGCCGAGGCCTGGGCGTGGGCCCATCCGCGGAGGCTCGAGGGCGCAGCCGCGAGGTACTCGCTCGCGGCTTCATGGAGTGCATCGACGTCTTCGGGCGACGCGCTTGGTGGCAGACCGAGCTGCGAGAGCAGCTCGTTCTCCAGGGCGGCGTGTCGCGTGGCGGGGAGCACGCGCGCATTCACTCGCGGCCTCCCCCGGGACGCGCGCAACGGGAGTTGCGCCGTGGCAGCCGGTTCATCGTGGATCCCTCATCTGATGCCGCGGATCGCCGCGGCTTGACACCTGAGGGCATTGTCCGGAGTGGCGAGCCTCGAGCCCATCTGTCAGGCCGCACATTTCGGCCGGGACCCGGCAGGGCTGTTGGGTGGATACCGCGGGAATGGGCTGTATCGGGAGATACAGACGCGGTGTCAGATCCCGGGCGTGGGCGTGGGCGTGGGCGTGGGGGTGGAGGTCGGCGTAGGCGTGGGGGTCGGGGTCGGCG
>Ga0307440_1001523_pt1 | contig 11190 bp, 4 predicted proteins | sample SalMarWE160410MG_FD_202150 | JGI IMG/M metagenome (GOLD analysis project Ga0307440, IMG submission 202150) | Salt marsh sediment microbial communities from the Plum Island Ecosystem LTER, Massachusetts, United States - WE1604-10 | ecosystem: Environmental > Aquatic > Marine > Intertidal zone >... | reverse complement strand
CTGCCGCTGGGCGGCCAGGACTGCAACCACCTCGTCGGCCTGGACCTGCCGCTCCGCCGCGACCGCCAAGCTGACCCGATCGTAGGTCAGGGGCTGATCGGCCAGGCTTGGGCTGGTGACAGCGCCCGAGAGAAGACACAAGACAGCGATTCGAAGGACCTGGAGGGGAGCTGGCAACGGCATATGGATCCTCCTGCGCGACAAGCTTCAGCCAGCCCCGGCCTTCAGCCCCAAGCCTCCACCCCTGCAGGCCGAAGGCTGAGCGCTAAGCAGTGGTTCAAGAACAACTTGGCCATATCTTCCTGGCCGGCCAACGGTAGGGCGCAATAGGCGATAGCCGTATTGCGCCGCATGTCTTCGGGGCCCATTCGGCGCAATACGCTGCGCTATTGCGCCCTACACCGAATGAAGTGTTTCGGTAGCTCTTGCATCGTTCCTAACCGCTAACCGCCCCCTCAGCCCCCGGCTTCGGAGGTGTTGAGGGCCTGCTTCAGGGCCTGCTCCAGCTCCTCCGCCGCCATCTCGACGCGGGCTCCCTGGGGCTCGCCCTCCAGCTCGCGCTCCTCCTTCCGGAGCCTGCGGCGCTCGTTGTGGTAGGCCAGCCCCGTGCCGGCCGGTATCAGGCGGCCGACGATGACGTTCTCCTTGAGGCCGTTCAGCCGGTCCGTGGATCCGCGCACGGCGGCCTCCGTGAGAACCCGGGTGGTCTCCTGGAACGAGGCGGCGGAGATAAAGGACTCGGTCGCCAGCGACGCCTTGGTGATCCCGAGGAGCAACGGCTGGCATTGGGCCGGGAGCTTGCCTTCGGCCTTGACACGCTCGTTCTCCGCCAACACCGCCGAGTGCTCCGCCTGCTCCCCGCGCAGGAGCTTGGTGTCGCCCGAATCGGTCACCTCCACCTTGCGCAGCATCTGGCGGACGATCACCTCGATGTGCTTGTCGTTGATCTTCACGCCCTGAAGCCGGTAGACGTCCTGAATCTCCTTGACCAGGTACTCCGCCAGCGCCGTTACCCCCTTGAGCCGCAGGATGTCGTGCAGATTCAGCTCGCCGTCCGAGATGATCTCACCCTTCTCCACGCGCTCGCCCTCGAAGACGTTGACGTGGCGCCACTTGGGGATGAGCTCTTCCACCGCCTCGCCCTCGTCCGTGGTGATGATGAGCCGCTGCTTGCCCTTGGTGTCCTTGCCGAAGCTGATGGTGCCCGAGGCCTCCGCGAGCAATGCCGGATCCTTCGGCTTTCTGGCCTCGAACAGGTCCGCCACCCGGGGCAGACCGCCGGTGATGTCGCGGGTCTTGGTCGACTCCTGCGGGATACGCGCCAGCACGTCGCCGACGCCCACCCGGGTGCCGTCTGCCAGGCTGACGATGGCGCCGGAGGGCAGGAAGTAGCGGGCCGGCATATCGGTGCCTGCAATGTTGAGCTCCTGCTCGTCCTCGTCCAACAGCTTCACCATGGGGCGCAGGTCCTTACCCGCGGTGGCACGCTGCTTGGGGTCGATGACGACGAGGGAGGTCAGGCCTGTGACCTCGTCCGTCTGCGCCTGCACGGTCACACCCTCGATGAAGTCCTCGAAGCGCAGGGAGCCTGCGACCTCGGTGACCACCGGGTGGGTATGCGGGTCCCAGGTGGCGACGATCTGGCCGCCCCGCACCTGGTCGCCGTCGGCCACCCGCAGGGTGGCGCCGTAGGGTACCTTGTAGCGCTCCTTCTCCAGGCCGAGCTCGTCGGCCACGGTCAGCTCGCCGGAGCGGGAGACCGCGACCAGGTTGCCGCTGGCGTGCTGCGCCGTCTTGATGTTGTGCAGCCGCACGGAGCCCGCGGCCTTGATCTCGATGCTGTTGACCGCGGCCGCCCGGGATGCCGCGCCGCCGATGTGGAAGGTCCGCATGGTCAGCTGCGTGCCGGGCTCGCCGATGGACTGGGCGGCGATAACGCCCACGGCCTCGCCCATGTTGGCCCGATGGCCGCGGGCCAGGTCGCGCCCGTAGCACTGGGCGCACACCCCGATACGGGACTCGCAGGTGATGGGGGAGCGCACCCTGACCTGGTCGATGCCGGCACTCTCCAGCTCTGTCACCCAGGTCTCGTCCAGCAGGGTGCCCGCCGGGCAGACCACCTCGTCAGAGCCGGTCTTAGAGACGTCGAGTGCGGTGACCCGGCCGAGGATGCGCTCGCGCAGGGGCTCCACCACGTCGCCGCCCTCGATGATGGGGGCCATCAGGAGCCCGCCCTCCGTTCCGCAGTCCTCCTCCAGCACCACCATGTCCTGTGCCACGTCTACCAGGCGCCGGGTCAGGTACCCGGAGTTGGCCGTCTTGAGCGCCGTATCCGCGAGACCCTTGCGGGCGCCGTGGGTGGAGATGAAGTACTGGATGACGTTCAGCCCCTCGCGGAAGTTCGCGGTGATGGGGGTCTCGATGATGGAGCCGTCGGGCTTGGCCATGAGGCCACGCATGCCGGCCAGCTGTCGGATCTGGGCCGCCGAGCCGCGGGCGCCGGAGTCGGCCATCATGTAGATGGAGTTGAAGGAGTCCTGCTGGACCTCGTTGCCCTCCCGATCGACCACCTTGTCCTTGCCGAGCTTGCCCATCATGGCCTTGGCCACCTGATCGTTGGTGTGCGACCAGATGTCCACTACCTTGTTGTAACGCTCGCCGTTGGTGACCAGACCCGAGGCGTATTGCTCCTCGATCTCCTTAACCTCCAGCTCCGCGCGGGCCAGGATGTCCGCCTTCTCCTCGGGGACCGCCATGTCCTCTAGGCCGATGGAGATACCGGCGTGGGTGGCCATACGGAAGCCGAGATACATCACCTGGTCGGCGAAGACCACAGTCTCCTTCAGGCCGAGATTTCGGTAGCAGGTATTGATGAGCCGCGAGATCTGCTTCTTGCCCAGCGGCTGGTTGGCGAGGTCGTAGGGCAGTCCCTCCGGGAAGATGTTGAAGACCAGGGCGCGCCCCAGCGTGGTGTCCCTGACGCCGGTCACCTCCCGCCGCTCACCGGACTCGTCGATCAGCACTTCGCGGATGCGCACCTTGACCCGGGCGTGCAGATCCGCGAGCCCCGACTCGTAGGCGCGCCGCGCCTCGTCGATCCCGGAGAAGACGCTGCCCTCGCCGCGGGCGCCCACCCCCTCGCGGGTCATGTAGTAGAGCCCGAGCACCACGTCCTGAGAGGGCACGATGATGGGCTCCCCGTTGGCGGGCGAGAGGATGTTGTTGGAGGCCATCATCAGGGCGCGTGCCTCCAGCTGCGCCTCCAGCGAGAGCGGGACGTGCACCGCCATCTGGTCGCCGTCGAAGTCCGCGTTGAAGGCGGTGCAGACCAGGGGGTGCAGCTGGATGGCCTTGCCCTCGATGAGTACCGGCTCGAAGCCCTGGATGCCGAGGCGGTGCAGGGTCGGGGCGCGGTTGAGCATCACGGGGTGCTCGCGGATGACCTCTTCGAGGATGTCCCACACCTCCGGGGCGCCCCGCTCCACCATCTTCTTGGCCGCCTTGATCGTAGTGGCCAGCCCTCGCAGCTGCAGCTTGCTGAAGATGAAGGGCTTGAAGAGCTCGAGCGCCATCCGCTTGGGCAGCCCGCACTGATGCAGCTTGAGGGTCGGGCCCACTACGATGACCGAGCGACCCGAGTAGTCCACACGCTTGCCGAGCAGGTTCTGACGGAACCGCCCCTGCTTGCCCTTGATCATGTCCGCCAGGGACTTGAGCGGGCGCTTGTTGGTGCCGGTGATGGCGCGGCCGCGGCGGCCGTTGTCCAGCAGGGCGTCCACCGACTCCTGGAGCATGCGTTTCTCGTTGCGCACGATGATGTCGGGCGCGATCAGGTCCAGCAGCCGCCTCAGGCGGTTGTTGCGGTTGATGACCCGCCGGTACAGGTCGTTCAGGTCCGAGGTCGCGAAGCGGCCGCCGTCCAAGGGCACCAGCGGGCGCAGCTCCGGGGGCAGGACCGGCAGCACGGTCAGGATCATCCACTCGGGGCGGTTGCCCGATTCCAGCAGCGACTCGGCGAGCTTCAGCCGCTTGGTGAGCTTCTTGATCTTGGTCTCGGAGTTGGTGCCTTCGATCTCCTCGCGCATCTTGCGGATGTCGACCGCGAGATCCAGCGTGCGCAGCAGCTCGTACACGGCTTCGGCGCCCATGCGGGCGTCGAACTCGTCGCCGTTCTCCTCCAGGGCCTCCAGGTACTGCTCGTCGGTGAGGAGCTGACCCCGCTCCAGCTGAGTCATCCCGGGATCCACCACCACGTAGGACTCGAAGTAGAGGATGCGCTCGATGTCCCGCAGGGTCATGTCCAGCAGCAGGCCGATGCGGGACGGCAGCGACTTCAGGAACCAGATGTGGGCCACGGGGCTGGCGAGGTCGATGTGCCCCATGCGCTCCCGGCGGACCTTGGCGAGCGTCACCTCGACGCCGCACTTCTCGCACACCACGCCCCGGTGCTTCAGGCGCTTGTACTTGCCGCAGAGGCACTCGTAGTCGTTGATGGGCCCGAAGATCTTGGCGCAGAAGAGTCCGTCCCGCTCCGGCTTGAAGGTGCGGTAGTTGATGGTCTCGGGCTTCTTGACCTCGCCGTAGGACCATGAGCGGATCATATCCGGCGATGCCAGACCGATCTTGATGGCGTCGAATTCGAGCGCCTGTCCCTGCTGCTTCAAAATCTTGAGTAAATCTTTCAACGCGATGTCTCCTGGGGGGAGGGCCGAGGGCCGAGGGCCGAGGGCCGAGGAAGACTAAAGAGGTCGACCCGGCCGGCGGACGCACTTCCCGCCGGCCGGATCGTCAGCATTTTTCTGGGAACTCATCTAACGGCCATGGCGTCAGCGCCACCCCATACAATGTAAGCCGCTGCCGCCATGGCCGTTTCCCTCACCCCGACCCTCTCCCGGAGGGCGAGGGGGAGTCGGAGCGCGCTATGCGCGACTTTCACGGTAACCAATGTCGCGACACATCGGATGGCACGGAGGCGGAGGAACGTTCCCTTGGCCCTTGGCCCTCGCCCCTTCGCCCTTTCCCGTTCCTATTCCTGCTCCAGCTCGACGTTGATGCCGAGGGAGCGGATCTCCTTGACCAGGACGTTGAAGGACTCGGGCATGGCGGCCTCCATCCGATGATCGCCGTCGACGATGTTCTTGTACATGCGGGTGCGACCGTTCACGTCGTCCGATTTCACGGTGAGCATCTCCTGCAGGGTGTAGGCGGCGCCGTAGGCCTCCAAGGCCCACACCTCCATCTCCCCGAAGCGCTGACCGCCAAACTGGGCCTTGCCGCCCAGAGGCTGCTGGGTGACTAAGCTGTAGGGGCCGGTCGAGCGGGCATGCATCTTGTCGTCCACCAGGTGATTGAGCTTCAGCATGTACATGTAGCCTATCGTGACCGGCCGCTCGAAGGGCGCACCGGTGCGGCCGTCGTAAAGGACGGTCTGGCCGTGTTCCGGCAGATCGGCCAGCCTCAGCATGGCGCGAATCTCGCCCTCCGAGGCACCGTCGAAGACGGGCGTGGCAAGCGGCGCACCCGCCGTCAGGTGCCGGGCAAGCTCCCGCAGCTCTTCGTCACCGAGACCCGCCAGATCCTCCTTGCGGCCGCTCGTGTTGTAGATCTGCTCCAGATACTGCCGCAGATCGGGCACTGTCGCCTGGGCCGCGAGCATCTGTCCGATCTTGTAGCCCAGGCCCTTGGCCGCCCAGCCGAGGTGGGTCTCCAGCACCTGCCCCACGTTCATGCGGGAGGGCACGCCCAAGGGGTTGAGGACGAGGTCCACCGGCTCTCCGTCGGCGGAGAAGGGCATGTCCTCGACGGGCACGATCATGGAGATGACGCCCTTGTTCCCGTGGCGGCCCGCCATCTTGTCGCCCGGCTGGACGCGCCGCTTCACCGCGACGTAGACCTTGACCATTTTGAGGACACCGGGGGCGAGGTCGTCGCCGCTGGTGATCTTGCGCTTCTTCGCCTCGAAACGCTCCCGGAAGTCCTCGCGCTGCTGCTTGATCTGGTCGGCCACCGTCTCCAGCTGGGCGGCGGCCTCCTCGCTGCGCAGCCGGATCTCGAGCCACTTGTCCTTGCCGTCCTTCTCCGCGAGCTCGTGCAGATAGCTCTTCGCGATCTTGGCGCCGGCCTTGAAGCCGCGGGGACCGCCGTCGGCCGTCTTGCCGATCAGCATGCGCTCGACGCGCTGGAAGGTGTCGTTCTCCATGATGCGCAGCTGATCCGCGAGATCCTTGCGCACCCGCTCCAGCTCCTGCTCCTCGATCTGCAGGGCCCGCTTGTCCTTCTCCACGCCGTCGCGGGTGAAGACCTGCACGTCCACCACCGTCCCGGCCATCCCTGATGGCAGGCGAAGCGAGGTGTCTTTCACGTCCGAGGCCTTCTCGCCGAAGATGGCCCGCAGGAGCTTCTCCTCGGGGGTAAGCTGGGTCTCGCCCTTCGGAGTGACCTTGCCCACGAGGATGTCCCCATCGCGTACCTCGGCGCCCACGTACACGATGCCCGACTCGTCGAGCTTCGACAGGGCCGCCTCGCCCACGTTCGGGATATCGCCGGAGATCTCCTCGGGCCCGAGCTTGGTATCCCGGGCAAGACAGGTGAGCTCCTCGATATGGACGCTGGTGAAGCGGTCCTCCTGCACCACCCGCTCGGAGATGAGGATGGAGTCCTCGAAGTTGTAGCCGTTCCAGGGCATGAAGGCGATGCGCAGGTTCTGCCCCAGGGCCAGCTCGCCCATGTCGGTGGATGGCCCGTCCGCCAGGACGTCGCCGCGGGCGATGAGGTCGCCGGGCCGGACCAGGGGCCGCTGGTTGATGCAGGTGTTCTGGTTGGATCGGGTGTACTTGGTCAGGTTATAGATGTCCACGCCCGGGACGCCCGGCAGGGCCTCCTCGTCGTTCACCCGCACCACGATACGGGCCGCGTCCACCGACTCCACCACGCCGCCCCGTCTGGCGACCACGGTGACGCCGGAATCCACCGCCACGACCCGCTCCATGCCGGTACCCACCAAGGGCTTTTCGGCACGCAGGGTAGGCACCGCCTGGCGCTGCATGTTGGAGCCCATGAGGGCCCGGTTGGCGTCGTCGTGCTCTAAGAAGGGAATCAGGGAGGCGGCCACCGAGACGATCTGGCGCGGGGAGACGTCCATGTACTGGACCTCCTCCGGTGCCTTGAGGGTGAACTCGTTCATGTGCCGGCAGGAGACCAGCGCATCCACGAGACGGCCCTCTTCATCAAGTGTGGCGTTGGCCTGGGCGATGACGAAGTTGCCTTCCTCGATCGCAGAGAGGTACTCGATGTCGTTGGTGACCCGCCCGTCGTGCACACGCCTGTAAGGGGTCTCCAGGAATCCGTACTTGTTGGTGCGGGCGAAGACGGCCAGCGAGTTGATCAGGCCGATGTTGGGACCTTCAGGGGTCTCGATCGGGCAGACCCGGCCGTAATGGGTCGGGTGCACGTCGCGTACCTCGAAGCCCGCCCGCTCACGGGCGAGACCACCCGGCCCGAGGGCCGAGACGCGGCGCTTGTGGGTCACCTCGGAGAGGGGATTGTTCTGGTCCATGAACTGGCTGAGCTGGCTGGAGCCGAAGAACTCCTTGATCGCCGCCGAGACAGGCTTGGCGTTGATCAGCTCCTGGGGCATCAGACCCTCGGACTCGGCGAGCGACAGCCTCTCCTTGACCGCACGCTCGACACGCACCAGGCCGACCCGGAACTGGTTCTCCGCCATCTCGCCCACGCAGCGGATACGCCGATTGCCCAGGTGGTCGATATCGTCCACGGTGCCGCGGCCGTTGCGCAGCTCCACCAGCACCCTGAGGGCGTCAATGATGTCGGAGGTGTCGCCGTGCTCCTGAAACAGCTGCTTCGAGAAATCGTCGCTGCGCGCGCCGAAGTAACAGCGATCGTAGAGGATCCCAGGCCCCTCTTCGGTGCCCCGCGCAAGGCGCCGGTTGAACTTCATGCGTCCGACCGCGGAGAGGTCATAACGGTCGGGGGCGAAGAACAGGTTGTGAAACAGGTTCTGCGCCGCCTCCTTGGTGGGGGGCTCTCCGGGGCGCATCATCCGGTAGATCTCGACCTGGGCCTCCAGATCGGTAGTGGTCGGATCGATACGCAGGGTCTCGGAGATGTAGGGCCCCTGGTCCAGATCGTTCACAAAAAGGGTCTGGACCCGCTGCACGCCCTTGTCCCGAAGGCTCTCCAGCAGCTCGGGGGTCAAGATCGCGTTGGCCTCGGCCAGGAGCTCGCCGGTCTCCGTGTCCACCAGGCTGCGCGCGATCGTCCGTCCGATCACGAAATCGGGGGGCACGGCCAGCCGTTCCACCCCGGCCTTTTGCAGCTCCCGGATGTGGCGGGCAGTCACGCGGCGCCCGGATTCCACCAGCACCTGGTCGCCGATCACCACGTCGAAACCGACGGTCTCTCCCCGCAGGCGCTCCGGCACCAGCTCCAGCTCGATGCTGTCGGCGGTGAGGTGGAAGGTGTCGGTATCGAAGAACCGCTCCAGGATCTGCTCGGTGCTGTAGCCAAGGGCGCGCAGCAGAACCGTCGCCGGAAGCTTGCGCCGGCGGTCGATGCGCACGAACACGTTGTCCTTGGGATCGAACTCGAAGTCCAGCCAGGAGCCCCGGTAGGGAATCACCCGGGCCGAGAACAGGAGCTTACCCGAGGAATGGGTCTTGCCCTTGTCGTGGTCGAAGAAGACGCCGGGAGAGCGGTGCAGCTGGGACACGATGACCCGCTCGGTGCCATTGATAATGAAGGTGCCGGTCTCCGTCATGAGCGGAAGCTCACCCATGTAGACCTCTTGCTCCTTGATGTCCTTCACCACCTTGGAGCCCGCCGGGGCATCCCGGTCATAGATCACCAGGCGCAGCAGCACCCGCAGGGGCGCGGCGTAGGTCGCACCCCGGAGGTGGCATTCCCGCACGTCGAATGCGGGCTCGCCGAGGCGATAGCTGACGTACTCGAGCACCGCATTGCCGGAGTAGCTCTCGATGGGGAAGACGCTCCGGAAGGCTGCGTGCAGTCCGACCTCGGCGCGCTGGGCCCGGGGCACATCGTCCTGAAGATAGTCCCGGTAAGAATCGATCTGGGTCGCGAGCAGGAAGGGCACGTCCAGGATGGTCGGACGCTTTCCAAAGTCTTTGCGGATGCGCTTCTTCTCGGTGAACGAATAGGCCATGCTGCCTTCCCTCGAAATGCTTGTAGAATGTTAGCGGGCCGTGCCCCGGGCCCCTACCCTAGGCGCGGGAGCGCCAAGTCCAACGCGTCGCCGGCCCGCGGTAGGGGGGCGTTTTCCCGCTGCAAACGGGGCGGTGGCCGGCTCGCATTGATCCGGTCATCCGGGCAATACAGACAGGCCGGTCTCGACAGCGCAAGCGGAACGACCCAACGAGATCGCTATTTGATCTCGACGGTCGCGCCGGCCTCTTCAAGCTGCTTCTTCGCCTCTTCGGCATCCGCCTTGGAAATTCCCTCCTTTAACGTGGTGGGGACGCCTTCCACGGCATCCTTTGCCTCCTTCAGCCCGAGGCCTGTCAGCGCCCGTACCGTCTTGATGACAGTCACCTTGTTGGCACCGAAAGAGGTCAACACCAGGTCGAACTCGGTCTTCTCTTCGACAGCAGCGGCCTCCCCGCCACCGGCTGCAGCAGGCGCAGCCGCCACCGCGGCAGCCGCGGTCACCCCGAACTTCTCTTCCATCGCGCTGATCAGCTCCACGACCTCCATGACGGTCATGTTGGCGATGGCTTCCAGAATATCGTCTTTGGAAACGGCCATTCATCTCTCCTAAGTCTTGAATCGCCTAAGGCTTGAATTGCCTAAGCACTTGAATCGGTTGGGTTGATGCCTGATCGTCATGCCGACTCTTTGGCGTCGCGGATCGCAGCGATGGTGCGCACGAGCTTGCCCGGCACCTCGTTGAGGGTCGCCGCGAGCTTCTGCACCGGAGCCTTCATGGTCGCCATCAGCAAGCTGATGGCCTCCTCGTAGGTCGGCATCTTGGCGAGCGTGCTGAGGTCCTCCGGAGCCAGCAGCCTGCCCCCGATGGAGACCAGCTTGACCTTGAAGTGCTGGTTCTGCTTCGCGAACGCCTCCGCAACCCGGGCCGCCGAACCGGGATCCGCCCGCGAGAAGGCCAGGACCAAAGGTCCAGACAATGCCTCCCGCATACAGGCGAACTCGGTTCCCTCCAGCGCCCGCCGGGCCAGGGTGTTCTTGACCACTTGGACATAGACATCGGCCTTACGCGCCTCGACGCGCAGGGCAGTCATTTGCTCCACAGTCGAGCCCCGGTACTCGGCCCCAACGGCCGAGTAGGCGCTTCTCGCGACCTCCGCAACCTCGGCGACGATGGCTTCCTTCTCGGAAAATCTCAGCGCCAAAGTCGTCACCTCCTGACTAGGGTTGACGGGACCCGAAGGTCCCTCATAACGCACCGGACCACCCGGCTGACAAGGTCATGCCCGAGCGGACGGGCTCCCTTCGTGCACCGTCGTCAGGGGTTCCGCCCCACCCGGAGGGAAGGGAGAGCCTGGCTGACTCAGGAGCACCGTCTGCGCAGGCCCACGCGAATTAAGCCGGGGCGGCTCCGTAACTCCAGAGCCCCCTGGCGCCTGCGGTCTTTGACGGCATCCGGCAACGAATACCGGCGCCCCAAAGCTCCTCTCCCAGTCCGCCGCCCTTTGGGGCGGCGGACAAGGGGTCCAAAATGTTTTCCGGGGCCGTGAGAGGCAGGCGCCGTCAGCTGGGCGCTAGAACGACAGCGCCTGATGATCGACGACGAGGCCCGGGCCCATCGTGGTGGAGACGGCAACCCGCTTCATGTACACACCCTTGGAGGTGCTCGGCTTGGCCTTCATCAGGTTCCCGAGGAGGGCCTCCAGGTTCTCCCGCAAGGCGGGCGTCTCGAACGTCACCTTTCCGAGCGGACAGTGGATGATGCCGGCCCTGTCGGTGCGGTAGCGCACCTGACCTGCCTTGGCGTTGCGCACCGCCTGCGCCACGTCCGGGGCAACCGTGCCGACCTTGGGGTTCGGCATTAGACCGCGCGGACCGAGAATCTTCCCCAGCTGGCCCACCACGCGCATGGCGTCGGGGGCGGCAATCACCACATCGAAGTCCAGGCTCCCGGCCTTGACGTCTTCGCCGAGGTCTTCCATGCCAACCCGGTCCGCCCCGGCAGCGAGG
>Ga0307440_1001522_pt1 | contig 11194 bp, 11 predicted proteins | sample SalMarWE160410MG_FD_202150 | JGI IMG/M metagenome (GOLD analysis project Ga0307440, IMG submission 202150) | Salt marsh sediment microbial communities from the Plum Island Ecosystem LTER, Massachusetts, United States - WE1604-10 | ecosystem: Environmental > Aquatic > Marine > Intertidal zone >... | reverse complement strand
GAGCCTCCAGGCCTTCAACTTGTCTTCCAAGCGCTGTCCGCCGCTTCCCGAAAGTACCTCCTGCTCCATCCACGGAATGATGACGTTGGCTTTGAGATCACTCCAGTCGTTCGGTAGGGACTTCGGATAGAGCATTGAGGATTCGGAAGGAATCCTGGCGAGAAGTGAGGGATAGAACTGAGGGAAGTCCCGTTCGTCGACCACACTCAATGCCGAGAAGCCGCCTGCGATTCCGAAGGTCTTCATGCGCTCATATCTCGTCGCAGCGAGCAGCTGAGACTGGGTCTGCGGTTTGAAAAACCACTCGAGGAATGCGTGAGCGGCCGCCTTATTGCGCGAGCGCGAAGGTACTCCGGCGTACAGCACGTTCTCCACGACCGGTATGCGGGACTGCTCGGCCAGCCAGCGGAACTGGATCGACTTGCGTTTCTCCTCGGGAATATCGAAGTACTTCGTCAGGGTAGTGTAATAGTAGAGAATCCGGCCCGAGTCGAGGAGCTTGTAGACGGGGTCGTAGAGGTATTTGTCGCGAAACGTGGACTCTTCCTGCGTACCACCGTCGATTTCCTTCACCCAGGCCCTCATTTCTTCGATCGCCTTCTGGAGCTTCTGATCGTCCCACGCTAGATTCCCTCGTGAGGTCTGATGGAAGTCGGCGCCGAGCAGCTGCGCGATGCTGAACAGGAACTCAGGGCTCCAAAGCGGCGAAAACCCCATGACTGTGAAGCTGTCCGTGCTCTTCTTGTTGAACTCTTTGCTTGCCGACAGGATCTGGTCGAGTGCCAAGACGGTCTGCTTGTCGGGAGGAGCAGACTTCGGCTGAAAGAGCACGACCGGCAGATCGAACGAGACGGGCAACAGGTATTGCCTGCCTTCGTACCGGCCGGTCGAGAGGAGGCCCTTGTAGAACAGACTGGTGTCGATCTCTCCGTTGCCGAGGATCTGGTCGAGTGGACTGAACTTGCCTACGATGTTTACGCTCGACACTCTGTCGCCGACGACTAGGTCGGGCACCTTGTTCTCAGCCGTGAGGCTCTGCGCGGGAACCGCTCTGTAGGCAATCTCTATCTTGTAGTGCTTCTGCGAGGTGTTGAACAACTCGACGTAGGCGGCAAAATCGGGCTGATTCGTCCACATCGTCGCAACGTCGTTGCCGATGAGCGAACAACCTGACAGGAACAGCATCAGCAGGAGCAATGGAAGGTATTTCATGGAATGGTTTCGACTCCCGGCACACTGTACGGGGCCGACCGTGAGATGTCAATCGTCGATATGAGTCGGTTTGACGCGTGCGAGGCGGTTGGCCGCTTGCTTTTCAATGAATTAGCAGAGATAATCGGGCAGGTTCGGGAGGCCGCAGAGATGCAGGTAAAGGACGAAGAGATCTTTCGTATCATTGAGCAGCTTGGTGATCATTACAAGTCCAACATATCGAATCGTATTATGCGAAAGGCTCTGCTCAAGATGGATTTGGACAACGCGACCTGGGATCGGGTCGAACGATTGACCGAAATCAGCGACTACCAGCGGATGGAAGGTTATTCATTTCACGAGCTCTACGAGCAGGTGCTCGCAATGGCCCTCTTTGTCAACTATGCCCAGCATCGCCTTCTGCCGAACCTTCGCGGCCTCCTGACTGGTGATGAGTCTCCTCGGTTTGGAGGAGGCACCGTCGGTGCGAACGACAAGGTGCTTCGGGACATGGCCATCAACAATTTCCGCTCGAACCTCGGAATACTCTCCGATATCGTCAACGATCTCTACCTCAAGACCGTCGAGCTCGACAAACATCTCAACGGGGAACAGAACGCGGTATATTCCCGTATGCCGGAGCTGAGACAACTCGGACAGCTGCTTATTTGACTGCGTCGGCCGAAGAGAATATCTCCTCGTAGAGCCGTGGCAGATCCTCGATGTCGATGCTCGAATAGGCGACTCGAAGGTATGTGTCAGCGATTGAGATCGTTCCGATGCCCTTTTCGAAAAGAAGGTCCCTACGTAGTGCCTCGGCACTTCCCCCCTCGAAGCGAAAGCTCATGAAGTAGCCGCTGTTGAACGGAAGCGGCTTCAATGCAAGCCCGTTCTTTCGCTCCTCGATAATCCTCTTGACCTCGAAGTAGCGTTCTTTCAGCGACTCGAAATAGCGATTCTTCTCTTCGATGTAACCGTCGCTCTCCATGGCACGCAGGAGGATGCTCTGCGCAGGTCGAGAAGAGTTGGAGATCGAAGCTCGAATCGAGCCCATCAGTTTGTTGCCGAGCGCCTGGAAGTGATCCTGACTGAGGCCCTTCGACCCGAAGGTCACGAAACCCACTCGGAATCCCCATACGAAGTCCTCTTTCGTTGCTCCGTCCACCTTGACCGCAAGCACATTTTCGTGAACCTGCGATAGAGGGGTGAACAGCGACTGGGTGAAGATGTTCGGCTCGTAGAACAAGCCGAAATAGGCATCGTCCGTGATCGCGACGATCTTGAGCCCCTCTTCGGCCAGCTCACGAATGACCTCGACCAAACGCACCGCCTCATCGGCAGTCGGCGAGTAACCCGTAGGGTTGTTCGGGAAATTGACGATCAGAATCACCTTGCCGTTGTGAGCGTTTTCCTTCAAAGCGGTACGAAACCCCTCCACATTGAGCTTCATGTCCGGAGTGAAGAAGGGGAACTCGTGCATAACGGCCTCACGCCGTCCTTCGAAAATCAACCGATAGTTGCCCCAGAACATGTCCGGTACTACCACCGGGTCGCCGGCGTCTGCAAAGAGGTCGGCAATCTGCGAAATACCGCTCGTCAGACCGGGAACGACCATCGGGTCTGAGATTTTCTCCGGATCGAGATCCGGATTCTTTCTCACGATCTCTAGTTTCCAGCGCTTGCGGAGCGCGTTGTCACCGCCGGTTGGCGCATACGCCACCGATTCCTCCGGAGCGAGCTGCGGAAGCTGGTGACGGATCGCCGAGTGCTCGACCGGCTCCCTGTTGAGGTAGGCCATGCCGATGGTCGCATTCAGCACCTTCGCGTGCTTCTTCGCTTCGGCCGACTGCGCCGCAATGCCTTTCGGGAAATAGAACCGTTTACCGTAGTCTGAGAGAAGCTCGAGTGCGATGGTGCCCTCGAGAACCTTGTTGAGCTCCTGAGCGATTTTGTTCATGATGGTGAGAAGAATACTGTTACGGCTCGCTCAATGTCAACGATTGGGAGGTCCCCCGGTGAGCGACTTTCATTGACAGGCGGCCCTCTTTGGCCTACGATTGCTCCATGCAAGCCGAGGATATACGGCCAGTCCGCGAAAGGAAGCGGGTACCTTCGTCGTCTCAATCCCCGACCCCCCCGTCTCAATCCCCGAGCCTCATTGAGAAGATATTTTCATTTCTATTCGGGACCAACGATCCCGAAAAAGAAAAGAAACGCCTTCTTAGGGACATCGAGCATCAACTCAAAGGCTGCAAGCATCGATTCTATCGGCCCAAGACCGAAGAAGCGCTTCCGGCGATGGCCAAATTCTTTCACGAGCTCTACTCGATCGCCGGGCCGGCGCAGCTGCTCGTCGACCACGCCGAGTCGTCTGATGTGCTCAAGACAATGGTCATCGAGCATTCTTTCAGCGAGCACCAACGCGAGCTGCGGGATGAGCTTACCGAGGAGCACATAGAGGAACGAGCCCGCGTGGTAGGGCTCGAGACCCTCGAGCCGGAAACGAAGGGCAAGATCACCGAACTTCTGTCCAGCTTCGACGCCCAGAGCGCCAAAGAAGTCAATTCTTCCTACGGGGTGCTTTCGGTCTTCCTCGACGTCATACACTTCGACTACTTCTTCCTTCTCAAGAAGTTCGATTCGCGGCTTCCCGAACACGACCTTCGCTACGTTCCACGCTTCGAGTTGATACGGGCTGAATACATTTTGGATGATATCAAGGATTTCCTTGCGCTATTGTACAGCGTCGATCCGCAGGCCGATTGGAAGAAGATCCTCGAAGTGCTCAAGGAGTACCGCGGCTCCGAGATCGTTTCGAGCTCCGACTGGCACAAGCTGCTCCGTTTGCTCGTGGACGTCCGGCGTTCGCGAGTATTCGAGCTCTTCGTTCGCCACGCCAGCAAGGATCCGTTCTACAAAGTGAAGGCGGTTATCTCGCGGGCGCAGGTGGTCGAGGACTATTTGTCGAAGTTGAAGACCCAAACCGAGCTTACCGTTCAGAAGCTGGTGCGTCAGCAGTACGAGCAGACAGTCGAAAAATACACCAGTGCGGTTTTTGGCACTACGGCAGTCTCCCGCACCAAGAACTACACTGAAAAGAACAATGTGCTCTTCACGCAGCGGATGCTCGGCGGGTTCCTCCACGTGGCTCCGATCAACTATCTCCAGGCTTTCATGCTCGATTACTTCCGGAAGGACATTCGCGAGCTCGTTGATCTGCTCATAGTCCGCGGCCGCTGGTCGACCCCGTTGATGTCGCAACAGCTCTCCGAGTCGTTCCATGTCCTGCTTCAGGTCTGCGACGATATCCAAGAGTTCGACGACGAGCTGGCTGAAGAAGGCGAGCTGGGCGCACGCATCAAGAACCTGATGTGGAAGTCCGATAGAGACAAGATGGCGCTCAAGCCCCTTCGTCAGATCCTCAAGGAGCTCAACGAACAGGCTATGGGGCTTCTCCAGCGCACGGCCCGGAACCTGGTCATCATGGGCAAGAGCCTCAAGATCGTCCTGGACGACTACGACAAACCGAATCGTGAGCTGCTGGTCAACTGGAAAGAGGTCGAGAACATTTCAGGCGGGACCATCCGAGCCAAGATCGTCGACGTCTACAAGAAGATCTACTACTTCATTCAGCTCATTCAGCTCTTCGTCAAGAAGGATCAACCCAAATAAAAAGGGGCGGCGCCCCGGCGTGCGACCTGCCCCTCTTGTACGAGACCTCCCCAGTCTTGAGCGCTGAAGAGTCAGTGGTATTCACTACATGGCCTTTTTTGCCGCCTCGGCGGATCCAAACTTCAGTCTAATGCCGATCGTGTAGTCGAAATAGTTGTGCCACCACTGATCAGACAGAGTGACCGCCATGTTGTCGCTCAGAAAGTAGTTGATGCCGCTGTATTGCGCGAACCCTAATCCTGCGTAATAGGGAGGAGCAATAATATCAAAAGCAGCTCCGAGACCAACGAACACGTCGAACTTCCCGAGAATCTTGCCGAAGTCTCCCGGTAATCCACGGAAGCCGACGTGGACAGTACCAAACCCACCGACTCCGATGTCCACTCCGGTACCGCCAGCCCCCGCATCGAGTCCAAATCGACCGCGCGCCGCCACACCGAAATCGAGCGGCAGGTAGTCTCCAACCCGATACTTGGCAACTAGGAACTCTACACCCGGGTATGCTGCCAAACTGAAGGACGAGTAATAGAATCCCCCACCAACGTCGACTCCGACCGCCACGTTCCCCGGTTTGTAGTTGCTGGTAAGACCAGAAGCTGACTGAGCGAAGAGAGCGCTCGGGACGGCCACAACGAGCGCGACGGTGAGAAGCAGGAGCACCAATGTCTTTTTCATTCTATACCTCCGTTTCCTGAACGCCGAACATTCAAGCTCGAAATTCGGTGATGAGAAACATTAAATCATGAGTGACTCGTTGTCAAGAATTAGTCGTCGTTCGGTCTGCTACGCTTTCCGCTTAATCAGATTCAAGAACTCGAGTCGAGTCGCCTGATCGGCGTGAAAGCTCCCGAGCACCGAAGAGGTCGTCATGAGTGAGTTCTGCTTTTCGACACCTCGCATCATCATGCACAGATGTTGACATTCCATCACGACGCCGACGCCCTCGGCGTCGACCGCGTCCATGATCTGCCGCGCTATCTGCGCCGTCAGGCGTTCCTGGATCTGGAGACGCCGTGCGAGACCGTCGACGATTCGTGCCAGCTTGCTCACGCCGAGCACACGTTTTCGGGCGATATAGCCGATGTGGCACCGTCCGAAGAAGGGAAGGATGTGGTGCTCGCAGAGGCTGTAAACCTCGATGTCGCGGGCGATGATCATGTTGTTGGCTTCCGAGGCAAATATCGCTCCGTTGATAATCTCTCCGGGGTCGCTTCGGTAGCCGCTCGTGAGAAAATCGTAGGCCTTTGCGACACGCATGGGGGTGCGAACGAGACCCTCACGGCTCGGGTCTTCCCCGATCTCGATCAGGAGCTCGCGAACAAGCTCCTCTACGCGCTTCTGATTCATCTTGTCATCTCCAGTTTCTTGCGCACGATTGCGGTTATCTCAGGGTATTCTTCCAGCTGCTGCTCCGGCTCTTCGAAGATCTCTCGCAGCGGTGCCCCGGTGCCCGGAAGGACGATCGTCGGGTCGATTTCCAGGAGGCATAGCGAGAGAAACGGCCTCTCGAGGATATGCGGATCGGGAACGAGGAGCCCGTCGTCCTCTATGAGCGAATCCCCGAAGAGCAGAATGTCGAGATCGATCGAGCGGGGAGCGAACTTATCCGAACCGCGTATCCTCCCGAGTCGCTCTTCGATCATCTTGAGGCTCGACCGCAGCGTCTGCGGGCGCGCGTCGCACTCGAGGCGCCACACTCCGTTTGCATAGGGTGCCTGTTCGGGGCGCCCTATCGGCGCGGTTCGGTAGAACCGGGACGAGGCTGCTACCGCGAGCCCAACATTCGCGAGGGCGTCGAAGGCGGCGGGGATGTATCGAGCCGGATCGATGTTCGATCCCACTCCGAGATAGACTGTCGTCATTCTCGCCGCGCCAAGGTCTGCACTACTGCTGCCTCGCGCGTAGGATTTCGACTCCAACGCTTCGAGCGAATCGAAGAGCTCCCGGCTTGTCCACTGCTACCTCAACGGCAACCACCGGCGGGTTCGTGAGACACTCGCGTGCAATCTCTTCGGCGAGCTTCTCCACGAGGAAGTAGGAAGAAGACTCTACCAGGCCTATGATGCGGTTCTTGATCGTCTTGTAGTTCACCGTATCGTCGATGTTGTCGCTCAAGCCGGGTTTTCGCAAGTCGGCGAAAAGGGTGATGTTGATGAGCACATCCTGTTTGTTCTTCCGTTCATCAGGGTTGATCCCGACAATGCATCGAAGCAGAAGATCCTTGATCCGGATGCGGTCGAGCCCCTCGGTGACTCCGCGAGCCTCCGACGCACGGCCTTCGAGCTCTCTACGATCCATAGAAACTCCCCCTCAAATGGCGTCCCCCGTCTACCCATATGGTCTGGCCCGTGACAAATGCATTTCCGGCGAGGAACAGGACGGCATCTGTGACCTCTTCGAGCGTGCCAAAGCTTCGAAGCGGATTGGTGTCGCGCAGCCGCTCGAGGTAGCTTTCATCCTCTCCCGTGGGAGGGAGAACCAGACCGGGAGCCACGGCGTTGACGCGAAGGGTCGGGGCAAACTCGGCTGCGGCCATCTGGGTCAGCGTGTGCAGCGCCCGTTTGCTGACTGCATAGGCCACGTGATCCCGATCGTTGTCGGCGATCCGAGTGTCGAGGAAATTGATGATAGACCCCGGGCTGCCCTGTCTCTTCACGATTCGGTAGAACTCCTGCATCAAGGTGAACGGTCCGAGGCTGTTGACGGCAAGATTGCGTCGGAAATCCTCCTGCTCGACGCTCTCCAGTCGTGCCTTCTGAAAGATGGAAGCCGAGTTGACGAGAATGTCGAGCCGTCCTGTCAGCGTCAATGCCTTTTCGATCACCCCTCGAGCCTCGGCCTCGAGGCCCAGGTCCGCCTTGATCGCCGTCGAACGGACTCCACGGGCGGCAATTTGATCGACTACCTCACCGGCCTGATCGACCGAGGTCCGGTAGTGAACGATGACGTCGACGCCCTGTTCGGCGAGTGCAAGTGCGACAGCGCGTCCGATCCGCCGTGCAGCGCCGGTTACCAGTACGGTCTTCCCGGACAGATTCATGTACACAAATGTAGTACGGAAGTCGAACCGAAATAAAGTACCTCTTGAACTGACTTCGAAACGACATTACATTAGGTACAAAGGACGGTGGATAACGATGACGCATATAAAATCTGCCCTGGAGATCGCTCTCGAGCGGACCGAAGGGGTCACCGGCGACCCGGAGAAGCTTGCCGAAGACAATATGGTCAAAGAGGGGAAACGGATCGCCTCCTCCTTTCTCAGCATTTCCGAAGACACGACGGAAACCGATATGAAAGAGAAGCTCAAGGCGTACAGTGGCAAAGAGCTGAAGTGGGTGAAGGAGGGCGTCTACCAGACGCTCGTGGCCAACATCGTTCTTCCGCTCGATGAGAACTACCGGGAAAAGCTCAACGTCATAAGTCGCGGCCTCCCGGAAATCGTTCCCGATAAGAAACGCCTGTCGATGATATTCGACCAGCTCACGAAGTTTTTCGACCAATATCTGGAAAACAAAAAGGCAGTTCGAACCCAGCTCGAGCAGCAATTCGCACCGCGCTTGCGGCAGCGCGAGGCTCAACTGTCAAAACAGATGGGGCAGAACGTCCGGCTCAACCCGATGCAGGACCCCGAGTTTGCGAACGCGCTCCAGAGAAATCTCGGAAGTCTCGAGGAACGCTACCAGACCGCTCTGGCCGATCTGAAAAATGAGCTGCGTAAAATGTTCGAGCATTCCAATTAGGCTTACTCATCGGATTTCTCAATGACTCCGCTCCCTTCCGCTCCTTGTCATTGCGGGTCGGATGTTCTATAACAGACGGACCACACCACACAATCAACGTTCACGAAGGAGAATTAGATGGCGACGGAAAAGACGTTCGCGATGTTCAAACCTGGAGTCCTGCAGCGGCGAGTCGTCGGTGAGCTCTTGAGCAGAATCGAGAAGAAAGGCTTCAACATTGTTGCCTTGAAGCTCATGAGGATATCTACCGAGCTCGCCGAGTCCCACTACGCGGAGCACAAAGAAAAACCATTCTTCCAATCACTCATCGATTACGTCACCTCCGGGCCGGTCGTCGCCATGGTTCTCGAGCGGCAGGACGCCATAACAGTGTTGCGGACCGTGGTCGGCGCAACGAACCCCGACAAAGCCGAACCCGGAACGATTCGAGGTGATTTTGGCGTTACCACCGAGCGGAACCTCATTCACGCTTCCGATTCCCCCGAAAGCGCCGCACGAGAGATCAGCCTGTTCTTCCAGAAGGAGGAGATCGAGGTATTCGAGGACGGAAATGCGAAGTGGTTTTAATCCGGACACCGTTCCGACCTGGGATCTTTCGGAGGCCTATCCTGGCTTCGATTCGCCGGAGTTCATTGACGCGAAGCAGCGCCTGCGCGACAAGATCGCATCGCTTTCTTCGGTCTTCGGCGGCAGTCCGGTCGTCGCAGAGAGCTTAAAGGACTATATCGGGCTCTACAACGAGGCCTCCGATCTGTACGAGGACCTATTCGCGTTTGCCTACACGCAGTTCTCGGCCGATACGCGCAGTGAGTCGGCGCAGAAGGAGATCGGAAAGCTCGAAGAGATCGGCCTCTCGTTCAAGGATGTGGGGGTGCGTTTTCGCGCTGCACTGGCTGAAGCCGAGTCCAACAAGCCAGGCGCCGTGGGAGAGGCGAGCAGTGATCCCGAGCTCGCCGAATACCGGTTCTTTCTCCTCGAGCAGCTCGAGCTCTCACGGAGACAAATGAGTCAGGCGGAGGAGTCGCTCGCGGCGGATCTCTCCCGCGCTGGGGGCGATTCATGGGAGCGGCTTCAGGAGGCAGTCTCCTCCACTTTGAGTTGGCTTTGGGACGAGCAGACGGGCGAGCGGAAGACGGTCATAGAACTGCGAAGCCTTGCGATGGATCCCGATCGAAAAGTGCGAGAGCGTGCCTACGAAAAAGAGCTCGAGGCCTGGAAATCAGTTGAGGTTCCGATGGCCTTCTCACTGAACGGGGTCAAAGGCTTCTCGACCACGCTCAACACCAGACGCGGCTATTCAAGCACTCTCGCCAGATCTGTCCGACAGAGCCGTATCAGCGAGGCGACTCTCGATTCCCTTCTCCAGGCGATGCGTGAATCCCTGCCGATGTTCCGTCGTTACTTTCACACAAAAGCCGAGATCATCGGCGTCAAACAGCTCGCCTTTTTCGATCTCTTTGCTCCGGTGGGCGACGACGTCGAGAAGTGGCCATTCGAGAAGTCAAGAAAGATGATCGAAACGCAATTCGGCGCCTTCTCGTCCGAGATGGGGGCAATGGCGACGAAGGCATTCGAGAAGCGGTGGATCGACGCTCGTCCCCGCGAAGGCAAGGTCGGCGGCGCCTACTGCATTAGCTTCCCGCTCACCAAATCGAGTCGAATCCTCTGCAACTACAGCGGAACTTTTTCGGACCTCACCACCGTTGCCCACGAGCTCGGCCACGCGTTTCACCACGAGGTGCTCAAAGACGCTTCATCGATTCATCGTCAATATCCGATGACGCTTGCTGAGACTGCATCGATCTTCGCCGAGAATATCATATACGGCAAGGCACTCGAGACAGTTCCTCCAGCACAGCAGATTACCGTGCTCGAGGAGTTCCTACAGGGCGCATCGCAGGTAATCGTCGACATACTCTCGCGGTTTCTCTTCGAGCAGAGTGTGCTTGATAGGCGATCCGAGGGCGAGCTCTCCCCTCGGGAGCTCTGCGACCTCATGCTTGCGGCTCAGCGGGAAACCTACGGAGACGGACTCGACGAGGCGAGGCTGCATCCCTACATGTGGGCGGTGAAAAGCCACTACTATCGGCAGGATCTCGCCTTCTACAACTTCCCCTATGCGTTCGGTCTGCTGTTTGGCCTCGGCCTCTACTCCCTCTACCTCGAGGAAGGGGACGCTTTCGCGGCCAGGTACCGCGGAGTTCTCGAGATGACCGGACGAGCCTCGGCAGAAGAGGTGACGCGAAGCGTGGGCTTCGATATCGAGAAGCCGGACTTCTGGCGTTCCGGAATCGAGGTCGTTCGCCGTCGCGTAGATCGGTTCGTCGAGCTGGGCAAGAAAGGGAACGGAGCGTAGCCATGAGCGCCAGGGTCGGTGTCATCAGCGCGGGAGCCTGGGGTACCGCAATCGGCCTGGTACTTGCGCGCAAGGGCTGCTCAGTCGAGATCTGGGATTTCGTCGACGGCGTCGTCGACGAAATCAACGGGCGTCACACCAACAACCGATATCTCTTCGGCGTCGATCTTCCGCACAATCTCAAGGCCCGGAGTGACATTCGGAAAGTCGCGGACGGGAAAGACTGTCTATT
>Ga0307440_1001521_pt1 | contig 11198 bp, 9 predicted proteins | sample SalMarWE160410MG_FD_202150 | JGI IMG/M metagenome (GOLD analysis project Ga0307440, IMG submission 202150) | Salt marsh sediment microbial communities from the Plum Island Ecosystem LTER, Massachusetts, United States - WE1604-10 | ecosystem: Environmental > Aquatic > Marine > Intertidal zone >... | reverse complement strand
CCGGAATATAAACGGGGAGAAAACTGTAAAGAACCCATTATTTCAGAATATTATCACAACACGGAAAGTTGATTTCCTAATAGTATTCATGCACAACAATCAAACAGAATCATGTCCCCATATTTACCCCGATACAGTTTAGGGCCTGTTCTTTTTGAACAGGCCCTAAGCTCTTTTGGGGACATGGTACTTCCCATGGTGTTTTTAAGCGGCACGAGTTTCCTGGGACATGAATGTCAGCAACTTTGGTATTGCTCTTGATAAAGATCGAGAAGGTTCAATTTTTCCAGAACAGCAGACGGTGTCAACATCGTTACTTGCACGACACCCGGCAATCTGCCGATCTGAATATCACCGGTAATCGTAGCACGATTCTTGACTTCCGCAATGGAATATCCTGTCAGTGCGGCCATCCTCGTTAATCCATTGGCTGTCGCTGCGTTCAGGTCCGCACCGGAACCGACTACCTGTAACGGATACACATCTGTTTCGATCTGGAAACCGTAGCTCTTGGTAAGCCGAGCTGCCTCATTCTTTTCTTCTTCCGTATAAGGGCGAGCAAGCAATGGCAGATTCTCGCTGCACGGCAACACAATGGGTCCGTCAATGACCAGACCTTTGATCACCTTAACCTCGATGATGACTTCTGCGGAAACGTCTGTCGTATGGCCGGCAACCTCGCCATCACCCATCATGGCATGAACATCACCGACATAGATTCCTGCCTGAGCGACCTTCACCGGAACAATAACCATCGCACCTTCAGCGACCTCATTAATATCCATATGGCCATCGGTGCGCTGCAATAGCTGTTCCTGGGTGAGGGCATATTTGTGGGGAGCGTCGATCAAAAAACTGCCAAAGTCGCCGGCATTGTGTGATGACGGTAATGCTACAGCCGGGCAGGATCCGATATTGCCCACCATGGGATGAACACGCGCCAGGACTCCCGATAAATCACCCTTGGCCAGCAGATTTGATGAATACTGACATGAGCCGGTCGGAATTGCGCTGAATTGCTCCGCCTGGCGAGCAATATCTTCCGACATCTGGGGTGGCACGGTAACGCCGATGGTTCTCTCGGCGTTAAATAACATGGTATAGCCATTGTCTAAGTGGAAGGGTTTAACAGGCGTCTTGCATGCTTCACATTTGATGGCGTCTTCGCCGATGCCTTCAAGATATGTCTTCGGGTTGATCAGTCCACAGCCAGGACACTGCTTGGCGACGAAAGGGTCGCCAACGAAATTACCTTCCAGAAAACTATCGGTTCCTGATGTCGTAGCCATTGATAATATATTAATCTTTTTAATCTTGAGACAGACGCTGTCGCCGATTTCAGCGCCTTCGACAGCAATGGGGAGGGTTACTTCGTGCCCACTGGCATAATCAGGCGTAATCATAGCGCCCCAACACCCCGGTGAAACGCAGGCCACAATCATACCACCGTCTGCGACCGGGCCGGCCATCGGTTCTTTCGGGTCCAGGACCCAAGCCATTTTTGATGTGTGTACAATACGATTGGTCATCTTCAGACCTCCATTATTTGTTATGGAAAATAGTTGACTCAGATACCAAAAGAGTCTACCCCATAGGCTACAAGGCGCGAGCCTTCTTTCGCGTCGTTTTGAACGATTTTGTCTGTAGGTCTGTATATCTTCACAACCAGAGCAGATGAAAAGTGATTTTAAAACATATCACCTTCAATATACCGGCATATCAGTCGAGAATGATTGATAAACATATCCGTATTATTTTGGACATTACATCAGATGATTATTGAATCATGTGCTAAAGAAATTGCCATCAGGGAGAACATATTTTTCAACCTATATGTAACAACACCAAATGCTATTGTTACCCTAGAATTCTATCAAAGAATAATTGTAATAACAAATTCCATCCTTCTTCCGACTGATTTTCTGGCATACAAAACAGCTTATCCATCCGAAATATTTCAGATCATAAAGCTGAATGCGTTCTGTCTCTGCGCCTATTGAAGCAGCTCCTTTTAGAAAATTTTTAAGCAAGGTAACGGTGTTCAATTTCTTTCTTCCTGGACTTCTATAAAAGCCAGTACTTTTATTTTTTCTTTCTCCATAGTTATGTTTTGTACACAAATCTTAAAACTCATAAAAAAGAAAAAGGGTATGAGCAAATGAGAATTTCAAAAAAGGACGAAAAGTCGGCACCTTTTGAGCCGATTATTCGAAAAACTGCATCGCTTTAAAAAAGTCTTCGTGGCTGAACCGAGAAATATTCAGGGCTAATAAACGAATTGAAGTCACGACATTATTTTGATAAGACATTGAAATCGTATATGAGCTTTCGTCCTTTCGGTCCAACTTTTTCCTTCCCCTCCCCTTCCCAATAGGTCATTATGGGCTATACTAAGTCATGGATAATGTGCTCAACGATTTGCTCCCAAAACAATAAGCAGAATACTATTATGAAAGTACATGCAATTTCCATAAGCCCGCGCAAAGGCATGCGCAAAACCAATGTGGATTCGGCCAATCTGGTTGTCGATTTCGGCCTGGAAAAGGATGCCCATGCCGGTAAATGGCACCGGCAGGTCAGCTTCCTGGCCCAGGAGAGCATCGACACCATGCGAGACAAGGGTCTCGATGTGGTGGCCGGCAACTTCGCCGAAAATATCACGACAATGGGGATTGACCTGCTCAGTCTACCGGTGGGTTCACACCTCGAAGTCGGGGACACCGAGGTGGTTATCTCACAGATCGGCAAGGTCTGTCACCATAAGTGCGCTATTTTTCATCAGGCCGGCGACTGTGTTATGCCTCGCGAAGGGATATTTGCGGTGGTCATTCGCGGCGGGACCATTGCTGTGGGCGATCCTATCAGCATCCCGGGCAGACACTCAGCCTCGGCAGGAATCATAGGTACGGCAGCGGTTGAAAATGAGCTGGGCGAAGGGCTGAAGAAAACGCTCACGGCCGCCTGGAACCCTGCCTTTATCCGTTTCGATCGGCTGAATGCCAAAGAGGATAATCTTCAGGAGATCCTAAAAGATGTTATAGAGCTGCAATGTATCGATCACTGTTTAATCTACGATCCTTCCGGGAGACATCAGCTGGCCATGATGGATATCGGTGCCGAGAAGGTTGGGATGGACAGCTATCGAAAAGAAAAAACAACCATCCATTACTGCAAGACCCTCGCGGATATGGAGGGGCTAAATTAAGGAGGCGAGATGTTAAAGAAATTAGGAATTGTTATTGTTCTTTTGATTGCCATACAATTTTTCCCCTATGGAAAAAACCATACGAATCCGGCCGTGGTCGGAGAGCCGCATTGGGATAGTCCTCAAACACAAAAAACCTTTTACCGTGTCTGCGGCAATTGCCACAGCAATAAAACAAAATGGCCCTGGTACAGTTCCATCGCCCCGGTTTCCTGGCTGGTTCAAAGCGATGTCGATGAAGGCCGGCAACACTTCAATGCCTCCATGTGGGGACAGCAGAAGATGAACAGAGGGCAAGATGCTGCAGGCGAAGTAGGAGGAGGAGATATGCCTCCATGGTACTATGTGCTCGGCCACCCGGAAGCCAAACTCTCGGACAGCCAAAGAGCCACCCTGGCAAAAGGCCTTAAGGCGACATTCGGCGAAGAGGGAAAGTAGAAAGCAAAGAGCCTTCGGTGGACGCCACGGCCTTCCTGGCCGTGGCGACGGCCAGCCCCACCCCACTGCGGCTGCGTATCCAGTCCTGATGGACGAGGATATAACCTGCAGCCAAAAGACGTTTGCTAAAACTAGCTCCGTTTTTTGCAAGCGGTCGGCAATTGCCGTCCAATTCGATGCCTGCCAGATGAACGGCACCCCCCCTGCTTGTCCAGGTATTCCGTGGGGGGAAGTGTATATAAAATCCTTTCTTTATAGAGTAATATCAAACTACTAAAAAAAAGGGGCGCCTGAGCGCCCCAAAGTTTATCGTTAACAGCAGTGAGATTGTTAGAGCGGGAGTTTTCCGTCCAGCATCTCTTTCATGATCTTGTCGTAGGCCATGGTCTTGCCCTGCGGCTTTTCATTTTTCAGCTTCGGCCAGGGCGCACCCGGTTTATTGTACCAATATTGCGGGTCTTTCTCCGGGTTGAGCTTCGGACCGCACTTGCCCTGCAGGCCGGAGCGGCCGATACGCTCCATGATACGATCCTGGGCCTTGGCCAGATTGTCCAGTGCCGTTTTTGGGGTTACCTCGCCGGCGACGGCTTCTCCGATGTTTTGCCACCAGAGCTGAGCCAGCTTAGCGTAGTCAGGAACGTTCAGGCCGGTTGGGGTCCAGTACTTGATGCCCGGACCGCGGAAAAACTGGATCAGCCCGCCGTATTTCGATCCATCAGGATCGTCGAACGACTTGTCCATAACGGTGCTTTTGCGAATAAATGTCCAACCCACATGGGACTTTTTCGCGTCCACGGTCTTGCTGGTGACGAACTGCGCATAGAGCCAAGCGGCCTGGGTGCGTTTCACCGGGACATTTTTCAAAAGCGTCCATGAACCTTCGTCCCGATAGCCTGCTTTCATACCCGGTTTCCAATACGGACCGTGGGGTGTCGGGGCCATACGCCACAGTGGCTTGCCGTCTTTATCCACCGTGTTGTTGCCCTTGCTCTGCGGCGCGAGCATGTTGGCGGCGAAGGCCGAATACCAGAAGATCTGTTGAGCGACGTTGCCTTTGGACAGGCTGGGCAGCGACTGGTAGAAGTCCATGCCCAATGCTCCCGGAGGTGCATATTCGCGTATCCATTCCATGTACTTGCGCAGGGCAAACTGGGCGGCATATCCGTTTGCCGATCCGCCGCGGCTCACGCTGGAGCCCACCGGACGGCAGCCATCATTGCGGATACCCCATTCATCGACCGGGTAGCCGTTGGGTATCCCCTTGCTGCCTGCACCGGCCATCCCCAGCCAGTCATCGGTAAAGCGCCAGCCAAGATCAGGTGCCTTCTTTCCGTAGTCCATGTGGCCAAATACTGCCTTGCCGTCGATTTCCTTGACATCATTTTTGAAGAAGGCGGCAATGTCCTCATAGGCCGACCAGTTCAGAGGCACGCCCAGGTCGTAGCCGTATTTCTCTTTAAACTTCTTTTTCAGATCGGGCCGGTCGAACCAGTCCTTGCGGAACCAGTACACATTGATGAAAGACTGATCAGGCAATTGCCAGAGTTTGCCGTTGAATCCACGGGATTTCAGCCCGGTTGCATCTTCCAGGCCCAGGAAGTCCTTCAGGTCGAAATACGGATCGGTGACTTTCTTGCCTTCATTTGCCATCCAGTCCGTCAGGTTTCGCGTATACGGATAGCGCGCATGAAACCCGATGAAATCGTCGTCATTGATATAAGCGTCGTAAATGGGTTTTCCAGTTTGCACCTGCGTTTGCAGCTTTTCGACCACATCGCCTTCCTGGATCACGTCGTGAACCACATGGATGCCCGTGATATCCTCGAAGGCCTTGGCCAGGGTTTTGGATTCATAGGCATGGGTGGGGATGGTTTCGGAAACCACCTTGATGGTCATGCCTTTGTACGGCTCGGCTGCCTTAATGAACCATTCCATTTCCTTGAGCTGATCGGCCTTCGACAATACCGATGGCTGGAACTCCTTGTCGATCCATTTCTTGGCTGCCGCCACCTGGTCCGCCGGCAATTGGGCGGATGACATGGTGGGGACGGCCAAGACCGCCAGCGAGGATGCGACCGCGCAACTCAAGAGAACGTTTCGCAACTTACCTTTCCTTGTTGTACCGTTCATAAGCCTCCTCCAATTTCGGCCTTCTAATTCACGCCGGTTACCGGCCCGCGGCATCGGTGTGAAGGCCAATACACCAGATGACGCGTTTTAACAAAACTTTTAGTACGTTACCCTCTGCATTCTTGTTTTTTCAAGAAAGCAGATTGTCTAGAGGTTTTTATCCAGCTCTTTTTAGCTGGGTTAGTGCCTTATTCTCCAAGACTTTCACAAAAAGAAGAAAACGCAAATTTATTTTGATACCAATGAGGTAACAATTTATTCCAAGTCGCTTACACCCCCTTGTGAGGTGTTATGTATACTCAGCCCCAGCGCATCACCGCCACCATCCAGATCAAGGAAATCCCGAAGGCAAACCAGAGGCTGGCTGTGATCAGCGCGAGCCAGGCCAGGTGGATATAGGCGCTCACCACCAGTCCGATGAACAGGCGGTCGCCGGGCGTAGTCGGGATCGGCAGAAATCCCCGTCGTTCAGGGCTGGGTGCCATGCTCTGCCAAACTGTCATCGCAATCAAAATAACTGCTATTACAATGAAAAAAATAGCCGTCGGAACGGTCCAGACCATCCATTTAAGACCCATGATGTTCTGCTCCTTTCAGATTACACACGGCCGAGCGCAAAGCCCTTGGCGATGTAGTTGCGGACAAAATAAATCACCAGCCCTCCCGGGATGATCGTCAACATACCGGCAGCGGCCAGCAGGCCCCAATCGAGCCCGGAGGCGCCGACGGTGCGTGTCATGACCACGGCAATCGGCTTGGCCTGGGTTACCGTGAGGGTGCGGGCAAAGAGCAATTCGACCCAGGAAAACATGAAACAAAAAAAGGCCGTCACCCCAACCCCTGAACGGATCAAGGGGATAAAGACGGTAATAAAAAATCGCGGCAGAGAGTATCCGTCAATAAAGGCGGTTTCATCAATCTCCCGCGGAATACCGGACATGAAGCCCTCAAGAATCCACACCGCAAGAGGGGCATTAAACAGCGTATGGGCCAACGCCACGGCGGTGTAGGTATCGAGCAATCCCAGGGCCGAGTAAAGCTGGAAAAACGGTAATAAAAATACCGCCGCCGGGGCCATGAGGTTGGTCAGCAGCCAGAAGAACAGGTGCTTGTCGCCTAAAAATCGGTAACGCGAGAAGGCGTAAGCGGCCGGCAGTGCAACGACGAGACAGATAATCGTGTTGAGGCTGACATAGGCGAACGAGTTAACGTATCCCATATACCATGACGGATCGGTAAAAATTGTCATGTAGTTGTGGAACGTGGGGTGCGCCGGATAATACGCCATGCGGGACATGATATCGTGATTGTAGCGCAGCGACATATTGAGCATCCAATAAATCGGCAGCATCAGCACGGACAGATAACCAATAAGCAAGATGGAACGCGTTTTGAATTTCATTGTTTTTCTCCCGTCCCGGCCCTGAGCAGCACCTGATAGAAGACGTAACAGAAAGCCAGCACGATCAGAAAGTAGATTATCGAAAAGGCGCCTGCCCGACCGACGTCAAATTCGCCGACAGCCATCTTGACCAGGTAGATGGATAGAAATGTCGTCGAGTCCCCGGGCCCTCCGCCGGTCAGCACGAAGGGTTCAGTATAGATCAAAAAGCTGTACATGAATCGGAGCAGTATCGCGATGGTCAGCACACCGCGCATTTTAGGCAGCTCGATGTAGAAAAATACGGCCCAGCGCGACGCCCCGTCGATGCTGGCCGCCTGGTAGTAGGCGTCCGGAATCGAGCGCAGTCCTGCATACGCCAGGAGGACCACCAACGGCGTCCAGTGCCAGACCTCCATCATCATCACCGATATCCAGGCTTCCATCGGCACGGTCGGATAATCGAAATGAATGCCCAGCGTATGGTCGATGAAACGTCCCAGCAAACCGATGTCCGGCCGGAGGAAAATCACCCAGATTGTACCGATCACGTTCCAGGGGATGAGCAGGGGCAAGGCGATGAGGACGAGCGCCGTCGAGGTTTTCCAGCCGCTCTTCCTGGGCATGGTCAGAGCGACGAATACCCCCAGCGGCAGCTCGATAAGCAAGACCAGGCCGGAAAAAATGAATTGGCGCACCAGGGCATCGTGAAGCCGTGAATTGTGCAGCATTTCGCGGTACCATTCCATCCCGACGAATATGCGATGGGCGGGATCGAAGATGTCCTGAACCGAGTAATTGACCACCGTCATCAGGGGAATGACAGCATTAAAGGCGACCAGCAGGACGACCGGCAGCACCAGAAACCAGGCCTTGTTGTCCGACCATTTTTCCATACCTTCCTCCCCTATGCGATGAGCCGTTGGTCGGCGAAAAGTTTGGTTCGCTCAACAGGAAACTGCACCCAGGCCTTATCAGTCGGCACCGGTTGCTCTTCCCGCAGACGGGCCTGCACACTGTAACCATTGAGTGCTGCGGTCAGTATTTTGAAGCTGCCCTGGTCTTCCACGGTTTTGACGGTAACCGGCACCGCGTTTTCCACGGGCGTTGCGTGCACTTTCAGGTGCATGGGCCGGATGCCCAACTCCAACTCTCCGCTGCTCCGGGACCCCAGTTCGGCGATTTCCGGTGCCAGGGCTATGGTCACATCCTCGACCCGGGCATGATGCCCCTCAATGGTGCAAGGCAAAAAATTCATGCCGGGGCTACCGATGAAATAGCCGACGAATTTGTGCTGGGGATTCTCCACCAGTTCCTCCGGAGTGCCAATCTGGACGATTTCCCCTTCGAACATCACGATCACCTTGTCGGCAAAGGTCAGGGCCTCCACCTGATCATGGGTGACGTAAATCAGGGTCAAGTTCAACTGATCGTGGATCTCCTTGAGCTTACGCCGTAGATGCCATTTCAGATGGGGATCAATGACCGTCAGAGGTTCATCGAAGAGCACGGCGGCCACGTCGCTTCTCACCAGCCCCCTCCCCAGGGATATTTTTTGCTTGGCATCGGCGCTGAGGTTGGCGGCCCTTCGTTTCAGGTCTGCTGAGAGATCGAGAATTTCGGCGACCTCCCGCACGCGCTGGTCGATGTCCGTTTTGTTCACACCGCGGTTTCTTAAAGGAAACGCCAGGTTGTCATAAACGGTCATGGTATCGTACAGCACAGGAAACTGAAACACCTGAGCGATATTGCGCTGTTCCGGCGTCAGGGTGGTGACGTCCTTGTCATCGTATAAGACCCGACCCCGGCTGGGTTTGAGCAGTCCGGAAATGACGTTGAGCAAAGTGGTCTTGCCGCAGCCCGAGGGTCCGAGCAGCGCATAGGCGCCGCCATCTTCCCAGATGGTGTCGATCTCTTTGAGTGCGTAGTCGTGCGGTCCTTTGGGCTTCGGGTAATAGGAGTGGGCGATGTGATCGAATGTAATGCGCGCCATGGCGTTGTTCCATTTAGGGTTGCACGATAGGGCCTGTGGCCGGAGGAGCCGCGACCAGGCGACCTTCACTGTCATATGCAAAAAGATAATTCGGGTTGATGAACACGGTGATCTCGTTACCGACGGAAAAAGGATGCACCCCTTCCTGCTGAACAACAAAAGCGCTTTTCCTGTGATGGGCGTGTATGAAGGTTTCCGAACCGTTGATTTCGGCCAGTTCCACCACGCCACTGATGGCGATGTCACTGCTGCCTTGACTACCGAGCGCCAGATGGTTGGAGCGGAAAGCAAAACGATAGTCGCCGGGGGCCAGGTCGGCCAGATGTCCTGTCAGGGGAACCTTGATGCCGTCACCCATGACAGCGTGGCCGTCGCCGACCTCACTGCGAAGATTGTTGATGGGCGGGTCGCTGAAAACCTCGGCGACTTTCAGTGTTTCCGGCCGCTGATAAACCGCCGGTGTATCCCCGGTCTGCAAGACCCGGCCCTCATCGAGGACCACGATATTGCCACCCAGCAACAGGGCTTCTGAAGGTTCCGTGGTGGTATACACGACAATGGCTGAGCGTTTTTTAAAAATTTCCTTCAACTCCACGCGGAGTTCTTCTCGCAATTTGTAATCGAGATTGACCAGGGGTTCATCCAGCAGCAAGAGCTCAGCATCCTTAACCAGGGCTCGGGCAATGGCGGTTCGTTGTTGCTGCCCACCGGATAATTCTGAGGGAATGCGGTCCAGCAGGTTCTCCAGATGAAGCATTTCAGCAGCTTCATGTACACGCCGGTCTATTTCCTTTTTCGGCATGCCGCTGATTTTAAGGGGCGAAGCAATGTTGTCATAGATTTTCAGGGACGGGTAATTGATGAACTGTTGATATACCATGGAAATGCTTCTTTTTTTCACAGAAACACCGGTCATATCTTTCCCGTTGATGACAATTTTTCCACTGGTAGGCCGATCCAACCCGGCCATGATCCGCAGCAGGGAGGTCTTCCCGGCAAGCGTCCGGCCCAGCAGTACATTGCGGGACTCATCTTCAAAGCAAAGATCGATTTTGCTCAGATGGGCTTCTCTCCCAACTACTTTAGTGACATCCTGAAGCTTCAAACTCATCGTTTCAGACTCCGATCCGTAAAGGCCGATATGGTATGAAAATGAGAAAGAGAAGTGGAACTTTTAATCAAAAACTAACATTCAACATGTATTTTCGCAAGTGAAAATTTACCAGTCTTCTATGAAAATTATTACAAAAACGCTTTCGCAAGTGAAACAATTGGGCAAAACGACAGCCCCAGTCAGCGGATCTATAAAGTATTTAGCGCCTTATCGGCGGTATCCGTCGTCAAATAACATACAGTTCTACTTCCGCGTCGGCGATGATTTTTGCAAGCCCGGCGGGCGGCCGACGGTCAGTGAACAGACAATCGATTTCGGAAATATTGCCCAGTCGGACCATGGCGTTGCGTCCGAATTTGGTGTGATCGGTCACCAGAAAAACCTTGCGCGAATTGTCGATGATCGCGCGGGCGGTTCGAACCTCACGGTAGTCGAAGTCCAGCAAGGCACCATCCAGGTCGATGCCGCTGATCCCGATGATGCCGTAATCCACCTTGAATTGATTGATAAATTGTATGGTCGCCTCGCCAATGATACCCTGATCTCGATGCCGGACCAGACCGCCGGCCACAATGACTTCAAAATTTTCGTTTGCGCTCATGATCGAGGCCACGTTGAGATTGTTGGTGATAACCCGCAGGCGGTTGTGGTTGCACAGGGCATGAGCGACGGCTTCCGTGGTTGTGCCAATATTGATGAACAAAGAGGTGTTGTCGGGAATATATTGAGCCAGCAGCTGGGCGATTTTCTGTTTTTCACGGAAACAGAGCACTTTTCTTTTATTATAGGCCACATTTTCCGTTGAAGTGACCATGGCTGCACCGCCATGATAGCGGAACAGGTGCCCTTTTTCGCTGAGCGTGTTGATATCCCGGCGGATGGTCTGGGGGGTCACCGAAAACGTCTGGGCCAGGGTTTCGATCGTCACGAAGCCCTG
>Ga0307440_1001520_pt1 | contig 11206 bp, 7 predicted proteins | sample SalMarWE160410MG_FD_202150 | JGI IMG/M metagenome (GOLD analysis project Ga0307440, IMG submission 202150) | Salt marsh sediment microbial communities from the Plum Island Ecosystem LTER, Massachusetts, United States - WE1604-10 | ecosystem: Environmental > Aquatic > Marine > Intertidal zone >... | reverse complement strand
GGTCTGAGTTCGACGGTTGTCTTCTATACCCCGGTTGAGGAACTCATCCAGCTCGTCAGCCGCGGGGATGATGATGACCCGCAGCGGATCTTCATCCTGGCCGAACTGCTTCGCTCAGAATCGCGAATCAGTCAGGCCAACGGACAGGATTTCGACGCGCACCAACGGCGCCTCAAGAGCCTGGCGCTCCATCTCGAATCGGCTCGTCGTGCGCCCAAGCTCGACCCGCGAGCCGCGCTTGAAGCCATACTTGACCTGCAGCGCGACATTCAGGAGGACGGGATGCCGGCCGAAACACAGGCCGACTTGTTCTTCTTTTTCGAGGACGCAGGGTACTTCCGCCATGCCCTGGATGCCATCAGGTCCTACCTGCGGTACTCCGAACGACCACAGGAGGTACGGCCTTATCTGGAGGCCTTCTGCCAACGAATGCTCGAATTGCCCCCGGAGCGACTGGCGAGCGGCGGGCTTTCGCCGGCTGAAGTGGAGACCGCTTTGAAAGAAGCGACCAAGAGCTGATCCCAACATGCCCTTCGACTTCGCCGCGGTGCCGAGATGGATACCCTGCGATGAAGAGCAATCACCGTTCGGACAGGCCAAGGTGGGGACTCAAGCCGCGCAAGTATCGGTGAGACATGTCTCGTCCTCTAACCCGCCCCACCCATCGACCGCCCCTTCTATTCTCGAACGCTCTGAGCAGAGTCGGCGATTCAAGCTGCTCACCAAGGGGGTCTGCCTGCCGCCGCAGCTGACGGGGTCTTCTTGCGCCCCGGCGGGCCAGAGGCTCTGGGCCAACCGGTTGGCGACATCCACTTGTGCATTTCTTCACAAGTGTCCTTAATATCCCATATCTCAAGGGGGCTATTCAAGCGCTCTCGGTGGTATCCTCCGGTGACCTCTTCCGGCCCGAACGACGCACGGAGCGATGCGTGAACCGAGTTAGACAGTCGATTTGGATCCTGGCCACGCTGATGCTGCTCGCCGCACAGGCGCAGCCTGGACCCGCGCCTGACTGGCGGGACATGGCCGACGGTATCAGCTACCAGATGTTCAATCTGGTCGGGCCGAACCGCGCTTATGTTGTACGCATGGACCGGGACAATCCTAATGTCACGCTCGATACCAGCCTGGCCAACAGCCGCCTGATAGATGGAAAAGAGACCGTCAGCCAGATGGCAAGTCGTTATGACGGAGCACTTGGATCCTGGGAGCCCACTTGGGGTGGGCGCAATGGGGTTGTGGCCGTCATCAACGGATCGTTTCACGACACAGAGAGCGGCCGGCCAGAGAGCGGGATGATTCAATCCGGCTGGTACATCAAACGCTACAACGACCTCGGCGGAGGCACCGGCTTCGCCTGGCGGCTGGATCGGAGTGCCTTCATCGGGGGATGTGTCAAGCACCCCGAGGACAGGCAGCTGGTCACCTACCTCAACACCGGCGTTCAACAGCAGATTACCGAGATTGATGAGAAGCGCCGGGGCGGCCTGGCCGTGTACACACCTCTCTATGATGTCCGAACCCATACGCCTGACAGCGGGGTGGAGGTCGTCGTTCAGCTCGAACAGCCTTTCACGATCCTCTCCTACCCGCTGATGGTCCGTGGCACTGTTCGCGCCATCCATGTCAACCAGGGCGACACATCCATCCCCTTCGACTCGGTCATCCTGTCGGCTGGGGGCGCAGCGGGCAAAACCCTGCAGGACAACGTCGAGATCGGAAGCCGCGTCGGGCTTTCGACGTACATCCAGCATTTCAAGAGTGACTGCCGCACCTCCGATGGCGACAGCTGGAATGAAACCTACGCCAGCCTCTCCGGCAGCTTCCCGTTTCTGATCGACGGCGAGATTCAGACCTTCAGCGCCTCCGGCGCTACGACGCGTTCGCCCCGGACAGCGATCTGCTTCAACGATGACTACGTCGATTTCGTGGTTGTTGACGGGCGCAACCCAGGCGTTTCCGAGGGCATGACCATCAACGAGCTGGCCCACTTCTGCCGCGACCGGTTGGATGCCAATTGGGGGATCAACCAGGACGGCGGCGGATCGACCGCCCTGTGGCTGGACGGGAAAGTCGTCAACCGCCCGTCGGACGGTCACGAACGCGCCGTCGCCAATGGCGTGATGATGGTCGAGGTCAAGCCGCCCGAATTCTCCACCGCCTATCACCCCGGGGACGTTGTGCAAACCGATCAGCTGCTCGATTTTCGGCTCGGCCCCGGAGACAACTACCGCGGCCGGTCCGATCTGCCAGAAGGCGCCGAAGTCACCATCGTCCATCATCTCAACGGTCTTGACGGCGTGCGTGCGACTGGCGACAACTGGTGGAAGGTGTCATACAACGGCGAACTTGGCTGGGTGCCGGAAAGCGCGATCAGCCTGGTGGCGGCGGCACCTCCTCCTACGCCCATCGGCGACGGCCAGATTCAGCCCATCCCTCCGCAAGATCCCATCGATTCACTCTTCGCCAATCCGGCATGGCTCCTCAAACAAGGATGGCCAGCCCCGCTGCCGTGGGTCCCTTAGGCAGGCTCATCTCTCACTGCAATCCAAATCGACCGCAGTAATCGGATTCGTCGCCCACAGTGACCGTGTAGGCTGTCGTGCCTTCGATTTCTTCCAGCGGATAGCTGGCCAGATCACCGGCCACCGACTCAAGCCGCATAAGGGCTTCGGCTTGGACCCAGCGGTAGGACGGCCAACCGACCCGCTGCTGTCGATCGCGCAGGGCCTGCAAGCCGCATGCCATCCCGGGAAGGAGATCGTCGCGGGCATCCGGCGGGAGCTGGTCCAACCTGGAGACCAAGTCGGGGACGGCGTCGGCCGATAGGGTGGCCAAGTAGGCGGCATCCAATTCCCCAGCCCGGGACGGGTTGGCGAAATTCTGGCGCACGATGAACGCGTCCACATTGAGCAGGTTTAGGGTCAAGCAGAATCCGATCGCTCCGGCAGCACAGGCCACAGCAAATGCGCGCAGCCGACCCGCCAACAGCAAGCCGAGGAAGGCCAAGAAGAGAACACCCATCCATAGGATGGCCACATGCGTGTACGTTCGCAGCCGGCTGAAACCGTAGGCTTCTTCATACAGCAGCAGCCGCATGAAGGCTGATGTCAAGATCACCCCGGTCAGCAGGACGAGCAGCCCGCTCAGGGCGTTGAAACTCTGCACGTGGCTGCGCTGCTCGCGCCGGGTCCAGGCGCCGAGGGCGAGGATCATCCCCAACGTGAGCAGCGCCAGGAAGACCAACTCGGCGAAGCCCCTGCGAGCGTATTCAGCGTATGTGTACCCGGCGGCTGTGATGTTGGCCTCACCGCCAAAGAAATAGCGCAGCTGCACAACCACGAACAGGCCAAACAACAAATCTACTGCGCCGAGGACCACGGCCGCCTCGGTGAAACCCAGAAAAGGCGGCAGGAGCGGCTTGTCCTCTCCGATCAACTTGTAGCCATCGGATCGACGCAGGGCGACCACCAGGGCCCCCAGACTGAACAACCCAATCAACAAGATGACCGTCAGCCGGCCGAGATACTCGAAAAAACGAGCCAGGTCGAGCCAAGCCAGCGTCTGCCTGACGTAGTCGCCAAAGATCAGGTCGGCCGAGCTGAGCAGCACCAGGAAGGCAACCACGATGGGGAACGCGAGCAGCAGGCCACGCCCCACACCGGCAAGTGCCGACTGCGTCTGTCGTTCTTGAAACACCTGTGCCTGAGTTTCCGATAACACCGACCACGGCCGGAACCACGCTTCAACCGGTGGAAGCACCAGGCCCAAGCCAAAGTCGAAGAAGCCGAACGAAAGCAGATCCCCCTGCTGGTACACGCGCACCAGGAGCGCCAGACCGGCCAAAGCAAAGACTACGTCAAGGAAGACCGTCAGCGGTTCCGCCCGGAAGACCGGCAAGATGGAGAGCAGGAGCACGCCGGCTGCCAACGCCCATGCCACGGGCGCAGGAGACACGCCCTCTCTCCGACCTATGAAGAAGAGGGCGACGAGGCAAAGCCCGACCCAGACGGCGAAAGAGACCCCCAGCGGGCGTTTGAAGAAGAGGACCTCGAAGGCCACGCCCAAGACCAAGCCGGCCGCGGCCAGAGCCACCGGTTGGTGGAAACCGGACCCCTTCGGCTGGGATTCCTCATCGGGATGTTCGGGCTCGGCAGATGGCTTGGGCATACGATGCGCTCCTGGAGAGTCGGGTGGGAATCACCGGGCGGCCGCCTGCAGAATGCTGCCGCCCGCTCACCCACTATGGCCTTCAACGCCTGTCAAAAGACGGCAGATGACTCTCAAATCCTTTCAGATAGGCTAGGATAGGAGCGTTTTGGGGTCCACTTTTCACCCGTTTAAGCGAGCCGCTCGAGCATGGGAGTTGGGCATGAAGCGACCTGCCTGGATTGATGTCATCTCGGAAGACCAAGCCGAAGGCGAGCTGGCGACGCTCTACGAGCGTTGGCAGGATCGGCGCCACCACAAGGTGGACAACATCCTGCGGGTGCACTCGCTGCACCCAAGGACCTTGGGGGAACACGCCGAACTCTACGACACGACCATGCATGGGCCTTCGGGACTCAGCCTGGCCGAACGCGAGATGATGGCGGTGGTGGTCTCGTGCATCAACCGCTGCCACTATTGAATGACGCACCACGCGCTCGGTCTGAGCCGCCTGATCCGAAGAAGGCCCGATGCTGATGCCCTGATCGAGGGATTGAAAGTGGACCACACGACACTTGAATTGACCCCCCGGGAGAGAGCCTTGCTGGATTACGCGGCCAAGCTCACCCAGACCCCATGGGACATGGCACCCTCCGACCTGGATCCGCTGCGCGAGGCCGGCCTGACGGACGTCGACATCCTCGACGCCAACCTAACGGTGAGCTACTTCGCCTACGTCAACCGGCTGGCGCAGGGGCTGGGAGTCCAAGTGGAGCCGTACCTGGGAGCGGCTGATCGTTGAGGAGCCTGCCCGCCGGCCAAGTCACGGAAGAACGCATGTCATTTGTGATAGATTTCACAAGTAGATAGGTGAGGTCGAGAAACACAAAGAGCGTGCGACCCAAGCCGCACGCTCTTTCCACCCCTCCCAAGAGGTGTTGGTCAGCTACCTGGAGACACTGATCGTCGTGCCATTGCTGTCGCCATCTGGATCGGTGTTATCCGCCTGCTTATAGGTCAGGGTGCCACCGGACACGATGTCGACGGTGAAAGTGACCGGGCTGTATCTGTTGCGGATTGCATTGCCGATCACCTGGCACATGCCATTCGAGGTGGTCATGCAGGTGCCGAGGCCGCTTTCCCCGTTACTCCAAGCTCCCGCCACAGTGACTCCATTCACCGGATCCTGCTTGTAGTCGAGAACGGTGATCGTGACGACCGGCTGCCAGGTGGGGCCATTTCTGATACTTGATCCATCCAAATTCCCTATATGCATCGTGCCGTACTCAAGCGTGGCTGTGGCAGTCGGCGGCGCGCCGGCAGCGGTCGGCGTGGGTGTATTGGTGGCGGTGGCCGTCGCCGTCGGTGTGGCGGTGTCGGTCGGGGTAGCTGTTGCCGTCGCTGTGGCGGTTGCCGTCGGGCTAGGGCCAGGCGTCGGGGTCGAAGGTGGGACGCAGTCCGCCAGCTTAAAGGAACCTACACGCGTCTGCCACGGCGCCGAGCCGGTGGTCGCGTAGTACTCCTGCGTATACCAGAAGGTGCAGTCATCCACCGGATCGACGGATAGGCTGCTGTAGTCGCCCCAACGGCCGGACGAGTGCGTCTGAGAGCCGCTGCCGTTGACAATCGTGCCTTCACCTTGTGTCATCTGCCCCTTGGGATCGCCCGCCAAACGCCCGGTGAAGCGAATAGAGGGGTAGGTCGAAGCGCTCGACACCGAGTACCCCAGGGCGATGTCGCCGGCGCCGTTCATGGCGGCGCTGCCCATCCAGCGGTTCTCCGAGTCGGGCGCGAACGTCCCCTGCTGGTAGATGTCCCAGCCACTCCCCTTATTCTTCAGTTCGTACCATCGCACGCCGGCGTGATCGCTGCCGTTGGTATCCACGGTGTGGTTGACCACCAGAGTCTCGTGATCGCCGAAGTTGCGATACTGCAGGCGGTACATCAGGCGATCCGAGATAGCATCCACTTTTACGCTCGTTCCTTGCTGTGGGATGCAGTTGCGGGCGTAGTTGCACATGTTGGTGTCGAAAGCATCCGTCGACAGCGACACATCGTGGTTGAACGTCGAGTTGTTGGGATTGGCCCAATCGACGTGGAAATCCCACAACTGGACTTGGTCCGGCGAGTAGCCGTACGAGTCGTCATCCATCTGGGCGAAGATGTTGGGGGCTCCGGCGGGCGGAGCAGGACCATCCAGGTCGGATGGCAGCATGCCACCCAGATTCGGGTCAACGCTGTTCAGGTCAAAGTAGACCATGCGGGCGTTGAGACCGCTCAACATTTGGCTCCGCTCAAAGGCCACTGCACCAGCTCCGCCCCAGCGGCCGGCAGGCATTTTGAACTGGTTGATGCTCATGTAGTAGGCATCCGCCCAGACGCCGAACTTGGGATAGTCGTTGAGCTTGTTGCTGCTGATGTCGAACGCGTAGCGGTAGAAGGCGCCGGTCGGATCCGACGTTTGCGACACGGCAATACACTGGTAGAAGTCACCGAACGGGTAGTTAGGCAGGGCGAACTGGCTGATCATCCAGCGGTCGGCGAGGTGATCGTACTGGACTATGGGATCACCATCGTTGCTCGTTTCGCACGGGCCGCTAAAACTCTTCCAAAGTGTGTTGATCGTGACGGGCCCATACCGCTTGTGGCCAGATTTGTCCCAGATCGCATATTCAAGGTTCACCGTCTGCACGTAGTAGTTCTCGCCCACATCCCCATTCGTGTCAGGAGGGAGCACACCGTCAATGTTGTTGATTCCCTCGAAGTTGGAGCCCAGCGTGGCTGTGCTGGACGACACCGGGCCGTCCTGGAGCGCAGCATCGCCCGGCGATCCGCCAACGCGATTGGGCAGTTCGTCCTCTTGCTGGTTGATCTCGATCAGCTGCCCCGCCCGGGGTGGCACGGGGCGGATGTCCCGTAGGCGCGGGGAAAGATCATAGTGCGTGGCGTAGCGGACAATTGGATGGGCCGCTCCGGCCGGTCCGCCGGTTGGCGCGGCGGCCGGCTGGCCGGGTGCACCCGCGGCGGAGACGATCGGAACCAGCAGCATCAACAACAGTATCGGCCCCACGATTAACTTGCGTTTCATCTTGTCTTCCCTCTCCATTTGGACACGACTGAGCTCTTGGACGTGCGACGTCGGCCAGATTCCACCCACTGGCGCATGCGAACCCCCAAACGCCAGGCCAACAGGCTGACGAGGACGTCAACCTGAGCCCACGGTTGGGCGCTGCGGCCACGGGAGTGAAACCTTTTCAGTTGTGGGTTGAATGAGAGGACGAGAGTCCTCCGGCAGAGACGCCGAGTGCAAGCTCGGCCAAACACCCGGCGCCGAGAACCTAGACTATAGACCCGGGAGAGCAAACCGGCAACAGGACTTTTGTGCCCCAGCCGGCAAGAAACGCGCTCACCCGGTGGGCGATCTGGCGCGTTTGTCAGCCCCCATGGAAGACCGGCAGCGCCGTCTCGGCCAGCGAAGCGATCCCGTCCAGATCGTCGAGTTCGAGCCACTGCAGCATAATGCGCTGGACCCCAGCCCATTGATAGGCTTGGAGCTGCGGGATGATTTCGTCGCCGGCGCCGACGATGATGGGCCGGGTCCGTTGTTCATCCAGGCTGGACCCCCGAGCCCGGACTTTGCGTTCCAGATCGGCTTGATCCTGGCCATAGAGGATGTTGGTCATCACCGACCGGCGCACGCTGGCGGGGTCCCGCCCCTCGGCTTCGATCAGGCCGTCGAGGTAGAGATTGAGGTCTCGGAAGGCTTCAGGCGACTGGAAGGCGCAGTTCCACTCGTCCGCCAAACGCGCCGCCAGGGGCAGCGTGCGCCGTCGTCCGTGGCCGCCGATAAGGAGCGGCGGGCGACCGGGAGCAATGGGAGGCGGCAGCAGCTGTGCCTCACGCAGCTGATAGTACGCGCCATCGAACGTCACCGGTCCTGGCTCGCGAAGCAGTCGATGGACCACTTCCGCCCCCTCCGCGAAGCGGTCGAAGCGGCCCTTGCCTTTCAACAGCGGGAAGCCGAACATTTCATGCTCGAGATCCTGCCAGCCGCCGCCAACCCCAAGCGTGAGCCGTCCGTCGGAAAGCGTGTCGATGTCCTTGCCCGTGCGGGCGATGAAGACCGGGTGGCGGAAGGAAACCGGCGCCACCAGCGGGCCAAATTCGATGCGCTCCGTGTGGCTCGCCAGCCAGGTCAGTGAGGCCCACAGTTCGAGCGAGTCATCGTTGGGATGATGGGGAATGGTGAAATGATCGGATCGGAAGAGGCCAGTGTACCCCAGGTCTTCGGCGGCGCGGGCTATCCGCTTCCAGCGCTCCCACGTCAAGCCCTCTTGACCCTCGATCATCAGGCAGAGTTCCATGCTGGACCTTCATCCTCCCTGGCTGGCGCACTGTGTTCCCTTCGACCCTCATCATAGCGGGTCCGCCCCTATGCCGCCAAGATCAAGGGATGCCGAGGTTGAGATGGAATCCACGCCGGGCGCCCGATCGGGCGCCCGGCGTACTTTGCCTCCTACTGCTGGGGAGCAGCGATCCGGTTACGGGGTCACGTGAGCCACGACGATATCCGAGTTGCCAAACCCGGCCGGGCAATCGTCGTAGATGTTGGGCTTGGGCCCGGTCTGCGCTCGATAGGCATCCACCGCATCGCAAGGGGCGCCGTCACGCGTGTCGGTCCACGAAAACCAGAAGCTCCCATCCGGGCCAGCGGCGGCGCCGTTGTAGTCGCCGATGAACTGAGAGCCCAAACTGTTGGCCGAAGCCACATCAGGATCAGAGGGGGCCGCGCTGATCTTCACCGCCGCGCCAAATCCGCCTCCGCCGTCGGTGGAGAGCACATAGTAGGCATCGTAGCTGACCACGTTTGCGCCGGGTGCCGTTCCTGTCGGCATGTCATCGATAGCGTTGAAGCCGATAAACACGTTCGACCCGGAGACGGCGACCGCCGGGTAGAAGGCGCTGCGGCCGGGGACGTTGCCCGCTATTGACACGGTCCAGGTCCGGCCGGCGTCCGTCGAGCGGGCCAGCTTGACCACACTGTGGCCATCCTTGTAGTCCGCCCAGGTGATGTACAGATTGCCGCTCGCATCCACATCCGCCAGCGGGAAGCTGTCCGTCCGGAAGCTGGCGCCAGGGAAGGGCGACGGCACGTCGTTCTTCAGGCTCACCAGGAACGGCCGCCCGAAGTGCGCTCCGCCGTCGGTCGACCTGACGGCCAGGATAGCGCTCTGCTTTTTCCAGGCGCCGTCGTAGAAGACGTAGACGTCGCCGTTGGGGGTGGTGCGGATGGCCGACCCCTGCCGTCCACCCACCGAGCCGTTGTTGTGCGAGGGGGTGAGCTTGACCGGCTTGGAGAAGGTCTTACCGCCGTCGGTGGAACGCGAGAGCATGATCGGCTCCGGAAGGTAGGAGTTGCCTTCGCGGCCATAGGATGGGCCGGGGAAGTTGCCGGTGAACAGCGTCCAGGCGACGTAGACCGTGCCGAAGTGCGGGCTGTCGGGGTTGTTGTCCACCCAAAGCGAGATTTTGTCGTTGAAGTTGACCGGGTTCTGGCGCGTGGTGGCCACCACCGGGCCACTCCAGGTCGTGCCCTTGTCATCTGATGACGAAACCGCCAGCAGCTCCTGGTTGGGGCCGAAGTCAGACGAACCGGCCAGCGAGCCAAAGTAGGCGCGGGCGCCGTTGTCGTAGCTGAAGCCGCCCTTGCCATCCGGCTTGGGGCCGAAGGCGACCACCGGGTCACCGTCCGAGGTCAGGTTGGCGCTGCTCCAGTCGAGGATCTGCTGCGACCAGGTGCTCCCGCCGTCCTGTGTGACATATACGCCAGACGTGTTGACGCCGGGCGCGAACGGGCAGGAGGACGAACCGCCGGTGGCGGGCGTGCAGTCCGGCTCGAGTTTTTCATCGTTGGCCCCGCTGATGGCGTTGTTGGCATCCAGCGGATTCACCGCCATCGGGGACTCGTTCTGCTTGTTCTGCGGAAAGTGGTCTGCCGTCGGGCTGACCACCGTTTCGGTGGTCCCGGCCGACTGAAGCGGGTTGGCAGCCGCTGTCAGGAACATGGAAAGGCCAGCTGCGGCCGAAAAGACGATTCTCAAAATCTGACTACGCATTTGGTATCTACCTCCGTGAGACAGCTTTCGAACTTCGTCGAGTTTCCTGGGGTGCTGAAACGGTCCGGGCATCACCTCCTTGCATCAAAAGAGACGCGAAGACACAACAGCCGGCGCGGGCTAGAGGCGCCGGCCAGGCTTAGGCGAACTTCAGTTGGTGAATGGGATGATGGGGTAACTCGAGAGGTAGAAGCGCATGTTGACCACCTGACCCATACCGACACTGGATACCGTCACAAGTCGAACGGTTCGATGCTATGTCCTGTTTTGGGGCATGTCAACCACTTTGACCCGATCCTTAGCCGACTTTTAACCTACGCTGAGCCGGGATTAACGTTTCCAAGAATTCGGGCACGTCACGCCCGAGTTGTCCACACACCCATTGTCAAAGAGTTCTATCAGGGCCAATTTGTGAATTCTTTCACAAGCAGTACGAGGCGGGTCAACCCAAAGGGGACAGACAACTCACCGGATGCCGCTGTCGAAGCTCAGGGTGACCTGGGTGAAGCGGCCGGATTGGACGGTGACGTCCAGCCGAGGCGCACGAGGCAGTGGACCTTTGGAAACGCCCTGCAAGACATAGTTACCCGGCGGAAGGACGACCTTGAACGTCCCGTCGGCCCGCGTCTGGAAACGGGTGACCAACTCGCCGCTGGAGTCCAGCACGTCGACGGTCGCCTGATGGGGCTTGTCCGGGCAGGGATCCTCTGCCCGAGCCACCGGGCATGTCGGGCCCAGCGTGGCCCGGCCCTCGATCCCCTGGCTGCCGGCGGGGGTGGGCTCGGCCTTGGCGGGCGCCGTCATGGTGGAAGCCCATTGGCCGATCGTCATGGCGATCATCGATTGAACGGCTTCCGGGGCTGGCGCGGATCCCGTCCCTTGGAATCGCAGCGTGACGCTGAACATGTCCGCCGAGCCGGGTTGGTTCGGCGTGCTCCACG
>Ga0307440_1001519_pt1 | contig 11211 bp, 11 predicted proteins | sample SalMarWE160410MG_FD_202150 | JGI IMG/M metagenome (GOLD analysis project Ga0307440, IMG submission 202150) | Salt marsh sediment microbial communities from the Plum Island Ecosystem LTER, Massachusetts, United States - WE1604-10 | ecosystem: Environmental > Aquatic > Marine > Intertidal zone >... | reverse complement strand
TGTAACCCCCTGTATTCATTGGTACCCCCGGCAGGAATCGGACCTGCGGCACCAGGATTAGGAATCCTGTGCTCTATCCACTGAGCTACGGGGGCATGGGTACATTTATGAAACTCCGCCATGGGCTTTGCACACCGAACAGGTATCTTCCGGCAGAGTCGGAAATACATACCATATTGCATCGAAAAAATGTATCTTTTTTTGTCCTGTTCAGCTATCCCCAGCTATTAACACATATTTCCTGACAGCCCTTTATGAAATTTCTCCATCGGGGAAAAGCGACTCGCCGTCCTCTATCACTTTGCCAGGAAAGGCCTCTTCCCTGATATAAGAGTTTATCACACAGTTTCTTCCGATCTTATGCCCTGCCGGAACTTCCGTGCCCTTGCCAACCAGAGTGATCCCGGTGTAGAGATGGGTGGGCTTTAACCGATTGGCCGTTTTGAAATTTTTGCCGGCACCGACCACAGCCTGCTCCCCGACCCTGACTCGTTTATCCAAAATGGACAGATCGACCGTTGCCCTCCGGCTGATATGGCAATCGGTGAAAATAATGGAATTCCTAACGACCGCTCCCTCTTCAACGATTACTCCCGGGGCTAGAATCGAATTTTCCACATGCCCCATTATTTTACATCCAGATGAAATCATAGAATTTAAAAGTTTCACCTTGCTGCCGAAACGTGCAGGGGCCCGATCTGCCGACATCCCGGCAGTCGTTACATTGGTACGAATTCCCCATTGTTGAGGCGAAATACCGCTGTCCCTGCGAATCACATCCATATTGGCCTCCCAATAGGCCTGAACGGTTCCGACATCGCGCCAATACCCATAAAAGGGGTAGGCAAAAACATTATCATTGTCGATGGCCCAGGGCAAAATATGCATGCCGAAATCGACATCATCATTATTTCTGGCCAGCGCGTTTAATAAATATTTCCGGTCGAAGACATAGATCCCCATCGACGCAAGATTGGTAGTGGGGTCCTTGGGCTTCTCCTCCCATCCGATAATCCTGTTGTACCTGTCGGTTATCCCGGCTCCGAATTGATGGATCTCGCTTTTTGGAACCACCATCATACCGATTGACACATCGGCCTTCTTTGAGCGGTGGTATTCGATCATCGCATCGAAATCCATGTGATAGATATGGTCACCGGACAGAATCAGGACCTCATCGGTGGGATTGGCATTGATAAAGTCGATATTGCGCCTTACAGCATCGGCCGTCCCCTTATACCAGTCCGAGTCCCTGGAACCAGTTCGTGGCGGAAGAATTTTAACCCCCCTGCTGCGTCCGGTAAAATCCCAGGCCTCGCCGGTACCGAGATGGCTCATCAAAGACAGCGGTTTATACTGGGTCAGAACCCCGACCTTGGTCAAGCCGGAATTCATCACATTGCTGAGGCTGAAATCAATAATCCGGTACAGGCCGGCAAACGGAACCGCCGGTTTGGCCCGATTTTGCACAAGAATATTCAGACGACTTCCGACCCCGCCGGCCAGAAGAAGGACGAGGACCTCCTTTGACCGGATCATCGCAGCACCTCCCCGTTCTTGACATGTCTAAGCCACTGCCCATTTTTGAGATGTGGATAGATGGTGGCTCCTTCCTCGATGATGGTCTGGTTGGGAACTTGATTGTTCCATCCCACAACCGTTACTTTAGCAGGCACACCTTCGAGTTCAGGGCCTATCACTGTCCCTTCACCATAGGTCGAATTAACGTCGGCTACCACTTTATTCAATCGGCAGTTCCTCTTGATGACATTGTCAAAAAACAGCACCGAGTTCTCAACCGCCGCCCCCCGACCTATTTGGACACCAGGGAACAAAATCGAATTTTTCACAGTGCCTTCAACAATGCACCCATTATAGATCATGCTGTTTTCAACCACCGCTCCATCTCCAATCAAGGCAGGTTGGAAATCCCGTATCCCGCGATGCTCCAGGTTGGTACGTATTCCCCACGCCTCCATATCGATGGAGGGATTTTCGCCCAGCAGATCCATATTGGATCGCCAATATTCCTCAATTGTACGGGTATAGCCCCAATACCCACAGAATTTATAGCCGTAGATCCGGCATTTCTGTTGTATCAGAGATGGTATGATGTCACGCCCGAATTCAAAAGATTGGCCGGACTGGTTCTCTTCAAGGGCACGGTAAAGTGTCTCGGGTTTGAAACAGAAGACTGTAAGAGATACCCAATCGGACTCCGGTTTTTCCGGTTTCTCCCAATACTCTTGAATGCGGCCGCCCCGGTTTCCGTCCTCGTCATCAATTATCGCCACCCCGAAACGCTGGGCGGTGTTTCTATCAACTTTCGTGAAAGCAATGGTCAGATCCGCGTCCTTTTCATGGTGGTAGGAAATCATATCCTGATATTCCATCCTGTAGATATGATCTCCGGATAAGATCATGATGTCTTCCGGTTGTTGATATTTAACAAAATCGAGATTTTTGAAAACGGCATCGGCAGAACCTCGATACCAACTCCCACCCTCGGATGCCGTAAACGGTGGCAGGATGGAGGCCCGGCGATAGCGACCGGTCATATCCCAAGCCGCGCCGGTGCCGATATGATTTATAAGAGAATAACTGCGGTACTGACTGAGAATGGCAACCTGTTCTATACCTGAGTTCATCAGATTGCTGAGTGAAAAGTCGATTACCCGACAAAATCCACCGAAGGGTACCGCCGACTTGGGACGGTAATAGGTCAATACATTCAGTTCATCAACCCGGCCTCCGGCCAAAATCATTGCTAGTGTAGTGGGTTTCAGCATAATTCCCCCCTGAAAACCAGGAGATTAAAAAAAATACCCCAGTCAAGTCCAAAATATTTTCTGATTACCCCTGAAACTAAGCCTATCGGAATGGAGGATTTCCATTGACCACACTTGATTGTCAACTACATATGACGCATTGTCAACCGCATCAAGGTCTGAGAATTAAAATCTTTGTCATTGATCGAAAGGTTTTTCAGCGGAACCTCGGCCCTGGCCGACTCTTTGTGACCACCGGCGGAGCCGACCGAACCGAAAATCCTGGAGGCCAACTTCCCGGCACTTTTGCGATATCCGTCACAACGGAAAATCACCACCAGTTTCTCTCCGTAAATACCGGAAACGAAAACCCAATCTATCTCGCCGACATGATTAAGGAAATCAGCTATAATAACAAGCACATCCGGGCTCCTGACCTTGCCGATGTGAGTATAATACCGCCTCTTGGAATATTTGAGTTCGGCAAGCGCGATATTGAAATATCTGAGTTCTGAGCGTCTCAGGTCTGTCAGTTCAAATTTACGGACCAAATTCCTGTTGGCTATGCTGAAGAGATAGCGAAAGCATATACCGTCAGCCACACGTGACTGCTTCTCGAAATTGGTGGTATCCACCTTAATCCCGTAAAACAATGCCGTGGCCAACGAAACCGAAGGCTTCATCCCGGCAGCCCGAAGATATTCAACCAGCATGGTGGAAGCTGCACCATAATCTGGCCGTATATCGACGTGTTGCGCCTGCCAATCTCCACTTTTGGGGTGGTGATCAATGATCACATCAAAGTCGATCTTTTCAAAACACGGAAGATGATTGGGCTGGGAATCGACGAGGACTTTCTTGGTAAACTCTTTGACCTTAACGGAACCAAAACGTTCTAGAGGAATCTTGAGCGAGGCGACCATCGACACGTTGTTCAGGCGCCTGATTTCATTGGGATGAGCTATGACAACATTCTTAACACGGTAACGAAGCAGCTTCTTGATGGCCATTGCACAGGCCAGTGCATCCGGGTCCGCATTAATGCAAACGAGAACCTCGTCTTCCTTGTCGAAGACATCCCAAAATTCCTGTAACCGTTCTTTTGCCGACTTGCGATATGACTGCTCGCAATGGACGGCATTGCGGCTTCTATGATTCCGAGCCATGAAGGGTAACAGCGGTGATCTGAATTTTCATAAGTAAAAGATGCGGTAACTGTAACAGGTTGTTGTAATTATCTGTAGGCACTGTATGTTTCCCGTCCGGCTATCCATATTTTACTGTTTCCTTGCCCGACCTCCCGAGCTGGATCCAGTAGAGTCCTTCTTGTTTGGATTGCCGCCCTCCTCCTGTAAAATTCAGCCCCGCTCCTCATCTTTGGAAGGGCTTTGAGGGGCAATTAACACGTCAAAAAAAAGTATTGCGGATAAATGTCCGCAAAGCCTTTTGACGCTACACGAATTTATAGTATAGCACATTTTTCCCTGAAAATGCAAGCCTTGAGAAAGATATCCTGCCTTCCCTACACTTCTAACAGAGTGTTCCCCATAGGTATTTTCATTAAAAAAAACAACTCGTTAAGTATCACACCCAGGAAGCCATCATCATGGCAGCCGGGAAAAAGTTTGACCCAGCTTCCACTTGACGGAAACCCCTGATAGTGGTACCTGATACAGATCATTGATGAGACAATAAGCAGTATCTTTTCGAAATCCACGGAAGAATAATTTTGATTCTACTCTATCGATATCTCTTTGCTCAATACATACGGAATTTCCTTACCGTTGCCGTAGGTTTTATCGCAGTTTATATTCTGATAGATTTTTTTGACAAAATCGATCATTTTACAAGTGCTGGCAAATCATTTTCCAGCGCCCTAGCCTACTTCACCCTAAATATTCCCTTTATTCTCGACCAATTAGGCCCTGTCCTGATCCTCCTCGCCGGGATTATAACCATGGGGATGTTGAATCATAATCATGAACTCCTTGCGTTGAAAGCAGGTGGAATTCCACTGAGGACCATCACCCGCCCCATCCTTTATGCAAGCGTCGCAACCATGGCTATCTATATGTTCATGGCCCAATGGATCCTGCCGGTTACAATCTCGGCCAGCGATAAGATCTGGTATCAGGACGTACAGGGAAAGGTACCCCTCGGCGCCCATAGAAATGGTCGATATTATTACAAAGGGAGTAAAGGTTTTTATTCTTTTGAATGGCATAAACCAGGAACATTTGTTTTTCGCAATTTTTCCTACTCAACCTGGGACAAGGACTATCAACTCCAGACCCTGATAACCTGCAATAGAGCAGAATATGCCGACAAAACGTGGCATCTTCAATCGGGGCAGATCCAGCAACGCGCCAACAACAATTACGACATTCAAGCATTCCACGAGAAAACGCTTGACCTTCCGGAATCCCCCGAGGCCTTCTTCGTGCCTGAATATAAACCCGGTGAGATGTCTCTCACTGATCTTTACAAGGACATATTCAAAAAAGACCCGGGAAGAGAGAGAACGGCGGCATGGGCGGAATTCTTCAGCAGAATATCCTATATATTGCTAGGATTCCCGCTGATTTTTCTCGGTTTACCCGTACTTTTCCTCTCCTATCAAAAGTGGGGCCGCGATCTGGCCATTTCCATTCCGGTAAGCTGCGGGACTGCCTTCGTTGCCTGGGGATTCTGGGGGGCCCTGCAATCACTGGCCAAAGCGGATTACATTTCTCCCCTCTTTGCAGCAAGCATCGTTCATATCGTCTTTGCCGGGACTGGACTCTTTCTCCTCCACAGAATGGATAATTAGTCAGGTTGGACAAAGTGAAAAAAGACAAGATGCAATCTGTTGGTATCGTAGGTATTCCACCGCTTCATATAATAAAGAAAATAGAAAGCTCACCCATCTATGATCTTGATGAGCCACTGGTTGACCAGGACATCGAAAATGCCTCTCCCTTTCTGCCTCGTGTGTATTGCGCCATACTGCGTACCGCAGTTGTCAACAGTCTTAGCCTGAAGCCTGCAACCATCTATATCGATGTCGGTCCGGGGAAATGCGACTGTGCTCAACATACCGCAACCATCCTTGAAAAAATTCTTCCCGACAGCAAAATTACCCGGACCATAAACCAGGACAAAACGGATTTTGGAACCCCTCTTTGCGACTGTGAAATGCCTCTTCTCAAAAAATTAACAGCAATCACATCATCGGTGCAATCTTCCAAACCGCACAAGAAGCTTCCTTCTTGTGTGCCCACTGCAGGTTTCTGGGGGGTGCCTCCACGGGACTTTTCCATTCTTTCCCTGTTTCCGGACACCACCCATATCTACGGATGGACCCGGTGCATGGAGAACAAGACTCCAGACAACAGAATGCTTGAAGAGTACGTGAACCCCGATATTCCGACCGTATTCTTTGCCCAATCCTTTTGCGCAAAAACCGCACTTGCCAGGCATCTGGCCGATTGTCATCCCCGCAGTCTCTACCTTGACTGCGACGTAACCGCCGGAAGCAGTGCCAAGGCAAAGATCCAGGCCTTTCTCGAACTTTCAGGAGTGACCAATGCTCTTGGCTGATTTCGGCACATCGTATTGTAAATTTCTGGACCTGAACCAAAACACGCCCCGTTTGATTCCGACCCGGGAACTTACCAGATCTTCACTGCGGGTCGATATCGCCACAGGCCATAACGGCAAACGATACGCTGAACACTATGTGAACGAGCTGACGGCTCTTGCAAAAGGCGGAGAAATCCTGCTCCACGAAAAAAGTTTCACCCTCCTCGATTGCGGCAGCAGGGATATCAAGTTTGTTCGCTATGAGTTGGGAAAAATCAAGGATATGGGTTGGAATGCCGAATGCGGTGCCTCAATGGGTTTTACCATCGAACTCCTGGAGAAATACTACAACCTCGATTTTTCCCTGCTGGATGTCCCCGCCTCTTCATTTTCAGTCACCTGCGGCGTTTTGGGAATGAGCCACATCTTCGATTCAGTGGTCAACGGTCAAAGCGAGTCCGAAGCAGTTGCCCGATTCGTCAAAGGGATTGCTGTAAACGCTTACAATTTTGCAGGAAAGCCCAAAATACTCCACCTTTCAGGCGGCCTTTGCGACAACCCCCTTTTTGTCAACTCGTTCCCCTGCCGGGTTGTATCACTTGGACGTTTCGTCCTGCTCGAAGGCCTTAAATCCATTATTCAATCCGGTATTCCAACTCCCAAGTAAAATCCAAAAACAGGGATCAACACCTATCGACACCCCAATCAGAAAGAGGTGGCTCGGTTTTAATCGAACAATGTCTTTGTCCGTGATAAGGATATACATAAATCGTAATTCACAAATTTTTGACAACTTGATACGATTATGGAATCAATAGAATCGTATCGTGGCTCATGAACATGAGCCGGCGATTATTTTTCAACAGTCAAACACCACCAACAGATTAATATGGGAAAATCTTATGCCCCGCGTATGCATTCAGCGGAACACATCCTCAACCAGGCAATGGTCAGAAAATTCAGCTGTGATCGTTGCTTCAGCGCCCATGTGAACCCAAAGAAGTCCAAATGTGACTACCACTTCGCTAGAACACTGACCGATGATGAAGCAAAGGAAGTGGAAGCAGCGGTCAATACGGTGATTTCGTCCAACCTGGATGTAGCCGAAGAGATGGTTTCTCTTGAGGAGGCCAATAGGAACTTTAACCTTACCCGTCTTCCAGACGGAATCGAAACCGTTCGCATCGTACACATCGGTGATTTTGATTCCTGCCCCTGTATCGGCGAGCACGTAGGCAATACGTCAGAAATAGGTGAATTCCGTTTGATTTCAAAAGATTACAATGATGGCGTTCTTCGAATACGCTACAAACTTGACGACCCGGAAGAGAGCTAAAAAAAAGGGCCCCGGAGACGGTGCGTCCCAGGGGCCTTTTGAATATCTCGAAAGATAATTCTCCGCTACAGGGCAATCATTTTTTGTCCTTCTCAATGGCGTGCAACTCCACTTCAAAGACCAACACGGAGTTGGGTTCTATAACCGGTGGAGCGCCACGTTCTCCGTAAGCCAGGTCCGAAGGGATAACCAGACGAAACTTAGAACCGACACTCATCAACTGCAAGGCTTCGCTCCAGCCGGGGATAACCTGATTCACACCGAAAACAGCGGGTTCGCCCCTCTTGATCGAATTATCGAATTCAGTGCCGTCTATAAGCTTACCGACATAATCAACCTTGACCTTGTCGGTTGCCTTCGGCCGTTGCCCATTACCTTTTTTCAAAATCTCGTACTGCAAACCGCTTTTAGTGGTTATAACTCCTGGTTTTTTCTTGTTTTTCTCCAAAAAGGCATCGCCAAGCTTTTTGTTGGTTTCCTTGATCTTTTTAAGGTTCTTTTCCTGACGAACCTTCATTTTTTGGGAAAACTCTTTCTGTACCGCAGCCATCTCTTCGGAACTGAGCAGTTTTTTGTTGCCCTTAAAGCCATCTTCAATTCCCTTAATCAAGATCTCATAATTGATCTCATCTCCAATTCCTTTAAAATAGGCCCCGACATCCAGCCCCATACTGTAACTCAGTTTTTCCTGAAATGTCTTTAACTCATGAGTCTTTTTCCCTTGTTGGCCTGCCATCAGTCCGCTCGGGACAAGAAGTAAACAGGCTATTACAAAACCAATGGTTCTTTTCATCTCCACTCCTCTCTTCAAGTTAAATTTATACACTACAATTACAAACGTTTAGACAGTTCACACAGGTTCATCGTATTTTCTCGCTCGGACTCTCATTTTCAACCTTATTCACTGTATATCGAATAGAGATTGGAAACACTAACCTGCCGTTCATGAAAACCACGGGGAGACATATAATCATCTATTAAATATAGTATAGTTACGCTATAATTTTCCTGCTGGCACAGGAGGCCAAGTTGCAGCCGTAGTGAGTTGGTTATTCCCCGTGTTTTCACCCCTTGGCCATATCGATCTGTGAAATTTGCAGGCTAAAGAAGTGCTGGCCTATTGCATAACAACAAGTGTAACGCCGGGATTGCGCCTGTCAAGGTTTCGGTTGAAGGCAAGCCTTGGAAATCTTTTCAACAAGGCTTTGACCCGTCCCGACCTCCCGGAAAATTCTTCGCCGGGAATGTAATCCTTAATCTCCCCGACACTGCAGAAATAATCCAGGCATTTTCTACATTCGTTCTTGATGGCCCCCCCCGTTCCACTGGAACCATACCCATGAATGACGGTCAAGATCTTTACCTGTTCGATTTTTGCAGCCTGAATCTCGCCATCGAGTTTTTTCATCGCCGCTGCCACAAGGGGACGTCCTCTTTCCAGGTTGACGGTCTTGTGGAAAATACCCTTTCCTCTCGCATCATCCGGACGCTGTTCTGCCCCACAGAATCTACAGGCATTGGTTCCGACCTCTAGCTCATTGCCGCAAACAATACAGATTCCCACAACACCCCTCTCATCTCCTTCAATGCTGCTTTTTCATTTTTTCATACCCTGCGAACAGTGTGAACATGTTCCATCTGTCGAAGATGCTGGATGACAACCTGTAAATGTCCCAGGTTCTCAACCTCAATAGCGATACGCAGATCGGCTGTTTCATCGGGTGTGGTACGGGCGCTAATCTCGACGATATTGGCGTTGTCGGAATTTATCGTCGAACTGATATCGGTAAAAATACCACGCCTGTTTTCGGCACTGACATGGAGTTCGACCCTATGTTGCCCCTTAATTTTCTCCGACCAGGATACATCCAGCCACCGGCGGGGATCGGTGGTCAAGAGATTGGTGCATTCCGCCTTGTGGATTGAAACTCCGCGCCCTGTGGTAATAAAACCGACTATCGGATCTCCGGGCACCGGTTTGCAACACTGACTGATCTTGATCAACATATCATCGATCCCGTCGATACTGATACCCGACCCTTCCTGACGACCGGCATCCGCCTGTGGGGTGATGACCTTCTGCGCAATCTGTTCGGAAGAACGCTCAGAAGGAGTCTCCTTTTCCTGTAGCAGTTCGGGAGGTTGCAGATACCTGATCAGGGTCTGCACCGTGATGGCACCACTGCCGACCTTAACCAACATGTCATCCAGCGAATTGCAGTGCAACTGCTTCAGCAACAGACGAATATGCCCGCCTTTCACCATCTTTTTCAAGGTGGTTTCGTGTTTTTTCAGCTCCCGCTCACAGATCTCACGACCGAGCTTCAAGGCCTTTTCCTTCTCATCCCGGCGGAGCCATGCGCGTATTCTGGCCCGAGCTCGACTGGTCTTGACGATTTCCAGCCACCCTCTTCTGGGGGTCTGGTTCGGCGAGGTTATAATCTCGACAATATCCCCGTTCTGCAGTTGATATTTAAGAGGCACCAACCGATTGTTCACCTTGGCTCCGACGCAATGATCTCCCACCTCCGAATGGATGGCGAAAGCGAAATCGATCGGACAACTTTTCTGTGGGAACTCCTTGACTTCCCCTCCAGGAGTCAGAGCATAGACATCCGGTTCGTAGAGTTCTCCCCGAACACTTTCCAAAAACTCGCGCGGATCCTCCACTTCCTGAAGGGATTTGACAAGTTTGTTCAACTCCTTGAAAAGTTTGGCGTCTCGTTGGCCAATCTTTTGCCCTTCTTTATATGCCCAATGAGCCGCAACGCCCTCCTGGGCGATCCGGTCCATCTCTTCGGTGCGAATTTGAATCTCTATAAAATTATCATGGGGCCCAATCAGAGTCGTATGCATGGACTGGTAATTGTTGGCCTTAGGGGCTGAAATAAAATCCTTGATCCGGCCCGGAACGGGGGCCCAATTGGCGTGTACCACCCCCAATGCTTCATAGCATTCCTTAACGGAGGAGACGATAATCCGGAAGGCCACCTTGTCATAGACCTTATCAAGAGGGATATTCTGGGCAATGAGCTTTTTGTAAATGGAATAGAGATGCTTGGGCCTGCCGATGATACGAATCGGACGAATATCGCTCGTGGCCAGTTTTTTTTGCAGGATGGAGATAACCTCTTCGACATAGCGCTGACGTTCTTCCAGAGAGCTTTCCAGTTTTTTCGAGAGTTCATCGAATTCGGAAGGGTGAAGGAATTTGAAGGCCAGGTCCTCCAGCTCTCTCTTGAGCCAGTCGATACCCAGCCTGCTGGCCAAGGGAGCATAAAGGTCCATTGTCTCCTTGGCTATCTCTCTTTGTGCAGCCCTCGCGACGTGGTCCAGAACACACAGATCCTGCAGACGGTCAGCCAGTTTAACCAGCAGAACCCGGATGTCAGCTGCAATTGCCAAAAGCATTTTACGGACATTTTCCGCCTGATGGGCAAGCTTGTTGTTATACTGGACGTTGGTTATCCGGGTCGAGCCTTTGACGATGGCCGCCACATCGGAACCGAATTTCTCCTCGAGCTCGTCTGCCGAAATCCCCTCTTT
>Ga0307440_1001518_pt1 | contig 11215 bp, 9 predicted proteins | sample SalMarWE160410MG_FD_202150 | JGI IMG/M metagenome (GOLD analysis project Ga0307440, IMG submission 202150) | Salt marsh sediment microbial communities from the Plum Island Ecosystem LTER, Massachusetts, United States - WE1604-10 | ecosystem: Environmental > Aquatic > Marine > Intertidal zone >... | reverse complement strand
ATTCCGGAAGAGTCGCGACAGTCAGCTCATCGCGGCCGCGGACTGGCTCGAGCGGCAGAGGAGGCCGGCCGGGGAGCGCAGCGACCGGGCCCGCCATCGTCACCGGCGGAGACGCGCCCACTAGCCGGGATGGTCAGCCCGCGACCCGGCAGGGAGACCCGATGCTGCTGACTTTGCTTGCACCCGAAAGGGAGGACATAGGGCGGCAATCCGTTGCCGCTGACAGGGTGGCGGTATCGGCGCGGCATGCCGACTTTCGCCTTATTCGGTGGTTACCTTTTGTGGCTCTCCTTCGGTGAGGGCGGCCTTGAGGGCGTGCCAGCTCAGGGTGGCGCACTTGACCCGCATGGGGTAGTGGCGCACACCGGCCAGCGCCCCCAGCTCACCGAGATCGGTCGGCTCCGGACTCCCTGTGCCGGTCAGGAGGTGGTGCATGGTCTCAAAGAGGTCCGCCGCCTCCTCCAGGCTACAGCCCTTCACCTGGTCGGTGAGCATGGAGGCCGATGCCATGGAGATGGCGCAGCCACGCCCCTTGAAGCTCGCATCCACCACGCGCCCTTCCTCGATCCGCAGGTAGAGCGTGAGCATATCCCCGCACAGGGGGTTGTGGGCGTCGACCATGTGGCTGGGGTCGTCTATGGTGCGAAAGTTGTGGGGGTGGCGGCTGTGATCCAGGATCAGCTCCTGGTAAAGGTCGGTGAGCTCGTCGCTCATGCAAGCATCTCCCGCGCGAGGTGCAGTCCCTCAACCAGGCGGTCGACCTCCTCGCGCGTGTTGTAAAAGGCGAATGACGCCCGGACGGTGGCGGGGACCCCGTAGAAGTCCATCAGCGGCATGGCGCAGTGGTGCCCTGCGCGCACCGCCACACCCTTGTGGTCGAGCACCGTGCCGATATCGTGGGCGTGCACTCCCTCCATGACGAAGGACACGACGGCGACCTTGTCGGGACTCTCGCCGATGACCCGAAGCCCCGGCACCTCCCGCAGCCGTTCCGCTGCGTATCGAAGCAGATCCTGCTCATGCTCGGCGGCGGCTGCGCGACCGAGGCCCTGCAGATAGTCGATGGCGGCGCCGAGACCCACGGCCCCCGCGATATGAGGTGTGCCTGCCTCGAAGCGCTGGGGCGGGTCGGCAAACTTGGTGCCCTCGAAGCTGACGCGGCGGATCATCTCCCCGCCGCCCTGGTAGGGGGGCAGGACGCCGAGTCGCTCGGCCTTGCCGTAGAGGACGCCGATGCCCGTCGGCCCAAACAGCTTGTGACCGGAGAGGCAGTAGAAATCGCAGTCGAGCGCCTGCAGGTCGACCTCCAGGTGAGGCACGGCCTGTGCCCCGTCGACGAGTACCGGGATCCCGCGCTCATGGGCTATGTTCACAAGCGCGCGGATTGGGTTGACCGTCCCCAACACGTTCGAGACATGACTGACCGTCACGAGGCGGGTGCGCGCGTTGAGCAGTCCTTGGAGGGCTTCGAGCTCCAGCTCGCCCCGGGGGCTGATCGGCAGCACGCGCAGCGTGGCCCCGCTGCGGGCCTGTTGCAGCTGCCAAGGGACGATGTTGGCGTGGTGCTCCATGTGCGTGAGCACGACCTCCTCCTCCGCTTGCAGCCCGAGGCCGTTAGCCACCAGGTTGATGGCCTCGGTCGTACCTCGCAGGAACACGATCTCGGCGGCGGAGCGGGCATTCAAGAATTGGGCGACCTTTGCTCGTGCCCCTTCATAGGCGGCGGTCGCACGGGCAGAGAGGAGATGCACCGCCCGATGCACATTGGCGTTGTCCTTCCGGTAGTAGCGCGCGATGGACTCGATGACGGCCTGGGGCTTCTGCGTAGTCGCGGCGTTGTCGAGGTAGGCCAGCGGGGCGTCCCGGACCTCCTGCTGGAGGGCCGGAAAGTCCCTGCGCACGGCACCCGGGTCCCAACGGGAGGTACGTGTTGCCGCAGGGAGGCATTGCGCAGCGCGATCAAGTCCCATGGTGGTCAGCCTCGTTGGTCGGTGTCAGGTTACGTTTGCGCGAAAGCCTCGCGTTGGTCAAGTCCCTGAATCTTCCATGGATTTGAAGGGGCTTCAGCTATCGTCTGCATACCCTACTCGATTCGTACCGCTTCCGCCCGCCGAGTTCCGCCGCCCCTTATCGGCCCCATCCGAAGGGGGCGACCGGTCCCCCGGGCGCCCCTTGAACGCTGCGAGAGAGGTGCCCCCGGCCTCGCGCGTCGGCCCCGACAGGGCGACAGGTGTGCGAGCTCATCCGGTGCCCCGAGATGGAGAACGATAGGGCGTCTCGATGAGAAGAATAAGGAATACCCATTAGCCGCTTACGGTTACCCCCGATACAGTTAGCGCAGGCTCGGCAGAGAACGCCCTGCCATGTGCCCTGTTGACTGTGCTATATCGGAGGAAACCCGAATGAACCTCAAAGGCAGCAAGACGGAAGACAACCTGAAGGTCGCGTTTGCCGGAGAGACCCACGAGTACACGGACATGTATCCGGGGATGGCCAAGACCGCCCCGGGGCGAGGGCTTCGAGGAGATCGCCGACTGGTTCGAGACCCTGGCCAAGGCGGAGCGCTCCCACGCCAACCGCTTCCAGAAGCCCCTGGACGCACTCGACGCCTGAGGTTTCGGGTTCCGGAGGCGGCGGCGCGGAAGGTGTCGCCGGGCCCCGAAAGGCGCTCTGTTATCCATGAAAGGGACGAATTATGACCACTCGCGAAGGTAGTCTCGAAGCCCCCAAGCGGCATCCGCTGGACTGGACGAACCCCAAGTTCTACGACGAGGGAGAGCTGTTCAAGGAGATGGAGCGGGTGTTCGACATCTGCCACGGATGCCGGCGCTGCGTCAGCCTGTGCCAGTCGTTCCCGACCCTTTTCGACTTGGTGGACGAGTCAGAGAGTATGGAGGTGGACGGCGTCGCCAAGGAGGACTACTGGAAGGTCGTGGACCACTGCTACCTCTGCGACCTGTGCTTCATGACCAAGTGTCCGTATGTGCCGCCCCACGAGTGGAATCTGGACTTCCCCCATCTGATGCTTCGGGGCAAGGCGTTCAAGCACAAGGCCGGCAAGACCAAGCCTCGGGACAAGATCCTGTCCAGCACGGACTTGGTGGGATCTCTCGCAGGCATTCCTGTTATTGCCGGCGTCGTCAACGCCGCCAACCGGTCCGGCGTTGGGCGCAAGCTGCTGGACGGGGTTCTCGGTGTGCATCCGCAGGCTCGGGTCCCCGAGTACACGGGCGACACCCTGCGCAAGCGCCTCAGCAGCCGACGGGGCACCCAAGCCGTCGGGGAGCCGGCCGGTCCCACCACCGGGAAGGTAGTCCTCTTCACCACCTGCTACAGCAACTGGAACGAGCCGGACGCCGGCATGGATCTCGTTGCCGTGTTCGAGCACAATGGCATCCCTGTGACCATCCCCCACAAGGAGCGCTGTTGCGGCATGCCCAAGCTGGAGCTGGGTGACCTGGAAGCGGTGAAGGGGCACAAAGATGTCAACATCCCGATCCTCGAGCGCCTCGTGGATGACGGGTGGGACATAGTCGCTCCGATCCCTTCCTGCGTCCTCATGTTCAAGCAGGAACTCCCCCTCATGTTCGCCCAGGATGCGGCGGTACAGAAGGTGGCCGATCATATCTATGACCCCTTCGAATACCTGATGCTGCGGCACAAGCACGGCAAGCTTGCCACCGACTTCAAGCAGCCGCTCGGTACGGTTGCCTATCACGCCGCTTGCCATCAACGGGTACAGAATGTAGGTCAGAAGACCCGGGAGCTGCTCGCCCTGGTGCCCGATACCCGGGTGGAGATCATCGAGCGGTGCTCCGGGCACGACGGCACCTATGCGGTCAAGAAGGAGTTCTACGAGTACTCCATGAAGATCGTGCGCCCGGTGGTGAGCAAGGTGAAGCAGGCGAATGCCGACCACTACGGCAGCGATTGCCCGATGGCCGGACAGCACATCGGTCACGGCCTGGCGGACGGCAGCAAGCCCGAGCATCCGCTCAGCCTTTTGCGCAAGGCCTACGGCCTCTGAGGGGCGTCGGCAGAGGCGGGCGCGGCACGCGGCGTAACCCGCGCGCGAGCGTTGAAGGAGGACCAATCCCCAAAGAGCACAGTGAGGGCTTGCCTCTGCCGCGCCCTTCGCTAGGCCCAATCGCCAGCTCGCGGTGGATTTGCCCACGGGGCCGGGGCATTTGACCAGCTCGCCGAGGGCCAAAGCCATCTTGATGCCCTCCGGATAGGACGGCCAAGTCAGCGGATTACCTGAAAGCCCCGGGCCTGGATCCCCCGAGGCGGGGCTGCGGGCCTTTCCCTTGGCTCGCCACTTGCCAGAAGGGGGGATGGGCCGGTCTCGGGGACCTCCTATTCGAAGGAGCGAGGCCCCGAAACGGATCCCGGACGGGGGAGCGCCCCCCGGGCGATGGTGTGCACCCGCAAGCAGCAAGGAGGACCGCCTGTGTCTGATCCCCAATCCACGTCCCCTCAGCCGACGCCCTCAGCGTCAGGTCTCGTTGGGGGCTTCGTGAAGCGCGAGCTGCCTTACGGGATCATGATCGTCCTGGCAGTGGTCGGGGTGGCCTACACGAACCTCGTGCCGGGCGTGAGCCTGCTCTATTGGCAGATCTTGGCCGGGGTATACGGGCTGCTCTGTGTCCTCATCGAATGGCCGCGGCTGGGGCCGAAACCAAAGGAGCGGCTGCGCCTTGTGCTCACCCAGGTCTTCCACTGGGGCGCGTTCCTGTTGGCGATGCGGCTTCTCTTTCTGCCCACCCTGCAGAAGAACCTGACCAGCGAGCTCACCGGTCTTATTCTGGTCTACGTGCTCGCGCTCAGCACATTCCTTGCCGGGATCTACATCAACTGGCGACTCGCCGTGGTGGGGGTTTTCCTCTGGGCCAGCTTGGTGGCCATTGCCTTCGTGGAGCTCGCCAACACCCTCATCATCGTGCTGGCCCTGCTCGTGATCGCTGGGATCTGGCTTTGGAACCGGTTCGAGGCCCAATCCCGGGCTTGATGGGCGACTCCGCCTGCATTGCGCCCCTTCGGTCACTTCGTCTTCTCGTCTTTTCCGTTGCCGCGCTTCATCTTAACCACCTCCGGATTCACGTCGACCATGGTGTTGTCGCGCAGCTTGACCAGCTCCTCGACCGCCTTCTGCCGCTTCAAGAGGGTCGTCAGCTGTGCCTTGACCGCGTCGAACGAGGGGGGTTCTGCCTTGCGGGTATCCTCCAGCTCGACCACATGCCAGCCGAACTGAGTCATGACCGGTTCCTTCGCAAAATGCCCTGGTTCGAGCTTGGACAAGGCTTCGGCGAGCGGTTTTGGAATCTGGTTGGCATCCACCCATCCGAGCTCCCCTCCGTCCGCGGCATTCGGGGCGATCGACTTGTCCTTGGCGAGCGTCTGGAAGTCGGCGCCTGAGTTGAGCTTCTTGATGAGCTTCTCCGCCTCGGCCTTGGTCTTCACCAGAATGTGCCGGGCCTTGTACTCCGTCTGTTTTGCACGTTCGGCGAGCTCGTCGTAGGCCTTCTCGAGCTCCGCGTCACTGACCTTCTCCTTCTGCGCCATGTCCGCGATAGTGGCGTTGGACAAGACCTGCAGCCGCTGCAGCTGCAAGGCAGTATGGACGTCTTCGCGCTTGTCCAGCTTAAGCTTCTCGGCCTCCTGCGCCGCCACGATCATCGTCATGAAGTCGTTGAGCGTCCGCGTCTGCAGCTGCGGCGTGTTCTTGGCCTGCAGCGCTTGCAGGCGCCCGGCGTAGAACATCTCAAACAGGCCGAGGGAGTAAGGCTTGCCGTTGACCGTTGCGATCCGGGTGCTCTTCTGCGGGCTGGGCAGTTGCGCCGCTCCCTCTGTCTTTGCGGCTTGCGCCGCCTGAAGGGAAGAAGCGGCGAAGAGGGCGGCGAGAGCGAGCGTTGATCTGATGTATTTCACCTTTGGGTTTCCTCACTGCTGGGGAAGCACTGATGAGTTGCGTTTCACTGCCCCCATGGTGCTGCAATGCCCTGATTTCAGTCCGCACGCTCCACAGGGATCTCAACAAATCAGTGCTCCCCCGGGGCTGCTCTATTGCTGGGGCCCGGGCCAGGCGGGCAATTACGATGTAAGTCGCGCGTAGCGCGCCCCCGTCGCCCTCGCCCACTGGGAGAGGGCCGGGGTGAGGGAAACGGTCATGGCGGCAGCGACTTACATTCTCTGGGGCTGCGCTGGCGCCATGGCCGTTAGCCTGTGCCATCTTATCAAGGCTGCCAGACAAATGGGCTGCCGTTGGCCGACAAGTTGCCCAGCAGCAGATAGGTGATCGTCGGGCCGGCCGGGAGGCCGAGCTCGCCAAGGAGCAACGCATAGCCCCGCTGCGGGCCGAGGAGCATGAGAGCGAGCACGAAGATGGGGTCGTTCAGCAGCGGCGCCGCGAAGCTCGACATGGAAGTCATGCTGCCAAAGAAGGGTGAATCCTGCCCGTGCGGGAAGCCTCCCGCGCGGGTCGGCGTTTCGGCTGATTACGCCAGATGAACCGATGTCGGTGGTTAGGACTCGGTCTGCCCCTCCACCCGGCAGATCAGCCGTCCTTTTGCCAGCTGTGCCTCGACGATCGACCCTGCATCGGCCACCTTTGCATCCGTGAGGACACGTCCGTCCGGGAGGAGACGGACAATGGCGTAGCCGCGCGAGAGGGTTGCCAACGGGCTCAGGGTCTCCAGGCTCTGCACCGCTCGGGCCAGGCGCTGGCCCCGCACCTGCTGCAGCACCGGCATGGCGCGCATGAGCCGGGTGCGCAGGGCGAGGCTTGCAGAGGTCAGACGTTCCACGGAGCGGCGCGGCGAAGCCGAGAGGAGGCGTCCGGCGGCCGCCTGCCAGCGCCCCCGCGACCGGTCCGTCCGCCTTGACATGGCCTCGATGATACGCCGCTCCAATTCGTCCATCGCCTGCTGCTGTCGCTGCACGCCCGCTGCGGGATGGAGAAGCCTCAGGTGCCTGAGGGTCGTGTCCAAACGCTGGCGTAGCTTTGATGTCATCCGTCCCGCGGCAGTGTCCAGGCGCTGTTCAAGGCCGCGCAGACGCTGTGCGACCTGAATCGCCGAGGGGCTGATGAGCTCGGCGGCGGCTGACGGGGTCGCCGCCCGCCGGTCTGCCGCGAGATCCGCAATGGACAGATCGATCTCGTGCCCGACACCGGTGACGACCGGGACTGCCGAGCGGCGAATGGCCCGCGCCAGGCGCTCGTCATTGAATGCCATCAGGTCTTCCAGGGGACCGCCCCCCCGAGCCAGCACCAGGACGTCGCACTCCCGGCGCCGGTTGGCAAGCTCGAGCATGGCGATCAGCTCCTCAACGGCGCCTTCTCCTTGCACCTTGGAGGGGTAGACCAGTACCGGCAATCCCGGAAAACGCCGCCGCAGGATGCTCAGCAGATCCCGAATAGCGGCCCCCGTGGGAGAGGTGACAATTCCAACCTGGCGCGGGAAGGCGGGCAGCGGGCGCTTGAGCGTCTCGTCGAACAGCCCCTCGGCGGCGAGCTTCTGTTTCAGCCGCTCGAGCTGCAGCCGCAGCGCCCCCTCTCCGGCAGGCTCCATGTGCTCCACGTTGAGCTGGAACTCGCCTCGCCCTTCGTAGAGGCTGACTCGGGCTCGCACCAGCACCTGCTGTCCATTCACCGGGGCGAAGCCCAGCAGCATGCGCTTCGCCCTGAACATGGCGCAACGCACCTGGGCAGCGGGGTCCTTGAGGGTGAAGTAGATGTGTCCGGAGGCCGGCTGAGCCAGGTTGGAGATCTCCCCCTCGACCCACAACAGAGGAAAGCTCCCCTCGATCACCGCACGTGCCTCGCGATTAAGCCGGGACACGGTGAATATGTCGCGGGAGAAATCCCAGCTGGACTGAAGCGGATCGGGATGCATCGGGGTTACGCTCAGCGGGGCCGTCGTCCGGACGGCGGGTTGGCGCGAGTTTACCGTGAAACCCGCAAAAACTATAATCACAGGTTACCTTTGCACCAGCAACCTCCCACCCGCGCCCAGGTTCCCTATGCGCCTCATCCAAGAAGCCCTCACCTTCGATGATGTCTTGCTTATCCCGGCACACTCCCGAATTTCGCCCAATGAGGCGGATCTCACCACCCGCCTCACCCGCGGCATCGAGCTCAAGATTCCCCTGGTCTCCGCGGCCATGGACACGGTCACCGAGGGACGCCTCGCCATCGCCATGGCCCTGGAAGGCGGCATCGGCATCATCCACAAGAACATGACGGCAGAACGGCAGGCGCGTGAGGTGCTGACAGTCAAGAAATACGAGAGCGGCATCATCCGCGATCCGATCACGGTCACGCCGGACACCAGCGTAGGGGAGGTGATGAAGCTGACCCGGGCGCACAATATCTCCGGCGTCCCCGTGGTGACCGAGGACAGTCGCCTGGATGGTATCGTCACGGGGCGCGACCTGCGCTTCGAGACGCGGCTCGACGAGCCCGTCAGCGCCATCATGACCCCCCGCGAGCGACTGGTCACGGTGCGCGAGGGTGCGAGCCGCGAGGAGGTGGTCGGGCTGCTCCATAAGCACCGGATCGAGAAGGTGCTGGTCGTGAACGGGCGCTTCGAGCTCAGGGGTCTGATCACCGTCAAGGATATCCAGAAGGCCAAGGACTTTCCCAAGGCCTCCCGCGACGACCATGAGCGGCTGCGGGTCGGGGCCGCCGTCGGGGTGGGTGTCGGGACGGACGACCGCGTCGCCGCGCTCGTGGAGGCGGGGGTCGACGTCGTGGTGGTGGACACCGCCCACGGGCACTCCCAGGGGGTGCTCGATCGGGTCGCCTGGATCAAGCGCGGGTTTCCGCAGGTGCAGGTGATCGGCGGCAACATCGCGACCGGCGCCGCGGCCCTCGCCTTGGCGGAGGCTGGTGCGGACGCGGTGAAGGTCGGAATCGGCCCCGGCTCCATCTGCACGACCAGGATCGTGGCGGGAGTGGGGGTGCCGCAGATCACGGCCGTGGGCAACGTAAACGAGGCGCTGGAGGGGACCGACATCCCCCTGATTGCGGATGGGGGCCTGCGATTCTCCGGCGACGTTGCCAAGGTGATCGCGGCCGGGGCCCACAGCGTCATGATCGGGGGACTGTTTGCCGGCACCGACGAGTCCCCCGGGGAGGTGGAAATCTACCAGGGCCGCTCCTACAAGTCCTACCGGGGCATGGGCTCCCTGGGGGCGATGGGCAGCAAGGAGGGCTCCAGCGACCGCTATTTCCAGGAGGAGACCGAGAAGGAGAAGCTGGTCCCCGAGGGGATCGAAGGGCGAGTCCCTTACAAGGGGAGTGTGCTGAACATCATCCAACAGCTGGCGGGTGGCCTGCGCTCCAGCATGGGGTACACCGGCTGCTCCAACATCGCGGAGATGCGGACCAAGCCTCAGTTTGTGCGGGTGAGCAATGCGGGGGTGCGGGAGTCCCACGTGCACGACGTGCAGATCACGAAGGAAGCGCCCAATTACCGGATCGACTGAATGACCTCCCAAGCCCAAGGCATCCACGCCGACCGCATCCTGATCCTCGACTTCGGTTCCCAGTACACCCAGCTCATCGCCCGCCGGGTGCGTGAGGCGGGTGTGTACTGTGAGATCCACCCCTGGGACCTGGATGCGCAGCAGATGCAGGAGCTCGGCGCCAAGGGCGTCATCCTATCCGGAGGCCCACAGTCGGTTCACGAGCAGCAGACGCCCAGGGCGGACCCCATGGTCTTCGATTTGGGGGTACCGCTGCTGGGCATTTGCTATGGCATGCAGACAATGGCGGCGCAGCTCGGGGGTCAGGTGGCGGCGGCCGCCCACCGGGAGTACGGCTATGCCCAGGTCCGCGCCCGGAGCCACTCCCGTCTTCTGCGCGATATCGAGGATCACACCAGTCCGGAGGGATACGGTCTGCTCGACGTTTGGATGAGCCACGGGGATCGGGTTGACGCCTTGCCGTCCGGCTTTCAGGTCATCTGCGAGACGGCGAACGCACCGCTGGCGGGGATGGCGGACGAAGGGCGGGGGTTCTACGGCCTGCAGTTTCATCCGGAGGTGACCCACACCCGCCAGGGCCAGCGCATCATCGAGCGCTTCGTCCATGAGATCTGCGGCTGCGGTCGCCTCTGGACGCCGGGCAACATCATCGCGGACACCATCGATCAGGTTCGGCGGCGCGTGGGCGCCGATCAGGTCGTCCTCGGTCTCTCGGGAGGCGTTGACTCGTCCGTGGTGGCGGCCCTGCTGCACAGGGCCATCGGCGACCAGCTTGCCTGTGTCTTCGTGGACAACGGTCTGCTGCGCCTGGGCGAGGGTGATCAGGTGATGAGTACCTTCGTGGCCCACATGGGCGTGAGAGTGGTCCGAGTCGATGCGGAGCTACGATTTCTCGACCGGCTGCGGGGTGTGGCCGATCCGGAGCAAAAGCGCAAGCTCATTGGCAACACCTTCATCGAGGTCTTCGAAGAAGAGGCCGAACGTCTGCGTGGCGTCCAATGGCTCGCCCAGGGCACCATCTATCCCGACATCATTGAATCGGCGGGGGCGCGCACCGGCAAGGCCAAGGTCATCAAGTCGCACCATAACGTCGGGGGGCTGCCCGAGCACATGAAGCTCGGCCTGGTGGAGCCCCTGCGCGAGCTCTTCAAGGACGAGGTGCGCAAGATCGGGATCGAGCTGGGTCTGCCGGCGGACTTGGTCTACCGCCACCCCTTCCCTGGCCCCGGCCTGGGCGTGCGCATCCTTGGCGAAGTCAGCAAGGAGCGGGCGGATGTGCTGCGGCATGCGGACCACATCTTCATCGAGGAGCTGCACCGCGCGGACCTCTCTGGCAAGGTTTCCCAGGCCTTTGCCGTCTTCCTGCCGGTGAGGTCCGTAGGGGTCGTCGGCGACGACCGGCAATACGATTACGTGGTGGCCCTGCGGGCGGTGGAGACGGTGGACTTCATGACGGCCCGGTGGGCGCATCTCCCCTACCATTTCCTCGATCATGTGTGCCGACGCATCGTGAACGAGGTGCGGGGCGTGTCGCGGGTCGTCTACGACATCACGGGCAAGCCCCCAGGCACCATCGAATGGGAGTAGGCGATGGGTCTGGATGGACCGACGAGGACTGGATGCACTGGGCCCTGGAGCTGGCGCAGCGCGCCGCCGCGGGAGGTGAGGTGCCCATCGGAGCGGTGCTTGTCAAGGACGGAGAGCCTGTCGGCCAGGGATGGAATCGGCC
>Ga0307440_1001517_pt1 | contig 11219 bp, 12 predicted proteins | sample SalMarWE160410MG_FD_202150 | JGI IMG/M metagenome (GOLD analysis project Ga0307440, IMG submission 202150) | Salt marsh sediment microbial communities from the Plum Island Ecosystem LTER, Massachusetts, United States - WE1604-10 | ecosystem: Environmental > Aquatic > Marine > Intertidal zone >... | reverse complement strand
ATCACCTCGGGCTCCGGTTCAGCTGCCGCCTCCGGCTCGTCCGAAACCTCAGCCGCTACCTCCGACTCCGGTTCGACATCCGGTGTCACCTCGGGCTCCGGTTCAGCTGCCGCCTCCGGCTCAGCTTCGATATCCGGTGTCACCTCAGGCTCTGCTGCCGTCTCGGGCTCGGGCTCTTGGGCGATTGGCTCATCGACCGGCTCCTCAGCGGAGGCCGCCGGCTCCTTCTTCTCCAGCAGTTGTGAGAACATCGATGCAGCGTTGCGCGGGAACGCCTGCAGCAATCCGGCGAGCTTCGTCAGCGGTGCCTGGAACCCACCTGCGATGCGACCGAGCAGCACGTCGCGAGGCTCGATGTCTGCGAGCTGTGCGACCTTCTCCGGCGGGAGTACCTCCCCGGACAGGACACCTGCCTTGATGACCAGGCGCTCGTGTTCCTTGGCGAAATCGCGAAGCGCTTTGGCCACCGTGACCGCATCGGTCGCAGCGAATGCGAGCGCCGTCGGACCAACGAGGACATCGTGGAGAGACTCCAGGCCTTCGGCATCGGCGGCCAGGCGGGCAAGGGACATCTTGACGACCTTGTAGTCGCCGTCTGCCTTGCGTAACTCGGCCCGCAGACTCTGCTGTTCGCTGACGGTCAACCCGCGGTACTCGGTGACGAACGTCGCCCTCGCCTCGGTCAGTCTCCGTCTTATCTCTTCAACCGCCTGGACCTTCTCAGGTCGTGGCATAGCTCCTCCTCTATGAGTAAGGCTCCTCGCCGAAGACGACGGGAGCCACAGGAGCACGCCCTGCGCAGGCCGGGAATCGTCCCGTTTGAACTCTGAGGTACCGGCGGTCTTCGGTCGAGGTTGGAGTTGTGGACGGCACGATAGCACATGCGAGCTGACAGCCGACAGCCGACAGCCGACAGCCGACAGCAAGGGATCGCGTGCTCGGGCTGTTCGCTGTTGGCCGTTCGCTGTCTGCTGCGAGCGCAGCGAGCTCCCTCTGGACATGGCCCCCCGTCTGTGGGACACTCTCCCTAGGTTCGGGGTCTCCGTTCGGGTGCACCGCACCAAAGGGCGTGGACCAAGGGCAGCCCGAGGTCGCTCCGGTGTTAGTGCAGCCCCTACCCTGCACCGCCGTTGAGAGGCTTCGGGAAGACGGCCGCCCATCGCCGTTGCCCAGGCTCCCCGCATGGAGCCAATGCCCCTCCGTTCGGAGACCCCGACATCACACCAATCGAGCCAGGGCTTCGACCACCGTGCCCTCCCATGTGTCGCCACCACCATGACCCATGTCGTCTCGAGCGTGCTCGTGGCCCATCGTCAGGAGAGACGCCAGGCGGTCACCAGAGGGCCACTCGCGTCGTATACGCCGTGGATCAGGACTCCGGAATTGACATGGCCTCCCTGCCAGGCCGTCAGTGGGCGAGGGCGATCAAGTCGTCGATTGCGCCGACGTCGATCCTGACGCCGGGCCCCATCGTCGACGAGATGCTGATGTTGCGCACAAACCTGCCCTTGGCGGACGCAGGGCGAGAGCGGACGATCTCGGAAATCAGTGCAGCGAGGTTCTCGACCAGAAGGCGGGTGTCGAACGAAACCTTGCCGATCGGGGCGTGGATGTTCCCGTAGCGGTCATTGCGGTATTCGATCTTGCCACCTTTGAAGTCGCTCACCGCCTTCTCGACATCGACCGTCACCGTGCCTGCCTTTGGGTTCGGCATCAGGCCACGAGGCCCGAGGACCCGGCCGAGCTTGCCGACCTCGGACATCATCGACGGAGTCGCGATGGCGACATCGAAGTCCAGTGCGCGTCCACCCTGGATCTCGTCCACGAGCTCCTTGCCTCCGACGAGATCGGCGCCGGCGGCCTCCGCCTCCCGTAGCTTGTCGCCATCGGCGAACACGGCGACACGGACAGTCTTGCCGGTGCCGTGCGGCAGGGCAACGGTGCCGCGCAAGAGCTGGTCGGCCTTGCGTGGATCGATTCCCAGTCGGAGCGCCGCCTCGACCGTCTCATCGAATTTCGCGTAGGAGAACATCCTCACCAGTTCGATGGCCTCGTCCGGTGTGTATGCGGTGTGCTGGTCGTAACGCAGGAGTGCCTGCGCGTAGTGCTTGCCGTGCTTCGGCATCATGTACCTCCGTGGTCCAAACGGCCCTTTCAGGCCTCCCAACAGTGGCGACGCTACGCGTCGCCGTTTCGGTTGTCAGTTGTCGGTTATCGGTAGGGCGACTGCCATCAAGCCTCGACGATGATCCCCATCGAACGGGCGGTGCCTTCGATGATCCTCATCGCTCCCTCGATGTCCACAGCGTTCAGGTCGGGCATCTTCGTCTCGGCAATCTGTCGCACCTGGTTCCTGGTGACCGATCCGACCTTCTCGGTGTTGGGCGTCGAGGAGCCTTTCACAACACGGGCGGCCTGCCGCAGCAGCACTGCGGCCGGGGGCGTCTTCGTGACAAAGGTGAACGTCCGGTCCTCATAGATCGAGATCTCGACAGGAATGATGGTGCCTGTCTGGCTCTCGGTCGCTGCGTTGTAGGCCCGCACGAAGTCCATGATGTTGACTCCGTGCTGGCCAAGCGCCGGCCCCACCGGCGGCGCGGGGGTAGCCTGACCTGCCGGAATCTGCAGCTTCAGGATCGCCGCCAGTTTCTTACGTGCCATGTACGTGTCCTCTGATCTGCTACTGCTTCTGGATGTCGCCGAACCCGAGTTCGACGGGAGTGTCCCTGCCGAAGATGTTGACGAGAACGGTGACCTTCTGCTGATCGATGTCCATGTCCTCGATCACGCCGTTGAAGTCGGCAAACGGGCCCGTGACCACACGCACCGTCTCCCCGACCTCCCACGCCGGCTTGAATCGAGGAGCCTTCTTCTTGGCCTCGATCTCCTGGACCCCCAGGAACCGCTCCACCTCTCGGCGGGACAGTGGCGTCGGCTTCACACCCGAACCGACAAACCCTGTCACGCCTGGTGTGTTTCTCACCGCGTACCAGGACGCGTCGTCCAAGTACATGCGAACGAGCAGGTAGCCAGGGAACACCTTCTTCGGAACGGTGACCTTGCGTCCCGCCTTGAACTCCACGACGTCCTCCATGGGGATGACGACTTCGAAGATGCGGTCCTCGATGTGCATCGAGCGGGCACGCGACTCGAGGTTCGCCTTGACCTTGTTCTCATACCCCGAGTAGGAGTGGACGACGTACCAGTCACCCGGCAAGTCGTAAGGGCTGACAGGGCGCTCTTCGACGATCTCGGTCATGAGCCCCCCAAGAAGTACAGCAGCCCGTCCTTGAAGAAGATGTCGAGGCCGAAGATGAAAAGGGTGAGCACCGTCGACGTGATCAACGTGACAACGGTGAACGCGACGAGCTGCTCCCGCGTCGGCCACGACACGCGCTTCATCTCGGCGCGTACCTCTCGCAGGAACCGCCGGAGGCGCTGCACCAACGGCACCTGGTCGCCACCCTTGGCCGGGCGGCGCCTCCGCTGCTGTTGCTGCTTCTTCTGTTTCAGTCGTCGGTCTTCACGGTTCTGAAGCCGGCGCATCTCTCGGTTCATTCTTCTCCTCGCAGGGGTGGAGGGACTCGAACCCCCAACCTCCGGTTTTGGAGACCGGCGCTCTGACCAATTAGAGCTACACCCCTAGGGGTTCGGGACGGCCGGGATTATACGTTCACCCGAATCGGCGTGTAAAACCCCGGTCAGCTCACCAGTCGTCGTCGACCCCATACTGCCACAGCAACGCCGGCAACCACGACCGCGGTCAGCACGCGAAACCGAGCCCGTCCGCCCGATGCAGGGACGGGACGATCCAGGACCGACATGACCCGGGTCACGAACCAGGGAGGCGCTGCCACCTGCTCGTCTCGGTACTCGATCAGTGCTTTCCGCAAGATGCGATACCCGGCCGCCTCCGCCTGACAGGTGAGACACTGTTCGAGATGACGGGCATCACGAACACCGAGCGGCACCTCCCCGAGGATGTAGCCGGGCAGGACCAAACGCACCTTCCGACACCGGAGAGGATTCACATCTCCTCCTTCAGGTATTCGCGCAGTCGTACGTGAGCGCGATGTAGACGGACCTTCGAAGCCGTCACGCTGATGCCGAGTGTCGCCGCGATGTCGCCATGCGACCATCCTTCGACGTCCTTCAGCACGACGAGTGTCCGGTGGACTTCGGGAAGCCGGTCGAGCGCCCTGCGCAATGCTTCGCGCAACATCGCCGTCTCTCCCGCACGCTCCGGTGTAAGCCAGCTCGTGTCGGCGATGTCGCCGATCTCGTCGAGGGGATCCGCAACGTTCCGTTTCGACCGCGATCGCATCGTCCAGGCGGTGTTCACGGTGATCCGATGCACCCACGTCGAGAACGCGGCGTCGCCCCGAAACTTCGGAAGCGCTCTCCATGCCCTGATCATCGCTTCTTGTGCCACATCGGCCGCCATCTCACGATCTCCTACGAGCCGGATCGCCAGCCCGAACACCTCGTGCTGGTGGATCTCGACCAGCCGCTCGAATGCACCGACATCACCGTTCTTCGCTGCGTCGACGAGCGACTCGATCTCGCTGCCTTCGACACCTGGCGACGTCATCGGGTTACCGTCACTTCGGCGGTCACATGGAGGTCGTTGTCCGATTCGAGTGCCATGCGCACTCGCGCCTCCGCGCCGTCGATCACCTCGCCAGTCACGCGAGTTTCCACGGCGGGACGGAGCGGCGAACGGAACCGGAACCTCGCCCGAACCAGAGGACGGTCACTGGACTCGTACCGGGCCGCCGCCTGGGTGATCCACGCAGCGGACAGCAGCCCATGAACGATCACGCCCTCGAGTCCAGCCGCCACAGCGCTCGAGTGATCCCAGTGGATCGGATTCCAGTCGTGCGATGCTCCGGCGTACTTCACGAGATCCGCCCTGCTCGCCGACTTGCGCAGCGGTTCGACGTTCATGCCGGACGCGGGCAGGTCGGTTGGTGAGGGCGTGTCGTTGGGACCGCGAGCCTCGACATCGGGCTCGCCACCATCTTCACCCGCAGATCCCTTCTCCCCCGACACGACGAACAGAGATACACCTTCGACCAGTGGAGCTCCGTCGCCGACCGCCATACCGAAGGTGATGAACGCCGTCCCCGAGCGAGCACGGACACGTTCGACGAAGCCGGTCACCTCGACGCGTGTGCCGATGTCGAGTGCACGATGCCACTCGAACGTCTGCTCCCCATGGAGTGCGGAGCGAACCTGAGACGACACGATGGGGTCCGACAAGAACATCGGCGCAACTGCGAATAACAACGCCGAAGCGAAGGACGGGGGTGCCGTTGCGTTCCACCGGGCGGGGTCATCACCTGTCACGTCGACGTACGCAGCAACCTGCCCGGGTTGGATGTGCACGCGAACAGGCCCGTAGGTCCTGCCCGTCAGTCTGTCCAACTCCATCGACCCTCCTTCACACGCGCCGTCGGGGTGGGCATCCGCCCACCCCGACCAAGGAACCCCTCTTCTCCACCCGAGTCGTCACGATACTAGGCGAGACGGCCCGGCGGGTCGCAGGGCCGTCCAGTCTTCAGTTGTCGGTCTTCAGTGGGAACGCCACCTGAGTCAACACAAGGCCACTGGGCGAGACTCTCACCGAGAACCGACAACCCACAACCGCTCGCGCAGCGAGCTAGCGGGTTTCCCGGTGAACGGTGTGGGTCCGACACCACGCGCAGTACTTCTTGAGTTCCAGTCGATCCTTCGTGTTGCGCTTGTTCTTCGTCGTCACGTAGTTGCGCCTCTTGCATTCGGTGCACGCGAGCGTGATCGGCGGCCGCTTGTCAGATGCCATGGTCTCCTGCCTATTTGATGACTTTGGTGACGGTGCCGGCACCGACGGTGCGGCCACCTTCACGAATGGCGAACTTTTGGCCGTCGTCCATCGCGATCGGGGTGATCAACTCGACGGTCATCTCCGTGTTGTCACCAGGCATCACCATCTCGGTACCCTCAGGCAACGTCACCGCACCCGTCACATCCGTCGTCCGGAAATAGAACTGCGGCCGATACCCAGGAAAGAACGGGTTATGACGGCCACCCTCCTCCTTCGTCAACACATACACCTGCGCCTCAAACACCGTATGCGGCGTAATCGACCCAGGCTTCGCCAACACCTGACCCCGCTCCACCTCATCCTTACCTACCCCACGCAACAACACCCCAATATTGTCCCCAGCCCGCCCCTCATCCAACAACTTGCGGAACATCTCCACACCCGTCGCGACCGTCTTACGAGTCGGACGAATCCCCACAATCTCCACCTCATCGCCAACATGCACCACACCCGTCTCCACACGACCCGTCACAACCGTCCCACGACCCGTAATCGAGAACACATCCTCAATCGGCATCAAAAACGGACGATCCGTCGGACGCACCGGCTCCGGAATATACGAATCCACCGCATCCATCAACTCCAGAATCGACCCCTCAGCCTCAACATCCCCCTCCAACGCCTTCAACGCCGACCCACGAACCACCGGCAACTCATCACCAGGAAACTCATACTCCGTCAACAAATCCCGAACCTCCAACTCCACCAAATCCAGAAGCTCAGGATCATCAACCTGATCCGTCTTATTCAAATACACCACAATATACGGCACCCCAACCTGCCGAGCCAACAACACATGCTCCCGCGTCTGAGGCATCGGACCATCCGCAGCAGACACCACCAAAATCGCCCCATCAATCTGCGCAGCACCCGTAATCATATTCTTGATATAATCCGCATGCCCAGGCATATCCACATGCGCATAATGACGAGCATCCGTCTCATACTCCACATGCGCAATCTGAATCGTAATCCCCCGCTCACGCTCCTCCGGCGCCTTATCAATCTCATCAAACGACGTATACACCGTCCCCCCACCACGCTCAGCCAACACCCGAGTAATCGCAGCAGTCAACGTCGTCTTCCCATGATCAATATGACCCATCGTCCCCACATTCACATGCGGCTTCGTACGCTCAAACTTCGCCTTCGCCATCACACACCTCTCTCTGTCCTTGTAGCGGCGGGCAGACTCGAACTGCCGACCTCTCGATTATGAGTCGAGCGCTCTCACCTACTGAGCTACGCCGCCTCGACTTCGTTCATGCACCCTCGCGGCCGCAGCCGCACCCAGAGGGCTGGAGTGCGAGCCTCCTTCCGGACTCGAACCGGAGACCTCCGCCTTACCATGGCGGCGCTACTACCAACTGAGCTAAGGAGGCCGGATTGTCAGCCCGTCGCGACGGAGGGCCGTCTCGGCGGTGGTGCCGGGAGAAGGATTCGAACCTCCGAAGGCATCGCCGGCAGATTTACAGTCTGCTCCCTTTGGCCGCTCGGGCATCCCGGCAAGCCCGAAGCCAGCTCGGGCGGCTCGTAGAATAGCGGTCTCCCGGCCGAGCGGAAACCTGGGTGGATCATCTCTCCGGGTGTGATGTCCGGTTTCGGGCTTGTCACCTGCCTGGGTCCTGGAGCATGATGGTGTCGGAGGAGGTGGGGAACATGCGGGATCTCGACGACAACCTCGAAAGGTGGCGGGCGGGCGGTCTCATCTCGCGCGAGCAGGTCGATGCGATCACCGAATTCGAGGCCGCCGCGCGACCCGACCGATCGAGCCTCATCGCCGAGGTGCTCGGCTACCTGGGCGGTGCTCTCGCGATCGTCGCCCTTTGGGTCTTCATGGCGGAGTACTGGAACGATCTCGAGTCATGGGCGCAACTCGCGCTCATCGGCGTTCTAACCCTCGCGTTCCTCGCCGCCGGGGCATGGGCACGAACGAGTTCGAGCGAGGCCGTCAGACGGCTCGCCAGCTTCCTCTGGTTCCTCAGTGTGGCGGGCGTCGCGGGCTGGTTCGCAGTGCTTTCCACCGGTTCGCTCGACGCGAGCAGCAAGGCGGTTGCGCTCTGGATCACCGTCCCCGCGTTCGTGGTGGCACTCGTTCTGTGGCTTCCCTTTCGCAAGCTGCTCCAGGTCGTTGCCCTGGTCGGAGCCGCCCACGCTGTTGTGTTGAGCGCTTTGGCACAGGTGGAGCCAGTACCGTTCGATTGGTTCGGCATGATCATCTGGGGCATCGGGACAGCGTGTGTGCTTCTCGCATGGGGCGACGTGCTCGAACCGACGGGAACGTCCTACGGGCTGGGGATCGTGGCGATCCTGCTGGGCCCATCGATGGCAGGTACCGGCCTTGACCAGGCGTGGCCACTCTGGCTAGGGCTGCTGACCGCAGCCGCGCTGCTGGTGGCGAGCATCTCCTTGCGCGAGATGGTGCTACTCGTCGGTGGTGCAGGCGCGGTGTTCGTGTTCCTCCCTCAGCTCATCTTCACGTACTTCCGTGACACGCTTGGGGTCCCCGTCGCCCTGTTCCTGTCGGGAGTCCTCCTCATCGCCGTCGCATTGCTTGTTGCCCGACTCAAGCGGGAGGTGACAGGGCCATGAATCGCACAGTTCTCGCGGTGTCGGCATCGGTCGTCGTCATCCTTGCGGTCCTCGTCGCCGTGCTGGTGTTTGGAGTGATCCCCCTCCCCGACTACCCGTCCCTCGCCGACCATCCCGACGCTTCGATCCCTGGAACCGTAGCGTTCATCACCGATGACAACCCGCCCTGTCTCGGAATGGTGCCGGCCGGTGGAGGACCGACGACCGAGCTTCGCTGCGGTGTGGTCGAAGTCGGAACGCTCGGCTGGACGTCGGAGGGATTGATCATCACCATCGACTTCTCTTCCATGACGTCCCGGTACCTCCTCATCGATCCGGCATCCGGCGAGGTCGTCGATGCCATCGCGGCCGACGTCGACGAACCGAAGCCCCTGGCGTGGGAGTCGCAATCGACGCGAGCAGATGGTGCTGTGCTCATCACGGATGGCGGCAGGGGAACCACGGCGGTGAAAGTGCACGTTCCGAACGAAGAGCCAACAACCATACTCAGCGCGGACGGGCCGCAGGACTACTCGTTCGATGTCGCCACCTGGTCGCCTGACGGGCGGTGGGTGCTGGTGGTCGACTCTGAGGGTCGGATCCTCGTCGTCGGAGAGAGCGGAACGCCGGCAGCGAGACTGCTCGCGGAGGGCGCGTCGCGCTGGATGAACGCGGCCTGGTACATCCCCGGCTACCCGGGAGTCGATATCGGCGGCTGAACGCCGCGGTTCTCGGTCTTTGGTTCTCGGTTTTCGGTAGAACCTCCGCCCCACGGCCTCGCGTCGTTCGCGTACCGATGATTGAAGACCGATAACTCGAAGCTGTCAGGTTCGGATTCCCAGCAGCTCCCGAACCTCGGCCTCGATATCCGGAGCGGTGGCGATGAACCCCGACAGCAGCGGATTCGGCTGGTTGAAGCGCACCGGTTCGCCGTTCACTCCGAACACGGAGCCACCGGCGGCAAGCACGAGCGCAGCGCCGGCGGCGACGTCCCACTCGTGTTTGGGTACCAGAGTCCAGGTCGCGTCGGCGAGTCCTGCGGCGACCAGACCGAGCTTGTAGGCAACCGATCCGACGTTGCGCACCGAGATGGGCGTCGCGTAGAAGCGCTGCCACTCCCCTCTGCGAGTCTCACTTCGCGAGGCGAGCACGAGTGCCCCGCGTAGGTCCTGCGCACCCCACGCACCCCTGGGTTTTTCGTTAAGCGTCACTCCATGCCCGATGGCTCCAAGAATCAGCTGGTCCGTCGACGGCGCGTAGATACCTCCGGCGATCGGGCGGCCGTCCTCCACGAGCCCGATAGAAATGCACCACTCGGGGATTCCGGCGATGAATTCTCGTGTCCCGTCGATCGGATCCACGATCCACACACGAGAGCGGGCGAGACGGTCTTCATCATCGGCCGTTTCCTCTGACAACCACCCATCTTCGGACTCGGGCAGCACCTGGCGCAAGACCGAGTTCACCGCGAGGTCGGCCTCGGTCACCGGATCACCGCCCTTCTTCTCGACGGCTCCGATCGCTCCCGGAGTGAACGGCGCGAGAGCTTCGGCTCCCCGGTGGAGCGCCTCCCGGATTCTGGCCAGTTCCTGGATCACAGCGGCCACAGGATAGGGAGACCGACGATCAGCATCACGACGACGACCACGGTCAGCGGGATACCGAGGCGCAGGTAGTCGGTGAACCGGTACCCACCGGGCCCGTACACCATCAGGTTTGTCTGATAGCCGATCGGTGTGAGGAAAGGAGTCGCGGCAGCGACCGCGACACCAAACGCGAACGTGCGGGGATTGAGACCGAGTTCGGCGGCGGTAGCCAGCGCGAGGGGGAGGATCATCAGCGCGGCGGCGTTGTTGGTGATGACCTCCTTGAGCAGCACCGTCGCGATGATCACACCCGCGAGGGCTCCCACGCCACCAATGCCACCCAGCACCCCGATCAGGTCCTTGGCGGCGGTCCCTGCAAGTCCCGACGACTGCAACCCGGCCGCGACACCGAACGCGGCCGCGATCGTGATGATGACATCGAAATCGATCGCCGTTCTCGCTTCCGACGGAGTGATGGTGCGGGTCGCGACGAACGCCGCCGCACCAAGGAGTGCTGCGGTGACGAGAGGCACGACGCCCGCCGCGGCGAGGACCACCATGCCGGCAACGATCAGCGTCGTGAACGCCGCTCGTCGACCGGCGACCGGAGGAACAGCATCGAGCGTCGCGATCAGCGCGAAATCCGACCGCTCCTTCCATCGACGGCTCCAGTCACGGTCGCCGATCACCACGAGGGTGTCCCCGGTCTGCAGCACGACGTCTCCGAGCTTGGCGTCGATCCGCTGGCCCGCCCTGTGGATGGCGGTCACCACCGCCTGGTAACGACCCCGGAAGCCTATGTCCCGCAAGGTCACCCCCACGAGTGGTGACGACGTGCCGACGACCGCCTCGTAGTGCCTGACCTGTTGTGCGTCGAGCATGGCCACCTGGGAGTCCTCTGTTGACACCAACCCCGGCATCGATTCCAGGTCGACGACCTGATCGACCCTCCCTACGAACCTGAGCACGTCGTCCGTGCGCAGAACGGTGTCGTGACCGACCGGCGTGATCAATTCGCCTGAACGCTCTACCTGGGCGAGGAACACACCCGAGAGGTGACGAAGGCCGGCCGCACCAACTGTCTGTCCGTCTATGTCGGGCAGCACTCTCATGGTCATGTTGAACTGTCGGAACTCCTCATCATCCGCTTCGGACGGTGACCTTCGCTCGGGAAGTACCTTCGGTGCCAGAAGCAC
>Ga0307440_1001513_pt1 | contig 11224 bp, 10 predicted proteins | sample SalMarWE160410MG_FD_202150 | JGI IMG/M metagenome (GOLD analysis project Ga0307440, IMG submission 202150) | Salt marsh sediment microbial communities from the Plum Island Ecosystem LTER, Massachusetts, United States - WE1604-10 | ecosystem: Environmental > Aquatic > Marine > Intertidal zone >... | reverse complement strand
AGACCTTTCCCCTTGGGAAGCGGCAGCTCCCACCCCTTTGATGCTTTGGGGGCTCGCCTGGTGGCTCGGAGCCGGCCTGACGGAGATCGACCGGTATCTCGCCGGGCGCACCGAGGTGGATGCGTCACTGGCATTCCTCGCCTTCACTGCCTTCGCCGGAGGCTCGGTCGGCGCACGTGTGCCTTGGCGGGCACTGGCCCTCACGGCCGCAGCCCTGCTCCCGATTCTCGTTCTGACCGCCCTCGGCGAGCTCGCCAGCAGCCGGTTCCCGCACCCCTTCGGCGGCTGGGGCGCCCTGACATGGCCCCTCGCCCTTGCCATTCAGTACCGGCTGCTGCGCCGCACGGAGGCAGCCTGGCCACAGTGGGTCACGCATGCCTGGCATCCAGCCGGCCTCTGGCTCATCCTGGTCTTGTTCGGCTGGGAGCTGGGCTGGGTGATGGGCCAGGTGGGCCTTGGCTCAGCCGCCTGGCGCAACATTGCGTGGGCGCTTGGCCCCAGCCTGGTCTTAGCCCTGTTGTGGCGCTACGGGAAGCGGATCGCCTGGCCGGTGCGAGAGCACTTCGACATCTATGCGGTGAGGGGGCTGACGCCGGTGGCGCTGTCTCTCTACCTGTGGGCAGTCGCCGCCAGCAGATTGACCGGGGCACCCGCACCCCTGCCCTACCTGCCGATCCTCAACCCGATGGACCTGGCCCAGCTGTGGGCCCTGGTGGCAATCGGACACTGGTGCGGCTGGCTCGACCACAGGGATGAGCGGCCGCCCTGGTGGCCCCGGCGAACCATCTGGCTCTCGGTGCTGGGCGCGGGGGGGTTCCTTTGGCTGAACACCGTGCTGGCACGGGCCGTCCATTTCTGGGACGGGACGAGCTACCATCTCGCGGACCTCTACCACTCAGTGGTCTTCCAGGCGGCCGCGGCCATCCTTTGGACCCTCACCGCCCTCCCGCTCATGGTGCTCGCCAACCGCCGTGGCGTCCGCGAGCCCTGGCTCGCAGGGGCGCTGCTGCTGGCAGCGGTGGTGCTGAAGCTGTTCCTGGTCGACCTGTCGGGAATCAGTACGCTCGCCCGGATCATCTCCTTCCTGGCCGTGGGAGCACTAATGCTGCTTATCGGCTACCTCGCACCCCTGCCGCCTCGGACACCCCCTGATCCCGGGTCGCGCCGCTCGGCCTAGTGCCGGGAAACGGGACCGCAGGCTGACGCAATCCTTCCTGCGCATCTCAACGCTGTCTATCGGGCCGCCCGGCGGTGAATGATCAGCTCGACGCGCCGATTGGCGGATTCCACCGACCTACCCGCACGGGCGGCTCCGCCCAACGGCTGGCTCGATCCGAGCCCCTCGGTCGTGATCTCGTCCGCGGACACACCTCCGGCGACCAGCACGGCGGCGACTGCCTTCGCCCGCTGAAGGGACAGCCAGTCGTTGTATTTTTTGGCTCCGCTGGGGTCCGTATGACCGACCACCTCGACGCCAAGGTCTGGATTCCCCGCGAGGGCCTCGGCGACGTCTTTGACAAAGGGGCGCGAGTCGGACGGGACCTCCGCACTCCCGGAGGCAAAGCGAAGGCCCTTTGCAAGGTTGACCTTGAGGACATCTTTACCGTCGCGCTCAGGAGCAAGACCCAGTGAACGGAGCTTGCCCGTGAGCGTGGCTAAACCGGATCGCTCGGGGACAGGTTCAGAGCTTTTCGCCGGTGCTGGCTTGGCCGCAGCGACAAGGACGCCCGGCGAACCGACGGGCGCAGCTGCTCTCGGCGGCGTACCCGCGGCGGTCTTGCCGGGGGGGGCCGCGGTGTTTGTGCCCTCGGGGCCGGGTCCTTGGGCCGCGGTTGCAGCTCCATTCTTTACCGGAGCAGCTGTTGCCCTCGCGACCGTTGTGCTGCTCTTGTTAGCTTGCGTGCGGGTCTCGGGGTTGACCTGGGTCCGCGGCGGGGACCCCGTATCGTCTGCGGACACTCCCTGAGCTCCTTTAGCCGTGCTGAGATTCGGCTCAGGCCTTTGCGGCTGCTCGTGGGCCGGATGCGCAGGAAGAGGAGCGGCGACCGGTGTCAGGCGACTCGTATTGGCCGGAAGGCTCTGGGCTTCCGGGGCCGAGCGGGCATCTCCCGCACCTGCTGGCGTCGTCGCCCGCTTCCCTCCCCCAGGCGGCAGTCGCGCCACCGTTTCGGCTTTGCCCTTGCTCGGCAGGTCGCGGGAGGTCCGCTGAAGGCTCTCGCCCTCGGGAGACTCCGAGGCGATCGGCCCCTCGGTCCGCTTTGCCAAGGCTGAGCCCAATCGGTGGGTGCCCTGACCCAGAGCCTTCGCGATTTCGGCGACAGGCTCGAGGCGTGCGAGAAAGGACTGCACCGGATTCGGTCGGAAGGCGAGGATCGCGGCACCCGCCCCCAGAATGGCGAGCGCGCTCACACCGGCGGCCGCGAGCCAGACCCAGGTCCGCCGACCGGTCCTGCGAGTCCTCTCTGATGGCAGCCGCTCCGCGGCGGCGACCGCGCGGGTCCACCCGTCCTCCGATCGTCCAATGCCAGGCGCCGACACCGGCCGTTTGGCCTCACCCCAGTCGCTGTCGACGAGCAGGTCGGGGACCGGCAGCGTCCCAGCCTCGGGCTCGGGAGAGGAGGGTCGCTCCTTACGCGTGTCTGAATTCACCGGTACTGCGGGACCCGAATCCGCGCTGACCGACGGGCCGGGCTCCGCCGGAACCAGGGGATCACCGGCAGCGGTCTCTGTCAGCACCGGTTTCTCGTGCACGGCCTCCGGCTCCGGGACCACCGCAGCCTCCTCGCGCTCCGACTCGCGTGGCTCGGATTCAGCGCCAACGGGGGCTTCCTCCGGGATCGCGGGCTGCTCCGCAACGAGGCTCGAGAGACCTTGGGCTGACGCTGCCGGGACTGACATCTCGATCGCCAGCCTGCTGACCTCAACCGCGTGCTCCAACCCCATCGAGACCAGGGATGGAATCTCCGTCGGCAGGCCAGTGCCGAGTGGAAGCTCGTCCTGCAGCTCGTGGATCACCAGTCGAGCATCATCGGCATCCAGGCTGTTCCTTTCCTCGACGGCTCCGTGCAACAGCAGGCGACCAGCGAAGGAGTTGATCACCCTCGGGATGCCCCCTGTCGCGGCATGCAGCAGCCATACGGCCTCACCGCTGAAACTGGGTCTGCCTTTCCAACCGGCGCAGGTCAGTCTGTGCTCCAGGTACGCCCGCGTTTCTCCCAGGCCTAAGGGCTCCATGCGGCAGGCCGCCAAGATGCGCTGGCGAAGCTGCTCCATCCGTGATTGGCTGACCAAGGCCCGAAGAGAGTCCTGACCGACGAGGAACACCTGCAGGAGGGGACGGGTGGCCTCCTGCAGATTGGTGATCATCCGCAGCTCTTCGATCGACTCGTAGGGCAGATGCTGCGCCTCGTCGACGATGACGAGCGAGTTGTGACCGGACTGCATCTGCCTCAGAAGCACCGCCCGCAGATTCAGCAAGATCGTCGACTTGCTCGAGTTGCGGGCCTCGACTCCGAAGGCGCTCGCCACCAGCCGGAGGAGATCCTCCGCGCTGACCTGGGTACTCCTGACATGGGCCTTCGCGACCTTGGCAGTCCGGGGGTCCGAGAGAAGATCCTCGATCAGCAAGGTCTTCCCGGTACCGGGCTGTCCAGTGACCATGACGAAACCTTCGCCCTGGTGAAGCACGTACTGCATATAGGCCTTCGCCTTCGCGAAGTTGGCATGCCGGTAACAGAACTTCGGATCCGGACTGAGGCGAAACGGATCCTGCGTGAGACCGTAGAATTCAGCTAGCACGATGGGATTTGCTCCAAGCCATAGAGCGGATCGCGGGGTTCGGTGGTGACCACGCCAGGGATCCTCCCTGATGATTGTTCATACCCGGCAGCCGCAGCTGGTGGTGCAAGGGCTTCGGCCCCGCATGCGGCAGGCAGGCTACTTGTCATCGAGTAGGGAAATAATACCGGACGTCGGACCACCGCCCCAAGGGGACGGCACGCTCCGGCACCGCCCCGCCCATGTCCGACAGCCGCGGGGTGCGACGGGGCTTCTGAAGGACAGCACGTTAGAAGATAGCCGGACCCCTCCTTGCCCGCCTACGCTATTTGATCCCTCCCAGCTGAGCGGATTCCGCGCCGGCAAGCTTCTCCGGCCAAGCCGAGCGGCCTTTTCGGCTCCTCCCCCAAGGGCTACACTCAGCCGTCGGAGGACCGGCCCGCTTCGACAGCCGGCCCGGGCACACTAAACGCAGGGTGCGTTCACCGAATCGGGCGGCAAAAAAGATCGCGGGGAAACAGCAGCATGAGCGACTCATCGCATGACGCGGGCGTTATCCAGGCAGTCCTGGAACGGTTCAACACCCAGCGGCTCCCGCGGGCTCTTGGCCTCAAGGATAAGGTGGACCGGGGCGAGCCCCTTACCGACTACGACATCAGTTTCCTCAATCAGGTGTTCAGCGATGCGGAAAAGATACGGCCGTTCATCGATCGTCATCCCGAGTACCAGGATCTGGTCGCGCGGATCATGCATCTCTACGGGGAGATCGTAGACAAGGCCGCCGAGAACGAGAACAAGACCTGACGTCGGCATCGCGGAAATGCTGCGGCTCGGCCAGCATACCAGCGCCACCCATCATTGCCCGACAAAGTGTAGCGAGCACCGCATTTTTGCACGGGTCTTCAGTGACTTTGGAAAATAATCGTGACGAACGTCACAGCTGCACCCTGGGCAAAACGGTAGTCTAACCACACCAACGAGCGGTTCATCCCGTTGGGTCTCTCCTCCTCAGTGGTGTGGTGTTGTCCGCCCCGGCTATCCGGGGCGGTTTTGTTTTTGATTCCCGGTGCGGGACTCGACGCGGCGATCCCCAGCCCTCTAGAGAGAATCCGGAGCGATGCAGCGCCTCCCCCGCCCCGGCCGGATGCCGATCCAGTGGACCCCGCCGCAGCGGGGGAAACGAGCCACCGTCTCCAAGACGACCAACCGTGCCGCAGGAGCGCTCAAGCTCAGGCCCCGGCGCAAGCCCGAGCACCTTTGCTTGGGCGCGCGGTCAGAGGCCACATCCTGTGCTTCTGAGTCGGGGTTTGTCCATTTACGTGATTGTAAATCCGGGGCCACTTCAACCGACCGCCCTATTGGGTCTGGCGCTCCTGCTGCTCGTCGTCGCCGGCTGTAGCCGCGTCACTCTCGCGTACAACACGGCAGACTTCTTTATCGAGCGCTACGCGGACGACTACCTCTCCCTGAGCAGCGACCAGATGGCGGCCTGGGAGCCCAAGCTGGAGGCCGCGCTGGCCCGCCACCGGAGTGAGGAGCTACCCTACATCGCCGCGTTTTTCGACCTCGCGTACAAGGGTGCCATAAGAGGATTCGACAAGACCACGGTCGACTGTCTCCTCGACGAGCTCGAGGAAGTCTACCGCCGCAACGCGCGCCTGGCCGCGGCGGTCACTGCCCCCCTGCTTGCAGAGCTGTCTCAGCGGCAAGTCCATGACCTCGCGGAGAAATTCCGCAAGGAACAGGCAGATGACGCCAAAGACGACCGGGCGGGAAAGGCTAGGCGCGAACGCAAGCGGGCGGACCATTACATCAAGTCCGTCGAATCGTGGGTAGGGCCATTGAGCAAACCACAGCGGCGGATGGTCCGCGAGGTTGCGGGCTCCATGCCGGATGCGGGGCCAGCCTGGGACGCCTACAATGATGGGAAGCGCAGAGCGCTGGTCCGCCTCCTGAGCCAGGGTGCCGGCGAGACCAGGATCCGACGATTCCTGACCGACTGGCTGGCGGACTTCCGGGACCTGCCCCCGAATCTGCAGGAGGCCCACATCGCGATGCGAAAGAGTATCGCGCAGCTGTTCCTGCGGCTGGACCCGAGCTTCAGCCCGAAGCAGCGCAGCCGCTTCGCCGGCCGGCTGCGGGACTTGAGAGACGACTTCCTCAATCTGCAGAAGCACCCGCGGATGGCAACCAGGCCGTGCGCCCGCGCCGCATCCGCCGCGCCAGGACTCTAATCCCCTCCGGAGAGTCGCACCCTATGTGGGATCAACGTTACGACACCGACGAATACGTCTACGGCAAGGAGCCCAACGACTTCCTTTCCGCCATGGCCGATCGCCTGCCAGACGGACGCACGCTGTGTCTCGCCGAGGGCGAGGGTCGTAACGCCGTGTTCCTGGCCGGCCGCGGCCTTCAGGTGACCGCGGTGGACTCCTCCCGGGTGGGCCTCGCGAAGGCTGCGCAGCTCGCCCGGGAGAAGAGGGTCCATGTGGAGACCGTGCATGCGGACCTCGCCGACTTTCCGATCGAGGCTGCTTCCTGGGACCTGATCGTCTCGATCTTCTGCCATGTGCCGCCCAGCCTGCGCGCAGACTTGCATCGGCGGGTTGCCGCCGGCCTGCGCCCCGGCGGCATGTTCCTGCTGGAGGCCTATACGCCAACCCAGCTCGCCTATGGCACCGGCGGGCCCCCGACGGCGGAGCTGACGGTGGACCTCCCCTCGCTGCGGCGGGAGCTTGCGGAGCTACGGCTGACCCACGCCCTGGAGACCGTGCGTGAAATACACGAGGGCCGCTTCCACTCCGGGCCGGGCGCGGTGGTACAAGTCCTGGCGGTAACAGACTGACAGGCACCGTCGCGTGGAGGTCCGACAGGTATCCACGGGTGTCGCGGGTCATGGGCGCGCAGCCTTCCTCGGGCCAGCGACAGTTCCGGGCGCGGGCCCTTCTCCTGTGCGGTTGACAGCCATTAGGTCCAATGGCCGCCACGCGCACGCCCTGACTGGACCTCCAGGGAGATAATCCTCGCCGCCGCACCGTGCCGTGAGACGGCCCGATTCCAAGGAATCAGGGCGGTATCCAGGATCTCCTCGACCTGCCTGCAGGCGTAGCTCTCGAGCGAGACCCGTATCCTGCAGGAATAGCAGCAAACGCCGTAGCCGTCGGCGCGGCGCACCACCAGGCTATACACGGCATCCGGGAGTAGGCGCTCGTCCACGCACAAGGCGAGCAGGTCGCCCACCAGCAGCCGAATGCCGTCTTCGTCCAGCCCCGGACGGTGGCGTGAGCCGCACCAGGCAAGTCCCCGCTCCGCCAGTGCCGCAGCGGGCGCCGCGAGCAGCTCCCGGCGACGCTCTCGAATCCATTCCCCCGCGACCAGCTGCACGGCGACCGACGCGACAGCCTCGCTCGGGAAGCGCCGCCCGGCCATATCCACGATGGTGCGGGGCACGAAGACACCGTGCATCGCCATGGTCCGCCGTGCCTCGTCGCGGGCGCCATTCCGCTCGGCCAGCGTATACCAGCGTCGGGCCTCCGCCATGGCATGGGTATCGCGAACCGCGACCTGGCCATCCCCGAAGACCTCCCAGCCGTCCGGCCAAAAGGCGATCTGGTAGGCAGGAAGAGCACCCAGCAACCGCGCCGTGGCGCGGCGACCCGACGCAAAGGGGCTCAGAAGCGTCTCGCGTAGATAAGCCACCTGGTCACCAAGAACGGGTCCGCACTGGATCGCTTTGAATATAGCGACAATCGCACACGGGGAGAATCCGCCTGCCGCCAGCCCGACCCGCCGGCACCGGTATAATGCGTCCCCAATCTCCCGCCGACCGCATTATCCACCCATGGCAACACCACCCATCGCCGGCGCCCTCTACCTCATCGAAGGGATGCGCCTCATCACGAGGCCGGGGCTGCGCCGATTCGTCGTGGCTCCCCTCCTCGTCAACATCCTGGTCTTCTCCGGAGCGATCTACTACGGCGTCTCCCAGTTTCAGCACTTCCTCACCTGGATGGACGCCAAGATCCCGTCCTGGCTGGACTGGCTCAACTGGATCCTTTGGCCCCTCTTGGTGCTGAGCCTGGTGATCCTTGTCTTCTACACGTTCAGTTTGGTGGCCAATCTTATTGCGGCGCCCTTCAACGGGATCCTGGCGGAGAAGGTCGAGCTGTATCTCACCGGACGGCCGCTCAGCAGCAGCGCCGGGATCAAGGAGATCCTGATCGACCTGATTCCGACTCTCTATGACGAGACCAAGAAGGTCCTCTTCGCGCTCGCGTGGGCCGTTCCGTTCCTGATCCTCTTTCTCATCCCGGGAGTCAACCTCGCGGCGCCCGTGCTCTGGTTTCTCTACTCCGCCTGGATGCTCACCCTCCAATACACGGACTACGCCATGAGCAACAACGGGCTCAAGTTCCGAGAGATCCGGGCAAGGCTGCGCAGTCGGCGGCTGATGGGACTCGGATTCGGGGCCGCTGCTGCGGTCCTCACCATGGTCCCGGTGCTCAACTTCCTTGTCATGCCAAGCGCCGTCGCCGGCGGGACCGCGATGTGGGTCAAGGGGCTGAACGCGGCACCTCGGCGGTGACCGCGGCGCGGAGACTCGGCCCCCTGCATCGACTGGCGCCATGGCTCAGGACTATATTCACGGCTATTCACGGGAGGAGCAGCGGCGGCTGATCGACCAGGCCGAGGCGCTGGCACCCAATGTCTTCGCTGGCCTGGACCTGGCCGGGGCGGGCCGGCTGCTGGAGATCGGCTGCGGCGTCGGCGCCGAGCTCGCAACCATCGCCGCCCGGTGGCCGAGGCCCGGCCTGATCGGCCTCGACCGCAGCGCCGAGCACCTCGCCGCCGCCAAGGATTACCTGGTGCCCCGCCCTCGGACGGAGCGCGCTTGGCTCGTCCGCGGGGACGCCTATGCCCTGCCGTTTCGGGACGGCTCCCTGGACACGGTGATCACCGTTTGGATGCTGGAGCACGTTACGGCGCCTGAGCGCGTGCTCGCCGAGGCCCTTCGGACCCTGGCGCCCGGTGGTCGACTCGTCTGCACCGAGGTGGACAACGGAAGCTTTGCCTTCGACCCCGCGGTGCCGGCCATCCGTGACTGGTGGGATGCCTTCAACCAATTCCAGCTGACGAATGGCGGGGACCCCTACGTCGGGCGACGCCTCGCCCACCTCGCAGCCGAGCTGGGCTACGCCGACATCGGTACGGAGACCCTCCCCATCATCGCCAGCGACCTCGAGCCGAGGCGGCGCGGCCCGCTGCTGGATTACCTGGAGAGCCTTCTTCTCTCGGGCGCGGAGCGCATGGTCGCGGGAGGTATCGTGGAGCACGCCCAGGCGGCGGCCCTGCGGCGCGCGTTCGAGGAAGTCCGCAGGGACGGGGCCACCTCGTTCCGTTACTTTGCGGTCCGCCTCACCTGCCGCAAGCCGCCGGGCTGACGGCGGCCGCCGCCCCGCGCAGGCCGGTTACCGCCGGGCCTATCCGTCGATCTCGACGATAACCCCGCCCCCGTCTTTGCGCTGGACGATCAGCACCCTGCCGAGGGTCGGATGGCGAACCGCCACGACCTTGAATGTCGGCGTCTCCTTTGATGCGATCACTTCGCCCTCGTCCTTGATGTCCGCAACCACCTGCGGCTCGGCATCGAACATCCTCATAACCTCACCCCCCAACTGGATAACGGCCATCACACAAGACACAAATCGCTGGACACCCCGGGGACCACGCTGGCTGCCCCAACGTAAGCACCGCCGTCTTCGGCTATCAGCGGTCGCGACGACGCATGGCCCGCCGCTGGCGCCGCCGCGCCAGGGTCAGCACGGGCCCGGAGACCGCATAGGTCATGAACCCAAGAAACAGAATGATCGGCGGCTGGATGAAGACGACCGCGAAGACGAGCATCAACGCCACCGCGACGATGAAGGACACTCGGCCGCGAACGTCGATGTCCTTGAAGCTGTGGTAGCGGAAATTGCTGACCATGAGGAGGCCCGTCAATGCGGTGATCAGCGCAGCCAGCCAGCTTACCGCGCTGCCGTCGATCCCGTGATCGGCGCCGATCCAAACCCCCGCGGCGATGATGGCGGCGGCCGATGGACTGGGCAGCCCCTGGAAGTAGCGCTTATCGGCCACTCCGATCTGCGTATTGAAGCGCGCGAGCCTGAGGGCCGTGGCCGCGGTGTAGACGAAGGCGGCGAGCCAGCCGGCCTTCCCAAGGCCGTGGAGCGCCCACTCGTAGGACACCAACGCCGGGGCGACACCAAAGGCAACCATGTCAGAGAGGCTGTCATACTCGGCCCCGAAATCGCTCTGAGTATGCGTCAGGCGCGCCACCCGCCCATCCAGGCCATCCAGCACCATGCCTACGAAGATCGCGACGGATGCCGCCTCAAACCGCCCCTGGATCGCCCCCACGACCGCGTAGAAGCCCGCGAACAGCGCCGCCGTGGTGAACAGGTTCGGGAGCAGATAGACCCCGCGGGGCCGTCTCGGTCGGTTTGGTTGCTCTTCCATCTTTGGGGTCAAGTCCCGTCTCCCAGGGTCGCCGAAGTATAGCCGGACGCCCAATCCCACAAAAGAAACCTGGCTCAAGACATCGAGGAACGACCGCGGGGGATCTTTCTTTCGTAACGATCCTCGGGCACAGTTACCGAAAGCGCCGAAGGAGGCATCATGTCCCTGCAGACACGCAAGTCCGCCCCCCCGAGCGATGACAAGCGCTGGAAGCTGGTCAACGCGACCATGCGCCGCAACGGCTACGCCGGCCATGCCCTGATCGAGAGCCTCCACAGTGTTCAGGACGCCTTCGGGTACCTGGACGACCAGGCCATGCGGTTCGTTGCCGGGTCCCTGGACCTGCCCTTGTCCAAGGTCTACGGGGTGGCCACCTTCTACCACCTCTTCATGCTAAAGCCCAAGGGCCGGCACGCCTGCGTGGTGTGCACGGGCACGGCCTGCTATATCAAGGGCGCGGGAGGCCTCATCGAGGGGATCGAGGAACGCTACGGGGTCGCGCCGGGGGAGACTACCGAGGACAACGGCCTGTCGGTGCTGAGCGCACGCTGTGTCGGCGCCTGCGGCCTCGCACCCGCCGTGGTCCTGGACGGGGAGGTGCTGGGCAAACAGACCAGCGATGACCTGCTGGCCAGGCTCGGGGGGCTCGAGTGACATGAACCTGGACGATCTCGAGGACATGGCCGAAGAGGTCCGCACCGCGGACGAGGGCGTGGAGCACGAGGTACGCGTCTGCATGGCAGCAAGCTGCCAATCCTCCGGCGCGCCACCCGTTTTGGAGGCGCTGCGGGCGGCCCTCCCCGAAAACAACCGCTGCAAGGTTAAAGGGGTCGGGTGCATGGGTCTGTGCTCCGGCGGGCCCCTGGTCGCGGTGCAGCCGAAGGGAGGCGACACACCGATCCTCTACCGGGACGTTCGGGCGGAGGACGCG
>Ga0307440_1001512_pt1 | contig 11225 bp, 11 predicted proteins | sample SalMarWE160410MG_FD_202150 | JGI IMG/M metagenome (GOLD analysis project Ga0307440, IMG submission 202150) | Salt marsh sediment microbial communities from the Plum Island Ecosystem LTER, Massachusetts, United States - WE1604-10 | ecosystem: Environmental > Aquatic > Marine > Intertidal zone >... | reverse complement strand
CCGCAGCCAGCACCTTGGAGATGCGCTCGGACGGCACGGGTCAGGCTGCGCCGGCGTCGGGGGTGTGGGTGCCCGAGCCATCCGGATCCAGGGCGGGCTGGTCCGCCGAGGCTGCCGGTTGCGGGTCCACCAGCTGCGCCGCCACCTCCACGTCCAGCGGCGGCAGATCGTCGAGCGTGGTGATCCCGAAGCGCTCCAGGAACTCGAAGCCCGTGCCGTAGAGGTACGGACGGCCCGGCGTCTCGGAACGCCCCAGCTCCACGATCAAACGGCGGTGGAGCAGCGTGCGCACGGTGTAGTCGGAGTCGACGCCACGGATCCGCTCGATCAGGGCCCGGGTCACGGGCTGGCGGTAGGCGACGATCGCGAGCGTCTCGAGCGCCGCGGGTGACAGCCGGACGGCGTCGGCCCCGACATAGCGGGCGATGAGGGCCCCGGCCTCGGGCGCGGTCGTCAGCTCCACTCGGTCCTCGGACAGGACCATCCGGATGCCGCGACTCGCGAGCGAGACCTCGAGGTCGCCCAGGCGCGCGTCCACGGTTGCCCGATCAACGCCGGCGAGGGACCCGATCTCGCGCCGCGACAGGGGCTTCTCGGCGACGAACAGGAGTGCCTCGAGCTGCGCCTCGGTCAGCTCGCCGACGACCGGCGCCTCCGTCACGCCCGGTGCCTGGGTCGTCTCCTGGGCCTCCTCGGCCGGATCCCGCTCGATCACGCGAACGAGCCCAGCGACTCGTCCAGGGGCGACTCGTCGTCGATCGCCGTCAGCCCCGCCGCTGCGCGCTCCTCCGCGGTGGTCCTCCGGGCCACAATCGGACCCCACGGCTCCGCCTGCTCGACGATGATCTCGTGGCGTTTCATCAGCTCCAGCATGGCAAGAAACGTCACCGCCACCACGACCCGGTCGCGAACGCCGCGCAGCACGTCCTGGAGCACGATCGCGGGCGCCCCGCGGAGCGCCTCGCGGATGATGGCCGCTCGTGCGCCCAGGGTCACGGCTCGCCGGATCGTCTCGGGCGGTGGCGGCGGCGGCGGAACGATCCGGGCCAGGCCCTCGAGGGCCATCGTCAGCAGCGAAGGAGACAGCGGCTCGGTCTCGGCAGGGCGGGCCCCGGCCAGGCCTGCCACGCGGGCGGTACCCGGCTCGCGGTGGAACAGCCCCACGCGGCGCTGCGCCTCGTCGAGCAGGCGCCCACCCGCATCGCGGAAGGCGCGGTAGAGGATCAGCCGCGCCCGCAGCTCGGCCTCCGGGTCGGGCCCCTCGTCGGGCAGCGCGACCGCGCCCTCGACGGCCCGCCTCGGCAGGAGCGCCCGGGACTTGATCAGGATCAGCTGGCTGGCGATCGCGACGAACGCGGACACGTTGCCCATCCGGTCCCCGTCGAGCGTGGCCAGCGCATCGAGATACGCCTCGGCGAGGGCGCCCAGGGGCACGGTCAGGACGTCGAGCTGGCGCGCCTCGATCAGCGCCAGCAACAGCGCCAGCGGCCCATCGAACGCCGGCAGGGTGACCCGGGTGGCGGCCTCGGGCCGCCGGCCCTCCCCGAAGGCGACCGCGGGCAGGGTGTCCATCGTCATCGGGAGGTCTCGCCCAGCGTCATCAGGAGGCCTCGTCCGCAGCACGGAACCGGGGCCCGAACTCCGGATCGTGCGGAGCCGACTGGTATCGCACGAGATCGACGGCCCGAGCGGACAGCCCGGCCGCCTCGACCATCTCGGCCGACGCCTCGGCGTGGTCTCGCAGCCGATCCAGCGCGGTCCGCCACCCCGGGACGAGGGCGGCGAGCCTCACCACCCATCCGCCGTACGCCTCACCCAGCGACCAGGCGACCCGCGGCCCCGGCCCGGTATCGCCCTTGGCGCAGTCGTGGAGCAGCCCGGCGACCAGCACGCCCCGATCGCGAACGCCCGAGCGGCGAAGCGCCTTTACGACGTCGAGCCCGTGACGGCGGTCCGCGACATGCATCGCGTCGAACAGCGCGAGCTCGGGCGGACGCAGCCAGGCGGCCAGCGCAGCTCGCTCCTCCGGGAGCACCTGTGCGAACAGGTGACCCCGGAGCTGGCGGGCCTTAGACACCCACCAGGAAACGCGTGACATTGAAGATCAGCTCGCCGAGCACACGGCCGAGCAGGAGCACGGTCCCGATCACGATGAACAGCCCGTACTGTGCCAGGAAGGGGCGGACCTGCCACACCTGCCGCGGCGACAGGAAGCGGAACAGGATCGCCGACCCGTCGAGCGGCGGAACCGGGATCAGGTTGAACAGGGCCAGGGCGACGTTGAACATGACGAAGTAGAAGACACCGTTGTAGGCGAAGGTCGGCAAGTCGACCGCGAAGGCCAGCAGCACGCGGAGCACGAACGCGCCGAGCACCGCCATCAGCAGGTTCGACAGCGGCCCCGCCACCGCCACGTACAGCTCGCCGTTCCGCCGGTCGCGCAGGTTGGCCGGATTGACCGGGGTCGGCTTGGCCCAGCCGAACAGGATCGGGCTGAACAGGATCGAGATGACCGTCATGAGCCCGCCCATGGGATCGAAGTGGGCGGCCGGGTTCAGGGTGAGGCGGCCGAACAGCTTCGCCGTCGCGTCGCCCAGCAGGTAGGCGGCGGCGGCATGGGCGAACTCGTGGACGGGGAACGCGACCAGCAGGAAGATCGCGATCAGGACGATGTCGAGCGGGGTGATGGACACGCGGGCCTCGTGCTGGAACGTGGGAACCCGCGTATGGTACCGGGCCCACCCTAGAGCCGGTCGAGCAGCTCCCGCTTCTTGGCCTCGAACTCCTCCTCGGTCACGACCCCGCGATCCCGCAGGTCGCCCAGTCGGTCGAGCGCGTCGGTCACCTCGCCACCGCTCATCTCGGCGGGCTGGCTGCCCTGACCTGGCGCCGCGGCGGTCGACGGCGTCGGCGAGCCGGTCGCGGGCGCCGGGGGTGGCGGCGGCGCCGAGGCAGGCCCGGCCGATCCCCAGCCCGGGACCGCCGATGCCGGCCGCTCGCCGCCGGTTGGTGCCGGAGCCGACCCACCTGTCGCGGGCGCCTTCGAACCGCGGATGGGCGGCGACGTCGGGCGCTCCAACTCGATCGCCAGCTCGTGCTTGGCCTCGATCATGGCCTTCTTGAATGCCTTCGCGTCCCTGAGCATGCGCAGCCGCTCGTCGCCGTTCTCGGACGCGGTCAGGACATCGAGGTCGCCGAACCCGAACATGCGGCCGATCATGCTCTCGGTGAGCACGGCGTCGTTGATCATCTCGAGCGACGAATCCGAGGCCTTCTTGTTCACCACGCCCGACACGTGGATGATCCGCCGGCTGGTGATCACGAACTCCTCGTTCTGGTACCGGATCCAGCCCCACGCGACGACGACCAGCCCGATCACGAACAGCAGCAGGGTCACGTAGCCCAGGATGTCCAGGACCAGACTGCTGCCCGAGATCGCCAGACGCAGGATCAGCAGCGCCACCGCGGCGATCACGGCGACGATGGCCCAGCGCGAGTTCCAGGCCATCACGAACCAGTGCTGCCGGGATCGCCGCAGGATGCGCTCACCCGAGGCGAGAAGCGTGTCCGTGTAGCTCATCTCCTCGAACGACCTCCCTAGGCCCGCGGGTGGGCGCGGGCGTACACCTCGCGGATCCGCTCACCGGTCAGGTGCGTGTACAACTGTGTGGTGGAGATACTGGCATGTCCGAGCAGCTCCTGGACGACACGCAGGTCAGCTCCACCCTCCAGGAGGTGGGTCGCAAACGAGTGGCGCAGCGTGTGGGGCGAGACGCGGCCGCTGAGGCCGGCCGTCGCGGCGGCCGTCTTGACGATCGCCCAGACCTGCTGGCGGCCGAGCCTGCCTCCGCGCGCGGTGACGAACAGCGGCTCCGCCGGGGCGTCCGGTGTCCTCCCCGCCGCAAGCCACTGCGCCCGTGGCCAGGTGAGGTAGCGAGCCAGCCAGTCGATCGCGACCTCGCCGACCGGCACGACGCGCTCCCGGTCGCCCTTGCCGATCACCCGGACCCAGGCGCCATCCAGCGACATGTCCTCGAGATCGAGACCCAGCGCCTCGGACACGCGCAGCCCGGCCGCGTACAGCAGCTCGAGCAGCGCCCGGTTGCGGATCGCCGTCGCCTCGGGCTCACCGGCTGGGACCGATGAGCCGCCGTCGCCGTCGCCCGGCGCCACCGGGACCGCGCCGCCCGCCGCCTCGAGCAGCCGTGTCACCTCGTCCACCGTGAGCGTCTCAGGCAGCAGCCGCGGCTGGCGTGGCAGGTCGAGGTGTGCGGCGACATCCACCTCGATCGCCCCTTCGCCGTACGCGAACCGGTAGAAGCCGCGGATCGCCGCCGCCCGGCGCCGCAGGCTCGTGGGCGCGAGACCCGGGTCCCGCGGCCGGCCCCGACGCGCTCGCGCGGCGAGATACCGCTGGGCGGTCTCGGGGCCCGTCGCCCAGCGTGCAGCGGCGCCGCGACTCATGGCGAAATCGGAGAGGTCCGAGCGATAGGCTCGGATCGTGGCGTCCGCCACGCCGCGCTCCACGCGCAGATACGAGAGGTAGTCCTCGATCGTGCGGTCCAGGTATGTGCCCACAACGCTGATTGTCACCCTCCGCCGACGGTCGGCGCTCAGGCTCCCGCGTCGGCCAGCCTCGTGCCTCGCCAGGCCTCCGCGCGGTCGAGCAGCTCGCGGGCCGATTGCGTGGCGGCCACCCCGCCGACCGCGCCCCCGATCATCTCGGCCAGCTCAACCTCGCGCTTGGCGCGGTCCAGCTCCACCACCTCGGTGACCGTCCGCCCGCCGCGTTCCAGCTTGGCGATCCGGTAGTGCGCGTCCGCATAGGCCGCGATCTGTGGCAGGTGGGTGACGCACAGCACCTGGTGGTCCCTCGCCAGCGTCCACAGGCTGCGGCCCACCGGATCGGCACTGCGGCCGCCGATCCCCGAGTCGATCTCGTCGAACACGAGCGTCGGCGTCGCATCCGCCCCGGCGAGCACCTGCTTGACCGCCAGCGCGACCCGCGACAGCTCGCCACCCGACGCGATGCGGGCCAGCGGCCGGGCCGGTTCGCCGGGGTTCGGGCGGAACGTGAACACGACGGCGTCGATCCCGGTCGCGTCGAAGGCGACCGCGTCCCCGTCGACCTCGACCGCCGGGTCGTCCCGGGCGGCCGGACGGCGCCCCACCGCAATCTGGAACGCGTCGGCCGGAAAGCCCAGCTCCACCAGCACCGCCGCGACCGACCGACCGAGCTCGACGGCCGTCTCGGTGCGCCGGATCGACAGCGTGGCCGCAACCTCCCCGACCGCGGCCAGCAGCCGCGCATCCTCGGCGGCGCGCGCAGCGCGCTCCTCGTCCAGGCCCCGCAACCGCTCCGCCTCCTCCACGGCGCGCTCGCCGTGGGCGATGACCTCCGCCTCGTCATCCCCGTAGCGACGAAGCAGGCGGTGGATCTCGCCCAACCGGCTCTCCAGCCGGACGAGCGACGCCGGGTCGTGGTCCACCGTCTCGGCCAGGGTGCGCATCTCGGACGCCACGTCCTCCAGCTCGGCCTCGAGACCGGCCAGCCGATCCGCCAGCGGCCCCCATCGTTCATCGAGCCGGGCGAGAGCCCGCATCTCCTGTGCCGCCTCCCCTACCCGCTCGCGAGCGCCGCGCCCTTCACCGATGAGCACCTCCCGGGCCGCCGCCGCCCCCGACGCGATGGTCTCGGCGTGCTGGGCGGCCGCGAGCGAACGGGTGATCTCGGCTGCCTCGCCGGCCCGCAGCGAAGCGCCGGCGATCTCCGTTGCCTCGTGCTCCAGCATCTCGAGCCGCCGGATGAGCTCGCGCGGAGCGATCGAGACCTCCGCCATGGCCGCACGGTTCGCGCGCCAGCGCTCCACCGCGACTGCCACCGCCTCCCGCGCCGCCTCGTGACCCCCGAATACGTCCAGCAGATCGCGCTGCCACTCCTCGTCCAACAGCCGCTGCTGGTCGTGCTGCCCGTGGATCTCGATCAGCGGACCCACCGTGGAGGCCAGCCGGCCCGCCGTCACCGTCTCGTCGTCGAGGCGCGCGGTCGACCGTCCCGAGGCCGCCACCTCGCGCACCGCGATCAAGGGTTCGGCAGCCCGATCGAACAGCGCCTCGACGCGCGCGCCGTCCGCTCCGTGCCGCACCAGCGCCGTGTCCGCGCGCGCCCCCAGCGCCAGTCCCAGCGCATCGATCAGCAGGCTCTTGCCCGCCCCGGTCTCACCGGTCAGCACGCTCAACCCGGGCCCGAGCACCAGCCGCAGGCGATCGATCAGCGCCAGATCGGCAACGGCGAGCTCGAGCAGGCGTCCGGCGCGGTCGGGGTCACGGTGCGCCGCCATGGCGTCGGGCTGGGTCGTCATCGTCCCGGCACGTGCGGCACTCGTCACGGATCCGTTGCCATCGTCAGAACGGCAGCAGCTCGACCTTGGTCCGCAGCAGGTCCCAGAACGGCTGGCTGCCGGCCGGCTCCAGGAAGCGCACCGGCCGCTCGAGGGCGCACACCTCGACCACGTCGCCCACCTCGATCCTCCGATCCTCGCGGCCGTCGATCGAGACCAGCGCTTCGTGTGCGTCGAGCACGCGGCAGCGCACCACCTGGCGCGGCGAGACGACGACCGAGCGGATCGCGGACAGGTACCCGGCGATCGGGGTCACGACGAGGTTCCGGCTGTGCGGATCGAGGATCGGGCCACCGGCCGAGAACGAATACCCGGTCGAGCCGGTGGGGCTGGCCACGATCAGGCCGTCAGCGACGAACGTGGCCAGGTGCGATTCGTCGATGGACACGGCGATCCGGACCACGCGGGCGAGCGACCCGCGAGCGATGACGATGTCGTTGAGCGCCGTGAAGCTGCTCGCCGCGGGGCGGCCCGCCGGCAACACGGCTCCCGACAGGGCCATCCGCTCCTTGATGACAAACGAGCCGGAACGCAGCTTCTCGAGCATCGTCTCGAGCTCGTGCGCCTCCGCCTTCGAGAGGAAGCCCACCTTGCCCACGTTGAGCCCGAGGATCGGCACGTCCACCTCGACCACGGCCTGGATGGCGCGCAGGAACGTGCCGTCGCCGCCCAGCACGACCAGCGCGTCGGTGGTCGGCAGCTGCGCCTTGAGTGCCTCCGTGTCGCCGGCAGCGGCGGCCCACTGGTCGATGCCGCGCATCCGACACCACCCGGCAGCGCGCTCCCGAAGCTCGATCGCCTCCTCGATGGTCGGGTTGTAGGCGAAGCCGATCCGGCGGACGGTCATCCGGCATCCTCCCAGGCGCTCGCGACCGCCTCCTCGATCCGGTCGTCGATCTCGGCACACGACGGGCCGGCCTGGAGGTGCACGAGGAACTCGCGGTTGCCCTCGGGTCCCCGGATCGGGGACGCGATCACCGCGCGCGTCCCGAGGCCCACCGACGCAGCGGTGGCCACCACTTCCCCCAGCACCCGGCGGTGGACGGCGCGATCGCGCACGACCCCGCCACGGGCATCGGCCCGACCGGCCTCGAACTGCGGCTTGACCAGGGCGATGATGGGGCCCCGGCCGTCGCGCAGCACGGACCTCACGGGGCCGAGCACGAGCGCGAGCGAGATGAACGAGACATCGATCACCGCCAGGTCTGCCGGCTCGGGCAGGGTCGAGGCATCAAGGGTCCGCGCATTCAGGCGTTCCATCGACACCACCCGCGGGTCGCGCTGCAGCCGGTGCGCCAGCTGCCCGCGCCCGACGTCGACCGCATAGACGCGCGCGGCGCCACGGGTCAGCAGAACCTCGGTGAAACCGCCGGTGGAAGCGCCGACGTCCAGACCCACCAGCCCCGCCGGATCCACCCCGAACGCATCGAGCGCCGCGAGCAGCTTGTGGGCACCGCGGCTCACCCATTCGCGTCCCACTGCGACCGCGACCGGCACCTCGCGGGCCACCAGGTCACCGGCCTTGAGGTCCCCTCGCGCGGCGTCACCATCCCCCACGCGGACCTGGCCGGCGAGCACGAGCGCCTGGGCCCGGCTGCGTGTATCGGCCAGCCCCCGGTCCACGAGGAGCTGGTCGAGACGCAGGCGTCGCGGGTGGCTGGTCGGCATGGCGCTATCGTGGCACACGTCGCTTCACCCGGATCAATCCGCAGCACAGGCTGCGGGTGCCCCTCGACCGTTGGTCAGCGAGACTCGCTTCGGACGGCCGGTGCCTCGGTCCCCAGCTGTGCGATCGCCTCGTCCACCTGGGCGGTCAGGCCGGGCACGTCGATCCGGGTCAGGCGCCGCAGGTCCGCCACCGAGCCGTGGTCGACAAACCGGTCCCCCGGGATCCCGATCAGCCGGACGGGAACGGCACGGTATGCAGGATCGGCGAGACGCGCCTCCTCGAACGCCTCGAGCACGGCGCTCCCGAAGCCACCGCTGACCACGCTCTCCTCGAAGGTGACCACCAGCCGCTTGCCGCGCGCGTGCTCCAGGATCAGCTGGCGATCCAGCGGTTTCGCGAACCGGGCATTGATGACGCCAACCGACCAGCCGCGCGAGCCCAGGGCATCGGCGACCTCCACGGCGCGGCGTGTGATCGGCCCGAAGCTGACGAACAGCAGGTCCTTCCCTTCGCGGAGCACCTCGCCACGGCCGATCGGCAGCGTCTGGGGCTCTACCTCGGGCACACCGAACCCGGCATCGCGCGGGTAGTGGAGCGCGAACGGGTGATCGTGTCCCAGGCCCGTCCGCAGCAGCGACCGCAGCTCCTGCTCGTCCTTCGGGCTGGCGATGACCAGGTTGGGCAGCATCCGCTGAGCGGGAATCGTGAACATGCCCTGGTGGCTGGTGCCGTCCTCACCCACCAGGCCGGCCCGGTCGACCGCGAGCAGCACCGGGGCGTCGTTCTGGCACACGTCGTGAACGGTCTGGTCGAACGCACGCTGCAGGAACGTGGAGTACAGCGCGACCACCGGCCGCATGCCGCCGAGGGCGAGGCCGGTGGCCAGGGTCACCGCGTGCTGCTCGGCGATCCCGACATCGATGAACCGGTCGGGATACGCAGCCTGGAACCTCGCGAGGCCCGTCCCGGTTGGCATGCCCGCGGTGATCGCCACGATCCGCCGGTCCGTGGACGCGAGGTCGACCAGCTCCTGCGCGAAGAACGCCGTGTAGTTCGGCGTTCGCTCCGGCCTGGGCACGGGCGCCGTGGGCGGCTCCGCCTCGCCGTCGCTGGCGTGCACGGGTGTCCGCCGATCGGCCATGACTGACGCCGAGGGCGGAGCCCCCTCGTCAGGTCCGCGGCCGAGCGTGATCGCCGACCCCCCGGCGGCCGCCGAGGCCATGCTCTCGCCATTGATCGGCAGCCGGCCCGGCAGCTGATCGTGGCCATCGGTGTCGGGAACCCGGATGGGCGGCAGCGCGGCGCCATGGAACGACACCTGATCGGTCTCGGCCGGCCGGTAGCCCTTTCCCTTGTGGGTGCGCACGTGCACGATCACCGGACCGTCGAGTGCCAGCGCCCGGCGGAACGTCTCCTCGAGCAGGCGCAGGTTGTGGCCCGGCATCACGCCGATGTAGGTGATGCCCAGGTCCTCGAACAGCTGCCCGGGCTGTGCGAACGAGACGACCGACTGGCGGAACCGGCGTGACAGCTCCAGCATCCTCGCGCCCACGAACGGGATCTGCTCCGTCGCGCTGTCCCAGGCCGTCTTACCCTGGCGCCAGGCCACCGACAGCTTGATCTCGGAGAGGTACTTGGACAGCGCGCCGACGGACGGGCTGATCGACATCTCGTTGTCGTTGAGCACGATCAGCAGCTGGCTCTGGCGGTGGCCAATGTCGTTGAGGGCCTCGAGCGACAGGCCCGACAGCAGCGCGGCATCGCCCACGACCACGGCAATTCGCTCCAGCGAATGGCGCAGGTCCCGGGCCGTTGCCAGCCCCTCGGCAATCGACAGGCCCGTGCCCGCATGGCCGCCGTCGAACACGTCATGGGGTGACTCGGACCGGCGCGGGAAGCCACCGACGCCGTCGATCTGGCGCAGCGTGTGGAAGCGCTCGAGGCGCCCCGTGAGCAGCTTGTGCGCGTAGGCCTGGTGCCCCGTGTCCCAGACGATCCGGTCCCGGGGCGACTCGAGCAAGCGGTGCAGGGCGAGCGTGATCTCGACCACGCCCAGGGACGAGCCGAGATGGCCACCGGTCACCGCCACGGTGCGGATGATCGTCTCGCGGATCTCGGACGCCAGCTGCTCGAGCTCAGGCTCCGACAGTCCGCGGAGATCGGCGGGTCCCTGCAGGCGATCGAGGATCGGCACGATGCTCGGACTCCCCTGGATTGGCATGATTATTGGATACCTGATGGTAGCACGATCATCAGGCGTCGCCCGGCTCGTCGCTGGCGTCCTCCGGACGCACATCCACCGTGGCCATGGCGCCGCCCGGCTGAGTCATCAGCTGCTGGACCCGGAGCTCGGCCTGGGCCAGGAGCCGCTCGCACCGGCGCTGGAGGGCGACCGCCCGCTCGTACTGCGTGATCGTCACCTCGAGCGACTGCCCGCCCGCCTCGAGCGCGCCCACGACCCGCTGCAGCTCGGCGAACGCCTCATCGAACGCCAGCGCCTCCACGTCGTTGGGGAGCGGCGCCCGGTCGGTGTCCGTCAACGGTGGTCCTCCTGGCTGGCCGCCGGTTCGCCGACCCGGTGCTCGGCCGGCAGACGACGATCATAGCGACGAAGCGGCCGGCGGCCCCTGGCGGCTCGCTCGAGCTCGCTCGTCACGGTCGCCCCGGCGACCGCGGGCGGCCCGGTCACGGCCGCCCTGGCTCCTCGGACGAGCGTGGCCCCTCGCTCGTTGCGCCCAGCGTCCCATGCCACAGCGTGACGTCGACCGATGTCCCGGCGGGCGCGTCCGACGGATCACGCAGGATCGCGCCGTCAACGGTCCGTCGCGCGATCGCGTAGCCACGTCGCAGGGTGGCTTCGGGCGCCAGCGCCACCAGCGAGGCGGTCGACGCCGCCAGACCTGTGCGAGCACCGCTCAGCCGCGCCTCCACGACCGGGGCCATCCGGGCGCCCAAGCGCTCCTGGCCGGCGTTCGCCGCGGCCAGCCGGTCCGTCACCGCACGTGCGGCCCGATCGAGCAGCAGGCCCGCGCGCTCGCGCGAAGCGGCGAGCTGGGCGCGCGGCTCCAGGCGATCCAGCAGCCGGCGTTCGCTGACCAGACCGCGGCCCGCCGCGCCGACCCTGGCCGCGACCGCGGTGCCTCCACGGCTGCCGA
>Ga0307440_1001511_pt1 | contig 11227 bp, 8 predicted proteins | sample SalMarWE160410MG_FD_202150 | JGI IMG/M metagenome (GOLD analysis project Ga0307440, IMG submission 202150) | Salt marsh sediment microbial communities from the Plum Island Ecosystem LTER, Massachusetts, United States - WE1604-10 | ecosystem: Environmental > Aquatic > Marine > Intertidal zone >... | reverse complement strand
ATTTAACGGTCAATTGATTACATTCCAAAGGGTTAGGTTTTGTATTCAAATTGCATGGACATTACAAGCCAAAATTTATCGTCAAAATCTGTCAATGGCCATGACACTTTTTGACGAGTTAAACAGCGTCTTTGCGCATTTTTTAGTAAGACGATTCTCCAAACGGACATAAATTCGTCTCCGTCCCCCCAACATAAGGTTGGCGATACAAAAATAAAAATAATCTCAAACTGCTTGTCCGGTATAGAAGGTCCGGGCTACTTTTAGCTTCCTTAATCATTCGATTTTTTAACATATTTAGGCTAAAGATTTTAGCGGCAAATGACGATAAAGATTGTGTTAACCGTTGAACATTAAGGACAGGCCTTTGCGAAAGGATAATGCCGTGCGTGATGACAGACCCTCGTATGAAGATTTGGAACGATCGATCAAAAAGATTGAAGAAAAAATTGCCGTCTTCTTCGGACCGGAGATTGACGAGTGCGAGAGCGAACAGCGGTTTCGTCTGATCTCCGAGACATTGCCGGTGGGAATTTTCGAAACAGATGAAAGCGGCGAATGTCTGTATACCAACACCAGCTGGCAGGAAATCTTCGGCGTGTCTTTGATCGAAAGTCTTACGGTTCAATGGATGGAATTTCTGCATCCCGATGACAAAGAAGCTGTATCCGAACAATGGTCGCAGACATTGGACAACTTGAATGCATTTTCAAGAGATTGCAGGATCATTAATTCAAAAGGCGAAAAACGGTGGGTTCATCTTCGTTCTTCCCCGGTTTTTTCCGATACCGGTACGCGGTATATCGGAACGGTCACGGACATTACCGACCGCAAGCGCACCGAAGTTGAACTTAAAAGGGCCAGGGATGCCGCAGAAGCGGCCAGTATCGCCAAAAGCGAGTTTTTGGCGAACATGAGCCATGAGATTCGAACGCCCATGAACGGCGTCATCGGCATGACCAATCTGCTGCTGGATACCCATCTCGGAAAGGAACAGCGCGAGTTCACCGAGACCATTCAAAAGAGCGCCGAATCCCTGATGACCGTCATCAACGATATTCTCGATTTCTCCAAAATAGAGGCCGGCAAGCTGGAGTTGGAGATCATCGACTTTGATCTGAGAGTTACACTTGAAGAAGTGGGCGAACTTATGGGGCTTAAAGCATATGAGAAAGGGCTTGAATTTGCCACCATCATTCACCACGAGGTGCCTTCCTTGTTGCACGGGGATCCCGGAAGACTGCGGCAGATCCTGATCAATCTGGTCGGAAACGCCGTCAAGTTTACCAACGCAGGAGAAGTGACGCTGAAAGCCGTTCTTGAAGAAGAGGATGCGCACCGGGCCTTGATACGATTCAGTGTCAGCGATACCGGCATCGGTATATCGGAAGAGAAAATGGACCGGTTATTTAAATCGTTTTCACAAATTGATGGTTCCACTTCCCGTAAGTACGGCGGTACGGGTCTGGGATTGGCCATATCCAAGCAACTCACGGAATTGATGGGAGGATCCATTGGTGTTGACAGCAAAGAAGGCGAGGGGAGCACGTTCTGGTTTACGGTGGCACTCGAAAAGCAGCCCGATATAAATGAGATCTTAACAATCCCAGAGGATATTCAGAAAAAACGAATCCTTATCGTTGATGACAATTCCGTCAATCGACAGGTTTTCAGGGAACAGCTCAAATCCTGGGGCTGCCGATATGGTGAAGCCTTCACCGGGACACAAGCCATGGATGAGCTGCGACGGGCCCGGGAAATGAAAGACCCCTTTGAGATTGCAATTATCGACATGCAGATGCCGGAAATAGATGGCGAAGAATTGGGGCGCTTAATCAAAAAGGATCCAAACCTTGCGACAACGGTTCTCATCATGGTCAGTTCCTTGGGAACACGGGGGGATGCCGCCCGTTTGAAAAACATTGGTTTCGCCGCTTATTTAACAAAGCCGATCAAACGGTCACAGTTGTATGACTGTCTCGCAGCAACAGCCGGAAGGTTTAAAGAAAAAGAAAGACCCCAAGATACCGCCATCGTTACACGTTACTCCCTGGTCGATAATAAAAAACGCCGGGTGCGACTATTACTGGCCGAAGACGATCCCACCAACCAGAAAGTGGCGCTAAATATCCTGAAAAAATTCGGTTATTGGGCCGATGCCGTGAGCAACGGTCAAGAGGTATTGGACGCCCTTAAGAAGGCTCCCTATGATATCGTATTGATGGATATACAGATGCCGGTAATGGACGGATATGCGGCCACGGCTCAAATTCGGCAGTTGGAAGTCGAATCTCTGCGCGCTAAATCCGATGAGAAAGATTCCGGTGGTGCGTCTGTTCCCTGTTTTTTGTATCTGGAGCAATCGAAAAGAATCCCTATTATCGCCATGACCGCTCATGCCATGAAAGGCGATCGTGAGAAATGCATCGCGTCGGGAATGGATGATTATACGCCAAAACCTATTAACCCCCAAGAAGTTTTGGAAAAGATCGAAAAGTGGACCGGTGCTGAACGCAGTGCCCCCGCTGCTGAGACCGCGTCCGAGGTCTCAGGAAAAGATCAACTGCCGGATTCAAAGGAAGAAACACAGCCATTGGATTTTGAAAAAGCCCTTGAAAGGGCCATGGGCGACAAAGAATTCCTTAAGATGCTCCTCGAAGGGTTTATTCAGGAGCTTCCCGGTCAGATTGAATCCATAAAGGCGGCCATTGCCGGAGCGGATGCATCGGGGCTGACCGAAGAGGCGCATAAGATAAAGGGTGCGGCCGCCAACCTGAGTGCCTGCGAAATCTCCGAAGCGGCAAAATCATTGGAAGAAATCGGACGAAGCCGGAACATGGACGGGGCCGATCAAATGTTTTCCGTTTTGGTGAAGGAAAGTAAACGTCTGGCGGAGTATATGGAACGGGCGGAATGGTAATCGGTAGAGTGACTAAAGTTTGAAGTGATCTAAAGTGATCTAAAGTCTGAAAATGGATAATAAAGAGTTTTCAAAAGATCTTGAAAAGCGAACAAGGAAATTCGCCGTTACAATAATTCGTTTATCCACAAAGTTACCTTCCACACCTGAAGGAATGGTGGTTCGAAACCAAATCACAAAAGCCGGTACATCTGTCGGTGCGAATTACCGGGAAGCTAATAGGGCAAGGAGCAGAGCTGATTTCAAAAATAAAATCAAAATTTGTGAAAGTGAATCAAGTGAGACGCAATACTGGCTGGAGGTCATATTAGAGGTAAAATGGTTATCTTGGGAAGAGATGAAACCTGAATATAATGAATGCAGCGAGCTACTTGCCATATTCACCACTATCGGAAAAAATAAATAAATTGTTCAAGCTTGAGGAATACGTTTTGAGTGCGACAGATTATAATAAAAATGATAGAATACTTTAACTTTAGGCACTTTAGATCACTTTAAACTTTAGTCACTTGTAATTTTATATATATGAATGCCATCGTTGTCAGCGATTTACATATCGGATCTCAATTTTTTCTCCACAACGGCTTTGAGCGCTTTCTTAGAAAAGTTCCCAAAGAATGCGAACTGATCCTAAACGGCGATGTTCTGGACGATCCCAATCAAAGATTGCGCCCCGATCATCAGCGAATTCTGAAACTCATCGAACACGTCTCGCGCCGCCAGCGGGTCGTCTGGGTACGGGGAAATCACGATAACGGTTGTGTGCCGAACGGGTTTAAACACATCCATTTTAAGACCCGTTATACCCTAGAGAACAGATTATTGATATCCCATGGTTACGACTTCGATGGTATCATGCCCAGAAGCCGGATGTTCATTCAGTCATTTAAATTCATTCATGACCTTATGATCAAATGGGGGGCCAAACCCGTACATGTGGCAAATTTTGCCAAAAATTTCGGATGGCTTTATAAAGTCCTTCGAGATAATGTCATGAAGAATGCGGTCAATTGTGCTTTGGAAAACGGATATGAAGCGGTTGTTTGCGGGCATACGCACTTTCCGGAGGATCGGGTGTTTAAGGGCATCAGATATATGAACACCGGGGCATGGACCGAATTGCCCGCCTTTTATCTCCGGATGTCCGAAAGTGAAATGACACTAAAAAAAGCCGACCATCTCTCCTCTGTTCGATAACCCTCATCTTGCGTCTCGAAAATTCTGCGGGCTGTTGAGATTAAAGATATTCTGATCGTTTTTGAGATACGTTGGTTCCATGAAATGATGACGTTTAAAAGGATTTTATATCACTCTTGTCCAAAAACGATCCTCTATGCTGATTAAGATCTCGCAGGTTTACCTGCGGGAGTTTTATAAAATCGTATCACGATTTTATAACTGAAATTTGACATCAGCTTCATCCGTTTATATTATAATGTTTTACTACGCAAAAACAGCAATCATGATGAGAAAACGAGACCAGGAGGCTGGACAAATGATTCGAGGCGGTGAAATTCGGGTGCGGCGTTTTTATATTGAGATGTTTTCTCATTTACAGATGGGAGCTTAACCATGCCGTTCGTGACTGTACCCGGTTTGAAGGGGAAAGTTTACATCCCCGAAAAACAACGGGAAAACCCTAAAAAACATCCATGCAAGGATTGTTATTCCTGCCAGCAATGCAGTGACGACAGGTGCAGGGTATGTCTTTGTCCGAAAAACGATGAATGCAAAAAACATAATGGTTTGGAAAGAGAATGATATGACACAAAAAGCCTTTCAGGATTACTATCCGGATGAATTCGCAACCTGTTACGGATGCGGAAGACTGAATCAACATGGCCTGCAGATCAAGAGTTATTGGGACGGGGAAGAAAGCATCTGCCATTTTAAACCCCGGCCGTATCATACCGGCGGATTTCCGGGTTATGTATACGGCGGCTTGATCGCATCCTTAATCGATTGCCACGGCGCAGGCACGGCCTCGGCAGCTAAATCCCGTCATGACGGAAGGGATATGGAAACGCATCCTCCCTATCGTTTTGTAACCGCCGCGTTGCACGTGGACTATGTGGCGCCCACCCCGATTGATGAAATATTGGAAATCCGGGGCAGCGTCAAAGAAATCAAGGGCCGAAAAATCATTGTTGCCGTTACACTCTCGGCGAACGGCAACGTATGTGCCAAAGGTGAAGTGATAGCCGTCCAGATGCCCGAATAAAATCGTTACACGATTTTATGAATCTCCCGCCCCACTGAAAGCGGGACGGGATCTAATATGAGAAAGGGTAAAATTCCTAGTTAATCCTCTTTCAGTTCCTTTAAATCCGCATAGTTGTCGAGGGCTTCCGGGTTTCTGAGGGCGTCTTTGTTCAGCACGGGCTGGTGGTGAATGGTTTTTTTAACCGCCAGCTCCACTTTCTTCATATTGTGTGTATAAGGAATGTCCGGCACGGCCAGAATCTTGGCCGGAACGTGCCTTGGGGATGCATTGGTGCGAATTGTTTTTTTAATGGTGTCCTTGAGGCGATCCGTCAATTCATGCCCTTGGGCCATCTTGACAAAAAGGATAATGCGGACATCGTTATGCCAATTCTGACCGACGACAATGCTGTCTTCAATTTCCTCTATCCGGTCCACCTGCCGATAAATTTCGGCAGTTCCGATCCTTACGCCGCCGGCGTTTAGGGTTGCATCCGACCGCCCGAATATGATCACGCCGCCGCGTTCGTTGATTTCAATAAAATCGCCGTGTCTCCAGACATTGGGGTATACATCAAAATATGCATCCAGGTATTTTTTGTTATCCGGATCGTTCCAGAAGTAAATCGGCATCGATGGAAAAGGGGCGGAGCAAACCAGTTCGCCCTGGCGGTTAATGACCGGTTTCCCATTCTCGTCAAAAGCCTGCACCTTCATGGCCAATCCCCGGCACTGCAGTTCGCCTGCGTAGACAGGCCCAATGGGATTGCCCAGTGCAAAACAGCCGTTCAGGTCTGTTCCGCCGGAAATGGAAGCCAGTTGAAGATCTGATTTAACCTCATTATAGATGTACTTGAAACCTTCTTTGGAAAGGGGTGATCCCGTTGACAACAGCGATTTGAGCGATGAGAGGTCATATGACTTGCCGGGTCTGGCACCGGCGTTCTGAAGGGCGGCAATGTATCCGGCGCTGGTGCCGAAAATGGTTATTTTTTCATCCCGGGCCATTCGCCACAGGGCGTCGGGGTCCGGGTGAAAGGGATTTCCGTCATAAAGAACCAGCGTTGCACCGACAGCCAGAGAGCTGACCAGCCAGTTCCACATCATCCAGCCGCATGTGGTAAAGTAAAAGATGGTATCCTCTCTTTTTAAATCTGTGTGAAGCATGAGTTCCTTGAGGTGATGGACGAGAATCCCTCCGGCACATTGAACCATGCACTTTGGAAGGCCTGTGGTGCCGGAAGAGTACATAATGTATAAAGGATGGTCAAAGGGCAGCTGCTCGAATTCAATGGGCAAACCGGATTCGGATGATTTGAATTCATTGTAAAGGACCGCTTTCGGTATGCTGCCGATGTCCGGATTTTTTAAGGTGTACGGCACGACCACAACCCTTTCGATGGACGGGAGTTCTTTCAGGATGTTTGATATGCGTTCAAGGCTGTCCAGCCTTTTCCCCTTGAAAAAATAGCCGTCTGCAGTGAAGATAACTTTGGGCTTGATCTGTCCGAAGCGATCCAGAACCCCTTTGATGCCGAAATCAGGGGAACACGAAGACCATGTGGCCCCCATGCTAACGGCCGCCAGCATGGCAACAATGGTTTCGGGCATATTTGGCATAAAACCCACCACCCGATCTCCGGTATGAACGCCGGCTTGCTTCAAAGATCTTGCAACGGATGCCACTTCATCGTAAAGCTCGGCATAGGTCATCCGCTTGTCAACCCGATCTTCTCCTTTGAAGATCAAGGCGGTTTGATCGTCCTTATATCTGAGAAGATTTTCGGCAAAATTGAGTCTTGCGCCGGAAAACCATTTGGCGCCCGGCATTTTTCCGGCATCGTCAACCACTTGATCGTAAGGTCTTGACGATTTTATTTTTGCGAATTCCCACAAATGCGCCCAGAAATCGGGAATGTTTTCAATGGACCATTGATAAAAAGGCTCGTATTCGCTGAAATTTTGGTTGTACGTTTCATTGATGATATTCATGAATCGGTACAGATTTGTGTTTTTAATTCTTTCTTCCGACGGTTTCCAAAGCAGTTTGGCCATAATCTATTTCCTTTCATCGAGACCTTTGCAAAACGCCCCTTTTTGCCCAATTTCTGCGTCACACTCAAATTTTAATCCTCAAAATACTCAATGTATTCCTGCGGTTAAAATTTTCGCATTCCTTGAACTAGAACAAAAATGAGCATTTTTCAAAGGTCTCGCATCATAATTTTTTTTCTTTCTATCTCCAGTTTTTTCAGTTCCTTTCGCATAATTTTCCCTGTGGCGGTCATGGGAAGGTCTTTGACAAATTCAATTTCTCTGGGGTACTCGTGGGCCGCCAGTCGGGATTTCACAAAGTCCTTGATGTCTTCGCCGACGGCCGGATCGGGCATTACACCGGGTTTAAGCATGATAAAGGCTTTTACAATTTCTGTTCGTATGTCATCCGGACTGCCCACTGCCGCCGCCATGGCCACGGACGGGTGTTTCATTAAACAATCTTCGATCTCCGCCGGCCCGATCCGGTATCCTGCGCTGGTGATCACATCGTCCTTACGGCCCTTGAACCAAAAATATCCATCTTTGTCTTTTTGCGCCAGATCCCCGGTTAACAGCCGATTTCCGATAAATTTATTGCGCGTGGCCTCGGGATTTCGCCAGTACTCCAAAAACATGACCGGATCGGGACGCTGAACGGCGATCTCTCCGACGGTTCCTTCTTCAACCGGTGCTCCTTTTGCATTGACAACATCGACCTTATGGCCGGGGATGGCTTTTCCCATGGATCCGGGGCGGATTTCCATGATTTCGGCACAACAGCCCACAATGAGATTGCACTCGGTTTGACCGTAAAATTCGTTGATGGTCAACCCCATAACATCTCTGCCCCAGTCGAGCAGTTCCTGCCCCAAAGTTTCGCCGCCGCTTCCGATGCTGCGCATGCGATATTTGTGGCGATGCGATGGATCTTTCACCTGGCGCATGAGCTTGAGGGCGGTGGGCGGCATAAACGCATTGCGGACCCGGTGTTTGGCAATGAGACCGAAGGCGGCTTCGGGGTCGAACTTTTTGGCCCGGTGCGCCAAAACCGGTATGCCGTGATGCCAGCTTGGAAAAAGAACGTCGATCAGCCCACCGATCCACGCCCAGTCCGCGGGTGTCCAGAAAAGGTCATCTTTTCTCGGAAAAAAATTGTGGGGAAACTCGACCCCCGGCAAGTGTCCCAGAAGGGTACGATGAGCGTGCAAGGCGCCTTTAGGGGGACCGGTGGTGCCGGAAGTGTATATAATGAGGGCCGGATCATCCGCCTTGGTGTTGATGGCTTGTAAATCAGTAGATCCTTTTTCAATGACTTCCCAAAAATCAAGCACGTTCTCAGGTGCCGGTCCGCCCGTCACCAGGATGGTTTTCAGATGGGGCAGGTTGTCCCTTATTTTCATAATCTTCGGCAAATTTGCCCCATCGGTGACAACGCCTTTGGCCTCGCTGTTCGATAGTCGATATTCAAGCGCATCAATTCCGAAAAGCGTAAAAAGGGGAATGGCGACAGCCCCGATTTTGTAAGCGGAAATATGGGAGAGCGCGGTTTCAGGGCATTGGGGAAGTAAAATTCCCAACCGGTCTCCCTGCATGATGCCGCAGGCCTTGAGGCCGTTGGCCAGTTGATTGGACAGGCGTTTTAGATCGCGGAAAGTATAGTTTTCGACCCGCCCTTTTTCATTTTCATATATCAACGCCAGGCGGTTGCGCTGCGACGCCCATTTGTCACAGATATCGATGCCGATATTAAAGTATTCGGGAATGTTCCATTGAAAGGCATGGTATACTTCCGCGTAATTTTTTCCCGGTTGCAGCATGTTGCTTCCTTGCCGTGGATTATATCATCAAATATTTTTTCTTTATTTCTTCGTCGGCACCGAGTTCTTCAATGGTGCCGTGATATTGAATCATCCCTTTATCGATGACATAGGCGCGGTCCGAGGTCAGGGTGGCGAATTTGACGTTTTGTTCGGAAAAGAGGATGGTCTGCCCCATCTCTTTGATCTTCAGGATCTGCTGCCCCAAATCTTTCACCACCAAGGGGGCCAGTCCTTCCACGGGCTCGTCCAGAAGAATCAGCTCGGGATTTCCCATCAGGGTTCTTGCCACTGTCAGCATCTGCTGTTCACCGCCGCTCAGCGTTCCGCCGAGCTGATGTTTTCTCTCGGTGAGAATCGGAAAAAGCTCGTATATCCGTTCGAGGGTCCATGGCTCGCCCTGGAAATTTTTGGGTATCTTAATGCCGAGTTGCAAATTCTCGAGCACCGTGAGATCCGGAAAAATCAATCGATTATCCGGCACATACCCCATTCCTTTTCGCGCGATGTAATCCGGCGGCCGGCCTTGCAATTCTTCCCCCTTGAATCGAACCTTACCGTTTTTCGGCGGGGTCAGGCCCATAATACTTCTCATGGTTGTGGTCTTGCCTGCACCGTTTCGGCCCAGAAGACAGACGATCTCTCCGCGATTCACCGAGAGGGACACATCAAAGAGGATATGACTCGTCTCGTAAAAGGTGTTGATGCCTTCGACTTCCAGTATCATACTTCCTCCCCGAGATAGACTTTTTGGGCGGTTTCATTCTCTCTGACTTCTTCCGGACTGCCCTGGGCGATAATGGACCCCAGGTGTAAAACCGTGAGTCGTTTGGCATATCCGAAAACAACGGACATATTGTGCTCGGTAAAGAGGATGGTCAAATTCATCTCCTGGTTCAATCGTTTAACCAGATGCATCGTTTCATAGGTTTCTTCTCCGGACATCCCGGCCGTGGGTTCATCCAAAAAAAGCAATTCGGGTTTGCTTCCCAGGGCAATGGCCAGTTCCAGGAGTTTTTTATCCCCCTGTGAAAGGGTTCCGGCGATCCGGTTTGCATGCTCGGAAAGGCCTGTTACCTCGAGGAGTTCCCGGGTTTCTTTCTTGGCCAGCCGGCTGGCCGGCGTGATGAAGTTGAGGGTCTGTTTTTGCTGTGATAGAATCGCCTGCCGAACATTCTCATAGGTTGTCAGGGCAGGATAGATGTTACTGACTTGAAAGGCACGCGAGATACCCAAACGGGAAATTTTGTGGGGCGGCCAGTTGGTGATATCCTTTCCTTGAAAGGATATCCTTCCCGAATCAACTTTATGATAGCCGGTCAGAAGATTGAAAAATGTACTTTTCCCGGCGCCGTTGGGGCCGATGATGCCGGCAAGCTCACCGGTCTGCATCTCATAATTCACATCATTGGTCGCCTGAAGCCCGCCGAAGGCTTTGCTGAGATGCTCCACTTTTAGTATCGTCATATGTTTATGCCTCCACGTCCGCGGAATGGGGTGTACTTAAAAGTGTAAATTGTCTAAAGTGATCTAAAGTTAAGGTATTCCATCAATTATATAATATCAGCGAAGCGACATTCGGCGCAAGCGCATGCCCTTGCACGATCGACTCCTTTCTTCAATCTTTAGCTCTCTTCAGATCGAGCCTCGGCTTGACCAACCCGAGGACCCCTCCCGGCAAGTACAACACCACGAAGATAATGATCAACCCGATGGTCAGCGGCCAGTATTCGGTAAAGCCCGTGACAAAGGCAAACAAAAAGATATAAATGACCGATCCGATCATGGGGCCCAAAAAGCTCAAAGGGCCGCCGATGATGGTCATAAATACCGGCACACCGGATTGCTGCCAGTTACACAGGTCCGGCGAAATGCTCCTGTTGAACGGTCCCATCAGACCGCCGGCCAAACCCGCAAACATGCCCGCCACAACAAAATTGATGAGCATATATTTCCGCACATTGATGCCGATAAAGCGGGTCCTTTCGGCATTGTCCCGGATGGCCCGCATGGTATACCCAAAAGGGGATTCACTGATCAGCCACATGACGATCAGCGCCGCTGTAACGATAAACAAGGTGAAGTAATAATAGGTGGTAACACCGACCAGCCAGTTCGGAGGGACGATGCCCTGTAGACCGTTGTCCCCGCCAGTAAACGAGTACCATTGAAAGATGATATAGTAGAGCAGCTGTCCGAACGCCAGGGTCAAAATGGCAAAATATATTCCGGTCAGGCGAACACAGAAATA
>Ga0307440_1001509_pt1 | contig 11233 bp, 11 predicted proteins | sample SalMarWE160410MG_FD_202150 | JGI IMG/M metagenome (GOLD analysis project Ga0307440, IMG submission 202150) | Salt marsh sediment microbial communities from the Plum Island Ecosystem LTER, Massachusetts, United States - WE1604-10 | ecosystem: Environmental > Aquatic > Marine > Intertidal zone >... | reverse complement strand
CTTTATCCTGACCGGGGCTGATTTGGTCCAGGACGGCAAACGGCCTGCCACCTGGACGCTAAAGCGAGATCCCTTCTTGCTTGAAACCAGCGTGCCCGGAATCTTCGCCGCCGGTGATGTGCGTCACGGATCGATCAAGCGTGTGGCCGCCGCTATCGGCGAAGGGTCCGCCTGCGTTCAGTTCGCCCATCAGTACCTGCGCACGGTATAGGCGCGGGTCAGCCCTCCGCCTTGCCTCTCAGATAGGCATCCCGGGTCAATCCCACCAACCACTCATCGACAGGCAAACCTCGTTTGACCAGCACCGCCGGTTGGATCTCCTCCAGTTGGAAGCCGTTCTTCTCAAAGGCCCGCCGGCTCGCCCAGTTTCCGACGAAGATATCGGCCACGATCTTCTGCAGCCCCAGTTTCTCGAATCCATACGCTGTCAAGCTGCCCACCACTTGCGTGCCGTATCCTTTGCCCTGAAACGGCTCGCCGATCCACAGGCCCACATTGGCTTGGGCCGCGCCGTCATGCTCCAACCGCAGATCGCAAGACCCGATAGGCTGCGAAGATTGGCGCAGGACGATGGTGAAGAAGTGTTTGTCGCCAGCAAGTACCTGGAGCGAACGCAGCGCCAGCCCCTGACTGTACTCCTCGGCCGACTCCGGGCCGTCCCAAGCCAGCGTGTCGCAGACGCTGGTTCCATCCACAAGCGGAAACAGCACCTCCGCGTCCTGCGGAAGCGGTGGGCGAAGCTCAACATCACCCATCTGGACTCGCCATCCCTCCGAGCAGGGGAAGCCGGCGCCTAACCCCTATTGTGAAATTCATCACAAACCGCATGGGCGACCGTCATCCGCCGGCCCCATCCAAGTCCAGCCCCATTTGGCGCGGCCTGTTGTCGGGATCACCCGCCGGTTGCAGTTCGAACCCCAGCATCTCGGCGAAGGCGCAGGCGCTGGCCGGACTGTGCCCAGCATAGTGATTGTTGAAATAGCCGTAGAGGTCAATGCCCTGGCGGATGAAACCCATCACGGTCTCGGACCAGTCGCGCATCTCATCCGTGCGGTCGATCTGAATGTGGTCGAATTTCTCGACATCTTTGCGACGCCCAAGCCAACGCACAACGCTGAAGTCCGCCGTCACCCAATCTAGCCTGGGCATGTAATACAGATCCTGGAGAACCAAGGCGACATTGTGCCCAGAGAGCATCTCCGCCAAGGGTCCTTCAAACCATTTTCGATTGCGCACTTCGACCGCGTAGCGCACCCCTGTCGGGAGGCGAGTCAGGAACGCGTCGAGCGCGTCAAAGTGGTCCGGTGAGAAATCGTAGGCAAACTGGAGGGTGAGCACCCCCAGTTTGTCCTCGAGCAACCGCATACGCTCCACAAAACTCTCGGCTTCGGGAAGCGCGCGATCGAGCTTCTTGTCATGGGTGATGCTCCGGGGAAACTTTGCGGCGAAGACAAAGCCTTCCGGCGTGCGGTCACGCCAGCCCTCGACGACCGAAGGCCGAGGGGCAGCATAGAAGGTGGAATCGATCTCCACGGTGGGGAATTGGGCGGCATAAGCTTCGAGATAGCCGCGCTTCGAGGTGCCGGGGGGATAGAAGGGCCCAACCCAGTCGTCGAAGGAAAAGCCCTGCGTTCCGATCAGGATTCTGCCTGGTTCAGCCACGCGTAAATGCGCCCAGAGGTTCCCTAATCCCGGCCATCCAAGAGAGATTCGACGCGTTCGAGCACACGTTCCGCCACGCCCGCCTTGGAGAGCAGCGGAAGCTCCTGCACGCCGCCTTCAGGGTCGATCAAGGTCACCCGGTTGGTGTCGACGCCGAAGCCGGCGTCGGGATCGGTGACATCATTGGCGACGATCAGCGACAGGCCCTTGGCTTCCAGTTTCTCAGACGCATGGGCCACCAGGTCCTCGCTTTCGGCTGCAAATCCGACGACGACCGCCGGCCGGCCGGAGGCCTTGCGGCGCTCTGCGACCGCTTGCAGGATGTCGTCCGTCGCTTCGAGGGCAAGGGTTTCAGGCCTGGCCGCCTTTCTGATCTTCTCAGCCGCCTCGCTCGCCGGCCGAAAATCCGCCACCGCGGCGGCCATCAGCAGAACGCTGGCTTTGTCGGCGTGCTCGACGACGGCCTCTTCCATCTCGGCGGCGCTGGTCACATCCAGACGCTTGGCGCCCACCGGCGTCTCGAGCCTCGTGGGCCCGGCAATCAAGGTTACATCGGCGCCCCGATCGAGGGCCGCCTGCGCCAGGGCGAAGCCCTGCTTGCCTGACGACCGGTTGGCGATCACCCGCACCGGATCGATCGCTTCGTGAGTGCCGCCTGCCGTCACAACCACTTTTTCGCGCGCCAGGGCCCCCGAGTGGCCGAGCATCAACCGTAGGTGGCCGATCAGCTCGGCCGGCTCCAGCAGGCGTCCCTTGCCCACCAGCCCGGATGCCATTCGTCCCTCGGCCGGACCGGCCAAGGTGACCCCGCGGGCATGCAGAATCTCGACATTGGCCCGCACGGCGGTGTGCTGGTACATGCCGACATCCATCGCCGGGGCGACCATGATCGCGCACTCGCAGGCCAGCGCCGCCAGCGAGACCAGCGAATCGGAGACGCCGTACGCCAACTTGAAGATCGTGTTGGCTGTGGCCGGTGCAATCACGTACGCATCCGCCATCCGGGCCAGTTCCACATGCAGTACATGTTCCTTTTGTCCCCACAGATTGGCCTCGGTGTAGGCCTGGCGGCCGGTCACGGTTCGGAAAGTGAGGGGCGAGACGAAGGATTCGGCGGCGCGGGTCATCAAGACGTCCACCTCCGCCCCGACCTGGGTGAGGCGTGAGGCCAGATCGGCCGCCTTGTAGACGGAGATCGAGCCCGTCACACCCAGGAGAATGCGTTTACCTTGCAGAATCGGGATGATGTCGTTTTTCGGCGTCGAATCGGTCATGGATGGTCTCCCACTTCGATGCTGCCGTCGGCATGAACCGTGATCCAGTCTCCGGTGTGCACGGCGGCAAGATCCTGTGCGGACAGAGCCACCACAGGCACCGGCCGCTGGTAGAGTTCATCGGCCACAATTGAGGCCAGAGCCAGGAAGGAATCCGTGGTGGAGGTCAAAATGGCCGCTGGGGCCGTACCTCCGCGCACCGCTTCCAGGAGCACAGCCGTTGTGGTGCTCGATCCGCGGCTCCCCGGCAATCCAAGTATTCGACCTGAGGCCATCTGACCGCTCAACGGGTGACGACGATCAATGATCTCGCCCGTCGTCTGATCGTAGCCTCCCCAGAAGCTGAGGGGCTCATTCGTCATCAGGCCTTCGCCCTCGGCCTCGCCTGCCACGAGCACCCTGCCTTGGATCACGCGGCCCATAGTGACTCGTCTCGGACAACGCGGCCTTCGATGGCTGATTGGACGCAATCCTCAAGGCTGCCAAACACAACCTGTGTGTTGAGCAGACCGGGCGAATAGTAGGCGTATTTGGCGGAGTTGGTCATCAAAGTCTTGACCTCTGATGGCAGCATGGGCGTGGTGAGGATACACGTGTCGAGCGTGACCCGCCCTCCGAACTCGCGCAGAGGCTGCAGAAAGCCTGCCTTCTCCGCCAGAGCCGCCATCGCCCGGCTCGAGGTCACCAAGAACGACACGTCGGGGTGTCGGCTTTGCCCGTCGAGCAACGGCGCCAGGCGCCGGAACTCGTCCAGTGAAAAATGGGGGCTTCCGAGAACCACCATGTCCAACTTGCCGCCGGAATCGGTCGTCAGGTCTCGCCAGGCCACCTTCAGGTCGGCCATGCCCACCCTGATGACCTCTTCGGGTTGACGGCCCTTCAGCGCCATCTCCAAGGTAGCCGCCTCGGGAGTCACGCCCACCCAATGGAAAAGGGCCACGCTGCCCGAGGAGGCTGTAGCCGCCCCAAAGGCCTTCAGTTGATCTTCCGTGGGTTGAACGTTGAGGCCCGTGAGCACGGGTATCCTGTCGCCCGCCAGTTTGCCCACCAATAGGCCAAAGACCGGATAGAAGCTGTCCTCTGACTTCACGGACTCGGTCACCCCCGAACCTTCGATCACCAGTTGTCCGCCCCGATTCGATTCGAGATGCAGACCGACAGCCGGGACGCGGCCCGTCACAGCGGCACAGATGTCAAGCAGATCGGGGTAGCGCTCTGTGCGAGCGCCGATGACGGAGTTGGCGAACACAATCGCGTTCGATTCCCCCCAGGCGATTTGCTGGCCAAACTTGGGTCGGAAGGCCGTCTGATAAGGCGCGCACGTCCAGGTCGGGACGGCGCCCATCGACTGGTAGGCGTCCATCTGTCGCCTGGCCGGCTCAGCCCATGTCGCCGGCACCGGCCAGGACTGCCAGCCTTGCTGATCGACGCCACCCACATTCAAGCTGGTTGGCACACAGACTTTGGCCCCCATCTCCGCCAGTTTCTCAGCGAAATCGAGGGTCGCCTGGCCCATGTAGAGCGTGCTGTCGATATGAGCGGCCTCGATATCGATCATATGGTCCGCTTCCAGCACTTCGCCCATGCGGACCAAAATCGACATGGCCATTGCGCTGGCCGGGCCTTCACGTCCCTCGAGCTTGTCCCGATCGGTGGCGCTGAGCTTCATTTCTCGCCTGGTCCTCGCAGCCTGTGTCCCGCCTATTGTACAACGCCGGCTCAGGACGCCAGACCGCAACCCGGGACCCGGTGCTATACTTTTCGCGGCCCGGATTTCCGACCCTGAGAGGTACACGTGTCCAGCGAATTCCTATCCTTCATCGACGAATGCAGCCAGCAATTGCAGCCGCTCGAACGCGCCTTCGGTTTGGCCAGCTGGGAGTCCGCCACTCAGGGCAGCGAGAAAGAAAATCAACGCGAGAAGGAAACGCAAGCCGAACTGCTGCGCTTCTGGGCAGACCAGGAACGCTTCGAGATCGCCAAACGGCTCAACCAAGCCCGCCATCCCGATCCGCTCGTGTCCAGGCAAATTAAGCTGCTCTATCTGGGATTCGCTCGCGAGCAGCAAAGCGAGGCTGAGATCGAGGCCTTGACGGAGCTGGAAGCCGATGTCCGCGCCACCTATTACAACTTCCGAGCCGAGATCGATGGCGAGAAGGTCAGCGACAACGACCTGGACCGAATCCTGAAAAACAGCCAAAGCTCCGAGGAGGTGCGAACGGCTTGGGAGGCGAGCAAGCAGGTGGCGGGTCCGGTGGCAGACGAGATCCGTGAGCTCGCCCGTCTGCGAAACCAATCCGCTCAAGCCCAAGGCTTTCGGGATCATTTTGCCCGTTCGCTCACCTTTGAGGAGATTGATGAAGGTTTCCTGATGGACCTGTTCGAACGGTTGGACAGATTGACCTTGGAACCATTCCAACGCTACAAAGCCAATCTGGACAGGTCCCGCGCCAGCCGGTTTGGCCTCGATGCATCCGATCTGATGCCCTGGCACTATGGGGATCGCTTCTTCCAGGAAGCGCCGCCGATGGACTCGGACGGCCTCGAAAAGGTGTTTGAGGCCCGCGATCCGATTGACCTGGCTCTCGCCACCTACGACGGACTCAATATGGACGTGCGGGACATCCTCGACCGCTCGGATCTCTATGCTCGCCCGGGCAAGAATCAACATGCTTTTTGCATCGACATCGACCGCCAGGGCGATATCCGCACGTTGAACAACCTCGAACCCAACATGCGCTGGATCAAGACCCTGCACCACGAACTCGGCCATGGCGTCTACTCCAAGCTCCATGACCCGCACCTGCCCTGGCTGCTGCGCCAACCCTCGCATACATTATCCACAGAGGGCATCGCCATCCTGATGGAATCCCTGGTCTCCGACCCGCGCTGGATGACTGGCGTGCTCGGCCTGCCCGATGCCGAAGCCAAACGGCTGGCCGACGCCGCCCAGCAGCGCGCCGTGGCGCGTCAACTGGTCTTCACCCGCTGGGTATTGGTCATGACCAACTTCGAACGCCTGATGTATGCGGATCCAGAACGGGACCTGGACGATTTGTGGTGGGGTTTGGTGGAGAAGTACCAGCTCCTGAAACGTCCGTCCGGGCGCCAGGCGCCGGATTGGGCTGCGAAGTACCACATCGCGCTGGTCCCCGTCTACTACCATAACTATGAGCTTGGCCATCTGTTCAGAGCACAGGTGATGGCCCACCTGGAGGCAGACTTCGGCGGATTGGTCGGACGACCCGAGGCTGGCGATTGGCTGACCGACAACATCTTCGCACCTGGCGCCAGGCACGATTGGGCCAAGCATCTCGAGGCGGCGACAGGGGAAGCGCTCAATCCAGCGCACTTCGCCGCCCAATTCGGCTAGATAGGCGTCACCCCACCCAGATCCAGGCGGTAAAGAGGCCGAACGCATACAGTTGAACGGCCGCGCTGATGGGAAAAGCCACCCTGCCCCACGCGCCACGCGTCCAGGCGCCGAAAGCAATGAACAGCGGAAAGGCAACCAGCGCATATCGGGCGAACCCGCTCAATGGTTCGAGGATGGTTGTATTCCCAAGCAGCAGGACGATCGTGGCGGCCAGAAACAGGATCTGCGCTGCCGGCAGTCGCTTTGTGGCCCAGATGAGGGCTGCAACCGACAAGATGACGGCTACGATATTGAACCACCCCATCAGGAACAGATACGGCGACCTCGCTGGGTGCAGAACGTTCAGCAGGTTCTCCCATGGCCAGATGGCAATCCGCCCCCAGTTCTCCCGCAACAGTTCCGCGTAGGGCGGAAGTCCTCGTCGCACGCGCCAGGCGAGAAAGAGGGCCGTTCCCAGCAGAGGGGTGCTGGCTGAAGCAAACCTGGCAATGGCTCCCAGACGGTCACCATGTGGCCGAACCCGAAAGGCGATCCAGCCGACCATCAGCGCCAGCGGAAGACCGGTGGAATGGGTTAGACCCAAGGCCAGCCCTGCCGCTGCTGCGCCCAGCCAACGTTCGCGGGTCGCCATCCAATAGGCTGTCAGACCTAGAAAGAGGGCCAACGATTGAGGATAGGCTGCATACATAAAGAAAGATGTCGGGAAGAAAGCCGCGCTGACGGTCGCTCGTGCGGCAGCGGAAGGGCCAATACATTCATTGGCAACGCGATAGAGGAGGACCAGAGCTCCCAGCAAGGCGGCGTTGCTGACCAGCAGAAGCCCGGCCAAAAGATGACCTCCCAGCAGCCATCCGACCGCTCGACCCGCGAGGGGATACAGCGGAAAAAAGGCCGACAACTCGGCCACCGAATAACCCCCGGTCGCGATTCGGAGATAGTGAATGGCATCCCAGCGCTGCGCCAAGCCGAGCAGTACGGCGCTCACACCATGTGTGATCGGCTGGACGCCGAAGTAGTAATCGCGGCCGGCGTCGGGAGGAATCAACCCCATGGCCGATTGGACCCATCCGAAGAGGGTCAGGAGGAGGCGACCTCCCAAGAAGACGCCCAGTCCCCAGCGCCAAGATGGATCCAGGCGTTCGACAAGACGGCTTAGGCTCCCAGTCCATCCAACCCCGCCGGCCCGCTCATCATCTGCCGCCATGCTCAAACCCCCATCATCGACACCAGCCCCCATTCTACAGGGGTGGAATGGCCATGCAACCGCGGGCCACCCAGAGTTTGGCCGGCTCTCCCTGCCCAAGCGCTATTTGTGTGATTTTTCACAAATCAAAGTCAATGAACCGGGGGCCTGCCGCCTCGCCGCAAGCGCACCCGCAGCACGCCAGCCACACCAACCACCACTAGAGCCGCACCGGCCAGAGTCCAGACGGTGATGGGTTCACCAAGTATCAACCAGCCGAGGAAGACGGCGATCACCGGATTGACGTAGGCATAGGTCGTCGCCAGGCTGATAGGAAGCAGGCGCAGCGCCTGGACGTAGGCAGTGAAGCCCAGGCCCCCGACGATGACCAGATAGCCCCAAGCGACCCAGGCCTCTGTCGTCGGGTGAGGCAGCGGCTCGCGCAGGATGATCGCCCCCACCACCAGCCACAGGCCACCAGCCACCTGTTGATAGCCCGAGCTTACGATCGGGCTGACACTGACCGCTCTTCGCCCCTGAAGCACCGAGCCACAAGCCCAGCTCACCGGCGCCACCAGCAGAGCCGCGACCGTCAACAGATCAGCCTTGATCCCTGTCTGAAGCACCGGCGCCACCAGAACGACCAGGCCAGAAAGCCCGACCAGCAGCGCTGCAACCAGCGCCCACGGAGGCCGCCGCCGATCCAACCCCGAGTCGATCACCGAGGACCAGATGGGCACTGCCCCGACCATAAGGGCCGCCAGACCCGAGTCCGCCCTTTGTTCCGCCCAAACGATCAGACCGTTGGCGATTCCCCACAAAAGCAGACCCGATCCGAGCAGCACTCTCAGGTCCTGCCAGCTGACGCGCAGGCTTCGTCCAGCCACGCGCCCCCACAGAAGCATCAATAGCCCGGCGAGCGTCAAGCGCATGGCCGCCATGCTCACCGGCGGAAAGCCGGAGCCTTCGCGCACGGCCACGCGTATGGCCAGGTAGGTGCTGCCCCAGACCACATACACCACGGCCAGGTAGGCCAGCCCCTCCCAGGTGGGGGTCTTCTCAGTCTTGGGGGCAGCTGCCGCAGATGTCATAGAGGGGGGAGACACACGCGCCTCGGTTCCATTGCCAAGGATGGGTCAGGGTGATGTTGGGCTAGGCAGGCGGCGACACGCGCACAGTGTCTCCGATGGAAATCCGTCCCGGGTGGGCAACGCTGGCCGTCAGGCCCCGCAAGCCCAGTGCCACCTTGGGAAACGATGTAGCCAGGTCATCCCGGTCTGGATAAGCCGCCTCGATGGCGCGCCCAGGTAACGTGCAAGGTTGGTTCTGTCCCTCAACCCGCAAGGCCGCAGAGCTGGGGAACATGAGCATGGTGCCCCGAGGTGTGTCACTCAAACCATCCCAACCTGAAAGACATAGATTGGCCCCCAGCCATTCCGGCCGAATCTCCGGCACGCCGAGCGCCAGCGCCACTCGAGCCAGTTCTTCTTGGGCCACGATCGTCACCTGCCGATCATTTGGCACTTCGGTGCCGCGGGGCACATCCTTGTTACGGACGTCGGCCAGCCGCGTCAATCCCGCATGGCGGTCGCCCTCAAACCCAGCCCGAGACACCTGGACCGTTTCCACCACGGTGGATTCGATTTCCGAGCCAGGTTCCAGAATCATGACTGAGACCACTCGCGCCTGCGGGCGCGCCGCATTGGTTGCCATGTGCCTGCGTCGGTCCTTCCTCGAATTGGCGTGTCGTTCGGCCGATACTTAGTCCTGGTTGAGGGCCCAAATCAACCTCAGGCCCTCCAGCGTCAGCCAGGGTTCTAGATTCTCTAGGACATCCGTCTCTTGGGCGATGATTGGAGCCAGGCCGCCGGTCGCAACCACTTTCATATCCGGCCCGAGCTCGTCCCGAAATCGTGCCACCATCCCCTCGACCAACCCCACGTAACCATAGATCATGCCGGATTGTAGGGCATGAACGGTGTTGCGCCCAATCACGGAGGGCGGGCGCACCAAATCGACGCGAGTGAGCTTGGCTGTGCGGTGATAAAGGGCCTCGGCTGCGATCCTGACGCCGGGAGCGATAGCCCCGCCCAGGTAGTCCCCGCCTTCCGCGATGGCATTGAAGGTCGTGGCCGTGCCAAAGTCCACCACGCAGGCCGGCGCGCCGTAGTGCGACATCACCGCCACGGCATCCGCCACCCGGTCCGCCCCCACGGCCTTGGGATCCTCGTAACGTATGCGCACCCCAGTCTTCACCCCGGCGTCGACCGTCAGCGGTTTCACACCGAGGTAGAGCTCGAGGGCCTCCAGGATGGCGGGTGTCAGCGGCGGCACCACGGATGCCAACGCCGAACCGGCAATGTCCGAGGGTTGGTAGCCTGCATGCTGGAGCAGCCCGAGGAACTGAAGCCCGTATTCATCGGGCATCCGTTCCTGAGCCGTCCCCAGGCGCCAGGCACTGACCAGGTCCTCACCTTGATAGACACCAAGGCTGATATTGGTGTTGCCGACGTCGACAGCCAGAAACATGGCAGGGCTCCATTTCAGCGGGTCGGGGACAACCTAAAGCGTGTCACGCCCCAACAGGCGATTGTCGATCAGCCGGGTCTTGCCGATCCGCACAGCCATCGAAAGCAGTGCCGATTCGACATCTCCCTCCAGCTCGTGAAGCGTGTCTGGATGGGCAACCGAGGCGTATTCAACATCCGCCAAAGGCTCATCCGCCAGCGTGTCATCCAGGATCTTCCGCAGGGCGGCCGATTCCCGCGTTCCGCCCGCAAAGGTCTCAGCCGCCGCGGTCAGCGCCCGGCTGAGCACCGTCGCCGCCTGCCTCTCGGCAGGGTCCAAATAAGTGTTGCGGCTGGACATGGCCAGGCCATCCGGTTCGCGAACGATCGGACAGACCACCACGTCGAGCGGAAGGTTCAAATCTAGCACCATGCGCCGGATCACAACAGCCTGCTGCGCGTCCTTCTGCCCAAAATAGGCGCGCTGAGGTTGGAAGGCCAGAAAGAGCTTGGCGACCACCGTTGTGACTCCCCGGAAATGGCCTGGGCGCCGAGCGCCTTCCAGCACTTGGGTCAGCCCTTCAACGTTGACCCATGTCTGGAAGCCTTCTGGGTACACATCTTCCGGCGCCGGGGTCCAAACCAGGTCGACGCCTTCGGTTTCCAGCAGCTTCAGATCTCGATCCAGGTCGCGAGGATAGCTGGCCAGGTCCTCGTTGGGGCCGAACTGGGTCGGGTTAACAAAGATGCTGACGGCCACCGACGGATTGTCTTTGGCCGCTCTGCGGACAAGCGAAAGATGGCCTTCATGCAGGTAGCCCATCGTCGGCACCAGGCCCAACGGTCCCTCAAGCTTCGATCGAGCCCGGCGCAGATCCTCCAGGCTTTCCACCACGTCCATGGCAACCTACTCCTTTTCGACCCGAGCCCGCACCAGCTTCCACAGAGTCCAGTTCGTCGGCGCCGGAACGTTCAGTCGCCTACCTTCTCGGCTGATGGCCCCGCTGATGGCATCAATCTCTGTGGGCGCGCCGCGTTGGAGGTCCTGAAGCATCGACGAGTGGTTGCCGGCCGTTCGGCGGGCAACATCCAGGGTGACCCCCACCGGATCCGACATCTGGAGGCGTATCCCTTTGGCCTGCGCCACCTGTGCCACCTCGCGCACGGCCTCGGCCAAAACCTCTTGGGCTGCCGGGCGCTCCAGAAGACCGCCGTTGGGCACGCCCAGCAG
>Ga0307440_1001508_pt1 | contig 11238 bp, 7 predicted proteins | sample SalMarWE160410MG_FD_202150 | JGI IMG/M metagenome (GOLD analysis project Ga0307440, IMG submission 202150) | Salt marsh sediment microbial communities from the Plum Island Ecosystem LTER, Massachusetts, United States - WE1604-10 | ecosystem: Environmental > Aquatic > Marine > Intertidal zone >... | reverse complement strand
TCACAGGTTGCAGAAAGAGGGGTTGAAGCCTGAGCAGGAGCGGATCATCAAGTATGAGCTTGATCTGGCTGCCCGGGAGGGCACTCTGGAACATTTCTGTTCCGACATTTTCCCTTATCCTGACAATATCTATTCCTTCAATGATTGGGCAATGCTGCTTGGGGTGCACCGTCCGGCCATTTTGTCTCTATCGCCTACCCATTCCATTGATGAACTCCTGGAACGTGACCGACAGCGGGAGGAAGACGGATTTCCCCGCAAGATTCATGTGGGGAAGATGATCAAACCGGGGAGACACGGAACAGACAAGGTGGTGGTGGTGCCGACTACCGTTGAGGAAAAACTTCTCCATGATCAGGTTCGGGTGAATGAGGAAGAAGAGGGGGGAGGTGGTGAAGAAGGCGGGGATGGCGGTTCCGGTGAAGGTGAGGAAGGCGAGGTGATTGGTGAACAGCCGGTCCGGGAGCAGCAGAACGGTCAGGGTGGAGCTGGTCAAGGCGGTGGTGAAGGTCACGAGATCGAGTCCGATGCCTATGAGATGGGCCGTATTCTGACCGAACAATTTCAGCTTCCGAATTTAAGAGACAAGGGAAAAAAGAAATCGTTTACCAAATATACCTACGACCTTACCGATAAAAATCGTGGTTTCGGCCAGGTGCTTGATAAAAAGACGACGCTTAAGCGGATAATCCAAACCAATATCGGTTTGGGGAGGATTCGGCGATCAGAACCTGTTGATACCTATAATCTTATGATTTCACCTAAGGATCGGATCTACCGTATTCTCTCTAAAGAAAAGGATTTTGAATCCCAGGCCGTTGTTTTTTTTGTCAGGGACTATTCCGGTTCCATGAGCGGAAAACCGACGGAACTTGTGGTGGCCCAGCATGTCCTCATCTATTCCTGGCTCACCTACCAGTACGAAAAACAGGTCAAAACCAGATTTATCCTCCACGATACCGAAGCCAAAGAGGTCGATGATTTTCATACCTACTACAACCTCCGGGTTGCCGGCGGGACTCAGGTGGCCTCTGCGTATAGGTTGGTAAATAAGATTGTCGAGGAGGAGACCCTTGACCGCGATTACAATATCTATGTCTTCCATGGAACGGATGGTGACGACTGGGACACCAGCGGAAAAGAGACCCTGTCTGAACTGGAAAAAATTCTTACCTATGCAAGCCGAGTGGGAATAACCGTTGCAGAAAACGGATATGGCGTAAGCGGTGGTAGTGAGGTTGAAAAGTATATAAAAGGTTCGGGCCTGCTGGAATCAAAAAAGCAATTGTTACGCATGGATGTGATGTCCAAGGAGAGTGACGAAGGACGTTTGATCGAAGGAATCAGGACGTTGATTTCTTAAATTTTTAAGGAGTACATGAATTGCCGACCCTGGCAACGGAGGTCTGTACATACAATGGAATTGATCAGCCAGCATGCCAAAAGAATCATGGAAGGGTGCAAAGAGCGAGCACGTGATGCCGGGCTCAGCTTTCTGGACGAGAGCCTTGAGTATATTGTCACCAACCGTGATCTGCTCGAGCTATCACCAAAGGTCATGATTCCAACCCTCTACGATTATTGGGTACAGGATGTGGAGGTTCTCAAGGAACGCGGGCGGTATGAACTCTACCCGTCCAACCCCTATGAGACGGTGATCAATACACGTCCGGCTATTTCGTACTATAATGACAATAATCCCGATTGGCTCAATGTGATGATCTTCTATCATGTGCTTGGGCATATCGATTTTTTTCAGAACAATCTCTTTTTTCGTCATACCTGGGATTTCGATTTTGCCAGCCGTGCCCTTTCCGATAAACGTCTCATAGCTAAGCTTCGCTCGGAAAAAGGACGTTGGCTGGATTATGTTATCGAGTTTTCACGTTCGATTGATAACCTTGTAGGTTTTTTCGATACCCTCGCCCAATTTACCCCGATGAAAGAGAACAAGACGCCGACCAGGCTCGATTTCTTTTTCGATACCTTCCTGCAGACTGTGAAAAAGGTATCCATTGTCGAGTACATCAAGGAAGTGGAACGGTATAACGAGTTTATCCATCAGGAAAAACAGGATGGAGAGTTTCGTTTCCTGGAGGAGGTTAAAAGCCGGTTTTCCGAATTCGAATCCTTGTATGAAAAGGAAAAGAAACAGGAAAAGGTCTCGGAAAAACAGGACCTTTTTTGTTTCTTGATGGAGTATTCGGAATTCTTGAACAGGGAAGAGAATCGCTGGATGTTGACGGTAATGGAGGTTGTCAGATCCACATCTCTCTATTTTCAGCCGCAGATCCGTACCAAGATTCTTAACGAGGGGTGGGCAAGTTACTGGCACGAAGAGCTCTTCCTGCAGGATGATAGAATTCGTGGCCATGAAGTGGATTTTGCATTGGTCAACGCCAAAGTGACCTCGCTGCCTCGTGTCGGTGTTAACCCGTATGCTTTGGGGATGCGGCTTTTTTCCTATCTCGAAGATATGGCAAATAAGGGTCGTATTTCGTTGGATTTTAAAATGATGAACGATCGGTCGTCTCGTAAAAAATTTGATACCAATATAGAAAAAGGCCGGGATTTCATTTTTTCGGTACGAGAGAATTTTTCCGATTCGATGTTTATCAACACCTTCATTGATCAGGATTTTGTGGACCAGCATAAGCTTTTTGTGGCCGGTAAGCGACTGAACAAGGAGCGGATGACCTGGCAGTACTATGTGAAGAGTAGAAAAGCTGAAGACTATAAGGATATGATTCTCGATTCTCTCTATCACCCTCCTTGTATTCGGATCAAGACGGAAAAAGACAACACACTCCTCCTCGACCACCTTTTTGAGGGAAAACCACTTGTTCTGGATTACATTAAAGGGACGTTGCTGGGTATTGAATATCTTTGGGGGAGGCAGGTATTTCTTGATACTTCGGAGGTTGTTCCCAGCCCACCCTCCCAACATGAAAAATCCGATGGCCAGCCTCTGCCTCCTCGGGAGATTAGATGGCAAAGAGTTCGATATCGAATGAAAGACAGGAAATTGAGCCGGAAAATTTTAGACGAATAGCCAAAAGATATGAAGATGGAGTGACTGTCGATGCGGGATTTAGAAAAAGCCATGGAAAATCTCAGTCAGGAGGACACCGGCTGGGAACAGCAGCCAACGCTCTCGTTTCCTCAATTTATACAAGAGCTTGTTTCGCACCCGAATCGGATTGTCCGGAGCATTTATCAGGTTTATTCCGACCTGATAAAAACCTTTGTCAGTACCGGTACTGATGAGTATCCCGATGACCCCGAATCCATTCACTATCTCAACTTTGATTGCAGTCGTCTGTTCGTGGAAGGGTCGGATCGGCCCTTTTTTGCCGATCGTCTCTTTGCCAACCGGCTGGTATCCCATGTTGATTCCCTCTCCTTTGGAGCGCAACAAAATAAGATTTACATTTTTGAAGGCCCCCATGGCAGTGGAAAATCAACTTTTCTTAATAATCTCTTGAGAAAGTTCGAAGAGTACAGCAACACGCCGGAAGGATCCAGGTACGAGGTCGTCTGGCGTTTGAAGCGAGATCACCTGGTCGGAGGGGTGCATTCATTAAATTCATTGACTGAGAAACTTGCCTGGGTCCTGGAAAATGACGGCAAGAAGGACCTGGCCGAGGAGATGCGCTGCGCCTGCAAAGATGATGCCGGCCAGTTGAGCAGTTTTTTCGATGTTCCCTGTCCCAGCCACGATAATCCGATTCTTTTGATTCCCAAAAAGGCACGACGGCGTTTTTTTGATGATATCCTGGAAAACGAAGAGTTTAAATGGCAGCTTTTCACCGATAAAAAATTTGAATGGGTCTTTCAGGATTCCCCCTGTACAATCTGCACGACGCTTTATCAGGCACTCTTTCGAAGATTTAACGATCCGGCAGCGGTTCTTAAGCATGCGTATGCAAGGCCCTTTGTGGTCAATAGAAGGATCGGGGAGGGAATATCCGTTTTCAGCCCCGGTGATAAACCGTTGCAGCAGATGGTTATGCGCAATGAGATGATCCAACGATCCCTCGATACCCTGTTTTCGGATTCCAACCAGGTCAATTATCTCTATTCCAGGTATGCCAAAACCAATAATGGCATCTATGCCTTGATGGATATAAAATCCCACAATACCGAGAGATTGATGGAATTGCATAATATTATCAGTGATGGGGTGCATAAGGTTGAAGATTTGGAAGAGAACGTTAACTGCCTGCTTATCGCCCTGATGAACCCGGAGGATCGGAAAATCTTTAAGGATGTACAGGCCTTCACGGATCGTGTCGAGTATATAAATATCCCATATATACTTGATTTAAAAACAGAAGTTGAAATATATCGTGAGGTGTTCGGTAAACATATCGATGAAAGTTTTCTCCCCCGGGTACTGCACAATTTTGCCCGTGTCATCATCGCAACTCGGTTGAATACAAAGTCGGACTCGATGCTGGATTGGATCGGAAGTCCTGAGAAGTATGAGCTGTATTGCGACCAGAATCTACAGCTATTGAAGATGGAGATCTATACCGGCTTCATCCCTAAATGGCTCAAAGAAGAGGATCTGAAAAATTTCACGGCCAAGCGTCGGCAAAAGATCATAGCCGAGTCGGAGAAAGACGGCTGGAAAGGGTTGTCCGGTCGTGATTCCATCAGAATGTTCAATGATTTTTATTCCAGCTATTATCAGGAAGACAAATTGATAGACATGTCTATGCTGATAAAATTTTTTAAAAAATTCTGTAAGCAAGACAGAAATGTTCTGCCGCTTGGATTTTTGAATTCTCTTTTGAAGATGTACAATTATTCCGTTCTTCAGGAGGTGAAGGAATCCCTCTACTATTATAACGAGGAGCAGATCTCCAAAGAGATCCAGAATTATATGTTTGCGGTCAATTTTGAGCCGGGTACGGTGGAATTTTGCAAATATACCGGTGAACGTATAGAAATAACGGAGGAATTTTTTAATCGAATTGAGTCACGGCTTTTGAGCAATCAAAAAGACGCTGAAAGTTTTCGAACAGATGTCCAAAAAGCCTATACCACAACAGCTTTGACCCAGGAGATGCTTCGGGATAATCTCCCGATCACCGAAACAACCCTCTTTGGGCAACTGCATGATCGCTATGAGTATAACCTGAAAGAAAAGGTGTTGGAGCCTTTTCTGGAAAATGAGAATTTTCGGAGGGCGGTCAAAGACTTCGATGAGGAATCTTTCAAAACCTATGATAAAAAGATCCGTGACGACGCGACCTTCTTGATGAAGAACCTGCGGGAAAAATATCGCTATACCAGGCAGGGTGCCAAGGAGATCTGTATTTACGTGATCGACAACGACCTGGCAAAAATCTTCGCCGGAGTTAAATAAACGGAAATCCAGTCGGTTGACCCACAACCTTTTGGGAAATACTCTTTTCTTAATGCAATAGCCACGCTTCCTTGGTATCATTCATCGTATCTCGTGCTACATGCACTTCCATTTGTATCCGTACGTATCTGAAAACCTTTGTGGGACAGTGTCGGAATGGAAAATCGACAAAGGGAAAAGCATTCAGCCCGCATCTCCCGCCGCTATATCATTCAGGAAACCGAAAATGCGGTTTCGGTTGACCTGATCCCCCCTCGCAGAAGTGTACTTTCCTGAGTGAGTCAATATATCATGCATAATCTTTTCGTCTATGGCTCTTTGATGTGCGAGGATATTATGGCTGCGGTTGTCGGTACTTCCCTTCGTCATGGTCCCGCTTTTTTACCCGATTTCAGCCGTTTTAAAGTAAGAAATGAACAGTATCCGGGAGTCGTTCCGAGCAAAGGCTCAGTGGTGGAAGGTCTTGTCTGTCGTGATATCACAGCGCAAGGATGGAGTCGACTGGATCGCTTTGAAGGGGATATGTACGTTCGTCGCAGGATCGTGGTTCGTTACCCGGACAATACCGAAGGTGCAACCGCCTGCTATATCGTGAAACCGGAATACAGGCAGATGCTCACCAGAACCCCCTGGGAATTTGAAGCCTTTATCCGGCAAGGAAAAAAGATCTTTCTGGAGCGGTACATGGGCTTTAAGGATATTGAATAAAATTAAGGTAGGTAGATTAATGTTTTCATATATTAAGGCAGGATAATTCTATGCGTATTGGTATTGATATAGGCGGCACCCATACTGATGGTGTGCTCATTGACGGAAAAAATCTCCTTACCGCCGCCAAAGTTCCCACGGTACACGGTAATCTCCTTGAATCGATCAGCCATGTGCTGCGGTTGATACTCTCCGGTCATGATCCGAAAATGATCGACACCCTCAATCTGAGCACGACACTTTCCACCAATGCAATCGTCACCGGCAGGATTGAGCCGGTAGGCGTGCTGGTTGTCGGCGGGCCGGGCATTGCCCCGGAGGTCTTTCGGATAGGTGAACATTTCCATCTGATTCCAGGCTCCCTGGATCATCTCGGAACGGAGACGACACCGCTTGATAAAAAGCGACTTAACGAAGCCATAGTTGATTGTGTCGAAAAAAATGTCAGAAGCTATGCGGCTGTCGCAAAGTTTTCGCCGCGAAACCCAAAGCACGAAAACACGATCAAACAGAGCCTGGGAGACAAGGCAGATTTCGTTTCAATGGGGCATCTGGTATCAGGAAATCTTAACTTTGGACGCAGAATCCATACTGCGTATTATAATTCAGCGGTATGGAGAACCTTCATGACCTTTTCGACGGCCCTTGTCGAAAGTTTGCGAGGATTTGAAATTCAAGCTGAAATCAATATCTTGAAAGCCGACGGAGGAACCATGCCGCTCTCCCGGGCACTTGAAAACCCGGTACAATCCATCTTTTCCGGACCCGCGGCATCGGTGATGGGTATTCTGGCAATGGTTCCATCAGAATCTGACGTATTGATTTTGGATATCGGTGGTACCACAACGGATATTGCCCTTTTCGCAGGCGGACAACCTCTTCTTGAACGAGAGGGCATCTCCATCGAAGACCGTCCGACACTGGTTCGAGCCATCCATGTCGAGTCCATCGGTATCGGCGGAGATTCGCAGATTCGGATTGAAGACAACACGGTTATGGTTGGGCCGCAACGACTCGGACCGTGTATGGCAACGGCTGGTCCTGCCCCTGCCCTGATGGATGCGTTCAACGTTCTAGGCCTTTCCCATTTCGCTGACAGTCATCGTTCCCTGGAAGGGATGGAAAAACTGGCCCACGGCCAGGAGCTGGATGCCCGGCAGCTGGCCAAGGCGGCTGTTGATGCTGCCGTCAACCAAATAAGCAGCAAGATAGATGCCTTGATTACCTTGGTGAATTCAAAACCGGTCTATACCATCCATGAGATCCTGGAAGAGAGAAAAATAGAGCCGACAAAACTGATCGTCATAGGCGGTCCTGCCATGGTTTTCAAAGAACTCTTGCACAACCGGCTGGGAATGGAGGTGGTCGTTCCACCCTTGCACGAGGTTGCCAATGCCGTTGGGGCAGCCTTGACCCGAACGACTGCCCACCTTGCGCTGACAGCAGATACTGCAACAGGCATGGTCTCGGCACCGAGAGTAGAGGTCTTTCGGTCGGTATCTAAAAACTATACCCTGGCCAAGGCTGTAGAAGAGGCCAAAGCACTGTTGATCGCCGATCTTGAAAAGGTCGGGGTGGCAATATCCGCAGAGGCTATACAGGTTACTCAGGCTGACTCGTTCAATGTTGTGGAAGACTTCTACACCGTGGGCAGAAACATACGGGTGGTCGTTCAGCTCCAACCCGCCGTGATGTCCGCACTCGATATGACCAAAGTCGATATTCCGGTCATCAACCAATCCTGACAACTACCTTTTGATAGAGAGGCTTTCCAATGCTCACTGCAAAATCATCTCTTGGCGTTATCTTTTTTCCGGCCTATGACTGGGCGATTTCCGAAACCCACCCCGAGAGGGAGGAACGTTTGCTCTACACCCAGGACCAGTTCCGGGAAGAGGGACTGTTCGACATTCAGGGAATTACCGAATACCGGCCCCTCAGGGCCTCGGACCAGGATATCCTGCGCACCCATTTCTGCTTTCCGACCGTTGGGGACATCTGTACCGAGTCGCATCGCATATCGGCGGGCGGTGCGATTCAGGCAGCCAGGCTGGTAATGGAAAAAGAGACCCAAAGTGCCTTTGCCCTGGTCCGTCCGCCGGGCCATCATGCCATGAAGGTTGTTCAGGGGAACCGCGGTTTTTGCAATATCAACATCGAGGCCGTGATGGTGGAGTGGATACGGGAACGTTACGGCCGTAAAAAAATCGCCATCGTCGATACAGACTGCCATCATGGAGACGGGACCCAGGATGTCTACTGGCATGATCCTGATGTCCTGTTCATCTCGCTGCACCAGGATGGACGAACCCTCTATCCCGGTTCGGGGTTTCCCAATGAAATCGGAGGACCCAAGGCACTCGGAAAGACGATGAATATCCCTCTGCCGCCCAATACCTCCGACGAAGGGTATCTTCACGCCATCGAGCAGGTGGTGTTGCCGATCCTGGCCGATTTTAAACCCGATTTAGTGATCAATTCGGCAGGTCAGGATAACCACTACTCCGATCCGATCACCAACATGAGCTTTTCTGCCCAGGGGTATGCCCGACTCAATGAAATGCTTCGACCGGATATTGCGGTACTGGAGGGTGGATACTCGATAAAGGGCGCATTGCCATATGTCAATCTCGGGATCTGCCTGGCCATGGCAGGCTGTGACTATTCCAATGTCAGGGAGCATGATTATGATCCGGATACGATCCGTGAACAGGAAGACACCATGAATTATATCAAGCGACTGTGCCGTCAGTTGCCTGATCTCTACTTTTATCCCAAACCCGGAAATTATGAAAAGGAAGCGGGATATTTTGTCCGGGAACGGGAGATATTCTACGATACCGATAATATCCTTGAGAATCAGAGGGAGGAGCTTCGGGATTGTGACCAGTGTTCAGGGGTCAGGTTCGTCAAATCCAGGGCTGGATGGAAACAGGCCTGTTACGGTGTTGAGTTGCCGTGGGACTGTTGCCCCGTCTGCGAGCAGGAAGGTTATGCTCGATTTCATCAGAAAAATGATGGATATCAAGTTTTTCAGATGATTGACAGGAAAAACAAACAGTACACCTACAGGTAATGAATATTTTAGGGTAGATTTTAAATGCGCTTATCTCATCCCCCCATGGATAACCAGGATGGCAAATGGTTGAGTACCCGTGTTGTGCTAGAACTGATAAAAAAAACATGCTGAAAGGGAAGAGGTGAGCATCAGCTCAACTCCGAGATGCTCGAGATAGGTGAACTGACCGTGGATATCGATAAAGGGAATTACATCGGAATCGGTGTTAAATATTGACTCTTGATTCTCATAGCCGTCTACCAGGCCGACACGATAGCCAGTAGTAAAACTCCAATCAACATTGAGGTTCTTTCGGTAAACCTCTCGGCTAATGCCAATAGCCCAGGATCGTTTGTAAAAGGAGTTCATTAAGGTTCCTATAAAAACACCATCGATTTGAAGAGCGAGCAGGTGATTATTCCAATTTCTTGTTCCCAGGCTTTTAGGGTCGAAATGGTAGGTAAACATCCCGAAGTAAATTTGGTTTGGAGGCACTTTACCAAAAAGACTGAACGAATTGTTTTCAGTTGCGTGGTCAGAATGGGCAGCCAGAGCAAGATTAGAAATGCCTAAAAAGCAACAGGCAATTATCAAACAGATCGGCAGTAGGATGCCTTTCTGTATGTTTTGAAGCATTTCATTCATGTGATAATCCAAAAGTATCGAATAGTTAGCGCCGTGCAGGCCTTTTGGGGGAGATCTTGGGAAACGATTACGTATGGTCTTACCATCACCCACCTACCGGGATTACGTCAAGTGCTTCCCGAATATGATTGCAAAAAATTCTGCCAATACAGGGAAGGCAGCCGATTCCGTCGGTAATTGCCTCCACGGTGATTCCGGTATCTGTGAGCCTTGAATACCACGAATCGGGCGAATCTCCCATTAGATCGTTGCGATAATGCATTCCGGCAACCAGCAGGAAGGGGATAAGCAGCACCTCGTTAAAACCTGCTTCCACGATTTGGGAGACCAGTCCATGAGACGGCGGGAATTGTTCCACTGTTCCGACGAAGATCCTGTTGCCGTATTTCTGCCTGAGAACCTGCTGAAAGGCCGGATAGGTCGTCCAGGATGGATGGTCCGTGCCATGACCCATGAGCAGGACAGCCTTGCCAGGATGGTCCTGGACAAGGGGGTCCAGACAGTCCGCTGCCCTTTCATGATCACCAGGCGTTGTCAGAAGCGGCATTCCCACAGAGGAGCGGATCTTTTGTGTTTTGATCTCCTCAATAAGCCTGTAGAACTCATGACCGCAGGTAAGATGAACCGATTGAACGACCGCCCAGTGATGGCCTTCGGCATCCAGGTGGTGAAGAACATCGTTTGGGTGTTGGATACCGGGGCCATTTTTGTTTTGCATCAGGCCCTTGATCATCCGTGAAGAATAAGCCCAGTGGACATCGTGTCCAGGAAAATTCTCTTTTACCTGGGCATCGATAACTCTATAGGTAGCTTCAGCCCGGGATGTGGTGCCGAAGGCGGCCATGACGATGGGAATTTGCATTTTTTTCATGTCGTTTTATTATAAGAAAAAGATAAAAAAGTAGCCCGTGTTTTTGTGTAATTGTGCCTGCCTATTTTGTAAGAGAGGCGAAAAACAGGCGGGTGAGCATGCTGATCACCATTGCCTCTCCTGGAAAAATGGTTCTACTCTTGTCATACCATACGGAAACAATACTGATATTTGAAAATATATGATCTCGTTGAACCAATTTAAAGGGTGTTCCCTGGCCTTCTTCGATCGGCATGGAGGGCAGGGTCGGGCTCCGTATGCAGACAGGAACATAAGTTTTGGAGTTGGTGATGATGAAGAGGTCGTCCGAAAGAACAGAGAGTCGGTGCAGGAAGCACTGGGGATCGACTTTCTTGTTTCGGCAAGGCAGGTTCATGGTGATAAGATCTTCTGTTACACCGGTGAATCTTTAGAAAACGGTGAAATTGAAGGGGTCGATGCATTGCTGACTCAAAAGAGAGGTGTCGGTCTGATGATCCAGCAGGCAGATTGTCAGGCAGTCCTGTTCCACGATCCGGTCAAGCATGCCATTGCTGCGGTTCATTGTGGCTGGCGGGGAAGTGTCAATGGGATCATCGGCAA
>Ga0307440_1001507_pt1 | contig 11247 bp, 10 predicted proteins | sample SalMarWE160410MG_FD_202150 | JGI IMG/M metagenome (GOLD analysis project Ga0307440, IMG submission 202150) | Salt marsh sediment microbial communities from the Plum Island Ecosystem LTER, Massachusetts, United States - WE1604-10 | ecosystem: Environmental > Aquatic > Marine > Intertidal zone >... | reverse complement strand
CTCCCGCAGATAGGCGAGGGCGCTATCTGTATCGGTGAAGCTCCGGTAAGCGGCCGTCGGGATCCGATGACGCGCCAGAAAGTCCTTGGTGAAGACCTTGGAGCCTTCCAGGCGAGCGGCCGCCCGGCTGGGTCCGAAGCACCGCAGCCCGGCCTCCTGAAAGGCATCCACCACGCCTGCCACCAAAGGCGCCTCTGGCCCGACGATGGCGAGGTCGATCCGGTTTGCGGCCGCGAAGGCGAGGAGCGCCTCGGTATCCTCGGCGGCGAGCTCGACGTTCGCCACCCTCGGCTGGGTTGCCGTACCTCCGTTGCCGGGCGCCACATGGACCTGGTCCACCAGGGGGGACTGGGCCGCCTTCCAGGCCAAAGCGTGCTCGCGCCCGCCGCTTCCGATCACCAATACCTTCATGTCGTTACACCCGTGGCTCCTGACTCGACCGCGCGCTCCCCCAATGTCTTCGTGTGCTGTTCGGTCAGGAGCTATTGAGCATCTCGTCTGTCCGGATGAATCATCGAGTGCAATGGACCGGGGACGCGGGCGCCTCAGCCGTGGTCCCCGGATCCCCGGCCGAACGAGATGATTCCGCGACGGCTCGACTCGATGAAGCGCACGATGTGACGGGTCTCGGTGGAGGGGTAGTCCGCCTCCGCCTTAGCCAGGGCCGCTCCCAGCCGCAGGCCGGACCGAAAGATGATGCGGTAGACGGCCTTGATGGCGCTACGCTGCTCCGGGGTGAACCTCCTGCGACGCAGCCCGACCACATTCAGGCCGACGATCCTGGCCCGATGGCCGTCGGCGATCACGTAGGGCGGTACGTCCTGGGGAACTCCGGTTACGCCCGCCACCATGCTGTGGGCTCCGACCCGGCAGAACTGGTGCACCGCAGTCTGTCCGGACAGGAACACGTGGTCCTCGACCTCCACATGGCCGGCGAGGGTCGCCGTGTTGGCGAAGATGTTGTGGTCGCCCACGACGCAGTCGTGGCCCACATGGGAGTAAGCCATGAAATAGTTGCAGTCGCCGATGCGGGTCCCATCGTCGCTCTTCACGCCGCGGCTGATGTTTACCCCTTCCCTGAACTGGTTGTGGCTCCCGATCGTCAACGGCCGGCGACTCGTCTCGGTATAGGTGAGGTCCTGGGGCTCGGCACCCAGGGTTGCGCCGTGGCAGACGCGATTGTTTACGCCCATCCGCGTGCCCCCATAGATCCGCACGCAGCTCTCGACGACGCTGTTGGCGCCGATCACCACATCACTCTCGATGATGGAGTAGGGCCCCACGAGGACCGATGAATGGAGCTCGGCGCTGTCCTCGACGATGGCCGTGGGGTGGATGCTCACACGCGAGACCTCAGCTGGGGCGGTCGGATGGCTCGCCGCGGGGAGTCGTGCGGATCCGAATGCTCAGTGACGGAAATGCCGCATGCCGGTGAAGACCATCGCGATCCCGTGCTCGTCTGCCGCGGCGATCACCTCCTCGTCGCGCACCGACCCGCCGGGCTGGATCACGGCGACGATGCCTGTGCCTGCCGCCTGATCGATGCCGTCGCGGAACGGGAAGAAGGCGTCCGATGCCATAACAGAGCCGGCGACCGTGAGTCCTGCCTGCTCCGCCTTCATCGCCGCAATGCGGGCGGAATTCACCCGGCTCATCTGGCCGGCTCCCACGCCGATGGTCATGCGCTCGCGCCCGTAGACGATGGCGTTGGACTTCACGAACTTGGCCACCCGCCAGCTAAACAGCAGGTCCTCCATCTCGGCCTCGGTGGGCGCCCGCCTGGTCACAACCCGTTGTTCATGCGTGAGCATCAGGTCCGCGTCCTGTACCAGCAGCCCGCCGTTCACGCGTTTGAAATCCGTGCGGTGGATGTCTTCGCTCCGCCAGTCTCCGCATTCGAGGAGACGGACGTTCTTCTTGGTGGCGATGGCCGCCGCCGCGGCCTCGGAGACGCGCGGCGCGATGACCACCTCCACGAACTGGCGGTCGACGATCGCCCGGGCGGTCGCCTCGTCGAGCTCCTGATTCACCGCGATGATCCCCCCGAAGGCGGACTCGGAGTCCGTGCTGAAGGCCCGCTCGTAGGCCTCCAGGAGGCCGCGGCCCACTGCCACGCCGCACGGGTTGGCGTGCTTGACAATCACGCAGGCTGGGCCCTCGTTGAACTGCTTGACGCATTCCAGGGCGGCGTCCGTGTCGGCGATATTGTTAAACGAAAGCTCCTTTCCCTGGAGCTGGCGCGCCGTGGCAACGCTCGCCTCCGAGAGGCTCCACTCCACAAAGAAGGCGGCCTGCTGATGTGGATTCTCCCCGTACCGCATGGCTTGTTGCCGCCTGAACTGCATGGTGAGCGTGCGCGGAAACGGCTCGGCTGGGCCGCCCGTCGCCCGCCGGCCCAGGTAATTGGCGATGGCGCCGTCGTATCGGGCGGTGTGCTCGAATACCTTTAGGGCCAGGTCGAGGCGCGTTTCCTCCGACACAGCGCCGCCGTTTGCCGTCATCTCGGCGAGCACGCGGGGGTAATCGGCGGCGTCGACCAACACGGTCACCGCCGCATGGTTCTTCGCAGCCGCGCGCAGCAGGGCCGGGCCACCGATATCGATGTTCTCGATGGCGGTGGGGAGGTCGCAATCCGGCTGCGCCACCGTCCGCTCGAAGGGATAAAGGTTGACGACCACGAGGTCGATTGGCTGGATCCCATGCTCGCGCATCGCCGCATCGTCCGGTCCGCGCCGGCCGAGGATGCCGCCGTGGATACGGGGATGCAGGGTCTTCACCCGGCCTGACATCATCTCAGGGAAGCCCGTGTAATCGGACACCTCGGTGACGGGAATCGCGTTTTCGGCAAGGAGTGTGGCCGTTCCCCCTGTAGAGAGAAGCTCTACTCCCTGCCGGGCCAGCTCGCGAGCTAAACCCTCCACCCCGGTCTTGTCGGAGACGCTGATCAATGCGCGGCGAATTGGATGCATGTCAAACCTAGGAAGGGGTTGCGACGAAAAACGAGGCGACCGGCTGCCGGTTCTCCTTAAGGATCGCCGGTCAATCCGGCATTTTCTCCCCGTTAGGTGGCCGGGCGTCGATGTCGTTCCCTTGACGGGGCCACGGTGAATAAGTCACGGATCCTCTAAGACTGCTCTCCTATCTGGTAGCGCACCACCTTCTTCCTAAGGGTGCTGCGGCTAATCCCCAACAGGCGGGCGGCCTGGGTCTGATTGCCCTCGGTATACTCCAGCACCGTCTCTATGAGGGGTTGCTCGACCTCCGTGATCACGAGCTGATAAAGGTCGTTAACCTCGTATCCATCCAGGTTGCGGAAGTAGAACCGAAGGGCGTTGCGGACACACTCGCTCAGCGGCTCTGTCTGGTTGGTGCGAAGGACTCGCAAGCCTTCCCAGCCGCTGGCCCCCATGTCTTCGCTCACTGCAGCCGCCTTCATGCCGCGCGATCCTCCCGACGATCCGGCTCGTTGAAGAAGCCCTCGATCAAATCTCGTTGTTCCTTTGGTGTCTCCACCCGGTTGAAGCTCGCGACAAACTGCTTGGCGTCCCCCCGGCCATTGCAGTAGCGGGCTGCGTGTTTGCGGGCAATGCGGACACCACGTGATGCGCCGTACAGGTGGTAGAGGTCCTGCAGATGCTCGAGGACAATCTGTTTCACCCGATCGCCTCGCGGGGCCGGGGGCTGGAGACCCGAGCTCAGGTAGTGAGCGATCTGCTGGAAGATCCAAGGGCGGCCCTGAGTCGCTCTGCCGATCATGATAGCATCGGCACCCGTGTAGTCCAGCACCAAACGGGCCTTCTCCGGGCCGTCGATGTCACCGTTGGCGACCAGGGTAATAGGCACCTCCTGCTTGATGGCGCGGATGGTGTCATATTCGGCCCGCCCGGAGTACCCGCAGGCGCGGGTGCGGCCGTGGACCGTCAGGGCTTCGACGCCGCTCTCCCGGGCGATCCGGGCGATCCGCAGGGCGTTGCGTGCCTCCGTCGACCAGCCCGTGCGGATCTTGAGCGTCACCGGGACGGGCACCGCCGCAACCACCGCGGCGAGGATACGCCCCACCAGCCGTTCGTCTTTGAGCAGGGCCGAGCCGGCTGCGACTCTGCACACCTTCTTGGCGGGGCAGCCCATATTGATGTCAAGGATGTCGGCGCCTTGCTCGACGTTGAGGCGGGCCGCAGCCGCCATGGCGACGGGGTCGGCCCCGACGATCTGCGCCGCGATCGGTCCCGGCTCGCCTTGGTGGTCCAGCCGATGGAGGCTCTTGCGGGTCCCCCAAAGGGCGGTGTCCGCGCTCACCATCTCCGCCACGGCCAGGCCCGCGCCCAGTCGTCGGCAAAGGGACCGGAACGGGCGGTCCGTTATACCCGCCATGGGGGCGAGAATCAGGTTGTTTTGGAGCACAAGATTGCCGAGTCTCACAGGGGCTCCATCGGGACCGGTGCGCTTACCTGCTGCCTCCTCCGGCTCTCTTGCGGGGCCGGAGGAGGAGGATGGTGGAATCAGAATAACCGTACTCGGAAGCCGGATGGCGGCCGATCCAGCGCCGCAATGTCAAGCGCAACCTTGGCCGTGCGTCCGGGTGCGATCCCAGAGCCTGCCCCTTTCCCTGCGTCGTACTGGTGGGGGGCGAACCGCCGGGCCGCGAGAAGGCTGCCATCCTTGTCGTAAAGCTCAAGCTGAAGCAGGGGCAGTCGCTGTGCGATGGCCGTCGTATTCAAGAGCGTGAGGCTGAGGCTCAGGATCCCGGGGTCCCCCGGGCGCTCAGCCAGGGCCGGCCGCAGGATGTCCATGCTGCCGGCGACTCTCGGCAGCGGAGGTCTGCACCCCAGTCTGTCGCACACCCCCTCCAAGACGCTCCAGAGCTGTGTTGTCGCCATCCAGGTGCCCCGCTCCCACCACGCGGTCTGGCCCATCAGCATGAGCAGGAGGACGAGGGCGCCGAGCGACCAGGCTAGGCTCGCGCTGCGACGTGAGCGAGCCCCTCTCTCGTCCAAGGCGGCAAATGCCGGTGATGGTGAAACGGCAGGCCTCTTGCGGGTCCGCTTTCGTCGGCTATAGGCGGTCTCGGACGGAGGGATTTGCTCTTCCATGAGGCCGGAGATGGCACTGAAGCGGCGCCCGCATTGGGGGCACTCCACCTTGCTGCGCCGGGCCTTGATCTGCTGGGCGTAAAGCGGGAACAGGCGCCCGCAGTGAGGGCAACGGGTGGTCAGGGGCATGACAGCCTCCGGCGCGCCGGAACGAGCACCCATCCGTCTTCGGTCCAGGGGGTCTCCAGCTGGAAAGCAGGTGCATAGGCGGCGGCCACCGCGTGCACCTGCTCTTCCAATATGCCCGACAGCACCAGGGCGCCCCCGGGGCGAACCAGGGCCGCGAAACGAGGTGCGAGCTCGATCAGGGGAGCCGCCAGGATGTTGGCCAGTAGGACATCGGCGGGTGCTTGGGGTTGTGCCTCGGGCAGGTGGGTTACAAGGCGTTCGGCGACTTCGTTTTGAAGGGCATTGTCACGGGTGGCCTCGAGGGCCTGCGGATCGTGGTCGATTGCCACGGCCCCTGCCGCTCCGAGCCGCAACGCGGCGACGGCCAGAATCCCGGAGCCGCAGCCGTAGTCGACCACCTGCTTGTCTGCCAGCTCCGCGCCATCCAGCCACCGTAAGCAGAGCGCAGTCGTTGCATGATGCCCGGTACCGAAGGCAAGTCCGGGATCAAGCCGGACGACCACCGCCCCCGGGCAGGTGAGTGGCTGGCCGCTTGGGCACACCCACAGCCGCGGGCCGAACTGCCTGGGGGCGAAGTCGTCCAGCCAAGCCCTCTCCCAAGGGCGGTCCTCCAGATATTCGATCCGCGGGGGGGCCTCGGACTGGCCCGCGAGGGATTCAGCCAGCCGCTCCGCCCGGGCGCGGGTATGAGGATCGCCCGGAAAGAGGCCGGTCACCAACACCCCGCTCCAGAGGGGGGTCGCCCCGGGGGGTGGCTCCAGCTGGGCATCGTCCCCCGCATCCGTGAGGGTGACCGCCAAGGCATCGGCGACGCCAAGGGCCGTCTCGATAAGGGGCGCTCGCGTGCGGTCGGTAGCGAAGGTTACTTGGAGCCAGGCCATGAGCGCAGCCTACCACGATCCGACGGGGCATGGCGCGCCGCCCCCGCCGCGCGACTGGCAGCTACGGCCAGGGGAAGGCTCGGTCGGTCGGGCATCTCTCGTAAGGCGGGGGTCCCTCCGCTGCGCGGAACCCGCGGGGAGGTGTGGGGCGCCGCCCTAGGGAAACCCGGTACTTCCCTAAATCCCCAGCTTCTTCTCTAGATAGTGAATGTTCGCCCCGCCAGTCTGGAACGCGGCGTCCATCAGGATCTGGCGCTGTAGTCGGATATTCGTGTTGATGCCGTCGATGACGGTCTCGCGCAGTGCATTGCACATGCGGGCCAGAGCGGCCCCACGGTCCTCGCCGTAGGCGACAAGCTTCCCAATCATCGAGTCATAGTACGGCGGCACCATGTAGCCGCTGTAGATGTGTGTGTCCATGCGGATGCCCGGCCCACCGGGCGCGTGAAACTCATTGATTTTTCCCGGGCTTGGAGTGAAGGTCTCGGAATCCTCGGCGTTGATGCGGCACTCGATCGCGTGGCCTCTGATTCGGATGTCCTCCTGCTTGTAGCGGAGCCTTTCGCCAGAGGCGATGCGGATCTGCTCTTTGACGATGTCTACGCCCGTGATCATCTCGGTGACCGGGTGCTCGACCTGAACCCGCGTGTTCATCTCGATGAAGTAGAATTCACCGTCCTGGTACATGAACTCGAAGGTTCCGGCTCCCCGATAGCCGACCCGGCGGCACGCCTCGGCACAGCGCTCGCCGATCTCGCGGCGCTGGGTCTCGGTGATGCCGGGGGCGGGGGCCTCCTCGACCACCTTCTGGTGTCTGCGCTGCATGGAGCAGTCGCGCTCCCCCAGGTGAATAGCGTTTCCGTACTGGTCGGCCACCACCTGGAACTCCACATGGCGGGGATTCTCCAGGTACTTTTCCATGTAGACCGTGTCGTTGCCGAAGGCGGCCGCCGCTTCTGCCTTGGTCAGAGAGATGGCGTTCAACAGCGTCGCCTCGGCGTGCACGACCCGCATGCCGCGCCCGCCCCCGCCACCCGACGCCTTGATGATGACAGGGTAGCCGATGGACCGGGCGATCTCGATGGTGCGCTTCTTGTTGTCGTCCAGCGCACCATCTGACCCGGGAACACAAGGGACGCCAGCCTCCTTCATGGCGACGATTGCCGACACCTTGTCGCCCATGAGGCGGATCGTTTCCGGCCGCGGGCCGATGAAGATAAAACCGCTCCGCTCCACCCGCTCGGCAAAGTCCGCATTTTCCGACAGGAACCCGTATCCCGGGTGGATGGCGACCGTGTCGGTCACCTCTGCGGCGCTGATGATAGCGGGGATGTTCAAGTAGCTGTCGCGGGATGGCGCAGGACCGATGCATACTGACTCGTCGGCGAGCAGGACGTGCTTCAGATCCCGGTCGGCCTCCGAGTGCACGGCCACCGCTTTGATGCCCAGCTCGCGGCACGCCCGCAGGATGCGCAGGGCGATCTCTCCCCGGTTGGCGATCAAAAGCTTCTCGATCATGTTGAGGGGCTGCTGATGGGACTTTGGTGCTGGCCTGCCCGGAGCGGTCGGGGGTGCAGGGGCAGCGGGTCTTATTCGATGATGAACAGGGGTTGGTTGTACTCGACCGGCTGGCCGTTCTCCACCAGGATCCGCTTGATGGCGCCGGCCTTCTCACACTCGATCTGATTGAGGATTTTCATCGCCTCGATGATGCAAAGGGTGTCGCCGACCTTCACCGTGTGTCCCTCCTCTACGAAGGGCTTGCTCCCTGGGGACGGCGATCGGTAGAAGGTGCCCACCATGGGCGAGCGCACCACATTGGACTCCGGCTCATTGGCTAACAGGGACCCCGTCAACGGTGCCGTGGTCACCGAGGCATTCTGTGCAGGGGGTTGGGACGAGACCATGGCCGCATGGGATGGCGCAGACATAACGAACGGTTGGGCGGGGGGGGCGTTACGGCTGATTCGCACAGACTCCTCCCCTTCATGGATCTCGATCTCTGCGACGTCTGATTGCTCCAGCAGCTCGATCAGTTTTTTTACTTTCCGGATGTCCATGTGCGCTGTGGTTATCCTCGCTCGGTGGCCTGCGCCAGACGGCGGACGGCGGCCTGCAAGGCGAGCTCGTAACCTTGGGTGCCGAGTCCGCTGATGACCCCTGCCGCGACGTCCGAGAGGTAAGAGTGGGCGCGGAATGGCTCACGCGCGTAGACATTGGACAGGTGCACCTCGATGAATGGGATTGCCACTGCCAGTAACGCGTCGCGTATGGCGACGCTTGTGTGGGTGTAAGCGGCCGGGTTGATGATGATGAAGGCGACCCCCTCCTGCCCGGCGCGCTGAATGGAGTCGATAAGCACATGCTCCCCGTTGCTTTGCAGGAATTCCAGCTGGTGTCCTGCAGTGGCGGCCAGCCCTTCGAGTCGGATGCGCAGCTCCGTGAGCGTCTCCCGCCCGTAATGGGCAGGCTCTCGTGTTCCGAGCAGGTTCAGATTTGGTCCGTTCAGCACGAGGATGCGGGCCATCGCGCAATACGCCGGTGCACTGGAGGGGTAGGGACCGCCCGCCGACTGGCAGGGGTAGGCTTATGATTAACGGATTGTCCAGATTTCCGCAGATGGTGTCTAGTTTCCGTCCTGTTAGTATCAGTTTGTGCTCATTCGTACACGTGCCAGGTCAGGCAGCAGGGGAGCCAGTTGCTCCTGCAGAGTGGAGTGTGTGACCTCGCCCAGCTGGGAGTACATGCGCTTTCCGAAACGGTCGAAGATGACGGTGAACGGTAGCCCCTCCAGCCGGTCGCCGAGCCGCCGGGATAGCGCGATCGCCTGGGTATCTCCGATGAGAATCGGATAGTTCACGGGGTGCTGCGAGAGGTAGCTCGTAACCTCATCCTTCGCGTCGATCGCGATGCCGACGACCTGAAGGTCAGCGGCACCGTAGCGCTTCTGAACCTCCACGAACAGGGGCAGCTCCCTTCGGCAGGGCGGGCACCAGGTAGCCCAGAAGTTCAGCACCAGGACTTTGCCCGCCCAAGTGTTGCTCGGGATCTGGCGGCCGGTCAGGTCGGGCAGCTGGAAGTCCGGCAGGCTCTGCAGTGTCCGAGCTCCGCGGGCGTCCGAAGGGCTCTTCGTGCGCTCAAGGTCCAGCCAGCGCTGCCCGAAAATGGCGGCTCCGAGGCTGAGGGTGGCGGCCAGCACGGTCACCAGGATCACCTTGCCGGCCGTCACGGTAACGCGCTCCGCAGGTGCTTCAGGAATATTTCAGGCGATTCGAAACCCACCACACGGTAACCCCGCAATTCCTGTCCATCACGACCAAAGAATAGGATCGCCGGCGGGCCCGGTATGCCGAAGCGGCCTTCCATCAGCGCCCGATCCTGGGCATCGTTGTCGGTGACGTCCGCCCGCAGGAGAACGAACCGTTTGAGCGCGTTGATGACGGCTGGATCTGAGAAGGTGTCGCGCTCCATCTCCTGGCACGACACGCACCACTTAGCGTAGAAGTCGAGCATCACCGGCATCCCCTTCGCCGCTGCGAGCTCGTGGTCGAGGTCGTCGACCGTCTTGATTCTTTTGAACGTGACGCCGCTCTCCGCAGCGGTACCGCCGCCAATGCCGAGCCCTCGCAACGGCTGCACGGTATCCTTGCCGCCGGCTGCAGCGCCAACGAGCATGGCGACCCCGTAGACCAGCAGAGCAAACCCGAGACCTTTCCACAGCTTGTTCCAGCCGCCCGCCTCAGGAGAGAGATGCCGAAGCGCCCCCATGTAGACGCCCGAGCATATCAGCAGGAGCGCCCACATGACCATGGCCACGGCGGGCGGCACGATGCGCTCAATCAGGGCAATCGCCACTCCCAGGAGCAGGACGCCGAATACGGCCTTGACGACATCCATCCAGGCTCCCGCTCTGGGAAGCAGTTTCCCGGCGGAAGTGCCGATCAGGATGAGAGGCGCCCCCATGCCGAGGCTTAGCGCGAAGAGGGCCGTACCCCCGAGGACCGCATTGCCCGTTTGACCGATGAAGATTAGAGCCCCGGCGAGGGGCGGTGCGATGCAGGGGCTGACGATCAGGGCGGAGAGGAGGCCCATGACGGCGACCCCGACGAGGGTGCCACCCCGCTGGCGGTTGCTGATCTCCGCGAGGCGGGTCTGCAGTCCCGATGGTAGCTGCAGCTCGTAGAAGCCGAACATGGAGAGGGCCAAGGCGACAAAGACCATGGCGAAGGCGCCGAGCACCCAAGGGTTCTGGAAGGCCGCCTGGATGTTGGCGCCGAAGAGGCCCGCAGCGACGCCCGCCACCGTGTAGGTCAGCGCCATTGCGAGGACATAGGTGACGGACAGTCCGAAGGCCTTTCCCGTCGTGATGTCGGCCCCCTGCCCGGCGATGATTCCGGAAAGGATCGGGATCATCGGGAAGACACAAGGGGTCAGCGCGAGCAGCAGCCCGAATCCGAAGAAGAGGGGCACGATCGCCCATAGATTTCCGCCTGCGAGCAGCGCGGCAATCCGGTCCTGCTCGGAGATCGGAGCCCCTGTCCCGGGGGTGGCCGGTGGCGCGCCCTCAACGGCCTGGGGTGTAATTTGGCCGGCACCTACGCTCGGACTCTCGGCGCCCGCCGCGGGCAATTGGAGGCTGACGCGTTTCACGATCGGGGGATAGCAGACGCGGCGCTCGGCACAGCCCTGGTATCGGGCAACCAGGGTGATCCGCTGCGGTTTCGCGTCCTTGCGCAAGAGAGGCACCGTCAGATCAATGCCGTGGTGGTAGACCTCGACCGCCCCGATGGTCCCGTCGGGTCTCGCCATGCCGGTCTTCAACTCGCCGGCGGGCAGGACGAAGGGACCGATGCTCACTGCCCGGGCGTCTGCCAGGCTGAGCTTGATCTTGTCCCGATAGAGGTAGGTCCCGTCGGCGATCATCCAGTTGAGTTGGAGGCGGTCGGGGCTCGCAACCTCAGCCGAGAAACGAAAGGCTTGGTCCGGCTGCAGGAGCGTGTCATGGGCGGTGCTCAGCCCCAGGCTCTGATTGAGGCCGCTCAGGCCGTCCGCTGTGGGCGCCTGCTGAAGCAGCAGCTGGTCGGCCGTGTCGGAGGATGGCTCCGCGGGCTGCGGCGTCTGGGCGGCGGCGAGCTTTGGCAGGTTGA
>Ga0307440_1001506_pt1 | contig 11247 bp, 9 predicted proteins | sample SalMarWE160410MG_FD_202150 | JGI IMG/M metagenome (GOLD analysis project Ga0307440, IMG submission 202150) | Salt marsh sediment microbial communities from the Plum Island Ecosystem LTER, Massachusetts, United States - WE1604-10 | ecosystem: Environmental > Aquatic > Marine > Intertidal zone >... | reverse complement strand
TCCCAAGCCATAGCCAGGTCGGCGGGGAATAACGCGTCATGCTCGATCCTGGTCTGCGAGGCTGCTGATCAGCCGGCCAGGGCCGTCGGCGCTGCCTCGGGCCTGCCGGTCGCGGGGGCGTATATTGGCGCCCGAGGCGGCCCGATGTTTGCGAACCGTTTCAAGGAACATCCCGGAACAAGGGACCGGCGAACGGATCCGCGGACCCGTTCGCATCCACGAAGGGGCGAGGCGCACTCGAGCCCGCGGTGCGCCTTGCGGCCCCTCAGCTACAGCGTGTCTAATGCCGGCTCCGCAGACCGACACAGGCGTACCCATGCGCGTGGACCACACGGAGGCCGTTCTCCAGCCGGGGACGCTCGTCGACCGCTATCAGCCGGCCCCAGGCGTCTACGATGAGATGCGCACAGCTGAGGGGAAGGTGCGGCCCCGCTGGCGGTACCTGCTGGATGCGTTGCATACCCTGGGGCCGTCAGGCATCGAGGAGCGCTGGCGGGAGGCCCGCCGCCTGATTCGTGACAACGGCGTCACCTACAACGTCTATGGTGACCCGCGGGGGGTCTCCCGCCCGTGGGACCTGGACCTGCTGCCGCTGCTGATCCGAAGCGATGAATGGGCGCAGATAGAGCGCGGCCTGATGCAGCGTGCGGAGCTGCTCAACCTTATCCTGGTGGATCTCTCGGGCCCCCGGAAGCTGATCCGCAACCGCGCGCTCCCGCCCGAGCTCGTCGACGGCTATCCGGGATATCTCCTCCCCTGTCACGGCATCCGAGCGGCAGGGGACCGCCCCCTGATTCACTATGCGGCGGATCTCACCCGGGCACCGGACGGCAGCTGGCGTGTCATCGACGACCGCACTCAAAGTCCATCGGGGGCCGGATACGCGCTGGAGAACCGCGTGGTCCTTTCGCGGATCCTACCGAGCCTCTTCCGCGACTCCCACGCCCACCGCCTGGCGGGCTTCTTCCGCTCCATGCGGCGCACCCTGACCCGACTCGCGCCCCGGGGGAACGAGGACGCCCGGGTCGCCGTGCTGACCCCAGGGCCGAGCAACGAGGCCTACTTTGAGCACGCCTACCTCGCGAACTACCTGGGCTACAGCCTGGTGCAGGGGGCGGACCTGTCGGTTCGAGACGGGGCTCTGTGGCTACGCACCCTCGGCCGGCTAGAGCGGATCGACGCGGTGCTGCGTCGCGTGGACGACGCCTGGTGCGACCCACTCGAGCTGCGGGAGGATTCCCTCCTGGGAGTGCCCGGCCTGGTGCAGGCCGCCCGGGCCGGCAATGTCACCCTGGCCAATGCCCTCGGCAGCGGTGTGCTGGAGCACCCGGGATTAGGACCCCTCCTCCCCGAGCTCTGCCGCACCTTGCTGGGGGAGGAGCTACTCCTGCCCGGGGTCGCCACCTGGTGGTGCGGGAGGCCGGCCGACCGGGCGTTCGTGCTCGCCAATCTGTCCAGCCTGGTCATCAAACCCGCCGGTGCCCAGAACGGCCAGCGGTGGGTCTTGGGACCGGACTTGGAGCCCCGCGACCTGGAGGCGCTGGCGGCGGATATCGAGGCAAACTCGTTCCTGTACGTCGCCCAGGAGCACGTCGCCCCGTCCACGTCCCCGGCACTGATCGGCAACCGCCTTGAGCCCCGGCCGACCATCCTGCGGACCTTCCTGGTGAGCGAGGAGAATGGCTACGCGGTCATGCCCGGAGGGCTCAGCCGGGTCGCCCTTGCCCCGCAGACGCCCATGGTATCCAACCAGCTGGGGGGCTTGGGCAAGGATACCTGGGTGCTCGCCTCGGAGTCCGAGCGTCAGGAGAGCCTGCTCGCGAGCACCGACCGCGCGGCACCCGCCGTGGTGCAGGAGAGCGATGTCTCCAGTCGGGTCGCCGACAACCTGTTCTGGATCGGCCGCTATGCGGAGCGTGCCGAAGGGTTGGTGCGCCTGCTGCGGGTGAGCATCTTCAGGCTCACCGAGCGGCCTAGCGATACCGGCTGCTGCATGGCCACCCTGCTTCAAGCACTGACCCTGCAGACCTTGACCTACCCCGGCTTTGTCGGCAAGGGGGCCGCGGACCGCATTGCCGATCCGGTCCCAGAGATGCTGTCGCTGATCTCGAGCGCCGAGCGACTTGGGACGCTCCCCCAAACCCTGCAGGCCCTGGGCCAGGCCGCCTGGTCCGTGCGGGACCGACTGTCGGCCGACACCTGGCGCGTGATCAACGATATCGAGGGCCATTTGCGGTCCTTGGGCAAGGAGCCGCCGGAAGAGTTGGGGCAGGCCCTTGACGTACTGGATCCCCTGATCACTTCGCTGGTGGCATTCTCTGCCCTCACCCAGGAGAACATGACGCACAGCGAGGGTTGGCACTTTCTGGAGGCCGGCAGGCGGATCGAGCGAGGCGCGAGCCTCGCCACGCTTCTGCGAGCTACGCTTGTGCCCGTGATCGCGGAGGCCGAGGAGACCCTCTTGGTGGAGGCGGTGCTGGGGGTCACCGACAGCCTGATCACCTACCGCCGGCGCTACCGGTCAGGAACACGGGTCGGGGCATTGCTCGACTTGGTGTTCCAGGACGAGACCAACCCCCGGGCACTGGCCTACCAGCTCTTGAGCCTCGAGCGATTGGTCGCGGAGATGCCGCGCGGCGACTTGGCAGGCAGCCGGACACCCGTTCAGCGGCTAGCGCTGAAGCTCCTCACCGGCGTGCGGCTTGCCGAGATCGATCAGCTTGTCCAGGCGGAGGCCGACGGGAAGATGCGGGAGCGGCTCAGGAGCACCCTGGAAGCCCTCGGCCAAGGGCTCGCCGCCCTCTCCGATGCGCTGACGGCCCAGTATTTCCGTCACGAGGAGCAGCCCCACAGCCTACTGCACCGAGGAGAGGCGGCCACCAACCCGTGAGGTTCCGCATCAGCCACGTCACCCGCTACCTCTACGCGGAACCGGTGTCGCTCTGTCACAGCATCGCCCATCTGAAGCCCCGTCTCCAGGTGGGGCAGCGGCCTCTTTCCGCCCAGATCCGGGTCGACCCTTGGCCAGCGGTCTTTCGGGAGCATACCGACTTCTTTGGCAATCGGACGAGCTATTTCTCCATTCAGCAGTCCCACACCGCATTGGAGGTGGCAGCGGTGAGCGAGGTGGATGTCCTCCCCGCCCCGCCGCTGAATTTCGCGGCCTCTCCCCCGTGGGAGCGGGTGGTCGAGCAAATCCGTCAGCGGCCCGACGAGGAGCTGGCCAACGCTCACATCCTCACGCTGTCCTCCCCCTATGCGCCCGGCGAGCCTGCGGCAGTCGACTACGCGCGGGCAGCCTTCCCCCCGGGCCGGCCCGTACTGGAGGCGGTATCGGACCTGATGGGACGCATCCACCAGGATTTTGACTACGACCCGCACTTCACGAGCGTCGCGACTCCGCTGACAGAGGTGCTCGCCCATCGTCGCGGCGTCTGTCAGGATTTTGCCCATCTGGCGCTCGCATGCCTGCGCGGGCTCGGTCTCGCCGCGCGATATGTCAGTGGTTATCTCGAGACACAGCCACCCCCGGGGCAGCCAAAGCTGCGAGGGACCGATGCCTCTCATGCCTGGTTCTCTGTCCTGATCCCCGGCATCGGCTGGGTGGACTTCGATCCTACCAATGACCAGGTGCCCGGGGAGCAGCACATCACAGCGGCCGCGGGACGTGACTTTGGCGACGTCACGCCCCTGCGCGGGGTCTTTTACGGTGGCGGCGAGCACACCCTGGAGGTCGCGGTGGATGTAGACCGGCTGGAGGAGGGCGACGGCGCCCAGCCCTAGGGAAGCACCGCCTGATTCGAAGCCCGCGATGCGCATGGAAAGCAATCAATGCCTTGCATGGCGATCGTCGCCGAAGAGCGGCATCAGGCGGGGCTTCCCCCACGCCGGCGCCCCCGCCACCTAAACATGATCATGGAGACGGAACTGACAAGCCAGCTCGCCGCCTTCGTGCAGGTGGTTTTCATTGATCTTGTCCTTGCCGGCGATAACGCGATCGTGGTCGGCATGGCCGCGGCCTCCGTGCCCAGCGAGCAACGGCGCCTCGTCATCCTTTGGGGCATGGCCGCAGCGGTGGTGCTGCGCATCGTCTTCGCCGTCATCGCAACACAGCTGCTGAAGATCATCGGCCTGACCCTGGCTGGCGGCCTGCTGCTCGCCTTCGTGGCCTATCAGATGTACCGGGAGCTCCGCAGCCACGGCCAGGACGAGCTCACCCCCGAGGAAGCCCTGCGCGGCGTCCCCGCGAAGGTACCCAAGGGGGTTGCAGCGGCGGTGGCCCAGGTCGCGATGGCGGACCTCTCGATGTCCCTGGACAATGTGCTGGCTGTGGCTGGGGCGGCCCGTGACCACCTGTTCGTTTTGGCGGCGGGGTTGGTCTTGTCTATCGGCATGATGGCCTTCGCCGCAAATATCATCGCCCGGCTGATCCACCGGCAGCGCTGGCTCGCCTGGGTTGGACTCGCGATCATCAGCTACGTCGCGGTGGACATGATCCTGCGGGGAACGGCACAGGTGGCTTCGTCCATAGGGTAAGCCAACGACTGCGCAAGTTGGCCGCGGCGGGCGTCTCCACAACAGCCCACGTGGCACTCTTCATCGCCCTCACGGCCCTGGTCGCCCTGCACATGGGCGCCGCATTGCGCCGCCATTACCTCGAGCGCACCGCCTTCAAGATCGGCGCCGGACGCCATTGATGGCCTTGGCCTTGCCCGGGGCGCATGGCTGTAACGCCTGTGGACCGGCCGACACTGCTGGCGCCCGACCGACGGCCCGGAAGCGGGCTTCAGCGCCTGCCCGCTCGACGCATTACGGGCGCGGGGAAGTACTCGTGCCGTGCAGCTTGGCCAGTACGCCCATAACCATCAGGCCTGTCCCGACCATGAAGAGGGTCTTGAGCTCGAAGCCCACGATTCTGTAAGCGCCCGCAAGCCGGACAGCGCCCGCGACCAAGCAGGCGAGTACCCCCACGGCAGCAGCCAGATTTCCAACCCAGGTGAGTATTTTTTCCATGTCGTAACCCCGATATCGAAACGTCGTCGGAGAAATCATACCCCTCCGATCCCAGTATCCGCCATGCTACCGCCGCCCAGGCGTGGGCCAACGAGTGATGCCCAAGATGCAGTCGCAACGGCGGACCTGGGGGGGCGATGGGTCTGATAAACTGAGGGCGAGCGACCGACCCGGAGGTAGGAGATGGAAGAGGCACTGCGCACGGTTGAGAATCTCCTGCGAAAGTATGGACATACGTACCAGGCCAATCTGGCCATGATCGCAGGCGAACAGTTTGCCCGCTCTCCGGCGGAGACGTGTCGCTCCCTCAATGACGACGAGTGGTGGGGCGGTCGCGACTCGGTTGCGGCGAGCGACCTTGCCGTGGACGGCGGCTTCAGCTCGGAGGCACGGGCGGACGGAAAGCGCCTGCGCGAGGCATTAATTGATATCTACGCCACCATGAAGGCCAACGGCCAGCGTCACGAGCAGGCAGAGGTGGTCATCGCTCAGTTCAACAAGTGGCTCAGATCGCACGTGTGAGCCGTAGAAGGGGCCGCCGGACAATGCAAGAAGAATTAGAAATCTCGCAGGACTCCCCGTTCGACGCGCTGGAGGCCCTCCGCATCATTCCGTTCCCGGCCTGCGCGGCCAACATCGAGGACGGATCATTCGTGCTGGCAAACGAGGCATTCCGCCAACTCACCGGCTGCTCAGCCGAGGAAACGCCGACGCTTGCGGACTTGGGCCGGCTGATCACATGCACGGCAGACCCGAGGGGCGGCGAGGTAGCCTGGGGCGATTGGACGGCTCTGGGCGGCGCGGATAGCTTGGAGCGGGAACCGATCGAGCTCTGCCTCCGGAGGACAGATGGAACAGCGCGTCACGTCCGCGCCCACCTCCGCCGCATCAAGAGCTTCATTCTCCTTGGCTTTGATGACCTGACCAAGCAGGAGCAAATCCGGGCCGAGCTTCAGCGGTGGGGGCTAGGCTACGAATCCTTGGTTGAGCACTCCCTCGTGGGTATCTTCGCCGTGCGCGACGAACGATTGGTCTACATCAACCCACGCTTTGCGCAGCTGTTCGGCTACCCGGTCACAGACCTCGTCGACCAGCGTTCGCTGCTCGATCTGGCCACTGCCGAAGACGCGGCGCCGGTGGCCCAACACCTGAGCCTGCTGCGTGACAAGCCGGGGCAGGACACCTGCTTCGTGTTCACAGCGGTCCGCGGCGATGGCGCCGTAATCGATGTGGAGGTTGTGGCCCAATACGCCTGCCTCTCCCAGGATCAGTTGGTGCTGGGGGCCGTCACAGATGTCACCGACCGGGTGCGGGCCGAGCGGCAGCTCAAGTACCTTGCGTTCCATGACGCGCTCACGGGACTGGGAAACCGGGCGCTTTTCTATGACCGCCTGAACCAGGCCATCAAGCATGCGCGCCGTTACGGCGGCGGCTTCGCCCTGATGATGCTGGACCTGGACGGCTTCAAGGCCGTCAACGATGCCCGTGGGCACGAGGCCGGGGACACAGTGCTGCAGGTCGTGGGTCAGCGCCTGGTCGAATGCGTGAGGCAATCAGATACGGTCGCGCGGATTGGGGGGGACGAGTTCGCCCTCGTGCTGCACCAGGCAATGGATCGGCCCGCCCTCGCGGGGCTCGCCGAGAGGTTAGTGCAAGCCGTCGGCAGCCCAATCGACCTCGGCGACGCCACCTGCCAGGTGGGCGCCAGCATCGGGATCGCCCTCTATGGGGACCCCAGCACAACCATGGATCTCCTGATGAGCCGGGCCGACACCGCGATGTACGCGCAGAAGGGTACCGACGGCTGCGGCTACACCTTCTTTCAGGAGGGCGTGCACCGAGACAGTCCCCGCGAGGCCTCCCTTATCCCCTGGTCGATCGAGCAGGAGCTTGGCGTTGCCGTGCTCGACCAACAACACCGTCGGCTGGCGCAGATGGTCAACGGGCTGGCGGCCTCTGTGACGGCCGCAGAGGACGGCGCCCAGATCCAGGCGCTGCTCGACGACCTCGGAAGATTCGCTGCGTATCATTTCGATACCGAAGAGGGGCTGATGGACACGTATGGGTTTCCAGGTGCCCGGGCACACAAGGAACAGCACCGCAAGCTCAAGGACGATCTCTTGGCCATCCGAAATCAGGTCGACACGTCCGAGCTTTCCCGCACCCTTTCCGCTGTCAAAGAGTGGCTCCTCACGCATATTCAGGTGGCCGACCGGGACCTCATCCGGGATCTGCGGTGTCAGGGGGTTCGCTAGCCCGCCGGGGACGGGGGCTTGTCAACCCGGCGAGATCGTCCCTATACTCCGGTCGCACCCGCGGGTGTAGCTCAATGGTAGAGCAGAAGCTTCCCAAGCTTACGACGAGGGTTCGATTCCCTTCACCCGCTCCACCTCCCCGTTGGCTTGGCGGGGCCTTGTCGGCCCGCGACCGAGCGCATATCTGGAATGTCAGCGGTGTTTCCGCTCTCAACCTGGCGTAACGCCCCTTCCAGGCACACCGCGTCTCCGGGCTTTTCCGGTTCTATCGGCACCCGCGGCTCCGCACATGGGCTGATCCGAGCCGGTTGTCCCGTCACAACGGCGACTGCATCCGCCGGGAGCGACTCCAATGCCAGTGCACGAGACCTCCGACGCAGAGCGCATCGAAGAGGTGATCGTCACCTCGGTACGCCAAATCTTGGAGCACCAGGACGGCACCCGCTACCTCCGCTGGGCTAGGGACCATATCCCGGCCATGTTGGGCCTTGGTGAAGCCGGCCTGGAGCCCCAGGAAGAGGGCCGGTTGGCCATAAGCCTCGCCACGGCCATCTGGAACGCAACCCCACTGCCGGGTGAGAGCTATCGGGCCCGTCCCCTGCCCCAGCTTGCGCCGGACAGCGAATGCCCTTGTGGCTCAGGACTCGAGTATGCTGTCTGCTGCCAGCCCCTGGGGGATGCCTCTGAGCTGCCCCCCGAGCTGATTTGGGGAGTGCTGCTTTGGGAGCTGAGTGACCGTCAGCTGCAGGAGGCGGTCGCGGCTAACTCACTGCCCCTTCACATGTTGAGTGTGGTCTCCGAGCGCTGGTTGGACGAAGATAGGCCGGGCCGGGCGGCGAGCCTCCTGGAGCCCATCTTCGACGGCGAAACGGACGCGTTGGACGACCGCTTCGACGCGGCGCTCAATGTGCTGTGCGACGCCTATGACCGCCTCGATCACATCCATAAGAAACGGAACCTGCTGGAGCGCGTGATCCGCAGCGGGCCACCTGCCCTGCGGGCTGCCGCCTGGCAGCGCCTGACCACCATCCACATCGACGACGGAGACTTCCCCAAGGCGGAAGCGGTTTTCACCCAGGCATTGCGCGAAGACCCCGACAGCCCTCGCAATGCAATTCTGGAGATCACCCTGCTTGCGGCCCAGCACAAAGACGCCCTCGCCCGCCAGCGCGCCGACTTTTGGCGGCGCCGGCTTGCGCGTAAGCATGAGCGGGACCCAGAGCTCCTGGCATTTTTGGGGCGTGCCGCCGAAGATCCCCAGGATGCGCTGGTTGCCAGTCAGGCCGCGGCGATCGACCCGATGCTGCTGCGCCTGCGCGACTGGACCCAGGCGGCCGCCGCGCGCCCGCTGCCCGTCTATCACCTGGAGAAGGGCCCGCGCAGGTCACAACCGGTTGCGCCGGACCAGCTGTCCCTGTTCGACGGCGAGACTGTCCCAACAGGCCGTGTCCCGGTGCCCGCTCACTCGGTACAGCTCTGTGCCGCGGCCGCGCTGTCTCAATTGGAGCCCGCATGGCACCAGGCATTCAGCGGGTCCAAGCCCTTCTCCATCCAGCTCGCCTCACCCGGCGGCGAGGACGTATGGGAGTCCGACTGCTGGCTTCGGTTCCTGGAGCGTCATCCGGAGGCAGCGGATAGCCTGGACGTGCTCGACGACATTGCGACGGCACTCTACGTCCACCCGGAAAGCAGCCTGCCGTGGATCGCCCGCGCACTGGTGCTCCCCCTGCTGCAACGGGCCCGGCAAATCCTGGAAAAGGCGGTGCCAGCGGAGGATAACCGGGCCATACCTTGGGTTGTGAAGGAGAACCGGGCGGCGCTCAGGCTCCTGTTTCGCCTCTTCCTGCTGCAGGAGGAGCGCGGAGACGCAGCGGGCGCGGCGGCGACAATGGAAGACCTGCTGCGACTCAATCCGGACGACAACCACGGTGTCCGCGCAGAGCTCATGAACCACTACCTGCGCCGCCGGGAAGATGAACGTGCGCTGGATCTTGCCCGCCGCTTCCCCAACGACCTCCTGGCGGATCTGGCCTACGGCGAGGTGCTGGCGCTGTACCGCATGGGGCAGAAGGAGCATGCAGAGCGGGCGTTGACGCGCGCCGTCGTCAGGCTGCCGCGTATCCCCCATTACCTGACGCGCAAACGGGTACGGCAGCCGGCACTGCGCCCCGATGGAGTGACGCCGGGAGACGACGACCAGGCGTGGCTCTATCGAGAGGCGATGCGGGATGTCTGGGCAGCGGAGCCCGGCGTCCTCGCTTGGATCAAGAAGCAAACCGGTTAGAACGTTTCGCCCCGACGCCATCGCTGCGCCGCGGGCGACCTACCGCCGGCGCCGAGCGGGCAGCGTACCGCCAAGCGAGCTTAGGGGCTCGGCAGGTCAAGCTCGGGGGACCGATCGGCCTCCGGGTGCATCTCCAAGACCACGGGCGAGGTGCGGACCAGCGGGACGAACTCGGTCTGCTCCTCCCGCGGCGGAGGCTCGGCGCGCAGCATCCGATAGGCCCCAAAGAGTCCCAGCAGCGCAGCGATGCCGGCTGACAGGAGCGGCAGGCCCACGGGCCCCACCGCCCGCATCGCAATCCCCGCCATCAGCGGCCCTGCAAACGCACCCACCCCGTAGATAAAGAGCAGGCCGCGGGTGGCCTCCAGCACCTGTCCCGGATGCAGATGGTCGTTGGTGTGGGCAACGCTCAAGCCATAGAGCGAGAACATGAGCCCGCCGTACAGGAAGGCTGCGAAGATCAACCCGGGACGGCCCTGGACAACGATCAGACCCGCAACCATGGCCAGCGCGGCAGTTGCAAAGCTGACGGAGACCAGTACCGGACGGCGTTCCAGGAGGTCTGACAGGTGTCCGATCGGCCACTGCAGGAGGGCACCACCCAGAATAGTCGCGCTCATCAGGGTGGCGATCTGCCCCTCGTCCAGGGTAAGCCGCTGCCCGAAGACCGGCGCCATGCCCCAGAACATGCCGTTGACCGCGCCCGCCCCCAACACACCCGCAGCGCCGAGGGGCGAGATGCGGAAAAGCTGGGCGAAGCTTACGGTCACGGAGACGTCGATTCTCGGCTCGGCGACCCTGGTCACCGCGATCGGGACCAGACCAAGGCTGATCAGAATGGCCGACAGGGCGAAGAGCGGAAGACCCGATGGATCGTCGGCCATGAGCAGAAACTGACCCGCGGCGAGGGCGAATAGGGTGCTGGTCAGATAGATGGCGAAGATGCGACCCCTCGCAGGACCTGCGCTCTGCTGGTTCAGCCAGCTCTCCACGACCATGTAGACACCTACCACGCAGACACCGCTGAGCACCCGCAGAAACAGCCAGGTCCACGGCTCAACGATCAGCCCAAAGGCCAGTGCGCAGGCGGCACCGACGGCCGCGAACGCAGCGAAGGCGCGGATATGCCCCACGTTGCGGACCAGCTGTGGGGCAAAGAGGGTACCTACCAGGTAACCGCCATAATAGCCGGCCATGATGAGGCCGGTCTGCAGATTCCCGAAGAGCTCGATGGTGGCCCGCACGCCCAGCAGCGTCCCCAGCAAACCCACCCCCACCAAAAGGACCCCAAAGCCCCCGATGAGAATCGCGATGGTCGCCGTCATGTATCCGGCCTGGCGGAAGCCGCTGCCGGGGACAGCCCGGCGCGAGGAGCCCAAAGGGCGGCAAGGGGCGGTATATAATCCGCCGACCCTGTATCATCGCTGGGGCCACGCCGATGTCCGTCAAATCCGACCGCTGGATCCGCCGCATGGCGCAGACCATGGGCCTGATCGAGCCTTTCGAGCCATCCCAGGTTCGGGAGTCCGAGGCGGGTGTCCGGGTGATCTCCTACGGCACGTCCAGCTACGGGTACGACGTCCGCTGCGCCGATGAGTTCAAGATCTTCACCAACATCAACACCGCCATCGTCGACCCCAAAAACTTTGACGCCAAGAGCTTCGTCGACGTGAAATCGGATGTTTGCATTATCCC
>Ga0307440_1001504_pt1 | contig 11265 bp, 8 predicted proteins | sample SalMarWE160410MG_FD_202150 | JGI IMG/M metagenome (GOLD analysis project Ga0307440, IMG submission 202150) | Salt marsh sediment microbial communities from the Plum Island Ecosystem LTER, Massachusetts, United States - WE1604-10 | ecosystem: Environmental > Aquatic > Marine > Intertidal zone >... | reverse complement strand
AAGACGCTGCATAAAGGGCATATGACCGACCACCATCATATCCGCCTGGGGATCAAGGCCTTCGACAAACAGGCGTACATCATCCAGAGGGTCGATCCCGAAAACCATTTCCAGGGGGGCTTCAACGGCCAGCGTCGCATGATAGACGGCGGCGGTCTGCTCGGCACGTTTCTTCCTCGAATGGATAATTTTTTTTATTGTTATGCCATACCCTTCGGCAACCTGGGCAATACGCTCAGCCTCCTGTCTGCCCTCATCCGTCAAGCCTTTTTGCGGATCGACCTCCTTGTTTGCAGATTTGCCGTGCTGTACGAGATAGAGTGCCATGGCATTCCTCCATAATCATATTTTCCTTTCCCCGGCCCGTGGATTCCACTCTTGTTTGTCGACTTCGTAAAAAGTTTACCGGCCGACGGTTCAGCGTTGTGATATATTAAACTATCATGTTGCCCCAGAGGCCCTAAGGGGTTTGTACAAGGTTATCTTGTTTCTTACTATAAGACAACCTCGTAAAAACCTTTAATCTAAGGATGGCTAACGAAAAAGGCAACATATGTCAGATGGGCAAATTTTTCATTGTTTCGGCGTACTAAGGATACGTCGTAACGATTGAAAATTTGCAGCAACCAAGCAGGTACGCCAACATAGTGAGACTCCGGATGGAGAGTTTTCACGACACAGGCACCGCAACCCTTCCTTGTAATCGGACCCTCTTTCCGGTATAAGTTCACTCATATCAGAGATGGTTTGGGAAGACGTCTATATGATAGCCAGAGGACAGACAGCATCGTTTTCTCAAGAGTTACGACTAAGCCTTTTAGCCAAGAGTATCGGCCATGTCGATGAATTTCAACAAGTTCATAGAATCCGAAAGTGCGGGCGGAATTGTGCTCATGGGCGCAACTCTTTTGGCAATGCTTCTTGCCAATTCACCTTTCCACGGCATCTATAACCTGTTCATCACGACCCCCGTTGAGATACGCATAGGCCCTTTGCTAATCGCCAAGCCGCTTCTCCTCTGGGTCAATGACGGCCTTATGACCATATTTTTTTTCCTGGTCGGTTTGGAGCTCAAACGCGAAATGTTGATAGGCGAGTTTTCCGACAAAAGAAAGCTTGCCCTTCCCGGTTTGGGAGCCTTGGGCGGAATGCTCATTCCTGCTCTCATCTATTTCGGTATCAACAGAGGCGATTCAATAGCAATCCAGGGTTGGGCAATTCCCACGGCAACGGATATCGCCTTTGCCCTGGGAATTCTTTCTCTTCTCGGTCCGCGGGTTCCGGGAAACCTCAAGGTCCTACTAACCTCTCTTGCCATCTTCGACGATATCGGAGCGATCATCATCATCGCCCTGTTTTACACTGCTTCCATCTCCCTGCTCTCGATATCCGTGGCCGGCATCTGTATAGGAATCCTCTTTTTCATGAACAGAAGAGGCCAGGAAACCATTGCCATGTATATTGCCTTCGGGCTGGTAATGTGGGTCGCCTTGCTTAAATCAGGTGTACATGCCACTCTTACCGGAGTTATTCTGGCCATGTTCATTCCCCTGAAATCCCGCAAAACCCCCGGCCATTCACCGCTTATCCAGATTGAAAACGATCTCCACTCGGTTACGGCATTTGTCATTCTGCCTCTGTTTGCCTTCTGCAACAGTGGAATATATCTGGGGGATGCCACCGTCGATTTTTTCATCCACGGTGTACCGGTCGGTGTAGCATTGGGTCTTTTTGTCGGCAAACAGATAGGGGTCTTCACGTTTATCTGGCTCGCTATCCTCTTGAGGATCTCAGAGATGCCAAAGGGTATGAACTGGGGAACACTCTGGGGGATGTCTGCTCTGTGCGGCATCGGTTTTACCATGAGCCTTTTTATCGGTTCACTGGCCTTTGATCAGACCGTAGTCCAGATGGTTTTTAACGAAAGGATCGGAATCATCATCGGTTCCCTGCTCTCCGGTGTCTTCGGGTACCTTATTCTCCGTTCGACTTCAGACATCCCCAAGGCCTCTGCCCCCTGATCTCTTGCAACTGTAAGAAGGGCTCATCCGGCTTGAGCGCACGTATCTCTAGTGCGGGGAAGCGGAGCGCATCGATGGAGGACGCCTCATCACCCCAATCCAGCGGGCCGACGAATACGTCGGCAACCGATATTGATGGCTCTTTACCGAGGAATGGATTATACTACACGTCAGGAAAGGGCCTTTGGCTGCCCCGCCTGAACTGATGAGAAATCCGGGTTAAGTCGATGGTGGTCCTGACAGGGAACCTTGTATGCATTATCTCCGAAAACATCACTTCAGCCATTCATTGAAAGGATCTTTGCCGATCCTCTGCTTGCTGATTCCGTTTGCCCTCAGTCTTCTTCTCTCCAGTTGTGCACGGCAGAGCTCACCCCAGCTGCAATCCAAGCTCCTTACCCAAGCAAGGGTACTGGAACAGGAAAAATCCCAACTCAAATCGGAGCTCAAAGCCCGAAAGAAAGAGGCCGCCAACCTTGAGCTGGAACTCCTGAAAAAAAGTGCTGAGATACAACGACTCAAAGCCATTGAAAAAGATCTCATGCAGGAGGTTTTAAGAGGAAAAAGCAAACTCCTCTCAACAAAAACCAAGGCTGAGGCTGTGGTACAACTGGCTGAGACCGAAAGTGAAATAGGTACACTCAAAAGCCTTGACCGAACCGGACTCCCGAACCAGTCCTTATTGATCTCCAATCAACTCCTGCAAGAGAGCAGAACTGCGTTGGACCACGGCAACTATAATAAAGCCTGCGCCCTGGCTACCCAGGCACTGGAGCAGATCCGCTCAAAACAATTCAATACGGTATCCGGGGCGGAACCGGTCAAAGGCTCGGCAAATACCTTTGTCTTTCCTCTGTATATGCGGGTGACGAAGACGAGCAATATCCGGCAACATCCGGGAATGACGTCCCGGGTTGTCCGTATCGTAGACAAAGGAACGAAGGTAACGGCCACAGGGTATAAGGGACACTGGATAAAGGTCACCGTCGACGATCAACCTACCGGTTGGATATACTATTCCTTGCTCACACTTTTAAAGTCGTAAACACCTTTGGCAGTACGTTTTACCCAGTCGATGAAGGGAGCTTCTCAGACCCACCCTTTTCCCGGCCGAAAATGACCTGGTTCCGGCCTGCCGCCTTGGCTTCATAGAGGGCGGCATCAGCCCTGCTAATCAGGCTGTTGTCCGTATCCTCCACGTTCGCAATTCCTGCCACCCCCACGCTAATGGTAACATGCAGCTCAACATCCTCATAGACAAAGGGATATTCTTCGACTGCCTGCCGTATCCTCTCCGCGGTCGACATGGCCTGGCGGCTCTCTGTCTGTCCCAGGATCACCAGGAATTCCTCTCCACCATACCGGCCGGCGATATCCATGGTCCTGAGCATGCTGGTGAAGATTAAAGCCATCTGTACCAGCACGGCATCTCCCACCAGGTGGCCATGGGTATCATTGACCACTTTGAAGTTGTCGATATCCACCATAAGGAGCGAAAAGAGATTACCGTATCTCCGAAAATTTTCGATCTGGACGTCAAGCGAGGTCATGATCCGCTTTCGGTTGGCAAGCTTGGTCAGAGGATCGGTTACTGCCAGCTGTTCGAGTTCCTCCTTATTTTTTTTCAGCTGCTGGACCATTTCGTTGAACATTCCGGTTACGATACCAAGTTCATCTTCTCGTATAATATCCAAACAGACATCAAGATCTCCCTGGGCTACCCGGAGTACCCCACGCGTCAGTGTCTGGAGCGGCAGAATAACCCGTCTGGCGATAATTGAAGCGCTTAAACCTATGAACAGGGTAAAGATGATCGCCGTCAGTATTATCCTGTCGCGAAGATGGATGACATCCGCATACACATAGTCGTAGTTCTCGGTTATCACCAAACCCATGGGAAGGTCTTTGAAGGCGGTCGCAAAACCGACGACCCATCTTTTATTGCTGAAATTCACCGGCTGCTGCGGATGGGCGAAAAGCTGCAGCTGCTGACCGATGGAAAGTGCCGTCTCGGTTTGTCCTTCCGGAAAATTCATCGCCAGGATGGGCTGACCGTTTTTTCCGACAAGGCGAACCGACCAGGGTCCCTTCTCGTTCCCGGCCAAAGCGTTTCTCAGATACGGTGACAGCGCCTGCAGGCTGATCCGAACCGCCAGCACACCTAATTCTTTATTCGTTTTGTTGGAAATAAGGGGAATCCCGATAACGGAAAGCGGCGTACCCTTAATAAAGGACACCGCACCGACAAAGGCCTTGCCTCCAGCCGTCCGGGCCTTCCAGTCGACGGGCAAAGAAAAGGGGGTATCATCTTTTTCGCTTGTCGAGGCGGCGATCTCCTGCCCATCAGGATCAAAAATCGCAAGCCTTTGGTAATCGGCATATTTATTACGCACCTGATCAAGATAGGCAACAATCCGTTTCACAGGGGAGAGAACCTGATCCGTTGTCTCCCTGGAACCATCACCCTCATCCAGGCCCAGATATCTCGTCAGATTGTCTGTGAGCACGAAGGAATCGGCGAAAATCTTGAGGTCATGCTCCCGTTCTGCAAACCAGAGATTCATGTCCCGTTCCACCTTGCTTGTGGAATCTATCAACCTCTGCCGGTTTTTTTCCGCCATGGCCTTATAGGTCATATTATAAAAAAACCAGCCCATTCCAGACGATGGGACCAGGGTAACCAGGATGGAAAAAATCAGGATCCGGTTCCTTATCGACAAAAGGCCCGATGGTTTATTCGTGGTTTTCATAGTGAGATGTGGGGGTTGAGATATTTAAATGACATCCGGAAAGGTGCCCGGATATCGAGGCATTTTCCGATCATGCCTGTTTTTTCGACAAGACATGGGTGGAGTTGCCAAGAAAGAGCTCCGCCGCCTCGGATTCTGTCTCCGACAGAGTCGGATGGGGGTGAAGACTCAACGCCAGGTCTTCAGCCAGGGCTCCCATCTCCACCGCCAGGCTCCCTTCCGAAACCAGCCCCTCCGCCTCCCTGCCGACGATTCCGACACCGGCAATCCTGCCGCTCTTAGGATCAACCACGATTTTTGTCAGGCCTTCAGAGGCCCCCATGGTGTGGGCGCGCCCCGAGAACTTCCAGGGAAATCTCAAAATCTTGACTTCGATATTTTTTTCCCGGGCCTGCTCCTCGGTCAAACCGCACCAGGAAATCTGCGGATCCGTGTAAATTGTCGCCGGTATCGCCCGGACATCAAAGGCCGAGGGCATACCGGCTATCACCTCTGCCGCCACTTTTCCCTCCCGGGAGGCCTTGTTGGCCAGCATCATTCCGCCTGCCGCGTCACCGACTGCAAAGATATCCGGATCGGCTGTACGTTGTTGGTCATCGATAAGGATGAACCCTCTTTTATCTGTCTTGACCTGCGTCTTTTCAAGACCCAGACTCCCCGTCGACGGCTTACGGCCGATGGCGACCAGAACCCGGTCGAATCGCTGCTCGGAATGTTCTCCCTCTCCTTCCAAAATGACATCGACCCCATCTTCTTTCTCGGTGAGACCGGCCACCTTGGTCTTCAGGTGGATACCTGCAAAAATCGAATCCAGGCGTTTTCTAAGCGGTTCGACCAGATCCCTGTCCACTCCCGGCAACAGAAGATCAGCCATTTCAACCACTGTCACCCGGCTCCCGAGGGCACTGTATACGGTTCCCAGTTCCAGTCCCACATAACCGCCACCTATAATGAGAAGACTTTGCGGAACATCGGCAAGGGCCAATGCTCCGGTTGAATTCATGATCCGCCCGCCCGTTTTAAAAGGGACTCCTGGATAGGCAATGGGTTCGGAACCAGTGGCGATAACCGCCTGTTTGAAACGAAGTCGCCTGACCTCTGCATTTTCCAGACGAACGGTATGGGAATCCTCAAACACCGCGCGTCCCTTGATCAGCTGAACACCCCGCTGTTTGCTCAGACTGAGCAAGCCTCCGGACATGGAAGAGATTACCTTGTTTTTCCATGTCTTCAGGGCCTCAAGATCAACCCGCGGCTTGTCGAAATGGACACCCATATCTCCCACCCGGGCCGCATCGTAGATCAACGTCGAGAGGAAAAGCAGGGTCTTTGATGGAATGCAACCGGTATACAGGCATACCCCGCCGGGCTTGGGAAAAGGATCGACCATGGTCACGTCGAGACCGAGATCAGCTGCCCGAAAAGCCGCGGCATACCCACCCGGACCGTTGCCGATTACCAAAAGCCCAGTTTGCTGTTCCAATTCCCCCATAACCATAATCCGTCTCCTTCTCTTTTAAACTCAGGTCATCGAAATTAACAACTCCTCCGGATCCTGAAGAGTTTCGATCAGAACCTTCATAAACCGGATGGAATCCGCTCCATCAACCACCCGATGATCGAAGCAGAGGACAACGGGCATCATCAGGCGGGGAACGATGTCATAACTGCCGTCATCCCTGGTAACAACGTAAGGCTGCATGCGTCCGTGCCCGAACCCGAGGATGGCAACCTGCGGGAAATTGATGATCGGAGTGAAAAAACCACCGCCCATGGCTCCGGCATTGGTGATGGTGAACGTCCCGCCCTGCAACGCATCCAACCCGATCTTCCTCGACCGTGTACGCTGGACGCAGTCGTTGAGTTCGATGGACAACTCCTTGATACTCTTGCGATCCACATCACGGATAACCGGCACAATCAGGCCGTCTTCCGTATCCACCGCCACCCCGATATGAAAATATTTTTTTACCACGATCTCCTGGGCGGCAAGATCGAGGCTGGAATTGAACATCGGATAAACTTTCAAAGCCGTGGCCGCGGCCTTGAGGCCAAAAACGGTAAGGGTCAAGCGCCCGCCGGCGGCCTTGATTTCATCCTTATGTTTTTTGCGAAATGCCTCCAGTTTGGTAATATCCGCCCAATCCTGGCTCGTGACATGGGGGATCTGGCTCCAGGCAGTGATCATCTGCCGGGCGGTGGCCCTGCGAATCGACCTGAAAGGCCTGCGCTCCACCTCACCCCACTGTTTGAAATCCGGTAACTCCGGTGTCCCAATGGCCATTGAGGTTTCCCCAGGCAGGGAAACCTGAGGAACGGTTGCGACCTCTTTGGCTTTGGCTGCAAAGGAGCGGACATCCTCAGCCGTTACCAGCCCCTCCGGCCCCGTGGGAGGGACCTGATGTAAATCAACCCCCAGTTCCCGGGCAAGTCTGCGCGTAGCCGGTGAGGCGGGAACAGGACCTTTCTCCTTCCCATCCGCCGCCGGTATCGGTTTTTGCTGTTCTTCCCTGGAAGGTTTCTCAATCTGTTTGTCGGACGGTCCAGGCCCTGCCTCTTCCCCTGCCCCGTTTTCAAAAACGATCATCGAATCACCTACTTTGACGAGATCGCCGGTCTTGACCAATACCTGTCCGACCTCACCGGTATACGGCGACGGAATTTCCACTGCAGCCTTATCGGTCTCGACCTCCAGAATCACATCGCCTTCTTTGACCTGGCGGCCTTCGACAACGTGAATTGCCAGCACCTCGGCCTCGTGAATGCCTTCCCCCAAATCCGGCAAGGTAAATGATTTACTCATCCAATCCCCCTCTTTTGATACGTTGCACCATACACCACCACCTTATCCTCTAAAATCTGAACGAACTCCACTTCCCGACCGATACATATCGGTCTCTTTCGTATACCCCGGAGGGAGATGTATGCCATCTTGCAATGATCTTTTAATACCATACCTTGCACGATCACGAATACTGCAACGTCCGCTCCGCCGCCGCAACGATGCGTTGGGCTCCGGGCATGTAGTGCTTCTCCCGGGCAAACCATGGTATGAAGATATCAAATCCCGCAACCCGTTCTATGGGGGCCTGCAGGAAGAAAAAGCTCTTTTCCACCAGCCGAGACACGATTTCGGCCCCTGGCCCAAAACTGCGCGGAGCTTCATGCACGATCACCACCCGCCCGGTCTTTTTTGCCGATGCGACCAGACTCTCCTCATCGAGCGGTGAGATGGTCAACAAATCTATAACCTCGGCGCTTACCCCGTTTTTCTCCTTCAGGATATCGGCCGCTTCGAGGGTAGGCTGGATCATTGCCCCATAGGAGATCATCGTCAGATCGTCACCCGGTCGTATGATCCGCGGTTTGCCGATGGGCAAGGTCTCTTCTTCTTCCGGAACCTCCTCCCGAAAGGCCCGGTACAGACCTTTTGCCTCATAGAAGATGACCGGGTCCGGATCGCGGATCGCGCTCACCATAAGGGCTCTTGCGTTTCTGGGCCCCGAGGGGATTACCATCTTCAATCCCGGCGTGTGGGCCCAATAGGCCTCCCTGCTCTCGGAATGATGCTCCAGAGCGCGCACCCCACCGCCATAGGGCGTCCGCAGGACGAGAGGCATGGGATACCTCCCCCGGGAACGCCAGCGCAGGCGTGCGGCATGGTTCTCAATCTGATGAAAATTCTGATAGGCGAACCCGGAAAACTGGATCTCACAAACCGGCTTCAGACCGTAAGCCGCCATGCCGATGGACATACCGACAATCCCCGACTCGGCCAATGGTGTATCGATGACTCGTTGCTCACCGAATTGATCGACAAGACCGTCGGTAACCCGAAAGACTCCACCGTCCCGTCCGACATCCTCTCCCAGAAGGATGACCGAATCATCCTTTTCCATCTCCTGCCTGAGTGCCAGATTCAGTGCCTGGACCATATTCATCTTCGTCATGACGGCACCTCCCTATCCTTTCCGGCAAGCTCCTGGGTCAGAAACTCTTTCTGACCTCCCAGATAGGGTGGAATCTCGGCATAGAGGTGATCGAACATATCGAGCGGATTTCCCATCAACTGCATCTTCTTTTCTGCATTGTCAACGGCATCCTGAATCTCCTGTTTGACGTGGTTCTCAATATCTACCTGTTCCTGCTCGGAGAACACTCCTTTACCCATCAGATACTTTTCAAAACGGGGAAGAGGGTCCTTTTTCCGCCAGATCTCAACCTCCTCGTCGCTTCGGTACCGTTTCGGGTCATCGGCCGTGGTATGCATCATCACCCGATAGGTTACACATTCGATGAGCGTCGGCCCCTCACCTGTCCGCGCTCGGCGGGTGGCCTCCTCGGCTGCCGCATAAACGGCCAGGATATCGTTGCCGTCCACCTGGATTCCCGGCATCCCGTAAGCGAGGGCCTTCTGGGCAATGGTTTTGGAACGGGTCTGCTGGGCCAGGGAGGTGGAAATCGCCCATTGATTGTTCTGGCAAACGAAGACCACGGGCACCTGGAAAACAGCGCCAAAGTTGAGCCCCTCGTGAAAATCGCCCTCCGAGGTCGCGCCGTCGCCGAAAAAAGTCATCACGACATCGTCTTTCCCACGATACTTTGCCGCCCACCCCAGCCCAACCGCATGAAGGATCTGGGAACCTACGGGCACGCAGATGGGAAGATCGTTATGATCCGGCGGGATGACGGCCCCTTCGTTGAATCCATTGTTACAGATGATGACACTTTCCAGGGTTCTCCCCCGCCAGATCTCCGCCGCTGTCTCCCGAAAAGAGGGAACAAACCAATCCTGCGGGCGAAGATGGGCCACGGCTCCGAGCTGGGAGGCCTCCTGCCCCTTGATCGGTGGAAAGGTTCCGATGCGCCCCTGGCGCTGCAGGTCGAGAAGACGTTCATCGAACCTGCGGCCGAGCAACATGGCTCTATAGAGTTTGAGCAACATTTCTCCGGAGATATCCGGTTCGAGTTCTCTATCCAGTTTTCCGTTTTCATCCAGAATAGAAAGACTCTCAATGCTCTCTGATAACGTAATGCGAGTTCGTGGCATATTTGACTCCTCTCTCTTTCTAAATTTTAACTGATAAGGAAGCCATTAGTAGAAGAGCTTGGCAACGGGAAGGATTTTCCTTGACCGTTCAATTTGAATTCTATCCATATTATGATTTTTTTCAACTTTTCGGTAAGAAAAGACCGATGAGCCGTTGTCTGGGTTCGGTTAAATTTTCCTGGAAAAATACGAATTGGGACCGCCACCATTTCCCATCCAGTCCTGCAATGTTTTGGATTACTTCAGGGCGGAAAAAGAAATCAACAAGTATCTCCAATGGATATCCTCTAAATCCACGAAACAAAACCAGGGGCGGAGGCAATATTCCTGAAATGCGAAATTTTCATTCCACATCATTGGTTCTAAAATGACAGGTAACCAGTCCCTTCCCGAGGCCACAGCATGCGTACAGCTTGATACAATATTTCATATTTTCCTGTTATATTAAAAGTTTTATTCCATGTCCTGTAATACCACGGCCACGTCTTCATTAAGAACGCGCGGGTCATGCTCTTTGTCGCAGGAATTTTCTATTCCGCTATTCCGGACATTTGACAGGGAAAAATACAAAGTAATGGGCAAAAGACTTCCGATTCAATGACTGGAACCTGTCATGCCTTGATCCCTCCCGATCCTTATCCCGACCAATCAAATATAATCTTATCTTGTAATTACAAAATTATGAACACCAAAACAAATTAGGACGCCTTTAAAACAGCCTGAGTCCGTCAAACAAAACACAGCCAGAAGCAATCTGGATCATATTTTGCGAAGAAACCAACGGGGGAGTCTGAAACTATTTTCTCAAAATAATTCACATAAACAAGGCGGCTGTAATGAAAAAAATAATCCTCTTATCAATGCTGATTCTGGCTGTCCAGGGATTTTCGACTTCGGCTGGAGCGACACCACTGAGCTTTAATTTAGGGGGCGATGATATAAACAGCAGCGGAGCTGGGACATTGCCTGATGACGCCTTGGTTTTGACATTCACTCAGGAATCTGCCAATTCGGTAGTGCTCAAAATTGATGCAACAAATATCCCGGATTCTTTTGGAAAGATAAGTAAAGTCTGGTTTAACAGTGATCTTTCTTTTAGTGATCTTAGCTTTACGCATGTTTCAGGTGTCAGCACAAGCAACATTACAGCCGGTGGAAATGTATCGACAGCAGGGATTTTCGATATCGAATTTTCTTATGGCACTAGTGGCTCATTTGGCGCTTTTGGTGGTGGCTCTGATTCTACACATGATATATCACAATATCGAATATCTTCCTTGGGTTCTTTGTCGGTTGCTGCCTTCGACGATATATCAACAAAAGGCTATCCCGCTCTCTTTCACATGAATGTAACCAGCACCGACATAAGCGGCCATTATGGACCGCCGGACAATCCGGTGCCCGAACCGGCTACCATGCTGCTTTTCGGTGCAGGTCTCCTTGG